>Ga0209486_10000600_pt1 | contig 15968 bp, 13 predicted proteins | sample NCCompost_FD_187518 | JGI IMG/M metagenome (GOLD analysis project Ga0209486, IMG submission 187518) | Agricultural soil microbial communities from Utah to study Nitrogen management - NC Compost (SPAdes) (version 2) | ecosystem: Environmental > Terrestrial > Soil > Agricultural land | place...
TCGAAAGAAACTCAACCGCTGCCCTCCCCTTACTGTTCGGTATCTTTAACCGCGTAAATATTTCTCTGAGCCTGGCAATACCATCAGCACAGGCCAGGATTTCAGCCTCCGGCGATGGCAGGGTTTCCTCTATTATTCTCTCCAACTCGCCGGGGGCCGGCGAGCAAATACGCTTCGCCATCGACATCCGCACAATCGCCAGATCACCACCCGGCTTACGATAAGTGACCGCAGGATTGTGAATGGGGCGGACCGGGTAATGATCCAGAAATAATTCGAACGGATCGACGCTGCTAATAACTAAAAAATGTTTTTCAATTAGCTCTAAGACACTCAGTCCTAAATCACCCAGGTGGGGTAATTCTTCCGGCTCAAAAGTCAATTTGGCTCCTAGCCGGGCGGCCCAGAGCAGATTGCGCACATTTGAAGTGGGATCTGATATCTCGCCTGTGAGTTGGTGAAAAAGCGCGTGACGAATGTTGGCAGGATCGAGATGGCTTTCGATTGCATGTATGTAAGAACTAAGTACGTATTCTGGCATCAAGTTGTCCAGGACATCTTCTCATCAGGATTTTTGATCAACCTGGGGCCATTCCATTTTCAGATAGCTCCCGTCATCTTCAACCAACTGAAAACCAAGTCGCTCATAAAATCGAACCGCGTCGCCGTATTTAAAAACATGCAGTCGCACGGGAATTTTGCTTTCGCGACTTTCGGCTAACAATTGACGCACAAGGAACGTACCGATGCGGCGGTTACGGTATTCCGGTAACAAAGAGATATCGACTAGTCGCAACTCGTCGGAATTGCGGTCAATTATGGTTCGTCCAATCGGCATCTGACCGTTGAGAATAATTGTGCTTTGAGCTTTAGGATAGCAACGCGTCAGAGCGGAGAATTGCATGGAAACGAAGGCGCGTTTTTGTTCATCGGTACCGAACATCGCCAGCTCAACAGAGCGTGTGCTGGCGAACAACTCCATGAGGAAGTCGTGATCGTCGTCAATTGCAGCGCGCGTACGTAGATTTTCCATCTGGGAATTCGAACCCGCCTCATTCCATCTTTCATTCAGTGCTTTAGTACTTTTTTGTTTAGCCGATCAATGTTAAATTCGGTTCGAGCTTATCGACGGTCTTCCCAAACCGTCAAGAACGCTTTCACTCTCCTTTGAGAGTAGAACCTAACCCAGACCAATCAATTTCTATTCAGCTTATACATCCCAAGGCGGAACAAAGCGTGACCATATCTCGACGCAAATTTCTCGAAGCCGGTGTTCTAACGTCCATCGTTACTGGGGCAACACTAAAATCGACGACGCTGGCCGCAACGCACCGCTCTTCAGAGACGGAATCATCCATTCGTGCCAGCTCGATCGATTACTACAACAAGTCAACCTTCGAGTTTTATGTAAATTCTGACTTCCGGATTGCCAACGACCGTGACGAAACATGGCTACGGTTAGTGCTCGTCGAAGACTTCCCTACTGAGCAAGCGCTGACGGCGCCGGACGAGTGTTTCAGACTGCTGTTTTCGGGAGCGGTGGAAAGCTCTCTCGAACAGGGAACCTATCAGTTCGAGCACTCTGCACTCGGAGCCTTCCCCTTATTTATTGTGCCTGGCAATCCCGCTGATGGTAAAAGGCGTTATGAAGCAGTATTTAATCGTCTCTCGTCGTGGAACGTAGATTTACCGAGCCCTCCGGGTAAGACACCAGGTAATAAGCCTAAAACGGAAATTTGGGACGAGACCACTTCAGCGACGAACACGGGGACTGAAACAGTCATCCGACCGCCGCGTCGTCTAAAGATAAACGACTAGTAAAGGAACTGAGGGATTAATTAAATAAGGGCGCCTGCGTGCCCTTATTTTTTTGTCCCCATTGCGCGCTGTTAGAAACAGTTGAAAGCGGGTAAGAGTCCAGGGCTATGAGGCTTTGGCCTGCTGAAGGGCCCTGAGGCGCTGGGCTTCCTCAAGATCTTCAGGCCGCCTTGAGAGTTCTTTGTGACGAACTGTGTGGGGCAATGAAGCAACGCGTGCCAGCGTTTGGCCCACCGGCATTTCAATTGAATCGGGCCTCAGCTCGTCGAAAGGCACAAGGGATCTGACGATTACATCTACCTCTCGGCCAGAAGAATCAAACAGGCGTAGCATCGTTACCAATTTCAACGGGAGAGGCACAGTAGGAACAAACCCGTTCATAAACAACGCCTGCATTGCGATATTCGCAAGGCCCGTGTCAGAAGGAACGACAATGTCGACGTCCGCTACCGGACGGTCGAGTCCGTGAAGAACCGCAGCAACGCCGCCGACCACAACGTAAGGAGCGCCAGCGCGTTGAAGCGCTTCGAATACATCACAAAAATCCTCAGGACATGCCATGTCTAAATCTTCTCCGCGGGATCACGTTTGCAATTTCGCGTTTCTCTGGTTGTCCTTTAGATGTTCCTTCAAATTTAGATTCCGGATTAACCGATGTAAATAGTTCGGATGGACGCGGAGCAGCTTGGCTGCTTCGGTGTAGTTCCCTTTCGACAGTTGCATAGCCTCCAGGATCATTTCTTTTTTGGTGCGGGCCAAAGCTTCGTGATACCCAGTGGCAGGCTCGCGCACGGACTCATGAGACTCGAGAACTGACTCCGGTAAATCCTCGGGCAGGATTCGATCGGTCGTCCCTAAAACCACCGCCCGCTCGATTGCATTCTCCAGCTCCCGCACGTTGCCCGGCCAATCGTATGCAGTTAGACGTGCCTGCGCTTCTGTCGAAATGCCACTGACCCGCCTTTTACATTTCTCCCCATATTTCGCCGCGAAGTAACTGGCTAACAACGGAATATCTTCGTGCCGTTCTCTTAACGGGGGCATTTCAAGGCTAACGACGTTTAGCCGGTAATAGAGGTCTTGCCTGAAAGTACCGTCGGCTACCGCCTTCTCCAGGTCCTTATTGGTGGCGGTAATCAATCGGATATCAACCTTCAATGAGCGAGTGCCGCCTACCCGTTCAAACTCCCGTTCCTGGAGCACCCGCAGAAGCTTCACCTGCAAGGCTGTAGACAGTTCGCCAATCTCATCAAGGAACACGGTACCACCGTCGGCAAATTCCAGGCGACCCTTCTTTTGGACCAGCGCACCGGTGAATGAGCCGCGCTCGTGACCGAACAACTCACTTTCCAGCAACGCCTCGGCGAGCGCGGCGCAATTCACCGCCATGAAAGGTTTATTCGCGCGTTTGCTGTTTCGATGAATCGCGCGCGCAACCAGTTCCTTACCAGTGCCGCTTTCACCTGAAATCAAAACAGTCGAATCAGTCGGCGCAACTTTCGAGATGAACTGCAATACGCTTCTAATCGGAGCACTTTCTCCCACCAGGTTGTGTTCTATTCCGAAGTCGGCGACGAGCCGTTGATTTTCACTAACCAGCCACTCGATGTGTCGCGCGTTGTCCAAGGCAACGGCGGTAATAGCTGAAATCGCGGAAACCAGTTGCAGGTGGTCGGTATCAAAAAATGTATCGGGAGCGCGCGTGTCGAGGTAAATCACACCGAGTGTGTGGTTCAACATGATCAGCGGTACACATAAGATCGAATTAGGTCGATCGGTAATTAAACTATCCGAATCAAGGCCTACAGGCGGAGGTTGATTATTGATGAGTAAGGCCTCGCCCTGATGCAGCACAGTTCTCGTAATCGTGCGGCTTACCTGAACCGACTGGCTAGTCCCGTGTTCCCGATCAAGTCCGAAGACGGAAGTAAACTGCGCTTCCTCGCCGGCTGCAGGAATGTGATCAGCCAAAAAGATTGCGCCTCTTTCCGCGGGCACCACTTCGAATAGAAGCTCGAGCAGTGTCTTTTGCAGTTCCTCCACGCCGCGAATCGCATTGATGGTGGTGCTGACCTTCATTAACGCGCTCAGGTCGCGGGCCATCAGGTAGAGCGCGTCATTAAACCTGACCTGCAGCGTCGATCCACTGACAATCTTGCCGTCGTTAAGATGCACGTCGCTAGAACTGCGGGGCCGCGCGCTCTCATGCATTAGAAACAGAAACTGAGAATCGCCGATGCGCACGCGATCGCCGTGTTGAAGCTTTCGACGCTTTACCGGGACGTCATTAATAAAGGTGCCGTTGAGACTGTCGAGGTCGAGGATTACAAACTCATCCTCTTCCTTATCAATTTGGGAATGACGACGCGAGACGGAGGCATCGGCAATACATAATGTCGCGTTCGTTTCTCTGCCGATGACCACGGGCAAGTCTTCGATGGTGAAGACGCTACCCTTAAGTCTGCCGGCGATGGCGGTCAGTCGCGGATTCATTGAGTTGATAGTGAGCTTGGGGTTTAGACGCGTCCAAGTTTACGCGGAGAGTACTTGGCTAGCAATAGCCTTGCAGGCAAATCTCCTCCGCTTCTATCTGGAAGGATATGCGTGACTATCCGACTGGATAGACCCAAACGATCGATCTGAACAGCGGGTCGAAATCGCCTACGCTCCGGCAGTCCAATTATTGCTGGGCAATATCGATTTTCAAGCGTGAATCAGGCCAGTTCGCTCAGATGCAAAAACCACGGCATGAAAGTAGCAATACCAGCAGACAGCTCGCACACAAATTGAAATAGCGAGCTGCAAGCTTAAGGTGGTTGTTCACCGGCTTATTACAGGTTTGAGGTCGACATACTTCGACCGAAGCCCTAAAGGGCAAGAGGAGAAAAAAATGAGAAACCAAGTTGTTAAAGGAATCACGATGCTGACGGTGATTCTTGCGATCGCGTTTGCCACAGCAGTGGTTTCCGCGCAGGCTCAGTCAGAGAAGACAGTACTTTCCAATATTCCGTTTGAATTCATCGTGGCCGATAGAACCATGCCGGCGGGTAAATACCGGGTCAACCGATCTATCGGAACCGCGTTGAAAATTTGGACGAGTGATGCAGCGGCTATCCGTCTGACGACTGAGATTGAACCAAACAAAGACAGGCGCGCTCGCCTCGTGTTTCATCGGTACGGCAACCGTTACTTCCTGGCCGAAGTTTGGACTGGCGCAGGCGACGTAGGCCGGCAGCTATTGAAGTCACGTCAGGAACGCGCGATAGAGCGCGAGATGTCCAGCCTTGCTTCGAAGACTGAACAGGGCGAATGTGGTCCAATGTTAGTCGAGGTGGCTGCGGTGCTCCGGTAGTTACAAAACTCCCGCACATCGGTAGATGAGCGCCCGCTCATCTCCGATTGTAAAAACCAGAACGGCAACCCAACGCCCCCGGGTTGCCGCTTTTGGTTTTTTTTTGTTGAGTGAATTTAAAGCTGCATCAGCGAAAACCATTTACCATTTGTCATTTCACATTTGTCATTTTTCATTGTTGTTCAAGAGTATGTCTTGGGGTCAAGACTGGATGTCTCAGGGTCAGGAAGGGCAGCTTGCTCCCGCTCTTTCTTTTCAATAGCAAATGACAAATGTGAAATGACAAATGTTAAATCTGATTCGGAGACTAAAAGACAATCTTCCAATTATTAGTAGGCGAAACTGGAATGGTCTTGTTTCTCTCCACCCAATCAATGATCAACTCGCGGATCTCTTCACCTGATCGATAAACCACCGGAGCGTTCTTGTACATGGTGTAACCGCCGCCACCATTCACGCGATAATTGTTGGTAGCCAGACGAACTTTCTGGTTTGGTGCGAGTGGCTTACCCTGAAACATCAGCTTCTCAATTCGCTGGCCAAACGGTTTGCGTAAATTGATTTCATAAGTTACGCCTTCTGCGATGTCGAAGTTGTACGCAGGAATCTTGTCATCTATTAATTCGACCAGCGTCTTTCCCTCTTCATACGGCCGAAAATATTTGGCTGAGTGTTCGAGGGCGTCTTTCACCTGCTGACCGGTAACCTCCAAAACCACAAGGGTGTTCTCATAAACGTAAAGGCCGGCCATCTCCCGCACCGTAACCTGACCTTTTGGTATGCGCGCCTGAAGATTGAAGACCGCTGCCATCGAAACATCAGCCTTACCAATGTCCATTTGCACGCGCTGAATCAAGTCGAGGATCGCAGTGTCCTTAAAGCGGGCCTCGGTCGCTGTTAACTCAGCCGCCGACTCGCCAATAGCAGTCGACAACCAGGCTTGCGTCTCTTTGTGATAAGGCTCCGTCAGCTCCGCTATTTCTGCGTCTGCCTGAACTTTGTCATCAACCGGAATTGAGCGAGCGGAGCGAGCTGCCATCCGCCAGCGTTCCCCCACCTTGTCAAGATACAAGTCCGCGCGCGCCAGATGCCTGCCCCAGTGATTCGCCTGCGTGAGTAGCACGCCGTTCACGAACAGATCAGGAACATCGCGATGTGTGTGGCCCATGAAGATCACGTCAACGCCCGGAACTTGTCGCGCAATCGTGACGGCCTGGTTCTCATTCAACACTGAACCGGGATTTAACTGGCCCGTGCGCAGGTCTTCTTCGACACCCATGTGCATAGCAATAATTACAACGTCGGCGCGTTCTTTATCACGCAACACCGGCACCCATTTTTTTGCCTCGGGAAGAGGCTCATGAAATTCCAGCCCTGCGTAGTTTGGCTTGTTCTCCCAGGTTGGAACTCCGGGCGTAGTCAGACCAAGAATTCCCACACGCACTCCCGCAACTTCCTTCACGATATACGGTTTGTAGTGTGTGTTAGTGGTTCCTTCGTCGTAGGTGTTTGCGGACAACCACGGAAAGTTTGCCTCGCTGCGAGCCTTCTCGAGCACCTTCAATCCAAAGTTGTATTCATGATTACCGACTGCCATCGCGTCATACTTCAATGCGCTCATCGTCAACATCATCGGATGGGGCGGCGTGTTGTTTTTCTTGTTGTGAAAATAAGCGAGCGGTGTGCCCTGAATTGTGTCACCCGAATCCACGAGTACGACGTTGGGATTGTCTTTACGCACTTGTTTGATCAGAGTCGCAACTTTCGCCAGACCACGGTTGTCCGGCTTATCGGTGTAGTAATCGATCGGAAGTATGTTGCCGTGCAGGTCAGTGGTGCCGAGGACAACAATGTGTACGCGCTGAGCCGGCGTTTGTCCCGCCAACGGCAAGCCTGTGAAAAAGACTGCTAAGACCAAAACGATGAGTGTTAGGGTTGGTTTCTTCATGTCTGTGCTATTGGTTTGCAAAAACTTCTGCCGCGGTCAATCCGTTCACCTTCACTTCATGGATCAACCGGAATTTCGATCGAACGACTTTAATCTTCTCGCGATTTTCAAAGTAGGTTCGGCCGCGTTGAACGATTATGTAAGTTGGCCCGGAGATCTGTGTAACATCAAAATCGGGAGCCGATAAAGCTTTCGAGTTCAGATCCGTCCGTCTTAATTTTTCAAGATAATAACCGGTAACAGCCGGAGTTTCATGCACTATGAGCGCCCCTTGCGGTGCTATATCACACACAAACTCGATCGCCTCACGCAAGCCGTCATCGTAAAACTCATCATGCGGAAAAAAGTAGCCTTTATAACGCGACGCCAATGCGTTCGTGTAGAGACCGTAATGTGGCGCTTCGACGTACGCCGCGACCGCCGGCCACACCATACACAAGATCAAGACGACGGTGACCGCAATCGCGCGAAGCGGTGCCCCGTTCAAACGTGAAATGACTAACCGAATAATTTGAAAAACACCGACAGCCGCGCACATGTAAATAAAAGGCATAAGTGACAGCGTGTATCGCAACCACTTAGCGCCCGCCAGCGAGTAAGGAACTATCCAGAAGAACAACATGAACAGGACAAATGCGTGACCTGGATGTCGCCAGCGCTTGATGGAAATCACCAGGCCACCGAGAAAGGCGGCCAGCACGATCAATGGAATTTTGATCGCGATGAACAAGAAATAGAAGTATATGGGCATGCCCCAGAATGGCGATCGCGACATCTTGTTCTGAAATAGTTGCTCCCCCATCAGATAACCGGAATGGACCAGCAACTTCTCGCCCATATATGCGCGCAGATATTCCCAAACCTCTGGCAACAGCACTGCGGGATTCGCTACGACGAAGGCGATGGCCATGGCTATGTAGAAGACCATAGACGTCTTGCCGCTCGGTTCACCGGGCCCGCGCCTTCGCACCCGTGCGTAGTGATGGTAGAGAGAGTTTAAGCCGAGATAGTGTGGGAAATACTTCGACGCCATCATCAATCCAAAAGAAATGCCTGAAAGCAGGTAATTCTTATTTCGCGCTTTGGTTTGACGTGCGTCTGTTTGCTTCGCCCGCAGGTAGAAATAACAAGCGAACAGCATGAAGAACACTAGTAGCGTATCTTCCTTGCCCACGCGATTCAGCGTGATAGCGTTCACGCCTACGCTCCAGAAACCAGCCGCCAGCAGACCCGTCCAACGATCGAAGAAAGCAGTTGTTAGTAAAAACAATGGAACAACGGTTAGCGCCCCGAAGATCGCGTTAGGCAGACGAAACACGACCTCGTCGCTGTATCCGCCTTCGCCTTTCACGGCGCGAGCGATCTTGACCGAGGCGAACATGAAGATCTTCATCAGCATCGGGTGCTCTGCATTGGCCGTGATGTCGCGGCGTTCGTAGGCGCGCACGGCGTTGACCTTGTTGGCTTCGTCTTCCGCAAAGCCGATCGCGCCTAACTGACAAACCCGAAAGCCCAGGCCAATTAGAATCAGCAATACCAGAGCCGCCACTACACGGCGATCGAAGCCAAGGTCGGCGCCTTGTAAATACTCAGCCGGGCTGGAGTAGGAGTTTTCAGGCAACGTTAATGTGGCCTCATAAGCAGAATTCAATTGGAATTATGATAGGGCCATGTTAGCCCGAAACTGTCACGCTGCGTAGGAGGCAGGCGCAGGAGCAGGAGCAGCTCACCTGCTCCTGCTCCTGCCTCCTGCTGTCTGCCTTCTGCCTTTTGCCTTCTGCTCTTCGCTGTCTTATCGTTGTCACCGCATGGATAACCTCGTTGCTTCAAACATTCGTCAGCGGCCGGTTCGCACGCTCGTCAGCGTCGCCGGTGTTGCCCTCGGCGTGTGCCTCGTCATGTTGTTCACTGGTCTGGCGAGAGGAATGTCCAATGACATGCAACGCCGCAACTCTAATGTGCGGGCTGAGATTATCTTTACGCGTCCTGGCTCAATGCAGTTAACGGCTTCAACTTCCAACCTGAGCACGAAGTATGTCGACTTGTTGAAACAAATCGAAGGTGTTCAGGAAGCGGTACCAGTGATAGTTGAAATCCAGCAAGGCAATAGGGGATTTGGGTTCGAACGTATTGAAGGTGTCGAGTGGGATAAGTTTGCAGCCCTGAACAATATTCGCGTCATTTCCGGCAGCCCGCCGCAGGCCGCCGACGAAGTGGTGATCGATGAAACGAAATCGCGCAACAATAATCTTCACGTAGGCAGTGTCATTAATCTCATAGGCGACAAGCCTTACAAGGTTGTCGGTATCTATTCACCGGAATCCAGCGCCCGCGTAAAAATGTCGCTCGCGGCCATGCAGGAGGTGTTGGGAGTCCCGAACAAGGCAACCTACATCATGATTAAAGTAGGCGAGGGCCACGACAAGAAGGCCGTCGCCGGGCGTATCAACGAACAACTGCCAGGTAACAAGGTACAGTTCACTGAAGAAATCTTCGTGAGCATCGAGAAGAGCGTTCCCTATCTCGGGATCTTTTTGCGTGTGCTGGTGGGACTGGCCGCCGTGGTCAGTGGCCTTGTAGTTATGCTGGCGATGTACACGACGATTACAGAGCGCACACGTGAGATTGGCATACTCAAAGCGTTGGGTGCGCCGCGTCGCTACATTGTTTTGATCATCGAGTCGGAGGCGTTGTTGATAAGCCTCGTTGGCCTGATCGCAGGTTTCATCATATCGCTGGTGGCTGGCTACTTAATTCATCGCTTCTATGGATTAGTTTTTGAATTCAGTTGGGGATGGGCTTTGACGGCAGCGTCAATCGGCCTACTTGGTGGAGCGTTAGGCGCCCTGTACCCTGCGCTGCGAGCCTCAAATCTTGACGCAGTCACGGCACTCGCGTACGAGTAAGCTCTTCACGCCGCAGGTTCGCTAATATTTTCCTCTTCTTGCAGTACCGCAGCGGGCGACAACCCTCTTCGAATCATTAACACGAGGCCCACACCGGTCCAGAAGATATCGCGCGACTTGCGCACGATGGCCAGCGTGGTTCCGATCGACCTGGTGAACCCCAGGACCTTTGCAACAGCCTCACTTCCGCCTTCATCCACACCCAGTCGAAACGGAATAAATTTGAAGACGACATTAATCACGCGGTTAACAGATTCAAGGATAAACGCTGCCAGTAAGGTGGGCGCGACGTCACTGATAAAAGACAACGTCACAAAAATCTCGGCCGTACCGGCAAGGTGAAAACAAACTTCCAGTAGGAAGATGGGCAGAAACTGCCTGCGGTTTCGTTGGTAGAAGCCGTAGATCCGGTCTTCCATTTGCTGTGCGCGCGGGATCGATTTTTCGGCCCGCGCGAGGCCACGTTTCTTCAGGAACGACATAAAGCCGCTCAAGAATCTCCACTGCTTATAAAGAACAAGATAACCGAGTGGTAGCAACCCTGCCGTTACAATCAGTGCACCGAAGCTCGCGTAACGTAGTGGTCCGGGCAAAGGGAAACTCAACAACAGGGCCATGATTCCCGAAAAGATAAAGACGATGACTGAGAGGCTATAGAAAATATTTTCGAGAGCAATCGCCGAAAGTCCAACCATGAGGGGCACGTGTCTCCGGGCAAACACCGCTTTCGAAGGTTCGGAAACAACCATGCTGACAAAAGGTGTGATGTTGCCGAGGGCATCGCCCATCAGCCTCGACGCAAATGCATCTCTGAACCGCAGACGATAAGGTTGCTCAACGCATTTGGACCAAGCCAGCGCCCTCACAATGTGACGTATTGACGAGATAGCGATGACCAGCAAAAACCCAAAGCCAAGTCGCTGGATGCCCTCCAGTATTCTGCCTACTCCGGCATTTCTGACGAAGTAAGCGAACAGCAGTAACCCGACGATGCCGAAGAGTATTCCCAGCGGCGCCAGTTTCTTGCTGCGGCCCTTTGCTTGTGTTTCGCTTGCCACTTTAGTGAATCTTGGGAGTGCCAACGGTATCACACGGTTAGGCGATTTTTACAAAGCAGGAAGTCAGGCCCAACTGTGAAAGCGGATAGGTTCCCCTCCTTTTGGGAGGGGTTAGGGTAGGGCTTGAGGCGAGTTAGGTTTTTCGCTTTCGGAGGAAGCGTCAAGTGAAGTTTGAACTTACGTGTTGATGCGAATGTTGGCGCTCCCCTCAAGAGCAAAAAATGATACGACGCTCATGCCATCCCCTGACCCCTCCCAAAAGGGAGGGGAACCATTCTTACTAGGGTTGTTTTCGACCTCGACCATGGATCGCGTTGCAGCCGCGCCGTCTCACTCTTTGCCTTTTTAGTTTTGCGTTGATTATGATGCATTAGTAAACAACACATCTAAAGATTGCCAGGTATAAGATGAGCCAATCTCAAACAGCTATTGAACCGTCTGCTGGTCATCCGCTGACCGCTATCTCTGAAGAAGAACAAATGTTCCGCAACAGCGTGCGTGAATTTGCTGAAGGCGAGATCCGTCCGCGCGTTGAAGAAATGGACGAGAAAAGCAAACTCGATCCGGCAGTAATCAAGCAGTGCTTCGACCTCGGACTGATGGGCATCGAAACTCCCGAGGAGTTTGGCGGCGCCGGGTCATCGTTCTTCACTGCGATTTTGGCAGTAGAAGAACTTTCGCGCGTTGATGCGTCGGTCGGCGTACTTGTCGACGTTCAGAACACGCTGGTCAATAACGCATTTATTCGCTGGGGCAATGCGGAACAAAAGAAGAAGTACCTGCCGCAACTGGCAGCGGACCAAGTGGGTGCTTATGCGCTAAGTGAAGCGGGTTCAGGGTCTGACGCCTTCGCAATGCAAACGCGCGCAGTCGACAAGGGTGATCATTTCCTGCTCAACGGGCAAAAGCTCTGGATCACCAACGGCAACGAAGCGGAAATATTTGTGTTGTTTGCCAACGCCAAGCCGGAAGAGGGTTATCGCGGGATCACCGCGTTCGTTATCGAAAAAGGCTTTGAAGGTTTCGCAGTTGGGAAGAAAGAGAACAAACTAGGCATTCGCGCTTCGTCGACTACTGAGTTGATATTGACTGACTGCAAAGTTCCAAAAGAGAACGTCCTCGGCGAGCTTGGCAAAGGCTACAAAGTTTCGATCGAAACGTTGAACGAAGGCCGCATCGGTATCGGGGCCCAGATGATCGGCATTGCGCGTGGCGCCCTCGACGCAGCGTTGGCTTACACCGGCGAGCGGCAACAGTTTGGCAAGCCGATCAATCAGTTTCAGGGCGTGCAGTTTCAACTTGCCGAGATGGCCGTGCAGCTCGAAGCCGCGCGTTTGATGGTTTACAACGCCGCACGCATGAAAGATGCGGGCATGAATTTCGTGAAAGAAGCTGCGATGGCCAAGCTCTATTCTTCGCGTGCGGCAGAGCGCATCAGCTCGCTGGCTATCGAACTGTATGGCGGCTACGGATACGTCAAGGATTACCCGGTAGAGAAATACTGGCGCGACTCAAAGATTGGAGCAATCTACGAAGGAACTTCGAATATGCAGCTCCAGACGATTGCAAAGTTAATGATTGGGAAGTAGCGGGGCTACAGAGCAGACTGCAAACAGCAAACGCGAAAAAGCGGTTTTGTTGTTGCTGAAGCTTCGATTGCATCTTTGAAATATTTCTTGCAGTTCGCTGTTTGCTGTCTGCGGTTTACTGTTTATGACCACATCAAGAATCGAAATCTTCAAGCAGATGCTGGTCAACGATCCGATCAACAGCAGCATTCTGTTTGGATTGGCTAAGGAATACGAAAAGTCAGGCCAGACGGTAGAACTAATTGAAACGCTCGAGCGCTATATCGCAATTTCCGAAGATGAAGGCAACGCCTACGGGATGTTGGCCGCGGCTTACGAAAAAACGGGACAACAGGATAAGGCCCGCGAAACATATCAACTTGGAATAGATGTCGCGATGAGCCATGGCCATCCCTCCATGGCAGAAGAATACAGAGCAATTCTTAACAATGATTAATAACGGCGCAACGCAAACTGTTATGTCGTAACGCAAACTGTTAGTTTGCGTATTCTCCCGCGAAGCAAAGAACCGCAAACTAGTAGTTTGCGTTACATGTGACGATCATGACTGATTTAAAAGTCCTAAAACTGGTGCCGAAGCCGAAGTCGGAAGCCAAACCAACCGACGGCCCGCCGGTGGTTGAAGAAAAGAAACCGGCGCCAACGCGATCAGCAGCGGCGGCGCCTAAAGCGGTCCCCCAACCCGCAGCCCAACCCACGGCACAGCCGGCAGTCGCGTCGGGACCTGCACGCGAAAAGCAGAAACGCGTCAATCTGTCGCGCGAACAGATGCTGCAGTTCTACCGGACGATGTATTTGTCTCGCCGGATCGACGACAAAGAAATCCAGCTCAAGAATCAGAATAAGATCTTTTTTCAGATTAGCGGCGCGGGTCATGAAGCAATCCTGGTCGCAGCGGGAATGGTGCTCAAACCAGCATATGACTGGTTCTATCCTTACTATCGCGATCGCGCACTGTGTTTGCAGCTCGGGATGACTCCGCTCGAAATGTTGTTGTCAGCAGTTGGCGCAGCCAGGGATCCAAACTCGCACGGACGCCAGATGCCTTCACACTGGGGCCACAAGAAACTGAACATCGTTTCGCAGTCTTCGCCGACAGGAACGCAGCTGCTCCAGGCCGTTGGTAATGCGGAGGCGGCGTACCGCGCGAAACAAATCAAGGAACTAAAAAAGAATGCAGTTCCGTTTAAGAATGATGAAGTGGTTTACGTTTCCGTCGGTGATGGAACTACCAGCGAAGGGGAGTTCTGGGAAGCGCTGAATACTGCGTGCAACTTGAAACTGCCCGTGCTGTTTCTGGTGGAGGACAACGGTTACGCGATCAGCGTGCCTGTTGAAGTGCAAACTGCAGGCGGCGATGTTTCTAAACTGGTTGAAAACTTCCCCAACCTGCTCCTGCAACGTTGCGACGGTACTGATCCAATAGAATCGCTGGAGACAATGCAGCGCGCGGTTAACTATTGCCGCGAGCGTCGAGGCCCGGCGTTGGTCCATGCAAGAGTTATCCGCCCTTATTCGCACTCGCTTTCCGATGACGAACGATTGTATCGACCGGACACTGAGCGTGCGGCCGATGCCGAACGCGACCCGATCAAACGTTTTGCTTCAGTTCTGGTGGCACAAGGCGTCGCCAACGAACAAGCTCTTCAACAGCTAAAAGACGAAGTCGATAAGCTGGTTACCGAAGCAGCCGATCAGGCGCTTGCCAGTCCGCAACCCGCTACTGAAACTGTGCTGACGCACATCTACTCTCCGGACGTTGATCCGACGTCCAAAGAATTCGACACAGAGGACGGCGCTGAGCTTTCTGGTAATCCGGGCACCATGGTCGATTTGATCAATCGCGCCATGCATACCGAAATGGCGCGCGACCCGCGCATTGTTGTTTTCGGCGAGGACGTCGCCGATTGCTCGCGCGAAGAGTTTCTCGGTGAAGTGAAAGGCAAGGGCGGCGTATTCAAAGTCACTGCGAACCTGCAGCGAAAGTTTGGCGGTGTTCGCGTATTCAACTCACCACTCGCCGAAGCGAACATCGTCGGGCGCGCGATTGGGATGGCGACGCGCGGATTGAAGCCGGTGGCTGAGGTTCAGTTTTTCGATTACATCTGGCCGGCCATGCATCAGATTAGGAACGAGCTCGCCGTGATGCGTTGGCGCTCAGGCGGGGACTGGAAATCTCCGGCGGTGCTGCGTGTTCCAGTTGGCGGCTACTTGAAGGGCGGGGCGGTTTACCACTCGCAATCAGGCGTGTCCACGTTTACACAGATCCCTGGCCTGCGTGTGGTTTATCCATCAAACGCTCTCGACGCTAACGGTTTGTTGAGAACGGCAATTCGCTGTGACGACCCCGTGCTATTCCTTGAGCATAAGCATCTGTACCGGCAGGCGTATAACAAGTCGCAGTATCCACCAGACAACTTCATGATTCCGTTTGGTAAAGCGAAGACAGTGCGTGAAGGTAAGGACCTTTCAATCGTCACCTATGGCGCGCTGGTCCAACGTTCAATCGTCGCGGCCAAGCAAGTCGAGCAGGAAGGAATCAGTGTGGAAATTGTTGACTTGCGAAGTCTGCAACCTTACGACTGGGAAGCCATCGTTGCCACGGTAAAGAAGACCAGCAAAGTGATCGTAGCCCACGAAGATTCTCTTTCGTGGGGTTACGGTTCGGAAATAGCTGCGCGCATTTCGTCTGAGCTATTCGAATATCTCGACGCGCCGGTAAGACGTGTGGCCGCGCTCGACAGCTTCGTCGCGTATGCCCCTCAACTCGAAGATGTGATCCTCCCTCAGACGTCTGATGTGGCTACAGCGATCGCTGAAATTCATCGGTACTAGTACGGTAAGCCTTGCCTTGCGGACGTAACACAAAGGTTCCACGTCCGAACAACATAACGATTAACTTCCGGGTTACCCGTTACTCCTTTCCCCTTTCCCGTCTTTTCCGTTCCAAATCAGCCCAATCCTTCCACCGCAAACATGCGATACACGTGTGTATTGTTGTGTGCCGTTAATTTACTGTTTATCACGAAAATCTCGCAGTTTTACCCTCGAAAAACGCCAAATGACACCTCTTTGAGTTACTTCGAATTGGCATAGACCTTGCGACATCATCCTTTCGACAAACCCAAATTTGACCCCGACACAACTTAATCTCGAGTTAAGTAGACGAAAGGAGCAAGCCAACCAATGCAAAGATTTTTCGCTGTAGGGGTGGCGACGCTGCTGATATGCATTTCGTCAGTGCTCGCCGCTGCTCAGACCACAACCACCACTACCGTCACAAGTCCGACTACAGTG
>Ga0209486_10000601_pt1 | contig 15963 bp, 8 predicted proteins | sample NCCompost_FD_187518 | JGI IMG/M metagenome (GOLD analysis project Ga0209486, IMG submission 187518) | Agricultural soil microbial communities from Utah to study Nitrogen management - NC Compost (SPAdes) (version 2) | ecosystem: Environmental > Terrestrial > Soil > Agricultural land | place: USA...
TGCTCACTTAACTTCGTGCGGTCGCCCGTGTAGCCCAGGTCGTGCGGGATCAAATAGAAGCGTTGTGCCTGTGCTGTGCCGTGGCCCGCGAAGTAGATGATCACTTTGTCTTCCGGCTGCGCGCGTTTCAAGCCGCTAAAAGCGGGGTCAGCTGCTTTCAAAGAAGGCGGTTCCGGGATTCCCGACAACTGTTGCAACGCAGCAATGATGTTAGCTTTCGTCGCGTTCTGATTAAGCAAAGGCAAAACCTCCACGCGTTCTAGTTGCCCTATTTGCATCTGCCGCCGGCTCACTTCCGCAGCAAAGCTCTGCGCGTCCGCCACGGCATACTTCAAATTGTATTGAGCGTTCGCATACTCATTCAGGCCCACCGCGATGATGTAGAGCGTGCCCGCGCGCTTCAAACTGTCGGCTCCGGTAAGCAGTAGTTGTGAGTCTTTGCTTTTGACGTTGTCGCGATTGAAGGCGTAGGCCGTCAACTGGTTGGGCCCAGCCACCACGCTGATCTCTTCTTCTAATGTGATAGCAGGTTTGCCGTTTAAGATGTCGCCACGCCAAACTTTGATCAGCGAGCCGTTGCGGAACAAGCGCACGTCCCGCGCTCCGGCGCTTTGGTTGTTTTCTTTGTCGGCTGGCGCGTCAGTGATGTCGATTTTTACTCTGGTAGTGCGAGAGGTAATTCCCGTAGCGATTGCCGTTTCCGGATTGACTAGCGAAAGCTTTACCACCGGCTGGCGTCGATCCTTCCGCGAAATATCCTCGGCAACTTTGGGGCGTTTTCCGGCCGAGATCTCACCTAACAATCCGGGATAGTAATACTCGTTAAAGAACCATTCGATTGGTGCAACGTTGAAAGTGTCCTGGTTGTAACGCCAAAGGATCTGATTCCATGAGACAGGAGTCCCGTCGAACAAACCTTGTGGAGTAACCACCATCCATTCGGCGCCGTCGTCGAGCGAGATTAGCGTCAACAAATGTTCGCCCGTAATAGCGTCCCAAAGAAACGTGCCGCCATCCTCACTGGCAGAAGCGAGCAAGCGTGCGTCGGGACTGAAATCCATCGACTCAATGTTTGCGGTATGACCCACGAGTGTTCGTAACTCGCGCCGGGAAGCAACGTCCCAGATCCTGATCGAGTTATTGCTGCTGCTGGAGGCGAGCAGCCGGCTATCGCGACTAAAAGCGACTTGAGTAACGCCTTTGCCGTGTCCGCTCAGCGCTCCGATTTGATTTCCAGTGGCTACATCCCAGAGCGTCACTTGACCCGTGGCCTCAATCTTCATGTTCTTCATCATTTCCTGGGGGTCTGGCGCTTTGGAGTTTTTCTTTTGGCGCTGCGCCGCAGGATCCATCAGGGAAGCAAAATCCAGGTTCGACTTCGACTCGACTCCCCCAATCGCCAGCGTCCGGCCATCAGGACTGAAAGCCAGCGAAGTGACGCTGCGGCCCATCGTTCCTGCAGACATCGAACCCATCATGTTTGTGATCATGTTGCTCATAGCAGAGAGGTCAGGCATTTGCGGCATGCCAGCTGGCATTTGCGGCATGCCGCCCTTACCCGGCTTCATCTTTTTCAATTGCTCAGGGGTCATTCCGCCGGCGCCCTGCATCATTTGTGTAATGCTTGCCAGCGGCGAACTGGTCAAGTCGCGCAACTTATTGCCTGTTGCCGTCTCCCACAATGAGGTTTCGCCCATCGCTCCGAGAGTCGCGATCACACGGCCGTCAGGGTTAAAGTCAGCTGCGACTGCGCTGGCTCCAACATTAAGCGACCGCAGCTCGCGTCCTGTTTTTACGTACCAAATTCTGATCAGATTTTCATTCACTCCCTGCACATTTCTCTTGCTCATCTGCGTTTCCGAGGCGCCGTAATTCACTAGCAGCATGCTTCCGTCGTGACTGAAGCTGACGCGCTGAACAACCGTCTCGCTATTCGCTGGTACCAGAGTTTGAAGCTTGCGTCCCGAAGGTGTTTCCAAAACCGAAATGGAATTGCTGTTCAAGGAGAACAGGGCGAGCAGCCGGCCGTCAGCGCTGGGAATGCCGAGCTGTTGATCGGTTGGGCCAGACAGGATGCGCAAACCGCGACCAGTTCGCAGATCCCAGCGTGTGCGACCTCCAGATGAAAGTTGATTGCCATCGGCGCTGAAGGCGACTTTGTAGGCCATGTTTGTGCGGCCGCTCATCTTTAGCAACTGCTTGCCATTTTCGGCTTCCCAAATCACCGTTGGTGAATCAAAACCTCCGGTAGCAAGTCTCTTCCCATCATCGGTGAAAGTTGCGAAGACGCGAGCGGTAGACACAAACAGCCCGCTGTTGGGGGCTTTCAGAGCTAACAACTCGCGACCCGTGGCAGTCTCCCAAAGCTTAACGGTGTAGCCCTCCGTCGACGCCAGCAAACGACCTCCGGGACTGAATTTGAGAAGACTCCAATCCTGCGCGACTGTTCCCAGGTCGCGTTCCTTTGCATTGTTGGTGACGTCCCATAACTTCACTCGTTTTTCTGAAATCCCCGAGACGAGCAGGCGGCCGTCCGCTGCAAATGCCAGATCCACGCTTTGTAAATCGTCATCGGGAAGTTTTACGGAGCGAGTTTCGCGACCAGAGGCGAGCTCAATGAACTTAATCTCATTGTTGCCGGCGTCGGTCACGACGGAAGCGAGTAGAGTTCCGTCGAGACTTAAAGCTGCACCGCCGTCGCCGCTCATGCGCGCGATCGAACTAAAAGAATCGGTGCCGATCGAACGCAGCTCCTGTCCCGTCGCAAGATCCCAAACCCTAATCGCGTCGCTGATTGTTACCAGGCGATCATTCGAACTGAAAGCGATGAAATAGACTCCGGCGATCGCAGCAACAGAGCCTCCGCCTCCCGAAGTGAGCGTGTGCAACTCCCTTCCACTGGCAACGTCCCAAACTTTGATTGAGTTGGTTCCAGACGCGGCGGCGACGCGACGGCTATCCTTGCTGAAAGCGATGGCCGGCGAGATGCCCATCCCACCCTGAGGACCACTGGAAAGATTGCGCAACTCGCGTCCGTTGCTGGTATCCCAGAGTTTAATGGTGCTGCTGCGGAATGTTCCTGTTGCCAGCAAGCGACCGTCCGGACTGAAAACGAGACGTGTAGCGCCGAAGAAATTGTTGTAGCCGGTTTGGAGAACCAGTTCTGGTTTAGCTTCTTTTCCCTTCTGGGTAGCAGCCGAGTCAGTGCGTTGCGAGCTGCTTTGGACACCGATGCCGCGTTGGTCCGGCGTTGGTGTAGGATTCTGTGCCGAGGCAGAGGTGGCTAAGCCAATGCCTATCAATCCCAGGCGGACTACTATGCCCAGCGGCGAGAATTTAGATCTAATTGCGTTCATAACACCCCTTGGAATCATTGAGTCATTGAGTCATTGAGTCATTTAGTGATTGAGTCATTGAATCATTTAGTGATTGATCTCTCAATTCTTAAAGTCGATCACCAGCCGTAATGGATTGGAAAGTTCGCTTACACGAAATTGTCTGCGCGCCCTGATGCCCAGCAGGAAATCATAATAGCCCTCAAAGAGTCCTGCCTCGTCCAGTTCCCAAACAGAACGAAACTTTAGCCGGCCCTTGGGCATGAAAGAATCCTGCTCGCGCAGTCTCATCTGCTCTTCATCAGTTGGAATCAAATTGAGATTCACCTGGGCGAAAGCATTCCCGGCAATCTTGATGCGCTGGCGCCCACCTTCGTTCTCATAAGAACGTCCCCTGGAGATACTCCACCCGATAATTAGGCATCGAGCCGGCGAACTCAAATACCACACGATCAAACGTTGGATGACGCCCGGCACGCACGCTCCGCACATATGTTGTTCCCGCCCCTTCATGATTCCGCGCTACAGCCCGAACCGTCCAGGTGTTGAGCCTGCCGGTGTTGCGAAACTGCGCCGCGGTAGTTGAGGCAGTTAACACCGACAAAATGAAAGCAATTATTATCCGATCAAATATTTTCATGCTCTACTTCGCAACTAGATTACGCTTTAACGGCTGTGATGGTGACTGTCATAGATAGTCTCTGAGGTCCCGCAGGGACCGAATGTTTATAGAAACAGGATTTGAGAAGGGTGCGAAGCTCCGTTAGAGCGGCATTCTTGCTTTCGCGTGAAATCCGATTTCGCTCCTACGGAGCTAATTACATCTCCTGGAATACAAGCTATAAACATTGGGCCGCGCTGCGGCCAACATGATACAGCAGCACCTAATGACCCCCGCATCTGCTTCCGGGTTCGACCTCTTTAAAACTTCGCATGCTCCAAGAGCAGTAATCCAATCGAGATTAGTGCCAGTACAAACATCACGGGATGAATTTCATTACGCCGGCCCACCAGTAAATACATCCCCACGTGCGAAATGAAGCCCCAGAGTATTCCCTGGGTGATCGAGAACGTAAGGGGAATCAAAATGATCGTCAGGAATGCCGGTAGTCCTTCTTCAATTCTGGAAAATGAAATCTGATTGACGCTCTTGAACATCGCGGCACCCACCAGAATCAACACTGAGGCAGTGGCGTAAGCGGGAACCATTCCTGCGAGTGGCGCCAGAAAGAAACACGGTAGAAAACAGAGCGCGGTAAAAACCGACGTGAGGCCCGTGCGCCCACCCATGTTGATGCCAGCGACACTTTCGATGTAAGCGGTTCCCGATGATGTGCCGGCCAAACCGGCACCGAACGTGGCAAACGAGTCGACCACCAACCCTTGTTTCAAATTCCGCGGATGACCGTTTTCATCGAGTAAGTTTGACGCGTGAGCCACGCCGATAAAAGTGGAGATGGAATCAAAAAGATCCGTGAACAGGATGGCGATAATTGCCGGCACAAGCGATAGCTTCAGCGCACCCAGGATATCCAGTTTGAGAAAGACAGTTTCGAAATCTGGCGCACTGAAAAAACTTGGCGGGGCTTTCACTAGACCGAATGTCCATCCGAGCAAGGTTGCGATCAGCATGCCTGCGAGGAACGCAAAAGCGCTCTTACGTGAGATCAGCCAGACCGACACTCCGGTAGCCAGGATTGTCAGCAGCGCCGGCAACCCTAGTGTGCCCAGCTTCACAAATGTAACCGGATCAGCGGCAATCAATCCGGCATTCTTTAAACCAATAAAGGTGAGGAAGACGCCGATACCGGCCGCGGTGCCAATCCGCAGTTCAGCTGGTATTGCTTTCGCTATGGTTTCACGAATCGGTGTGATGGAGACTATCAGAAACAGAACTCCGGCCCAGAAGACAATCCCGAGCGCGACCTGCCACCAGACTTGCTGCGTCAGAATAATTGTAAAAGTGAAAAAGGCGTTGATGCCCATGCCTGGCGCGACCGCAAACGGAAGTTTTGCGTAGAGACCCATGAAGAGGGTCATCACAAAACAGAGCAGCACGGTTGCGGTAAGTACTCCGCTGAACGCCATGCCTGTACCTTCAGTAGAAAGAATCGAAGGATTGACAACCACGATGTAAGACATGGTGAAGAATGTGGTGATGCCGGCGATCGCTTCAGTCCGGAGGTTGGTTTTGGCAGATGTCTGAGAAGTCATTTGGCGCGGGATTGGGCTAAACGGGTTGCAGTCTATGCTGCTGATTAATTTGTGCGCAACACTTGGTACTACACCTTAGCTGGCGGATATGGTCCCACGCCGTTAGTTCATCACTGCTTTGCACAAAAGGTGTGCTTTTAAGTCGGCGAAGCCGACGATTGATAAGCCCAGCACTTCAGTGCTGGGAGCAGCGAGCCCCTAGTGTCAAAAGTCCGTGAAACGGACGACTGAATAACGAAGAATTTCAGTCGTCCGCTTCGCGGACTTCACTCGAAAACCTGCTTTTAATCCCAGCACTGAAGTGCTGGGCTACTATCCGTCGTCCCGCTTAGCGGGACTTTATCCAAAGCGGTGTCACTTGCCACCGCACTCAAAAACACAGGTTAGCGACGTATGCTCGCAATTACGGTGGCGTTCGTTCGTCTCTCATCCGCCAGTTCGCGGAGTTTCGCTTCTCCTGATTCTGGTGCCTGCATACCTACGTTGTCAGCCGGCAACCATGCCTGCGCAAAGAAATACTGATTACCGTCGCGGTGAAACACTAATCTGGCGGTGTCTTGAACAGAGCCGTTGACGCTGCTGGTCCCAATCAGTGCGCTATTAACTCCGTCTCTGCTGAGAAACTGCAGAACTCTCATCGACGAACTCGGATTTACGCACTTCACTGTATATTCTCCGGCTGGCAGAGTTTTCTCGCCGACGCTGAAGGCGAACGGAATGTCGGCTACCAACTGGGAGTTCCCGGCGGTTTGAGCTTTCGCAATCGAGAGGCCTGCAACAGTCGCTAGCATTATCGCGCTGAGGAGCATGTAAGCTTGTTTTTTCATGGGTATTCTCCTTCGCATCATTTTCGCTGGGGCTGAAGCCGAGTCCATGCGGTTACGGTCTGGGGCGGTCAACTGCTTTGACCCATGCTTCGAATGCCCCCTACCTACTAACGCGGAAACTGTAGGGAAAATCCCTCATAACCGAAAACTCTGAGGTAAAATCCACGCGCCATTGAAACCCTGGCCCGGCTGCTATCCCATTCTTGGAGCGGGAGCAACTGACTATCGAGATGCAACCACCAGAAGGCATAAGCCAACTCCTGAATCGTTGGAGCAATGGTGACAAAACTGCTCTCGATAAGCTGATGCCCATGGTCTATAGCGAGCTGCGGCGCTTGGCGAACAACTATTTAAGGCAAGAACGCCAGGGACACACATTGCAACCGACGGCGTTGGTGAATGAGGCATATCTGAAGTTAATCGACCAGAAGTCGGTCCGCTGGCAAAACCGCGCGCAGTTTTACGGAATTGCCGCGCAGCTAATGCGCCGGATTTTGGTGGACCATGCGCGGCAGCACAAAGCGGAGAAACGCGGCGGGCCGGAACAGCAGCGGCTTTCAATCACCAGCGCCGGCCAACTCGCCGTAGAGGTCGAGCTTGACTTGCTCCCATTGCATGAAGCCTTGGAAGAACTCGCTACTATCGATCCTCAACAGGCGCGCATCGTCGAACTGAAATTCTTCGGCGGCCTCTCGATTGAAGAAACGGCGGAAGTGCTGGGTGTTGGTCATGCCACCGTCGAACGCGACTGGAAAATGGCGCGCGCTTGGCTGAGACGAAAACTGGAATAATAATTTGAGGGTCTGTGCTTGCCGCCTGCGCGTTATCAGTAGGGCCTTTAAACCCCGCGAATTTTGTGCGAATTAAGTTCTTTTGAAGGTTTGATAAAGACGGTCTACAAGATGACACCCGAACGCTGGCAACAAGTTAGAGGGATATTCCATTCGGCTCTGCAGCACGCGCCGGCCGAGCGATCTAACTTTCTTACGAGCGCATGCGGTGGCGACGAAGCTCTGCGCCAGGAAGTTGAATCGCTTCTCGAGGCAGACGCAAAGGATGGCAGCTTTATTGATTCGCCGGCGTACCAAGCCGCCGCCGCGTTGTTGAGGGAAGACAATGCGACACTGAGGCCCGGGCAGCGTACCGACTCATACGAAATTGTTTCATTCATTAGCCGGGGCGGCATGGGCGAAGTTTATCTCGCGCAGGACCGGAGACTAAATCGCAAGGTAGCCCTGAAGGTTTTGCCCGCTGAGCTGACGAGAGAGGTTGATCGCCTGCGCCGTTTCGAACAGGAAGCCAGAGCCGCTTCCGCTCTAAACCATCCTAACATCATTACTATTTTTGAGATTGCACGTATCGAAGGGTTTCACGTGATCGCGACGGAGTTTGTCGAGGGTCAAACGTTACGACAGGTTCTCGTCGGACGTCCATTGGAACTCATCGAAGCCCTCGGCATCGCGATCCAAATAGCCGATGCCCTCAATGCTGCCCACCAGGCCGGAATCATCCATCGAGACATCAAGCCGGAAAACATCATGCTGCGACCGGATGGGTACGTGAAGGTTCTGGATTTTGGTCTCGCCAAGTTGGCTGAAGAATCGTCTGCGGCAGTAGCTGCGGAAGCGCCTACACGCCAGATTCGCACGGGCTCGGGTGTGGTAATGGGAACCGCCGGCTACATGTCGCCGGAACAAGCGCGGGGAAAGGAAGTCGATGCGCGTTCAGATATCTTCAGTTTGGGCGCAGTGATTTATGAAATGGTGGCGCAACGCCGGCCCTTTGAAGGCGAAACACCAAGCGACACCCTGGCTGCGATTCTGAAAACTGATCCGCCGCCAATTTCTGAGCTCATGCCCGAGCCTCCGCCGGAACTGGTTCGCATCATCAACAAGACCCTCAAGAAAGACCGGGAACAGCGATATCAAGTCGTTAAAGAACTCTTAGTCGATCTGCGCGCGCTGAAACAGGAGCTGGATTTTCAGGAAAAGATGGGGACTGCTCGTCCTGCAAAACCGGTAAGAAATATTTCCACGGCAGTCGTCACTCCGCAGACGAGTGAGATCAGGAATGCCATCTCGACGATCACAGACTCACTCTCCATCGAAATCAAGCGACACAAAGCTGCAGCAGTAATTGCCCTCGCAGTCGTCGTTGCGGTTCTGGCCGGCCTTGCGTTCGCGCTTTACAAGCTGACACGCCGGAACACGCCGCGTTTTCAAGCGACAACTATTACGCGGCTCACGAATTCAGGAAAGGTGATCGATGCAACGCTTTCTCCGGACGGCCGTTACGTTGTCTATGTGCTCAGCGATGCGCGAAAACAGAGTGTCTGGATCCGACAGGTAACCACGGCAAACGACAAGGTTGTAGTTCCCCCGATGGAGGTGGGCGTTTTCGGGATCACCGTTTCGCGTGACGGCAACGACCTTTACTACGTCATCAAGCAGAATCTAGACAAAGGTACGCTTTATCGCGTGCCGATCTTTGGCGGTACGCCCACGAAAATTCTCGAATGGATCGATGCGCCGGTGAGCTTTTCACCTGACGGTAAACGGATGGTTGTGATTCGCGGTAACTATCCGGGCGAAGGTGACAGCGCACTGTTAATTGTAAATGCCGACGGTACGGGCGAGCAGCTTTTGGCCCAGCGGAAGAGACCCGAGGCGTTCGTTCCAATTTTTTTCACAGGTCCTTCCTGGTCATCAGATGGGGAGCTGGTTGCCGCAACGGTCAGTAAGGTTGGCGAGTTAAGTCAGGTAGTCGCCTTCCGAGTCAAAGACGGACAGGAGCAGGTCCTAACCAAATCAGGATTTCCATTCATTGGACGAACGCAATGGCTACCGGATATGAGCGGGCTGTTGGTGGTAGCGGGAACCAGCACCGCCGATCCCCAAGTCTGGCTGCTGTCTTACCCCAGCGGCACAATGCGACCGCTTACCAATGACCTGGATCAGCACCGGTCCATGGGCCTGAGCGACGATGCCGACAAATTCGTCACTGTGGTTTCAAGTGGACTCGTAAATGTCTGGGTGGCGCCTGAGGGCGACGCCAAACGAGCGGTGCAATTGCCGGTCGGTAACCTGGGCCTATACAGCTCAGGCGGCAACAGTGTTGACTGGACTCCTGATGGTCGCATTGTCTTTTCAAGTAATGAAAGCGGTCACATCGATTTATGGATCATGGATCCGGATGGGGGAAATCGTAAGCAGTTGACTTCGAACTCCGGTAGAAACGTCGGGGCAATAGTTTCACCGGACGGGCAGCACATAGTCTTTACCTCGTCGCGCAGCGGCACACCGGCAGTCTGGCGGATCAATAGCGACGGCAGCAATCCCAAACAATTGACGCACGGCCTAAGCGATGGCCTTCCCTCAATCTCTCCCGACGGCAAGTGGGTGGTCTATACATCGCTGGGCGCGACGAAGCCAACGGTGTGGAAGGTCTCAATAGAAGGAGGGGATGCCCGCGAGCTAACGTCGAAAGTATCAACTAACGGGATCGTGTCGCCCGACGGGAAATTTGTAGCGTACCTCTATCCTGAATCCCACGATCCGTTCGCGCCGGCAAACCGTATTGCAGTCATTCCGTTTGAAGGCGGCGATCCGATCAAAACCTTTCCGTTTCCGGTGGCCACCCGGATTCAGACCATCACCCAATGGGCACCTGATGGAAAATCAATTTTGTACAACTCCACTGTCAACAACGTAACGAATATTTGGGCCCAACCCCTAGACGGTGGACCGGCGAAACAGACCACCGATTTCAAAGATAGCTTGATGAGTGGCTTTGCCTGGTCACGCGACGGCAAAAACCTCGCGTCCACTCGTGGAATCCAACTCAGGGACGCGATCTTGATTAGTGAGGTGAAGTAATGGTGAATGTCCAACGTCGGGTTTAGCCGTGAAAAAGTAAACTAATCGCTAAGGCGCAGAGTCGCCAAGACGCAAACACTCTAAAAACTTTAGAGACGAATTGTGGGCTTCTAACTTTCCCCTGTTCACCGTTTCTCCCGTTCCCCCCTTCTCCCGTTCACCTTTCCACCGTTCATCCTTTCCCCCGTTCACCCTTTCCCCCGTTCACCCTTTCCAACTTTCCCATTCTCCGCCCAACCTCTTTTCGATAAGCTTCCACTTCACCAGTTGCGCGACTCCCCGACCAACCGAGATGCTTTTTCGCGATGCTCCCTGCTTTTTCCACGGCATTGATTCCACAGGTTGAGTTGAGGCCTACCATTGTTCGTCGCATCATACAATCATCCAGCGTAGCGGCGAATTCCTGTTCAAATGCATAGACGACTTCAGCTGCAATCGCTCCCGTCTCAGCGTCAAAGACCTCAGCAAGTTCAGGTTTTGTTCCTGCCAGTTCCATTACGGCGCTTTCTCGTCCGCCATAGATGCGATGCAACCGCGTCGTTAGTGATTCCATGTTGCTCGTGACTGAAGAGCCACCGAGTTTGACTTGACCCGTCTGACAGGAAGGAGAGGTGCGTCCTATTTTTGTGAATACCAGATCCGTCGTCTGTTCTGCCAGACTTCGATACGTCGTCAGCTTACCGCCAACGAGTGATAACAAATTATTGAATCGAGGATGCGGGCGGATGAAGTGTCGCCGCGTAATACTCTGCTCGTCGGTCTCTTTTGTGAAGGGAAGCGTGCGAACGCCGGCATAAGTATAGAGGATGTCTTCGCGTTGTAGATTCGCAGACGGGAACACAGCGTTGGTTTCGCTTAGCAGGTATTCGACTTCGTTTTCGTCAATGCGTACGTCGTCAAGATCGTCCTCGTAACGGCGGTCGGTAGTGCCGATTAAATAGTTACCGTTCCAGGGAATGACGAAAAAGGGGCGCTCATCAATTTTGGCTTCGATATAAATCGCCGTGCTTGGCGCGCCTGCAAAGCGCGGCACAACGATATGACTGCCTTTCGTGCCGCCAATCAAACGTGGAGCATGATCGATGCCAGCCAGAACCTGATCCACCCAGGGTCCAGCCGCATTGATTATCACGGGAGCAGTTGCGTTCCGGTGGCCACCGTCGCAATCGTCTAACTGAACGCCGACAAGTCGATCGTTCTCGACTATAAATTCAGAGACGCGCGTATAAGTGAGGACTTGTGCGCCGTGTTCAATCGCAGAGAGAACGTTCTCAACCACCAGGCGTTCAGCAAATTGAACCTGGGCGTCGTAGTACAACGCTGCTCCGAGTAAACTTTCTTTGTTCAATCCCGGCGCCCGGGCTAGTGCCTCTTGAGTTGAGAGCATCTGGTAACGCGGCAGCGACTTGCCGAGCGAAAGCAGGTCATAAGTAATCATGCCCAGTCGCAACAGGAATGGCCCGCGGCGCGCGTTCTTGTAAATCGGAAGCAGGAACGGAAGAGGACGAACCAAGTGCGGAGCTATCCGCAACAAGGTTTCGCGTTCGCGGAGTGATTCACGAACCAGACCGAGCTCGCCGTGCTCGAGATAGCGCAAGCCACCATGAATCAAGCGCGTCGACCAACTCGAGGTCCCACTACCGACATCTCCTTTGTCGAGCAGCAACACTTTCAAACCGCGCATCGCGGCGTCGCGAGCAACGCCGGCGCCGTTAATCCCAGCGCCAATGATAATCAGATCGAAGTCGAACAAGAGGTGGCCTTTTATTCACACCGGACTTCAGCCCGGTGGGCCTACAACGAACGGACCAGAAACCGTTAAAACGGTTTCCATTAATGAACATAACTCGGAGCAACGGGCTTAAGCCCGGCGTGAATGAGAGAGCCAACAACAATCACCGGGGTTTGACTCTGGTTGCCAAATTGGCATAGAAGCTTCTCCGTCGTCCACCCGAGACTCTTCAACTTATGAAAGTCCTTCTAACAATCGCATTGCTGATCACATCCTGGCCAATGCAAGTCGCTGGGCAGCGTCAGAAGCAGCTCGATGTTTCAGCTGACTTCGCTAAACGTTCACCTCCTCCTGTTTCCGCTGAAGCGAGGCGCGAGCTGGAGGCAAAGTTAAGTGAAGCCCGGATCCGCTACGAAGCTCAACCCAAAAATCCGGATGCGGTTATCTGGTTCGGTCGCCGGTTGGCCTATCTCGGCCGATTCACTGAAGCGATCGAAGCCTACAGTTCGGGAATTAAACAGTTCCCTCGCGATGCTCGGCTTTACCGCCATCGCGGTCACCGTTACATCACTTTACGAAAGTTTGATCTCGCAATTGCAGACCTTCAGAAAGCAGTCACTCTCATTAAGGGTTTGCCAGACGAAGTTGAGCCTGATGGTCAACCTAACGCGCGCAATATTCCCACCGGAACGTTGCAGTTCAATATCTGGTATCACCTGGGCCTGGCTCAATATCTCACAGGACGTAACGAGGATGCTCTCAAGAGTTATCGCGAGTGTCTCAAGGTTTCCGGGAATCCCGACAGCATCGTTGCCACCACTCACTGGTTGTACATGACCCTGCGCCGGCTAAAGCGCGAGAGCGAAGCGCGCCAAGCCCTCGAACCGGTTCAGCCAAAGATGGACGTCATTGAAAATGATGGGTATTACAAACTAGTGCTGATGTACAAGGGGCTCGCCGATGCCGAGGCGTTGCTGGCGGAAACACTCAAACAGCCAAGCTCACCCGGCTCACTTAGCATTCTTTATGGACTCGCGAATTGGCATCACTACAACGGACGGATCGAAAAGTCAGTTGAACTACTACAGCAGATAGTTTCCAGTGATCAGTGGACGAGTTTTGGATACATCGCCGCTGAGACTGATCTGAAGCGCGCTCAGATAAGTTTGCTTTTGGAATGCCGTGGCATGTGTAGCGCGACTCACTTTGATTGCTTGTTGACTTATCAATCAAAAGCGGCCGCCGCTTCGCTCTCCATAACCCAGATGGTGCGAACGTAGCACTATTTGGTTCATTAGCAGGTGAAAGCAATCATCAAGCTGAAGCGTTACCGGTCATGAGATTCTGTTAGTTCACCCGCTTAGGTGCTCGGTTCCTGCCTGGGCTCGTAGGGTTTATCTCGTCTTCAATACTGAAAGAGTCGGCAAAGTTGCTGTTGGTGAACTCTTTTTCAAGGTTGCGATTCGTTGTGAACGCACAACTGGGGTGTCAAGACGCCGAGCTCCGCTTAGCCACTTCAGCGCCCTAACGCTGGAAGAATAATTTTTAATGAAGTGGCTAAAAAAACATCTCATCGGGCACAGACCTTGCTCATGGGCCGAGTATAGACTAAGCCTCTCCTGGTAATCGGCACCGCGCTGATAGACGCTTAGCTATTCGCCAACGCGCCCGGTTCTCCTACCTCGACGCGCCGACGGTAAACGCCAGGTGGTTAAAACAGTAAACACATAAGGAGCGTGGTTATGCGTTCTTCCCGACTTGTCCCATTCCGGATCATTTCTCTCTTACTAATCCTTTTTGCAACAGTCTTCACCGGGAACGTATTCGCTTTTTCCGAAGATGAAGAAGCCGAGACCTATGACGAGCAGGCCCGCGTGGTCCGTATCAGCTTAATCAAAGGTGAAATCACTCTTAAGCGTCAGGGCAATACTGATTGGGAACGCGCGCGCGTGAACTTCCCATTACTTGAAGGCGATACCGTCGCCACCGATCGCGAGTCTCAATTGGAGATTCAAATTGACGCGCGCAATTTTGTGCGACTCGGCTCGAATGCGATGTTGCGCATTGTGACCTTGAGAGAAGATGGAATTGCCCTCAGCGTAATTGAGGGCACTGCTTCCTTGCGCCTCGCCAAATTCGATCGTGATCACGAGTATTTCGAAATTGATGCGCCGCAATCGACGCTGGCCGCGGAACAGAAAGGTGTCTATCGCGTAGACGTGGCGCGCGCGGGTCGGGTGCGTTTCACGGTAACTGACGGCGGCCGCGCTCGCATCTATTCGGAAACTTCCGGATTTGCTTTGCGCGATGGACGGGCTGCTGAGTTAATTAATGAAGGCAGCGCCGCGGGCGATTGGGAGATGTTCGCTGCCGCTGCTTCCGATTCGTGGGACGAGTGGGTTGCCGATCGTGAACGATATCTAGCCCAACGCCTGCGCTACAATTCGGATCGTTACGATAGTCGCGTTTGGGGCGCCGAAGATCTCGATGCTTATGGCGACTGGTCCTACGTCAACGACTACGGCTGGATTTGGCGGCCCCACGTCACGGTCATCAACAACTACGTTAATTGGGCGCCTTACCGTCATGGAACCTGGACCTGGGTCTGGCCTTATGGCTGGACGTGGGTTGGCTATGAGCCCTGGGGTTGGGCCCCTTATCACTACGGCCGTTGGGTTTACTACAACAACTACTGGGCCTGGTGTCCGCGCAGTTACTACCATCGCAATCGTAGTTGGTGGCGCCCCGCTCTGGTAGCCTTCCACATTTCTATCGGCAACCACGTGTCGTGGTATCCGCTTCCTTATCATCATCGGGATCCACGTTCGCGTCGCTACGACATTTCGAAGAACATTGGCAGAGGCGCACGACAGCCGCGATTTAATGAGATCGCCTACCTGCGCGCGATCTCGACCACGGAAGCCGGCGATTTTGGCGGTGATAGCGTGCGCTTCAAAGGAGTCAATGAAGCCGTCGGGCGTCGCATCATCGGCACAGAACCGTTGAAGGGCGATCTGCCTTTGCGCCCGGCGAACATTTACCAGCAGAAAGGAGCTGGTCAGTCAGACGAGACCGCGCGCGTTACTCTCGCTAAACCGCGAGTGCAGCCGGCTGGCGACGTTGTCGTTCGTCCCACAGGAGCAGCTATACGCAAGACAGGCGCTCCTCTCGATGCCGAGTTACGCCGTGCAAGAGTTTTTGGCGGACGGGAGTCGAAATCTATAACTCCGCCAACGTCGGGCAGTGATTCTGATTCACGAGCAACCGGTGCGGTAACCCGACCGCCGAAGACCTTTAACATTGAGAAGAGCGAAGGCAGCGGTACGATTCAGCGGGGCGATAAAGGATTGCCTCGTGTTCCGCGAACTGACGCGAACGATGGTATGGGAGTGATCAAACGCGACCAGGATTACAAGGGTAGGCCGGAACGCACCGATTCGGACCCGCGTGGGGCGCCGGTGAAACCCAGGGTCGATAACCACGATGATTCCCAACCGGCAAAGACAGTGAGGCCGCAGCCTCGGGAGCGAAGCGAAACTCCTCGTTATGATCCGCCGGTGCGTAAGTACGAACCGGCGCCAAAGTCGGAACCCGTGCCGCGCTACGAGCCGCCGCAGCGTTCCGAGCCGGTGCGCAAGTACGAGCCACCACCGCAAAGGTCGGAGCCGCCGCCAAAATCAGAACCGGCGCCAAAGTCTGATCCACCTCCGCAGAAATCAGAACCAGCGAGGGTGGAAGCGCCGCGTCCTTCACACAAAGAAAAGCCATGAGGTAAGCGGCAGTTGAAGACGAAAGTTAGCCACAGATTCTCGCGGATTAGACGGATTAGAATAGTTGTATTTTCTGTCTGTGTTTATCCGCGGGGATCTGTGGCTTATTTGATTTTGGTGTTGTTTGGCGCAATGCCCGCGATTCCACAGCCTAGAAGAGCCGTATTTTCTCTTTGTGTTTAGCTGCGAGAACTGTAGCTTATTTTTCTG
>Ga0209486_10000602_pt1 | contig 15961 bp, 16 predicted proteins | sample NCCompost_FD_187518 | JGI IMG/M metagenome (GOLD analysis project Ga0209486, IMG submission 187518) | Agricultural soil microbial communities from Utah to study Nitrogen management - NC Compost (SPAdes) (version 2) | ecosystem: Environmental > Terrestrial > Soil > Agricultural land | place...
ATCAGGTTACCGATACCTTGCCATCAAGACCAATGAACTACAAGACAATTATTGAAATCAACAAAAGAATACTGCCTTTTGATGACATGCAAATGCCTGATTTGGAAGCAGGTCCTAATTCTTGCGGTGTAACTCTAGAACCCAAGTAGATTTTCCGTTACTATGAGTACAAGAACGTTTGTAATGTAGCGGCAAGACTTTGGGTATTTTTCCCTATTTTTCTATTGGATTATTTATCAAGTTCCTCTATTCAGTAACATAACTTGTTCATAACCATAATACTTTAACCCCCAGAATGCAAATGCTGAAAACCAATTGTCAAAATCTCCGTATAAAACGATCACTATATCGTTTCTAACGCCTATCTATTCTTTGCAAAAGATTCTCATAAAGGATTCTCATAAAGTGCTCTATTTATTATGTTCCTTTTCATATTATCATTAATATCATGGTTCCAATCTATCAATACAGCGCCGGGGATATGACCTAATTCGTAATTAGCAGAGGCATCGTAATTTACTTCTGCTAATCTAAGTTTTTGATTCTGTAAATGGTCTTCTAACCATTCAGTATCAACTAGTACCTCTGGGTGGACATAAGATTAATCAGTGACTCATTGCACACCAGCACCTCCATATATTGCCTCAATATATGCCTGATCGTTGCGCAAATATGTTGTCACTGCTGTTGAAGATCCGTTACCAGTAGTTGATGTTTGATTTTGTGCCTTTCCGACACTCTGAAGTCCTTTTTCTTTAAGTACTTCATTAAGTATGTTCACATCAAAAATACCTCCCAAGTCAGGTTTTGTTTTTCCCAAGAAACCTATTTCAAAGGCATCGTTTGCTGACTTTATTAGAGTTTCTTGCAAGGGATCATATGTCAGCTCCAGTCTCGAGACGGCCTCCTTGAGCTCATCCTCTGGGATTGTTTGGCCTGTTAGTTTCTTTAACTCAACATTGAAGGTTTTTAGTGCATCTTCTTTGTGGCTGTTAATCCATTGTGTCTCGTTTACATGAGCTTCCAAGAATTTCTTTATCACGTCAGGATTGTTACTAAGATATTCAGGATTAACGACTATGTTTGCGGTAACAAATTTTCCTCCCGGCCATAAAGTTCGTTCATCTAAAAATAATTTGCCATTACCTTCCTTGATAAGTTTTTCACCCCATGGTTCAGGAACCCAAGCTCCATCAATTTCTTTCTTTAGGAATAATGTTAAGATATCGGGATTCTTCACAGGAAGGATCTCAACGTTTCCACCTTTATCTTTTGTTTTGTATCCATTATCAAGTAGATATTTTCTCAATGCGACATCTTGAGTGTTACCTATTTGCGGACTCGCAAATTTTTTACCCCCAAGATCTTTTGAGGATTGAATACCAGAATCATTTCTTACTATGAATACGGCACCTCCGCTTGCGACTCCAGATATTACTCTCACTGCATTACCTTCGGAAACAATATAACCATTAACGGTTGGATTTGGACCTATGTAAGTCGCATCGATTTGATTCGCTAGTAGAGCTTCTGTTGCTGACGGGCCTGCGTTAAACGTCAAACTTTTAAGCTCTATATTATCTCCTAGAGCTTTTTGATAGTCTCCATTTCCTACCCCAATGACTGCCTGTGCGTGGGTTATGTTAGGAAAGTATCCCAATCTAAATACTTTTTTTTGTGTTAACTGCGCGTTCGCATGACTTGAGAGTGACGGCGTTACAATAAATCCTGCAATGAGTAACGTAGTCAGAACTGCCATGATTTTTAATTTCTTGTTCATGCCTCCTACCTAATCAAAAGCATATTTGAATACTTGCAAATACGTATAATTCTAGAATTAGGCGCAAATTATGCCAGTTTATCAGCCGGAATTTGAGGAATACACGTCCTTGGCCTGTACGATAGGATTAATTGAGTCTAGAGCCTAATTAATGCGCATATTAGGCATCTTCATTGCATCTTTCGCATTTGAATTTCTATATATTTGAGGAAATTGCTCAGCTAAAGATAATGCTCAAGCTTGCATAGTCACAAATTATAAGAAAATTGTAAAAAATACAACTTGAGTATGGTATTAAAGTACATAAAATAGATGGTCTGGAACAAATAATACTTTTTTATTTTCATGTATTTCAACCTCATTTGTTCCCTTTTGAAGAACTGATATGATATTGGATTATCTAACACATAAGTTACCAATTATATTTACATATTGATATAATTATAACCACTCAGATTTGACAGGGTAATACACCTTCCTTCTGCTATCATCCAAACTATTTCGTTCTATAATGAAACCTTGATTCTTCAAATCTTCAATGGCGCTTTGAACCGTCCTTCTAGGCAAATGGGTAATACCGATAAGATCGCCCTGTTCTATTGGATTCCTTGTTTTTATTAGATAATAGATAAACTTTGATGCAGGACCTCCACCTATTTCCTTTTGAGAGAATGACATGCCAAAGGAGGATTTGGAAAGAAATCCACGTCTTTGAGATTCTACAGAAGCGACGCTATCAATATTGATTTCGGCAAGATTCACCCGCTGACCAAATTCTGCTATCAATGCAGATTGTTGAGTTGGAAGGGGAGCCTCAAAAATAAAGGTATTTGGTGGATATTTTGCTGTAAGCGCAGCGACATAATTCCAAATGACGGAGCCATTTTGATCATATATTCCGACGCTAACACCTTCATTTGCTTCTAGAATTACTTTTTTTGCACCAACTTTTATGACATCTTCAATCCTCAAAAGTGTGTTATCAATTCCAATCTGATGTCTAGGATCTTTTTTTCCGATCTTCCAGTTAAATGTCAAATCTGCGGAAAGTATCGAATTAGATATTTTCTTCTTTTTGTCGATATCTATGTCAATGTTGTTTTCACCAATCTCGATGATGTCAAATCCCATCTTAGCACACTCTTTAATGTACTTTTCAAGAGAATTTTCTGATATAGCATATTCTGTAAGCGTACTGCCAGTTGAAACTTTAATGTCAAAATTATGATAGTATGATATCCTTTTTTGAAGAAGATTATTGGAGATTAACAAAGGATATGTGTTGTAGATCTTGATTTGGTCTATAAATGCAGCCAAGATCTCAAAATTTTCTCTGTCAAATGATTCAAGCTTATCCACAGTAAGTGTCAATCCTTCCTGACGAGGTTTCTTACCATCGACCCTCCCCTTGAAAAGATCATCGAGCATAGTACATATTTGCTACAAAAGTTGCATATATTGAACTTACTGTATGCAGATACGATATATTATGGATTATGATAATGGTAAACGTATTCTGTAATATTGCATTTCTAGTATTTGTTCGATATCGCGAGCAAACCATACCCTTCAAGATAAGATTCATGCTATGAATACATCTAGCGCATGCCTGCTAAAACAATATGATTCAACTTATTATAGGTCTTGATTAATCGAAATTCGGAAGTGCATGTCAGAATATACATTTGATATTGATCAAAAATTTTTATATCATGCAATATGAATAGAATTATGAGATTTTTAGTAAGGGCACAAATTCCTACAGAGGCAGGCAATAAAATGATAAAGAATCCAAAATTTATGCAAAATCTAGAAGTGTATATGAAGAAAGTTAATCCGGAGGCTTCTTATTTTTTTGAGGCTGGGGGCGATAGAACATTTGCATTCATAGTTAACATTGATAGTGTTGACATGATACCTAGCATTGCTGAACCATTATTTCAGGACATTGGTGCAAAGGTTGAGTTCCATCCAGTAATGGTATTTGAAGATCTAAAAAAAGCAATGGGACACTTGGGTTAAACGTTCTATTACTTAGAGATGTAGAAACGGGTCAGCTAAAGATAATGTAGAAGATAAAGGTTTCATCATCTATTCCTAGTATCGTATTTCAAATCACTAATAAGTCCATTCTATGTACCACATAACATACATGTCTGAAGACAAGCTATCTCATTTATCAAACTTCAAGTACATTAACATTGAAACTTTCAAGAAAAATGGCTCCGGAGTTAGAACTCCCATTTGGTTCATTATTTACCAAGATATTATTTATTTTAGAACTGATTCCAAATCAGGCAAGGTAAAGAGAATCAGGAACAATCCTCATGTTAGGATTGCGCCATGCGATATTCGTGGAAACCTTAAAGGAACCTGGTTTGATGGCAAAGCAAAGTTTGCTGATTCTAAAGAATCGTCAATTGTATTTTCCATGATTGATAAGAAATACGGCTTTCTAACAGCACTGATTAGATCCTTTAACAAGATTAGAGGTACAAATCCTATAGCAATGGCAATAGTGCTGGACTAGGTTCCAATTAATTTCCGGATAATTTGGAATTATTTCTGGAATTCAGATATATTTATTTTCTATATGGCAAGAATACCTGCGCGAAGTTACTTAAAACTGTATCAAAGCACGACTATGGTCAGAATGCTCAACTAACCCTGTCAGAATAAAATTGAACACAACCTTACTTAAATATTATATTATTTAATATATAATATGAAAAAGGAAAAAAATGGAAAAGAGAGCAGTAATGTTATAGATAATTCTGATGAAAAGAATTTCAATTATCGGTCAATAAAACTTGTGACAAAAAGTAATGAAACTCCGGAAGGTGATGGTTTTGTGGTACATAGATCCTTCCCTTCAGGGTCTATTCGAAATCTAGATCCCTTCTTACTTTTAGATGAGATGGGTCCATTAGACTTGTTACCATATGAGAGTAAAGGCTTTCCCGAACATCCTCACAGGGGATTTGTAACTGTTACATACATGCTTGAGGGAAGATTTGAACATAAAGACTCTCAGGGAAACTCTGGCAAACTTGGACCCGGTGACGTTCAGTGGATGACGGCAGGCTCGGGTTTGGTTCACTCGGAAATGCCTGAAAAGGAATTCTCCAAAAATGGTGGAAGGTTGCATGGATTTCAGCTATGGATCAACCTTCGAAAAACAGACAAGTGGATTAAACCTGATTACCAAGATGTTCCTTCTACAAGAATTCCTCAGGTCAGTACTCCGGATGGTAAAGTATCGGCTAGAGTCATTGCAGGAAATTACCTTGACGCTAAGGCAGTTATTAATACCTTAACCCCTATTCTCTACTTGCACTTTACCCTGCAACCAGGAGGACAGGTTGTGCAATCCGTTCCTGAAAATTATAATGCATTTGCATATGTTATTGATGGAGAGGGTCTTTTTGGTAAAGATAAAACAGCAGTTGGAGAAAAAAACTTGATAGTTTTTGAAAATGATGGTGAAATTATTTCAATTAGAGAATCGGATAATGCAAAGTCTCCTCTTGATGTACTACTTATCGCAGGAATGCCTCTTAATGAACCAATAGTTCAGTACGGCCCGTTTGTCATGAATACTCGGGAAGAAATAGATAAAACATTGGAGGATTATCGAAATGGGAGAATTGGAAAGATTGAGTAAAAAGTATTAGGGCTTTTCTATTTTTTTATTTTTATCATTATTTTTATTATTTTGTTTGACTTTACATGCTTTCATAATATTACTCACTACTATTTTTAACCCCTCCCCGCCTGATAGAATCCTTTCTTATTATATAATTCAAAATTGATAAGATTGAGATAATGTTGCATCTAATTGTTTATCAGCGTATAAAAAAAATCCATGATAAGAAACTACAACAAGCTATCTTGTGTCACAGCATTCCAGTTGATAAATTGTATCTAAATTTCATTAGAGTAAAATGATATCTGGTTGGTTATTTGATGCATATACTTTAAATGGCAACATGATTTTCTGGATAAAAAAAGATAATTCTGCTGCGACCATTAGAGTGGAAGATAAGAGCTGGAATCATAAAATCTACGTTGCCTCTGAGATGTTTTTGTTAAAATCTCTCATAGAGAACAATGAAATACTTTCCATGATAAAAGAATATCATTTTCCTTCAAGATATGAATTGATAACTGATATCAAAAGATCTCAAGTCCTTGAACTGGAATTAAAGGATTCTACTTATTCACTAAAATTAGCAAAAAAAATCGAGCGAATGGGAAAATTTGGACAATTCCGATTATATAATGTAGACATTCTACCAGAACAATCCTATTTTTACGAACACAATATTTTTCCGCTTATGGAATGTAAAGTTCATGTGTCTAATTCAAAACTTAAGTGGATGTGTAATGAAGATAATGTATGGTCCACAGAATATGAGTTACCATTATTTAATAACGTAAATCTAAAGGTATTCCCAAAAGTAAATGAAGGAAAGATACCCAGATTTACTGATTCAATCGCATCAGTAACTGTACAAAATTGTGACACAAAAGATACTATTCATATCCAGGGTTCTGAAATAGATATTTTATATCAACTTGTTAAAGAAATAAAAAAAATTAATCCCGATTTCATTCTCACAGAGGATGGTGATTCATTTACATTTCCTTATCTAAAGCATAGATCGGAAATCAATCAAGTAGATTTAATCCTGGATAGAGAGGGTATACCTTTACGCGGATCTAAAAAGGATGGAACATCATATTTTGCTTATGGCAGGATATATTTCAAGCCGTCAGCTGCAAAATTATTTGGAAGAATACATATTGACACATACAATTCCTTTGTTCTAAATGAATCCGGCCTTCAAGGATTATACGAACTTGCGAGAATTTGTAGATTACCATTACACATAGCATCTAGAGCCTCCATTGGAAAGTGTATGAGCAGTCTACAATTTTATAATGCCATGAGAAATGACATACTTATTCCATGGAAGCCTACGCTTACAGAACATCCAAAGTCACTTGGAGATCTTTTAACTGCTGATCGCGGTGGCTTGATATTTGAACCAATTATTGGTATGCATGAAAATGTTGCTGAACTTGATTTTGTTTCGCTCTATCCTACCATAATGTTTAAAAAAAACATATCTGCTGAGACTGTAATTTGTAACTGTTGTTCTCATTCCAAGTTACATGTTCCGGAATTACAAAATTATCATATATGTGAAAAAAGAAGAGGCATAGTTCCTATATCATTAGAAATATTACTAAAAAAAAGAGCGATCTACAAAGACAAGAAAAACTCAACCACCGACTCCAAATTAAAAAAAATTTATGATGCAAGACAAACTGCTCTAAAATGGGTTTTAGTTACTAGTTTTGGTTACCTTGGTTTTAATAATGCTAAATTTGGTAGGATAGATGCGCATATTGCAGTATGTGCTTTTGACAGACAGATTTTATCACAAACAATAAGGATAGCAGAATCACATGGATTTGAGATCCTACATGCCATAGTTGATTCTATATGGATACAAAAGAAAAAGAAAGATACTATAAACAAAAATGATTATGAGAATTTGAAAATTGAGATAGAAAATAAAACTGGATTTCCAATTTCATTTGAAGGTATATACAAATGGATTGTATTTGTTCCTTCAAAAAACAATACCATAATACCCGTCTCAAATCGTTATTTTGGTGTCTTTGAAGATGGAACTGTGAAGATGAGGGGAATAGAAGCAAGAAGACATGATACTGCAGAATTCTTTTCAAATGTTCAGCAAAGCATCTTGAACATAATGTCAGAGGCCAATTCGATAAGAGAAGTTAGAGAGTTGATGCCAAAAGTAAGGGATATGTTTCAAATGCATCTAAAACTCTTGAAAAATAGAAACGTCCCCATAAGTGATTTGGTTCTAACAAAGAGAATATCTAAAAATGTAGATGAATATGAAAATAGGAATACGGTTGAACTAGATGCGTTACTACAATTAAATAATACAGGTAAATCACTTAAAGCGGGGCAAATTTTGAAATATGTGATAACCGATTATTATAGAAAAAATTCAAGAAAAAGAAGTGTTCCTTTTGAGTTGATAAATTCAAAGACTGGGTATGATGCAAAGAGATATTGTGAACTATTGACAGAAACATGTAATTCTGTTACGGAACCATTTGGTTTAAAGTTGATAGAGGAGTAGATGATATACATATTAGGTATCATCATTCACCACCAATATTAATTTGCATTAACATGAACATCACCATCAATTTCATCATTCCTAGTGTAAATATTGTCCAGAACTAGCTGCTTTGATCTGTAAAAATCACCAATTTTTTCCTTTATCATTCTATGTCTATCAGATAGACTTTCACCAAGTAATTCCCTAAATTCAAGGCTGTTTACTATAGCCTTCGCACCGTAATGATTATTAAAATAACCTCTCACAACTGGTGTTTCCAAAGATAACTTTTTAACTTTGTCAACCCACGGAATTAGTTCTTGTTTGGAGTAAAGATAATTGTATCTGTGCTTTGCATTTCTTCCATGCCATCTAATAAAACTATGATTGGCAGTCGTTATGACTTCTGAAAGAAATTGTAGTTTATCTCCAGGTGGCGAATCAGTCATTACCGCTGCAATATTGTAATGCTTCAACAATTCCCACGGACCTTCAGTATTCCATGAAGGATGTCTAAATTCTACGGCATAGTCATATCCTCTCGGTAGTCTATCTAAGAATCCTTCAATGTTTCTAAATTCACCAACTGTAAAACTAGGTGGTAGTTGAACAATTAGAGCACCCAATTTATTCGTGGCCTTTAGAGGAGAAATCTTTTCAAGGAATTCTTCCAGAATATTTATCGCTCCTTTATTTACATCCAAACTTTTTTCATGAGTTATGGATTCAGGAACCTTTAGAGATAATTGAAAATTAGGCGGTGATGCCTTTGATATTGAAATAAAGGTTTCCTTTGTCATGAATTTGTAGAATTTTTCATAGAACGTTGAATCCATTTCGACAGTGCTAAAGAACTGTGAACAGAATTGCAGTTTTTTTGTCCTAGTATTGGGATAGAATATTTTCATCCATCCACCTTTTTCTACAGAGTCTGGGTAACTCCATCCCGAACAACCTATAAGCACTGACAAGATTTTCTCTGATAATATTAAAATGTACTATCAGTTAAAAATATAGAAAATAAACGTAACAAACTATTCTCCTAGTCTTATTCTTATCATCATTCGCGCATTCATGGTCTCATCTACGTATTGATTATTTTGTTCTCTTCTGAGACCATTTTAACTTCATTTGATTTAAAAGTTCGAAATTTTCATAAATAAATGGTCTTGTCTGCCTCATTCCTTCTATTATTGGTTTTGCCTTATGCCAGAAAGGAGTGGGGTTGAAAACATCAAAATACAGATCGGTATCAATCAGCTGTCTTTTTACCAAAGTTCCTGAAAGCTCAAAAAAACCACAAACGCGAATAAAATGGCACCTGTCCTTGCTTGTACCATGGTATTTTTGCTTATATTCCTGATAGCTTTTTACATTAAAATCTTCAAGGAGCCAAAGAAAAGAATCTCTGTTTCGATCATATATGTCATAGAGTGAAAATAGAGCATCTACATTCTCATTTGCCAATGTATACTAATATGATCTGAAGCATTAAAATATTTTTGAATTACTTTGTCTAATATCAAAGTAGAGAATAAAAAAAATTCGTTTCAGTCTAGTGATAAACTACTTGATGTGATACCAGTATTTGAATAATTTCTAAATCAGGTGTAGTTTGCTTTTTAATTCCTTTGCTCGATTTCTTATAGTCACTTCTGTAACTCCTGCGGCCTCTGCGATGTCAATCTGTCTAACTGTTTTGCCTTCCATTTGAAGTGATACGTATAACACCGCTCCAGCAAAACCCATAGGATCTTTTCCAGCAGAAAATTCCTGTTCAAGAACTTTTTTCATTAAATCTCTTGCATGTCTCGTTGTTATTTCATTCAGCTCGATTTTATTTGCAATCTTATCTATACATTGGAAACAATTTACCTGTGGTATTTTTCTTTCCAGATGAAATACAATATCTCTGTAAATTTTTGCAATAGCCTTCCTTCTTATGTTACTAGCTTCTGCAAGTTCATCAATTGTTCTAGATACGCCCTGTTCTCTACATGTTATGTATAGACAAGCTACTAGAACTGCTCCTATTGTTCTACCTCTTATTAATCCATCTTCCTGAACTTTTCGATATGTGTATGCAGTTTTTTCAACTATGGAAGGTGTAAGACTAAGTTTATCCTTCAATTTACCCAGTAATACGAAGGCGGTTGTGAAATTACGTGAAGAACTATCTCGATACATGGTACGCGAATCCCATATTCGCAACCTGTTCATCCTGGCTTGCATGCCTGAATCAATTAATTGTCCGGCAGAATCCTTGTTTGTTTTACCAATAATTGTTGATAAATTCATGTCATGTACTGCAAGCGAAAATGGCATTCCTATTCTACTCTTATCGGTTTCATGATCTTTAGGATTAATCCATTCCTTACCAATCTCTTCAATGCCATCTATCACAACTGTTCCGCAGTTACTACACACAATCTCTCCGGATACTACATCAGTAACCAGCCTATCCTCTTTTATATTACAGGTTGAACACGTAATTACTTTAGACATTATAACGGTTAAGTAGTTATATATACGCTGATCAAGTATTTAAGGATTGTACCTGAATACTGTTAAGCCGGCAAATATGTTCTTAATTTACCGAATACAAACAACAAAGCAATGATACTTTGAATAAGACTCGTAGAAACTCCCTTTGAGAAATTTTGAATCTTATAGCTTTTTTATAATATATTGTCTATATAATTAGGGACTGACCATGAAGGTAGCATATAGCTCAAAGTTAATGCAATATCTGTTAGAGAAGAATAATCAACAGATATCGATTACTAACAATCTTGAAAATGAGATTGAATGCCCGAGATGTCATGAAATCATGACACTATGTTCTGATTTCGATTTGCTTTACTATAAATGTGAAGAATGTAATTTACCTCTATATACCGCGCAGAATTCAAAATATTAACATTTGTTATCGGAAGCAAGTATTAATTTTTAGGCTCTACAAAATGATGTATAAGAGCATTATTTCATTCGTTGCTTATTGAATACATATTTATTTTTCAATAACATAATTACATTAGTTCTTAATGTCCGGGTTGAAAAAATTTCTAGTTCATTTGCTAATTGTAGCATTGTTTGGTATATTCTATCAAACTCCGTTTTGCTGTCATGAAGCTTTTTCTCAGGAGTCAATCCTAAAATATGTTAAACAGATTGGAATGAAAGGTGTTGAAAAAGGACAGTTTACCAATCCCCATAGTCTTGCTGTAGATAAAGTTGGTAACATTTTTGTGGGAGATACGGGCAACAAACGTGTGCAAAAGTTCTCTCCTAATGGCACATTCATGCTGAGTTGGGGTTCTGAAGGAAACAAGAGTGGGCAGTTTATGGGTTTGCATGATGTCGCAGTTGACCCTGAAGGAAAATTTGTTTTCACAGTTGAACTCAAGAATCATAGAGTGCAAAAGTTTTATTCTAATGGAACCTTTGTCACAAAATGGGATTATAATGGTACGGGAGGTCGTGACGTAAACAGAGCTCCGCATCAAATTGCAATAAATTCTCTGGGCAACGTATATTTAACTGACTCAAACGGCAACCAACTATTAAAGTATCACGATAATGGTACTTTTATTGGAACTATCGGATCAGAGGGCATAGAACCAGGCAAATTTAATACTCCTCATGGCATAGCATTTGATCACAGCAACAATATGTACGTTACTGATATGAAGAATTTTAGAATTCAGGTCTTTGATAGTAAGGATTCGTTCGTTAGAGAGTGGAAATCTTCAGGTATAGGATCAGATAAGTTCTCTGAAACAGTTCCAGGGATAGCAATTGATACTAACGGTCAAGTGTATATTGTAGACAAGATAAATTCGAGAGTTCAAATGTTTGATAATACTGGAAACCATTTGTCTAGTTGGGGAACAGATGGTAAAGGTCCTCAACAGTTACACAAACCAGAAGATATTTCTGTTAGCAATGATGGAGCAATTTATGTTACTGATACAAGGAATTCTAGAATCCAGGTATTGCAAATAGTAGAATAGCAATGTAGTGATTATTATTTTTCAGATTTTGATTTACAGATTATAATATACGTGCCCAAAATTTGTCAAAAATGTGGGATCAACTATATTCTAGCAGGTAATGGCTTCAGCAAACTGCATCATTACTAGACTGACTTGAAGATCACTTTTGTATTATCTTTAATTTCTTGTAATAATTCGTCTTTTTCGTTACCATGAGGATTTATTCTTCCCACTATATTTACAGGTGAATAGGCCAGTATCTGCCCATCTCTACTGATAGGGGTAGGTCCATAAAATAGACATAATGCATTACCTTCAGGCCAGTAGGCAACATCCAAATAATCTACCTCTCTCTTAGCGTTTTCCTCATTTGCCGAAATTTGGGTTCTTTCGGTATACAGTTCATCTCCCCATTTAGTAATGTTAATTTCGACAGGCAAATTTTCAATTATTGCTTGAAAAGTCTTTGGAGAACGTGAATCATCCAGCTCTATTGAGATTTCTCTGTCGATATCAGGAAATAGTGCTTTGATCTGTTTTTTCATACCATCATCTCAGTTCCATATAATATATTAAATTCTTTTACGATCAATAATCTTTGATCGATGCCAGGGCCTCGTTCTTACTTTCTGATTGCAATCCCTACAACGCAAAATCTGTTTTGGATATTTCAATTCACAGATAGAACAGTAGTTAAAAAAGTTATAATCAATTCTGCTTGGAGTTGGTTTCACCTTATTTTCGGTTAGGGAATTTACCAAATCCGATGATATAGAGTTTTTATCTTGATAAGATTCAAGTACAGGATCGTCGAAAATATCTTTAGTAAACTTTGAGTTGTCATCTATTAGACGAGAAATTTGATTACTCTTTTTTGGAATCATTTAACTCAGTCCTAATTTAAAAAAATGAAAAAAAATATGTAGTTGACTAGTATGACTACTCAACTTTAATTTCTTTAGATTTTGCCTTTAGGGGTTTTTTGAACTGTATCCTGAGCTCTAGTACTCCGTTTATGTAGCTGGCTTTTGTAGAATCAGCGTCTAGTTCATTATCTACTGGTAGCTCTGTATGATATTTTTTATTTCCTTTTTCAGCATGTATTTTTACCAGCCCTTCTTCCATTGTTACCTTTACATCTTCTTTTGTTATACCAGGCATCTCTGCTGTTATTATCATACTGTTCTCTTTTTCATTAATTGATGTATCTACAAGTGGCTGGCGAACTTCACTCTGTTCAATCAATCCTTTTTGCGAGGGCCTTACATTGCCAAACTCTCGTATGTGAGGCTTTCCGTCAGTTCCGACATTGATTTGATATCCATAAAAGTATGGCTGTGTATCTAAGCCGTCAACACCGGATTCAGCTACTGTCTTGAACATTCTGTTCAACATATCCTCTGCATCTGAGAATTCTTTCTCAATTTGTTCAAAAAATCTGTCTCTAAATCCCCATGGATCTCTATACAATATTCCATATCACCTTACATTATGTAATATCTCTTACAATATATATATTTTTCTTTATATATAGAATAAATGTGACTTTATGAATTTTTTAACTTCGAATTCATCAATTTATGAGAAACAATTGAAGGAAAGCAATTACTTGAGGAATGTAAGTTTCGGTAACTTGCAGTAATAGAATGCACTTGCAAAAATCTTTTATAATCTCTCACCAATTTCAAATAGAAGTTGGTTCCTAACATTTCCAAAACTATAGCAATTATTGTCGCATTTTCGGCAATAGCTTTTGTTTTCACATCAAGCTTAATCACAAGCATTGAGCACACTGCTCAAGCTACATCCCTCAAAAAAGACATTGATAAGATTCTAAAAGATGTAAAGAAAAAACTCAAGGATAAAGACAATGATAAGAAAGAAGATGAGAAAGAAGATGAGAAAGAAGATGAGAAAGAAGATGAGAAAGAAGCAAAACCAGACTATGGGTATGGTTTCTCAGATGAAGGTGATACTAAACGTGAAGACTTTAATTTTGTTGCAGCAGGCGACTATGGGTGTTCGAAAAACACAAAGAACACCATTAATAACATGAAGGATAAGAAACCAGAGCTAGTCTTACCTCTGGGAGATCTTTCAGTCGATAATACGGCGACTTGCTGGCTGGACCTAATAGCTCCATTCGATGATAAACTGCAAATAACATTTGGGTATCATGATGTAAAAAATGGGGAATCGAAATTAAATCAGTACAAAGAAGCTTTTGGTTTGGATAAGCTCTATTATTCCTTTAATTACAGACATGTACATTTTATTGTCATGTCCACATTATCCGAATTTGATGCTACTTCTGACCAATACAAGTTTATTGAAAAAGATTTGAAAGACGCGGCTGAAAACGAAAATATTGATTGGATAGTAGTAACTGGCTATGGACCCTTTTACACATCACCTTCAGCACATCCAGCGAAAAACGACATAAGGAACATCTACCATCCACTGTTTGATAGGTATGGTGTTGACTTGGTGTTGCAAGGACATAATCACAACTATCAGAGAACATATCCAATCACATTTAACGTTGCTAAGACATCAAACCCCACTGTAACAAATACATTTGCCACAGGCTACGAGGGTAATAAAGATGGAATAGTCTATGCAGTTGTTGGCACAGCAGGGGAAGGTTTCCATCCACTCGAAGGTCAACAGTCTTATATAGCCAAACAATTTGAAGGTAAGTTTGGATTTCTAGACATTCAAATTAGTAACGGTAATCCGCACACTAAATTGACTGGAACCTTTTATGATAACATAGAAGGCGGCATACAGGACAGCTTTACGATTGAAAAAGAAATTAAAAATAAGATAATAGAATAGTGGAACCTATATTATTTTAGGAACAACAATAGTAAGCCTAGTCAAAATTTTCATTTTAAAGATATACCTAATATTTCTTAGAGTGGACCTATTGCTGTGGGTAATAATGTACCGATAAAAGCTGTAATAACCCAAACTATCACCGCCACAATCAGGGCTTTTAGCCAACTCATCCTATAGATTGTTTTTAGAGCCAATAACCAGGCTATTCCCCCGAGGACAGCAGAAAGAAAACCATTTCCCATTAGAGCATAAGAAACTCCATAAACTATCGAACCAATGATTGCAGTAAATAAAGCTAGTTTTATGCTTCTCCTCTGTCCCAAAACAAAAGTTACCAGATAAATTACCACCGTCGAAATTAGTAATCCTACAAGAAATAAAATGATTGAACCAGCATCAAGATCTTCAAATGCCATTAATTATAAAAAGTGTATAATCTACTTAAATAAAAGATTTGATTTATCAGAACCGATTTATACTTTGTAGGCTCATTAAAGACATGAGCAAATCTAAATCACGAACAGCTGATATTTTGGATATAGACACTGGAATTTCCCGTGAGAATTTGAAAAAGATCGCCAATATCTTAAATGATGATTTAGCCGATGAATATGTCCTTTTGACAAAGACAAGAAATTACCATTGGAATGTAGAAGATCCAAGATTCAATGATCTACACAAGTTCTTTGAAGAACAGTATGAATTAATATCTGCTTCAGTTGATGAACTCGCCGAAAGAGTGCGAGCTGTAGGTGGAAAGACTAGGGCTACGTTAAAAGAATTCATAAATTCTTCCGAAATAAGAGAAGATGTTGGTTCATTTCCAGACGCAGATACCATGCTAGGGAACCTCTTATCTGATCACGAGACTATAATCAAGACTCTTAGAAAGAATATCAAGGAATGTCAAGATCTAGAAGACGAGGGTACGGCTAACTTCCTAACGGACAAAATGGAAGAGCATGAAAAAATGGCATGGATGTTAAGATCATTCATAGTGTAATTTACTCCCCCACACGCTAAGAATAGCTGAGTTTCCTATAAGCCATTACTCACACTACACCTTTTTTGAGTGTGAATCTTAATAACATTTTTTAGACGACAGGTTTCTTTATCTGAGATTGCAAACTATTGGTAACGGTGACTACTATTTCCTTATGGATTGTAATACTTGA
>Ga0209486_10000604_pt1 | contig 15951 bp, 16 predicted proteins | sample NCCompost_FD_187518 | JGI IMG/M metagenome (GOLD analysis project Ga0209486, IMG submission 187518) | Agricultural soil microbial communities from Utah to study Nitrogen management - NC Compost (SPAdes) (version 2) | ecosystem: Environmental > Terrestrial > Soil > Agricultural land | place...
AAGTAGCCGGAGGTCGGAGCGAAACGTAGACCTCCGGATCTTATAATTGCCAGTGTGCACCCCGGACGGGTGCCAGGGAACCAAACAATTCTTGCATCCTTCGGGATGCTTGCCGGTTTTTGTAGGTGGGTCCGGTGGTCTGTGGACCACCGGCTACTTTCTGTCAGCCCTTCAGGCTGAAACTGCTCCACAGTGTCCACTAAAAAACAGCAACCTAAAGACGGCTCTCCCCAGATTGTGGTGATTACCGGCCTCAGCGGCTCCGGTATGTCCTCAGCTACGAACGCGTTTGAAGACCTCGGTTATTTCTGCGTCGACAATCTGCCCACCACCATGCTCCCGACGTTCGCGCGCTTGATTACCTCAGGTACCGGCGACCAGGGAATAGAGCGCGCTGCAATTGTTATCGATATTCGTGAAAGAACCTATCTGGCCCAGTTTGGCAAACAGCTGGCCGACCTCCGCAGATCCGGAGTTGGCGTTTACGTGCTGTTTCTCGAAGCGTCTGATGACGTATTGCAGCACCGGTTTAGTGAGACGCGGCGTCCGCATCCCGCCGACAAAGGTCAGGGTCTGCTGCACGCCATTCGCGCTGAACGTGCTGCGATGGCCCGCGTACGTAACGAAGCCGATCAGATAATTGACACCTCAGAGCATACGGTCCATACCCTGCGCAGCAATCTTCTCGAGCGATTCAGTCCGGATCACCAGGGAAGCCCGATGCGTGTACAGGTGTTGAGCTTTGGCCACAAGTATGGCAGTCCGGGTGATCTGGAATTACTGTTTGACGTGAGGCACCTCCCAAACCCGCATTTCCTTCCTGAATTGAAGCCGTTGTCCGGACATGATCGAAGGGTGGTGCAATACCTGAAACAACAACCGGAAGTTGAGGAAACCCTGAGCCGATTCGGTGATTTGCTCGACTATCTTCTCCCGTTGTACAAGCGCGAGGGGAAGTCGTATGTAACGGTCGGCATTGGCTGTACCGGCGGACGCCACCGTTCAGTTATGGTCGCGAATGCGCTGGGCAAGAGACTGCGAAAGTCTGGTTTTGACGCACGCGTGGTCCATCGAGATGTACGCAAATCAAATCGCCGTCATTGATTGTTGTGAAAGGTTCGACATGAGCAGCCCATTACCGAATAGCCAGGAAACCAAACGAATAGCCGGCGTGATCGTGACGCACGGTCATCTGGCGGGAGAACTCCTGGCCGCGGCTGAAATGATCGTCGGACCAATCTCCTTCATTACGGCCGTGTCTATTGGTTGGCACGATGATGTCGATGTAGCGCGAGATGAAGTGCAACGGGCCATCACGCGCGTGTCGCAAGGCGCGGGTGTTTTGTTGTTAACGGATATGTTTGGTGGAACGCCGACGAACATTGCATTAATGTTTCTGGATGACAACGACATTGACGTGGTCACCGGCGTCAATTTGCCGATGGTCATTAAGCTGGCGAGTCAGTCCGGCGAATTGTCACTTACAGAAACGGCCCAGAAAGTTTGCGAGTTAGGCCGTCAGGGAATCTACCGGGCCGGTGATTTGCTCGCGCCTCCCACAAAGTAATGGTCGAACGAACGCTAACAGTCACGGCTCCTCTGGGTCTTCACGCAAGAGCGGCGGCCAGACTTGTGAGGTTAGTCAGCGGCTTTCACTCCAGGGTGGAACTGTCTCGAGTCGACAGTGGCCTGAGCGCCGACGCCAAATCCATCCTAAGTGTTCTAATGTTAGCGGCCAGTCGCGGTACTGAGTTGCGCGCGAGCGCCGACGGCGCCGATGAAGAGGCGGCTATCTCCGCGATTGATCAACTTTTTAGTGATGGTTTCAACGGACCGGAATACAGTTAAGTAATGACTGAACAGCAGGAAATTCGCTTCAAGGGCCTGGGTGTTTCAGAAGGTGTTGTGATTGGCCAGGTGCTACGCATGCACGACACGACGGAGCACGTCTATCACTGGCGCATTGAACCATCGGATCTGGAAGCTGAGTGCCGGCGATTCCGTGCTGCTGTCGATCTTGCCAAGCAACAAGTGATTGGGATTAAGCAGCAGGCAGAGGTTCGTCTGGGCAAGGAACACGCCTACATCTTCGACGCGCACCTGCTCATGCTCGAAGACGAAAAACTCACCAGCGACATTGAAAAAGAAATTACTGACAAAAAGGCGAACGCCGAGTGGGCGGTTAAAGTAGTAGGAGACCGGCTGCTGTCGCTCTATTCAGAAATCAAAGATGAGTATCTGCGCGAACGCGGCTCCGATATCGAGGATGTCATGCAGCGATTGATTATGGCCCTCGGCGGAGGTGACGAGGAACGGCCTCCGCTTTCCGAGGACGCCGTAATAGTGTCGCAGGATTTACTCCCATCCGCCGTTGCTGAATTGGATCTGGAACATGCGCGTGCTCTCGCCACTGATACCGGCGGCTGGACATCGCACACGGCCATCCTGGCGCGGGGCATCGGGATACCCGCAGTCGTTGGCCTGCGTGATTTTTACCGGCGCGCAAAAACAGGCGACCGCATCATCGTCGACTCCAGCCGCAACGAAGTAATTCTTCATCCTTCGATAACAACCATCCAGGATTACCGAAGTCGCAGAGTGGTAGGCTCTCGTGGTCCGGAGGCGAACCATCCCGGCCAGGATACTCCCGTGACCACCCTCGATGGTGTGGAAGTCACGCTACGGGCAAACGTTGAGTTGCCATCTGAATTTGAAGGGGTAGCGAAGTATGGGGCTCGCGGTGTTGGATTGTTTCGTTCCGAGTTTCTGCTTTCAAGACGCGGTGTGGTGGGTTCTGAAGAGCAGCAACGAACTGCGTACGAAGGGATTGCCAAAATTGCAGGCGATGACGGCGTAATCATTCGGCTGTTTGACCTGGGCGGCGAGAACGTCCGCGAAGTTTCCCATGAGCTTGAGAAAAACCCGGCCCTTGGCTTGCGCGCGATCCGTTTTGGACTTCTGAACGAAGACATCATGCGAACGCAGGTGCGCGCTATTCTCCAGGCTGCAAAAAAGGGTCGGCTCAAAATCGTGTTGCCGATGATTACCGACAGCAGCGACGTCAAACGTGCTCGAGCGATAATTGAAGAAGAAGCGAGCGCGCTGGCAAAAATCGGAGGGGAATTAGAACGTGTTAGCGTGGGCGCGATGATTGAGGTTCCTTCTGCCGTACTTATGGCAGACAGCATCGCAGAGGTAGTCGATTTCTTCGAATTAGGTACGAACGACTTGGTCCAGTACACACTGGCAGTCGATCGCGGCAGTGATGAAGTCTCCGATTGGTTTCGCACGCTTCATCCGGCTGTGCTGCGCAGCATCGACACCAGTTTAAAAGCAGCGCGCCAGGCAGGCATACCAGCAATTGTTTGTGGTGAAATGGCTTCCACGCCCGCATACGCGGTGCTCCTGCTCGGTCTCGGAGTCACCGAGTTGAGTATGACTCCGTCCGCAATACCTCGTGTCCGTGCTACCGTTACCGAGATTGATACGCGCGACGCGCGCCTGATTGCCGAGCAGTGCCTCCTATGCACGACCGCAGATGAAGTAGAGAACCTCGTTCGCGAACGATTCGCTCAATTGTGGTGTGCTCTCTTTCCGGCCGCCGCCTTACCGGCCATCCGACCAACCAACTAGGTTTTCTTCCCAGCTACAAATCCCACTTTTCAGCTCCTGAGTTCTAAAAAACCGCTCGTTTTCGTTGTTTAGTATTAATGGATTTAGGTCCTGCTAGTTGTTAGCAAACCTCCGAACCATGGGCACACGGTTGTGCAAAAAGGCTCCAAAATTATGAAAACAGTTTCTCTTGCCACCTCCCTCCTCCTGACAACATTTGTAACCACTTCAGTCCAGGCGCAGTCTAATCCAGGCGCGCCGCAAACTCCTCCAGCGACCCGTGCGAGTGTACTGAAAAATGAGATCAAGCCGGCGGGGGCGACAGGGAATGCTCAGTCGCTGCAGGCGCATGCGAAACTTAATAACAGCGAAACCATGCGCACTCGCCAGGTGACGCCAGAGTCGTCCTCGGAAAAAGCACCAACTATTTTAAACAACGGAAATTCAAAGTCCTCCATGGTGCCGGCTGCAGCCCCATTATCAGCAGCATCAACTCAGATCTATCGTGTCGGCCCGCTCGATGTGCTGGATATCCGCTTGGTAAACAGTCAAACGCGTCAGTCGACCCTGTTTACCGTCCTTGAAAACGGCATGCTTGAATATCCATTAGCGGGAGAGCCGGTGAATGTTTCCGGAATGACTGCAGAGGAAATCACGAGCTTGTTGCGAAATCGTATAAGGATTTTTGAGAAGCCGCGGGTAGTGGTAAACGTTCGCGACTTTGCGAGCCATCTGGTAACCGTGAGCGGTTTGGTCGCTTCGCCAGGAAAGAAAGCACTCCGTCGCGAAGCCGTGCCGCTCTACACGATCCTCGCGGAAGCATTAGTGCTTCCAGAAGCCGCGCGGGCAACTGTCACGAGAGTCGGACGGCCGCCAATGTTAATTAACGTGAAGAATTCGAACCACGCAGCGACGTTGATCACTGCAGGCGATGTTATCAAGGTGTCAGGTCCGCCAACTGCACCTACAGAATTCTTCTTTATTGGCGGAGCAATTAATTCGCCGGGACAAAAGCCCTACCATGCGGGGCTCACGCTTACGCAATCCATTTTGGCCAGCGGTGGAACCTCAGCAAATGCCGGAGACAAAATCAAGATTTCGCGACTCAGGAATAACGGTAGGTTAAGTTCACAGGAGTACAACCTGAAGCGAATCCAACTTGGCAGGGCCGCCGATCCTGTTTTGCAAAAGGGTGATCGGATCGAAGTACTTCCCGCCAACTAGAGTTTTGCACCTTAGGGTTTCAGGGCGGCCTTCGCGGGCCGCCCTTTTGTTTGCGCGTCACACGCGTGCGATCTGTTTATAATGGCCCGCCTAATTGATGCTTACTCCGAACAGAAAATTGGTCAACGTGCTGATCGGGAAGTCGATCATTGAGACACTTCTCGTCGGTGCGCTGGCAGTGGTCGCCTTCATCATGGTCTTTCCGCCGCATTTTCATGGGTGGGGTGAAGTCACAGACCAGGCAATAGCGGGTTGGGCCGTGAACAATGTGGAACCTTACCAGCGGGTACCAGTGCAACTTTTCATTAATGGCGAATTTGTGGCGGCTGCGGTGGCAGACCTGTCACGGCCTGACGTCTCTGCGGCCGGTTGGGCGCGTGATCCGTGGCATGGATACATGTTCAGGTTGCCGTCGCTTCCCGCAGGACAACACGAGGCGCGAATCTATGCGACCCATGACAGTAGGGACGGCAACCGAAAGTCTCTTCAGTTGTTAGGCAATCCGCTCACGTTCACGATCGAGGAAGTACCGCCTGTGAATGGGAACTGACACGAAATGACGACCAGAGCAGCAAATTTCGAGTCCGACTACCTCGCAGTTTGGGAGATAGTGTCGGTCGTGTCGTCGTTTCTGATTGCAGAGTGGGTTGTGCTTGCTTTCGTAGGTTCCAGTAAGTCAATCCTGGCCGTTCCAATTGCGCTGGCGCTCGCACTAATGCTGATTTCGCATCGGGAACGCGTTGAGACCATTCGGGAGATCGGCTTTCGATTAGACAACTTCCTAAGCGCATCACGTTCACTGTTACTGCCAACACTCGGCGCTGTGTTAGTAATCGTTGCTGTCGCCTGGACTCTCAACCAAAATCTCATAGCAGCGCCCTGGCGTAACCGGTTCCTGCTGTTGCCTGTATGGGCGTTGGCTCAGCAATACGCGCTCAACGGGTTCATCAACCGTCGCGCCCAGCTGGTGATGGGTAAAGGATGGCAGAGTGTGCTCGTTGTGGCGCTCATATTTGGTTTGTTACACCTGCCGAACCCTCTGTTATCGCTGCTCACATTTGCCGGAGGTTTGATTTGGGCGTTCGTGTATCAACGTCATGCAAACCTCTTTGCACTCGCACTGTCTCACTCAATTATTTCGATTACCATCGCGTTAGTTGTTTCCTCAAAATGGCTCGATAGTTTGCGCGTTGGCTTCAAGTTTTTCGGTTAGCTTCGTATGGCGCAACCAGTTAAAAGATGCGAGTCTCGGCGCTGTACGTGTTGAACAGTGCTTGATATAATCGGACAGCCTTGCAAAGGAACAGTCGGGCGGTCGCTGCTGAAACCTTCGGGTTTTGGGAGAGGAAAGTCCGAACACTACAGGGCAGCGAGCCCGCTAACGGCGGGGCGTCTGAGCAATCAGACGACGACAAGTGCAACAGAAAACAGACCAGCCCTCTGAGATCTAATCTCAGATCTCGGATCTCAGAAGAAATTCTGAGAGGGTGATGGGTGAAACGGTGCGGCCGTTCGCGGCTTAAAGTAAGAGCGCACCGGCGTATGTGGTGACACGTACGGCCAGGCAAACTCCTCGCAGTGCAAGATCAAATAGGGAGGCGTCAAATAGGGCTGCCCGCCCGAAGTCCCGACTTGTCGGGAATACGACCTCCGGGTAGATCGCTTGATCCAATTGGCAACAATTGGACTAGATGAATGATCGCCATCCCGACTAGTCGGGATACAGAATTCGGCTTACAGACGGTTCCTTTGCGGCATTCAACATCCCAGACTTCACGCTTTACCCAAAGCTGTACCTGTCGATAATCGACGACAATAGAATCGGAAAGAGAGACGCGAAATGGCGAATCGTAAAGGAGTGTTTATTGGAGCGTATGTCCCCAATCACCTGAAAGAGTCTCTGCGTCGCCGCGCCGCTGCAGAACACAGAACCCTCTCACAGGAGATTACGCGCATCCTGGAAGAGGCCGTACACGGGAAGGGCCTGCCGGCTGGCAGCATTGACCGCCGTAACCGGGAGTCGACGCCTCGTCGCCGATCTACCGATCCTACCCCCCGTCGCCGCAACATTGATGTCGCCTACGGCAAATCAGACAAAGACAACGGCTAGCGCGCAGACGTTATGTTGAAGTATCTCGTCATCGGTTCGCTCCTGGTGCTCTTGTTGTTGGTGCTGTATTCCAAGCTTCATCCTTACATCAAGATGCTTGGAAAATTTGTGGGTACGGTTAGAACGATTGCAAATTCAGGCTCGGTCGCCGGAACAGCACGGCCCGGCAAGGTAGATGGTAAGCTTGTTAAATGCGTGAGCTGCGGTACCTGGGTGCCTTCGGGCAGGGCCGTGGGAGTTAAAACTAACCTGGCGTACTGCTCAACTGATTGCCTCGAGAAATCTGCAACGTCGCAACGTCATAAAGCGGCTAGCTAACTCAAGCCTGGCCCACCTCTTCGGGCTCCAGGTTTCCTGACGCGTGCACCGCTTTGTCGGTATCGGTTGTCACTAATAAGATCAATCCTACAATGAAGAAGAAGATCAACGATAGGATAGCCTGTCGATATGATCCGGTGCTCGCCACGACTATGCTGAACAGCAACGGTCCCATCCACGACGTCCCGCGTTCAGAAACTTCATAAATACCGAAGAACGACGCTTCGCGACCCCTGGGAATCATGCGCGAAAAGAGTGAACGTGACAGCGCTTGTGAACCACCCAGCACCAGCGCGATGACAATGGCCATAATCCACGCTTGAGCTGTAGTTCTCAGGAAGCCGTACGCATAGATCACCACACCCGACCATAGAATCAGCGATATAACTATGGCATTTTTTGTCTTAATCACGTACGCGAGTCTCTCAAAAAGTAACGCACCTACAACCGCTACAAATTGCACCACCAGAAAGATCGACAATAGGAACGTCGGATTTGGACCACCAAATAGTTCCTGCTCGAGAAACGCGCTGGATGCAAAGATCACTGTCTGAACGCCATCGTTGTAAATCAAGAATGCGATCAGATATCTCAACGTTCCCGGCAATCGTTTCAGCTCTTTAAACGTCGAAACTAATTCGACGAATCCTGCAGTCAAATAGCTTCGCTCTGGTGGTAGCTGTTTGGCCGCCTCACGTTCTTTTAAAAGCCGAAGCGCAATAATCGCAAAGCCTCCCCACCAAACCGCCGCCGATAAAAACGAAAGCCGGACAGCCATTCCCGTCGAGATACCAAAACGATCGGCGAACGTTACCATCGCCAAATTCAGGGCCAGTAACAACCCGCCACCCAGATAGCCGTATGCAAATCCTCTACTCGAAACCTTGTCGCGCTGGTCTTCGGTTGTGATTTCCGGCAGAAAAGCGTTGTAGAAAACTAGTGCTGCGCCAAACGCCACGTTGGCGATGATGAACAACAGGCCACCTAACAAAAACAGCCGTCCGGTCACGAAGAACAGAAGGGCGTTGGCAATCACGCCCATGTAACAGAACAGCGCGAGCAGCTTCTTCTTGAGATTTGAATAGTCGCCGAGCGCGCCCAGGATCGGTAACAAAACGACCTGTGCGCCCACGGAGATTGAAACGCACAACGTGGGAAATGATTCGGCGGTCACTGTCCCCAGGAATCCGAGGTCGAGCACAGTGCCATTCTTTCCCACCTCATCCTGCGCTAAACGCGTGATGTACGGGCTAAACAACGCGCCCACCACAGTTGTGTAGAAGGCGGAGTTGGCCCAGTCGTACATCTTCCAGCCGAAGATCTCACGCGGATTGTTTTTCTCAGCGTCAGTTCGCGCGGCTTTAGTGGTCATGAATTAGCGGCGGCTTTTTTCGTCAGGGTTGCGACAATCGCCGGCGTGATGTCGGCGAGGCTGCGGATTCGACTAGCTATTTGAGTTCGCTGTTCGCCCCAAACGATCGTGGGCACTTGATTAAGCGTGTGGTTCCTGGAAGACAGATCCTCAATGTTGCCGTGGTCGCTGGTGAGTATAACGGAAGTCTGATCCAAATCAACGCGATTCAATAGTTCGCGAATGAAGTATGCCAGGGCCTGCAGTGTGGTTCTGGCGGCGTCAAAATCCTGAGCGTGTCCGATCTTATCAGTGATGAAATATTCGTAGAGGGTAAAGCGATTTTCAGACACTATGCGCGCCAGGACTGCGGCAGCCTGGTCTGGCGTACGCATTGAGACCTCTTCACCGCGTTCGATCAGAAATCTGTTGGAGAAGTCCTGGTAGACAGCGCGATCGTCCTTCAGGTCAGCCACCGTTCTGAACTGCAGGCCCGCGGCTTGAACAGCCGCTGTTGTCGCCGACACCCAACGCGGCCTTTCGTCAAAGAACCTTTGTGTATAGGTGTTAGCGAATGTTACGGGTGTGACCCCGGCTTGCGTTAGCTGAAGGAAAATCGAATGCTCGCGCAGGATTTCCAGCATCGCGGCGTTTGGAAAACCCTGCTTGTGATAACCGAGACGAGTTGGAACATTGACGCCGGTAAGGATTGTCGTTTGTCCGGAAGCGCTTTGAGGCCGGCCTTCAACACCGAGCGTCGGATCCGTCGAAACCACTACGCCGTCGTGGATAGTCGTTAATTCTTCGTCGCGAAAGTGAGCGAGCGGTTCAGCTCCCGACAAACCATCGAGCGGGTTGGCTGGTCCACGCGAGCCAATTCCTAAGCCATCAATAAAGAAAAGCAGAAGCATTTTGGAGTGCGCCGGCTCGGCGGCGCTTTTTATCGCGCGGTCAGCGGGCGAATCGTCGAATGGTTCTAGTCAGTCATAAAAAAGCGCCGACAGGTCGGCGCACTCCGAAGAGACGACGCCATGCTAACGCTCCTCGCTCTCTTCGTTTTCGTTAGGTATCAATCCCCGCTCGCGATACAGATTCAGCTTGTTATGAATCGTCTTGAGACTGACTCCCAATAGCTCGGCCGCACGCTTCTTGCTCTTGTTAGTCTTTTGCAGCGTACGCATGATCATCTGACGTTCAAGTTCTTCCAGCGGCGTACCGACAGGCAGCGTAATCGTATCTTCATTTCGTAACCGCTCGCGCTGATCGATCGGATAGGGCGCGAAATGGTGGCGCTCGATCTGTTCGCCTGAACAGATAATGACGGCGCGCTCAATCACATTTCTTAGTTCGCGCACGTTGCCCGGCCATGCATGAAACTGCAGAACTTCCAGCGCAGCCGGGCTGAGGAAGCGCGCCGGCCGGCCGTGCTTCTCCGCCAACTTAGTGACCAGGTACTGCGCCAACAACGGGAGGTCTTCCTTTCGCTGCTTAAGCGAGGGCAACTCCAAACGAAAAACATTCAGCCGATACAGCAGATCCTCACGTAGCGTGCCTTTTGCTACCGCTGTCTCAGGATCTTTGTTTGTCGCCGCCAGCAAACGCACGTCGATCTCGATTTCCTGGCGACTACCAAGACGGCGCACCGAACGTTCCTCAATCACACGCAAGAGCTTCGCTTGCAGAAACGAGGGCATCTCTGCGATCTCGTCCAGCAAAAGCGTTCCGCCTTCCGCCAATTCAAAACATCCTGCGCGTCGAGATGCGGCGCCGGTGAATGCGCCTTTTTCGTGGCCAAACAGCTCCGACTCCATTAAAGATTCCGGCACGGCCGAACAGTTGATTCCGATAAACGGTTTGTCACGTCGCGGACTCAGTCGGTGGAGTGTGCGAGCGATTAGCTCCTTGCCAGTCCCGGATTCGCCTGTGATTAGTACTGAAGCTGATGACGGCGCCACTTGTTCGACAAGAGCATAAATCTCGCGCATCGCTGGCGAGTTGCCGACCAGTTCGCCGAAGGTTCCATGGTCCTGCAGTTGCCGGCGCAGCAGTTCGTTTTCGCGTCGTGCTTCCGTCAGCTCAACTGCTCGATCGAGCACGATGCGAAGCTTGTTAACATCAACAGGCTTTTCGAAATAATGGTATGCACCCTCTTCCTGAATCGCGCGCATTGCCATTTCAACTGTTCCGCTCTCCGCCAGCAGGATTACTGGAACGTCGATTTGCTGTGATTTGATCAAACGCAGTAGGTTGAAATTCGAGGAAGAAGGCGACTCGCTATGGATAACGACGGCGGGATCATGCTTCGAAATAAACTCAGTTTCGTCTGAGCCATTCCTGACGAGTGTCGTGTCATAGCCCCAGGAGTCGATTAAGCGTCTTAACGCCTCACCGCTGTTTGGGTCGGGGTCTACCACGAGGATGCGGCGCGATGACAAGGACATTAGCTTTAAGTTTACCACGAGGTGAGAGCAAGCCTGACGAGCCGGTGGTTGACCGGTTTCATCAGACGAACCACTTTAATTCGAGTCAAGTCTTTGGAGTGCGGCGGCCCGACGCCGCTTTGTAATGTCGTGGTTGGAGTGATGTTACGAAGCAGGCACAAGTCGACGCTATATAACAAAGCGGCGTCGGGCCGCCGCACTCCAAAGGCTTGACTCCAGCATACGGGACGCGTTTTCACGAGCGGAAATAATCGGCGATGGCGCGCGCCAGTGCGGGAATGGTGAATTCCGCAGGTTGGATGTGCACCGTTAGACCGTATTCGCTGGCGGTGCCTGCGGTTACATCACCTATGCACGCAACGGTCACATTCTTCAACGGCTCACTCAGGTCCTGCGTGTCGAACAACGTCGCGAGGTTCTTGACGGTCGATGAGCTGGTGAACGCTATGCAGTCAGCACTACCGGAAAGCATCGCAGCGACATGGCCTTTATCAAGATTGTCTGGCAGGGCGGTTGAATACGCGGGCACAACATCCACGCGCGCGCCGGCCTGGGCTAACGCCTTGGGCAGGAAGTCGCGCGCAACGGAAGCGCGGGGAATTAAGATGTTCAGGCCACCCAGTGACTTTTCGCCGCCGACAAAAGATACAAGGGCAGCGTAAACGCCTTCGGCTTTGAATTCCGCCGGTACGGCATCAACATGCACATGCAAACCGTGAAGTTTGTCCGCCGTCGCATCTCCAATAGCGCAAACCTTGATCTGGTCCAGTTCATGAGCGTCGCGTTGTTGTTGACTTAGACGTTCGAAGAAATGGTCTACGCCATTCACACTCGTAAAGATCACCCAATCGTAGCCGTAAAGATGCTCGATGGCCTCGTCCAGCCGCGCATAGTCGTCCAGAGGTTTGATCTGAATAGTCGGACAAACTACGACGGATGCTCCGTATTGTTCGAGCTCAGTAACAAATTCATCGGCCTGCGCACGCGCGCGGGTGATCACGACGGTCTTGCCGGTGAGGGGAAGATCTGAATGGTTGATTTGAGTGGTCATTCCTTATTCTCGAAGAGTGCATCCGTTTTTCCACGCAAACGGGAACCTGTCGTGATCTCTCATAGTGGGCAGCTTTAAATAATTCACTCAGGTTGGAGACTATCCAACTTGAGCAATTACCACTCCAACAATTCCTTCCCACCGTTGGCCAGAAGTGTCTCGGCCAGCAGACTGCCGAGTTCCTCTGCTTCCTCCAGGCCGCCTGACACTCGTTCGCGCACGATCTTGTGTCCGTCCGTGGCTGCAATCAACCCGTCGAGACGGGCCCGTTTGTCACGGACTACTGCATGGGCGGCAATGGGCAACTGACAACCACCTCCGAGTTCCCGCAACAACGCCCGTTCAGCGTTACACGCGACACGAGTGAATTTGTGGTCAAGACGCGCAGCCAGCTCAATGCAGTCGATGTCCGACGCACGTGTCTCAATGGCTAATGCACCCTGTCCAACGGCCGGCAGCATTAGATCTGTGGTTAATGCCAAACTGATTCGGTTGTCCAGATGCAGCCGGCGCAGACCTGCGCATGCAAGGATCAGTGCGTCGTATTCGCCTTCGTCTAACTTTCGCAGCCTGGTATCGACGTTTCCACGCAAATCTTTAATCGTTAGATCGGAACGAAGCGACTTTAGTTGGGCCAGCCGGCGAGGACTTGAGGTTCCCACAATTGCGCCGTTAGCTAACTGCTCTAGTGATTTTGTCGATTTGCTTTTCAGCGGAAGCACCAACGCATCTCGCGGATCCTCCCGCTTGCAGATGGCGGGAATTGCCAGGCCGTCCGGAACGATCGTCGGTAAGTCTTTCAACGAATGGACTGCGAGGTCGATGCGCTGATCGAGAAGAGCGTCTTCCAGTTCTTTGGTGAATACGCCTTTACCGCCAATGATCGAAAGCGGCTCCGCTCGAACATCTCCCGTTGTTTTAATTACTTCGATACGAATTTCGACCGCGGGAATTTGCTGCTTCAGTTGGTCTTGAATAAGGTGGGCCTGCGTCAGCGCCAGCTTCGAACCACGTGAGCCAATAACGAATTGAGTCCTCATCGGTGAAGCTATTCTTCGAGTCCGAAGAGGTCACGCCACGCCTCAATCTTATCGGCATCAGTTGCATCGTAATTGAGGCGCAACTGGCTTAATACAGGATGTGAAATCTTGTTTACAGTGGCTTGCAGGAGGGCTTCGATTGCCTGTTCCTGTTCAGGAGTCAATTCCCCCAATTGCGCGCGTCGGCGTTGGAACTCGAGTTTAGCAACGTCCTGCAAGGTTTGCCGAAACGTTCCGATGGCCGGTCCGGCGTCCAGCGCCCGCAGCGACTGTTGAAACTGCATGATCTCTGATTCAACAATCAGTTCCGCCCGTTCCGCCTCGCGCTCACGCTCGCGAATATTCGAAGAGACGACTGACTCAAGATCGTCGATATCAAAGACAAACATGTTTGGAATCTTGCCGATGGCGGGATCAATGTTTCGCGGCACACTGATATCGATGAAAAACGAAGGACGATTGCGTCGCTTGTGCAACGCTTTCCGGGCCATGGTCTCAGTGATCACGTATTCATCAGCGCCAGTTGAACAAATCACAACGTCAGCTTCAGCGAGGTACTCAGCCAGTCGAGTGAAACTGACCGCTTCACCGCCGAATGATTCCGCCAGTTGCCTTGCCGAGCCGTCCGTTCTATTCGCGACCATCACTCGCGAAACACCGGCGTTCACGAGATGCCGCGCGGAGAGTTCAGCCATTTCGCCTGCGCCAACAAGCAACGCAGTTTGCCCCTTCAGCGAATCAAATATTTTCTTACCGAGCTCGACCGCCATGTAGCTGATCGAAACCGCGTTCGCACCTATACCTGTTTCTGTTCGTACTCGTTTGGCGACGCGGAAAGCATGATGCACGAGCCGATTCAGCACGCGTCCGGCAGTACCGGCGTCCAGCGCGATCGAATACGCTCTTCGTACCTGGCCCAACACCTGTGGTTCTCCGACCACCAGCGAGTCGAGCGACGAAGCAACGCGGAAGAGATGCCGCACTGCGCTGTCATCTACATGTTTGTAGAGGTTGGATTCGAAGAAATCGCGGGGGACATCACTACGACTGAGAAACTGAATTACCCGTTCAGCACTATCGTCGAACCGGCCGGAGGTTGTTTCCGTTAACACCTCAACTCGGTTACAAGTCGAAACAATCAGACCTTCACGGATAAGTTCTCCATCAACCAGCTCGCGCAGAGTGGCCGCGCACGCGTCTTCAGAAAACGCGAGCCGCTCGCGTACCGCGATCGGCGCTGACTTATGGTTTACCCCTACCAGAATTATTGACATCGTGTTAACCGAATACGTGGTAGCCGCCCATCAATCTGGCGCCAAAGAAAGTGCACAGCACCAGGGCGAACCCCGCGACACCCATCCACGCGGCGCGCCGGCCGCGCCACCGCGCACTGGAACGATAGAGGATCAAAAGGATGTAAAGCGTCCACGTGAGCGCGGCAAATACTTCCTTCGGATCGTTTTGCCAGACACGTCCATTTCGCGCAGACGACCAGAGCATGCCCGTAGCAATCCCGACAGTCAAAAGTGTGACGCCGATAGCAGCCGAGCTGGTGGCAATTTCGTTGACGGTAGTCAGCGAGGGCAGACGATGGTATATGCCGCTGAACTTCTTCAACTTTAATTCGCGCTCCTGCAAAAGATACATAATGCTGGCCAGGAAGACTACAAAGAAGGCGGCATAAGCGAAAAGTAACAAGGTCGTATGCACTGGAAAAAGCCAGGTAGTCGACATGCTGGCCGCTTCTGCCGACGGCTCTTCCCGAGTAACGATGGCTACGAAGACCAATAAGGAAACCAACGGCAAAGTGACACTACCGAGCGCCCTGGCCTGGTAACGGTAAAGGATTAACGAGTAACTTGCGACCAGCGTCCAGGCGAGAAAAGAAAGCGTTTCGCGCAGATGAAACAGGGGATAGTGTCCGTACAGTGCCCAATCAGCGATAAGCGCGGTCGTGTGCAGGACAAAACCGACCGCCATGGCATACTCAGAAACACGCAAGAGCGCCCGGCGTTTATTGATAAACGCCAAAACTGCATGAATAGCTGCGACAACGTAAGCAGCCAAAACGGCGAGCAAAAGTGATCTCATCTGAACGCTTGGGACCTTGATTTTAGTTGAAGGTATGAACCTACTCAACTGTTCGTGTAATTCGTGTATTTAATGGATCGTCCGTTTCGGTGTTAGTTAAACACGATCCACTAAGTACACGAAACACACGAAATAGCACGAGCTGCGAGTCGCTATCCGTGGCAACCGTTAATCTGGCAGCTGACATCGAAGTGACACGTCCTCGTGTTCCAGTTCTAATCATTTGAAACTTCGCCGTCGGAGGCAATCGTGCAGGCTTCATTGCTTCGTATCGTCCTCATTTGTGCGTTCGCCATCGTGGCCGCGATTGCGTTGGGGGCACAATCGCGAGGGCAACGCCCACGTTATCCGACAAAAACTAACCCTCCTGTGTCGCGTCCTACGCCCCCTCCCGTTGAAGAGAACAATGACGTTCAAGACCCGCAGGAAGTCGTCAAGACTGACACGAACCTGGTTACCGTACCAGTTATCGCAGTCAACGTTGACGGAGTATATGTTCCCGATCTCAGCCAAACGGAATTTAGTATCGAAGAAGATGGAGTTAAGCAGGAGGTTTCGTTTTTCGCCACCGTTAGCGAGCCATTTCATGTTGTGCTCATGCTCGACACCAGCGCTAGCACCCGCGAGAAGTTGCGGCTCATACGGTCCGCAGCAATCGCTTTTGTAGATCAGTTGCAAACAGGCGATAAAGTCAAAGTCATCTCTTTTGACGA
>Ga0209486_10000605_pt1 | contig 15951 bp, 15 predicted proteins | sample NCCompost_FD_187518 | JGI IMG/M metagenome (GOLD analysis project Ga0209486, IMG submission 187518) | Agricultural soil microbial communities from Utah to study Nitrogen management - NC Compost (SPAdes) (version 2) | ecosystem: Environmental > Terrestrial > Soil > Agricultural land | place...
CCGGGACAGGAGCACACAGACACACTGCTACTGCGCTCTCCGTGGCAGCGTTTGTTCAACGGGCAGCCCATTGGCGACACCGAGGGCACGTTCTACCTGATGTACGAAACGGAGATATGTGCGACGGTCAGTGCAAACGGACTGTGCTCGCCGTCAAATCGGATTGAATTCGTGCGGTCGAATACGTTTGAAATCAGGAAGTAGGAAGGAGGAGGAAAACGTCTACAACTTGAGGGGCCCAGCGTGTAAGCGCCGGGCCCCCATTCATCCCCTCCCTCCTCCTTCCTTGTTCTACCGTTTCTCTCCCGGCCTGTACTCTCTCTCTGTGTGCCCCCTGAGTTGATGCCGGTAGAAATACACCTCTCTCAAATTCCCCGTTGCATAACGAGCCGCCTGGTCGTTGAAGTGCTTCGACGTCGGATCGCCGCTCTCACCGCCGGCCGTTACCGCACGGGCGCGGACGGAATCCTTTCCGAACTCGACGACTGCCACGAAGCTGTTGCCGCTCGTGCCGTACCACTTCTTCGTGCCGTTCCGTGGCGCGGCCCCGAACGACGCCAGCGAGCCGTACGTCGCCGACGTGAACATGACCGGAATGCTCGGCTTCGCGTCGTCGAACGGGTGAACGATCAGGGGACTGATCCGCTGGAAGCGGTTGATGTCACCCCACGGCGTCTTCCAGGAACCAAAGTCACTCGTCAGGCGATCCACGGCTGCCGACAATTGACGGAGCAGCCGTTCGGACTCGGGCACGCCTGATTCAGCAGCCGCGTTTCCGCCCCTCCCGCCACGACCACCGCCCGCCGAGGCATAGAACACGCCCAGCGACGTCGGGATCGAAGTAACGCCCCACCGGTAATCCCAGTTTCGCAGGAGCTGGATCGGCTCACTCAGCTTTGCCTTCAGGGGATGGTCTGCCGGTGCCGCGTCGTACGCCTTGAGCAGCGGAGGAATGGAAGTCTCGAACGCCGGCATGTAGCTGTCGTACGCCGCTTCCATCAGCGAATTCAGCGTGAAGTCCTTCTTGTCCTTCAGCAGGCGGATCGCATGAATGCCGCGCGCGTTTTCGGAACCCGCGTCCATGTACTTCGGATAGTCGGATTGTTTCGGGCTGTCCGGACCCGCGGCGGTGTAGGGGAAGTTGTTTGTGTTGTATACCCAGCCGGATTTCGGGTTGATCACATTCGGACTTTCGGGAACGCCGTGGACGCCCTTCCAGTCGGTGGCCGGATTGCTGCCATCCACAGGGCGAGCCCAGTTGAACGTCGTGTCGCGACGCGGCACAAAGTTCGAGTGCAGGTAAGCGAAATTTCCTTCCGCATCGGCGAACAGCGTGTTGTTCGATGAATTCGTGTGGAACTCCATGACCTTCAAATATTCCTGAAGGTTCTTCGTCTTGGTCCGTCCCCACGATTGCTGCAGCGCCTTGAGGGGCTCCTCCATCAGACGAATCGCCACCCACTTGCCGTCCTGTTCGCGCACGATCGGGCCGTGGTGCGTGCGATAGACGACGAATTTCCGCTCCGACATCCCGTTAGGCGTCTTATACGGAACCGTGACGGTCTTCTGTGCTACCGGTTTCTCCTCCGAACCATGTTTGTAGAAGTTCCAGCCATCCTTCTTCGTAATGGTTTCCAGGTACTCGTCGATGTTGTCGACGCTGCTGGAGGTGTGCATCCACCCGGTCTTGTCGTTGAAGCCCTGGTAGATGAAGAACTGGCCCCAGGTCGACGCGCCATACGCATTCAGCCCTTCCTCGCTTACCATCTGCAGTTCGGAGCGGAAGAAAAACGACGTGTGAGGATTGATCAGGAGCAGCGCACGCTTGTTCACCGTGTTCGACGGTCCGATGGCGATGCCGTTGGACCCGCGCGGCTCGTCGTCGTCGTGATGGGCAGCAACGGGTGACTCGTGACTCGTGACGCGTGACTCTGCGGTTGCTCTGGCCTCTGGCCTCTGGCCTCTGGCCCCGTTGCCGGTACCAGTTGCTCGCCCATAAAACGCCTCGAGCTGCGTCAGGTTCACCCGTTCGATGTCCCCGCCGATGCTTCCCTCGCTGAACGTGAGCGGCATCCACGACTCGAAGCGCGTGATCACGCGTGGCTTCACTTCCGGATGCGTCGCGAGGTAGAAGTTGAGCCCGTCCGCCCAGGCATCCATCAGCTTTCTCAGGTCCGCCGGCGCCTGGCTGTACAACTTTTTCATTTCTTCTGGATCGATGAACAGCTTCATGCGCAGGTCGCGCCAGATAGCAGACTCGCCCTCCGCTTCCGCGAGGCGACCCATCGAATTGAGGTAGTTCGTTTCGATGCGATTGAAATCGTCTTCAGCCTGGGCGTAGATCGCGCCGAACACAGCGTCGGCGTCAGTCTTGCCGTAGACGTGGGCGATGCCCCAGTCGTCGCGAATAATCGTGACGTTTTGCGCCTGCTGCTGCCATTCGGCCAGTTCGGTGTTGGCAGCGAGATTGGGGGCGCAGGACGCGCAAATGATGAGGAGTGAAAGGACGAGCTTCTTCATGCGGGACCCACGGGCACGGGGGAGTGGGAGTGGCTTCGACCACGAGACGCCTGGGAAATGCTACGTCCGGGGACGAAAACGCGGTACGGCCGAACTGTCATCAAGACGTACGAATCGGAGTTGCTCCGCGTTGGGTTTGCCTTGCGGCACGGCCAACCGTTGCACCATCCAGCTTGCTGGGAGCGCGACTGGAAGCAATGCTCAAGAGACGGCTGACATCACCCGTTCCTTACGTCGGCCCCTGCCCGAACTGCCATGAACAAACGCGAATTCGTCCGCACGATGGGCGGCGCATCCCTCGGCCTGATGTTCAGTCCCGAGATTCTGACGCGCCTCGCCAACGCTGCGCCGACGGAGCTGGCCGAAGACGAGGCGTTCTGGAAGTCGGTTCGGGGGAAGTATCGGCTCACGCCTGACTACATCAATCTCGAGAACGGCTACTACTCCATGCAATCGGAGCCGGTACTCGAGGCGTTCATCGCCAGTGTGCGGCGGGTGAACTACGAGGCCGCGCGTTATTTCCGTACGGTACGGGTCGATGACAAGGCACGGGTCCGGGACAAGCTCGCCGCGATGGCGGGCTGCTCGCCTGAAGAGCTGATCATCACGCGGAACACGACCGAGTCACTCGACACAGTGATTTCGGGCTTCGACTGGAAGCCGGGCGACGAAGCGATCATGGCCGCCCAGGACTACGGCGCCATGCTGGATCACTTCCAGCTCATGGGCCGCCGCTACGGTCTCGTCAACAAAGTCCTCCAGCTGCCCGTCGATCCGCGATCGGACGACGAAATCGTCCAACTCTACGCGGGCGCGATCACGCCCCGCACGCGCCTGTTGATGATCAGCCACCTGGTGAATATCACCGGCCAGATCCTCCCGGTACGCAAGGTCGCGGACATGGCGCACGCCCGGGGCGTCGAGGTGATGGTGGACGGTGCACATGCATTCGCCCATCTCGACTTCAGGATTCCCGACCTGGGTGCCGACTACTACGGCGCCAGCCTGCACAAGTGGCTCGGCGCCCCGTTAGGCGCCGGGATCCTGTACGTGCGGGAGGACCGCATCGAGAAACTGTGGCCGATCTACGGCGAGGAAGCGGTGCCGCCCGGATCGGTCATGAAGCTGAATCACACCGGTACCCACCCGAGCCACACAGACCTCGGCATCGAGCACGCCATCGCGTTCCACGAGACCATCGGCAGCGCTCGCAAGGAAGCGCGGTTGCGCTGGCTGCAGCAATACTGGACGGCAAAGGTGCGCGGGAAACCACGCATTGTCGTGCAGACGCCCGCGGACCCTGCACGGTCGTGCGCAATTGCCAACGTGACGATCACGGGAATGGCGCCGGCCGACCTCGCGCGCACCCTGTTCGAGAAATACCGCGTGTACACGGTCGCCATCAATCGGCCGGAAGCGGGTATACTGGGGATCCGAGTGACGCCCCACCTGTTCACGACCACCGCCGACCTGGACGCCCTCGTGAGGGGGCTGGTCGAGCTAGCCGCCTAACGGAGACGCCATGAGCGCACGAATCTGGGTTGGAATCTTCCTGATTGTTGCCGGGGTCGCGGTGTACCTGCGCGGCGGCTTCACCAGGAAGGAAGAAGTCGTCGACGTCGGCCCGCTCTCGGTGTCCACGAGCGAACGCCAGAAGGTGCCCGCCTGGATTGCCGGATTGGCGGTGGCGGCCGGTGTGCTGCTGGTCGCCTCGGGGACGCGTCAAAAGACCTGACGGCGCGATTTACTGGATGCGGCTGGGGCGGGGCATCGTCAGGATCGATGCCAGCAGGTCGATGCCTTCCCAGAGATTGCGCAGCTTCAGGTTCTCATCCGGGCCATGCTGGTTGTTGTCGTGATTCACGAGCGACACACCCACGGTGGCGAGTTTCAGGCTCTGGCTGAACTCGCCGAACGGCATGCTGCCGCCTAACGTGGGGAGCTGCACGGGGGTGACGCTGCCCCGCGTCAGCGCCCGCGCGACAGCCTGCGCCAGCGGCTCATCCATGGACACCCGGGTCGCGGGACTGCCACCGCGGGCATCTACCCGCGCCAGCAACGGGTGAGCGCGACGTTCTTCGTCGGTCGGATCGCGGTTGAGAACGACCAAAAACCCCTGCTTGCGGACGTGAGCGATGACGCGCTCGTTCATTTTCGCCGGCTCGAGACCATGCACGAGTCGCATGGCAATGCGAGCCCGCGCCATCGCCGGGATTGCCGTACGGCCTGGCGCACTGAAGCCACCACCCGATTCCATCTGCAGGACGTTGAGCGTCGGCTCATTCAGCTTCAGCTCAAGGCGCGTGTCGGGTCGTTCGGGCCGACCCACGCCGAATTCCTTCGCCAGCTCCGCTTCCACATTCGGCGCTTCGGCGAGCGCGCGTTTTTCGGTCGGGGTCAGCGGGGTGACGTCATCATAAAAGCCCTCGACGACGACGCGGCCCGTCGAGTCCTTCATGGACGACAGCAACTTGCCGAGGAGGATGGACGGATCCGGCGCCCAATTTCCGTAATTGCCGCTGTGCAGGTCGTTTCGCGAGGTCATCACTGTGATGGTCACGCCCGCGCTTCCACGCACGCCGTAATACATCGTCGGTCTGCCGCTGGGGTGGCGGGGGCCGTCAAGCGTAATGGCCAGGTCGGCTTTCAGTTTCTCCCCGCTTGAAGAAACGAAGCGGCGGAAGTTCGCCGAGCCGGCCTCCTCCTGCCCGTCCAGCACTACGCGCAGGTTCCACGACGGTTTGCCGCCCGTGGCACGCAGCGCGTCGATTGCCACCAGCAAGGCCATGATCGGCCCCTTGTCGTCGGATGCCGAGCGGGCGTAGATCCGGGCTTCGGGATCGAACGAGGTGACGGTGGCGTCCACCTTTCCGTTAGGCGCCATGACACAAGGCGCGAACGGGCCGCACTTCGTCCACTCGGTGGAGTCGACGGGCTGGCCGTCATAATGGATGTACAACGTGAGCGTACCGACGGTCCCCGGCGCATCGAGCGTCGCCAGCACCACCGGAGCGCCACTGCTCACTTGCTGCAGCTCCACCACGAAGCCCCGCTTCTCGAACATTGTCTTCAGGTGTTCCGCGTTGCGTCGCATGTCGGCGTCGTTCCGCGCGACATTGGGGATCGCAAGCAGCGCGCTGAATTCGTTGACGATGTCGCGCTGGTGCTGTGCAGTCCATTCCGCAATACGCGACTGCGCGGCCAGGGAAGTGCTGGTCAGCGTGAGCAGCGCGTAAGCAACCATTCCGTTTCGCATGAGTAATCCCTTCAGCTCAAGTTGGCCGACAGCTCCGCTCAGATTCCCTTTAGATCCCACGACTTTCAATCGCGGATTCTCGCGAAGGAACGGCCGAATTCCCGCGAAGAACAACTGGTTTGTATTGGCGAGTATCAGCTTCGAATTCGTCTGAAATCCGCGTCTTAATGTTGTGTGCTCACCACTCGCGTTGAACTTCAGGATTCGCCGAGATTAGTTCCAGGCCGGACCGAACGCCTTGTCAGGAATTGGGTCGGATCCGAGCCGGAGCACATTGCCGTCGAGATCTTCGACGTGCATCTCGAGCGCCCAGGGGAAATTGGTGGGCTCCATCGTGATGCGGGCGCCCTTGATTGCATATTCGTCGTGCAGCGCCTGTGTGTCGCCGACTCCGATCCACACCCAGGCCGGTGGGCTCCCCTGGTCTCCGACGGACAGCATGAGATTCGCGTCACCCCGGGACACCGACGCGAACTGCGTGGGGTCCTGCCAGTCGAGTGAGAAGCCGAGTGTCTCGCAGAAATAGCGGATACTCGCCTCGAGGTTGTTGACCCTCAGGATCGGGGACGCGTGGTGGAAGTTGATGGGATCCGTCATCGGCAGCGAACGCATTTCCAGTTGACTTAGGGCGCGAATGCGGGTTACGCTAGACCCGCGCTTCGGGGCGCAACCTGTCCGCGGAAAGGGCTGAGCCCACCTGCAACCAGCAGTGCCAGTACAACTTCGATCTTCTTTCAGCCCGCCAGCGGACACGGGCGTCTCGAAAGGAGATCTCATGTCCGAGTCCAATCTTCCGGCGCGACTGTCGCTGGAACAGCTCCGCAAGCGCGCCAAGGAACTTCACCGCGCCGCCCGTTCTCACGAGGGCGAGGCGATTGCGCGCCTGCGATCGGCAGGGTCATATCGAGGCCACCCGAAGCTGGCCGACGCACAACGCGCCATTGCGATTGACCATGGCTTTCCGACATGGAGTGATCTGGTTCATCATGTCGCCAGCCTGGCCGGTTCGCCTAACGCGACGCAGGAGCGACCGATGATCCGCCCAGCCGAATTGGCGGAATCCCGGCCATATACCCTGGCCGACGGCCGGGTCGTATCGACCGATGATGTCTGGCGGATGTTCGTCGCGACCCGAGCCGGCGTGATCGAAGAAGTCAGATCGATGGTCGCGAAGATGCCGGGTCTTGCACTGGTAGAATACAACTACACGCCGCCGATCCACTTTGCGGTTCGCGAGGGACATCTTGATCTCACCGAGTTCCTGATCGATCGCGGCGCTGACTTCGCCGGATACAAGACGTACCCCTTCGGTGACGCGCTCCTGACGATGGCTGAAGATCGGGAGCACGTGGATGTCGCCATCCACCTCCGCGAAAAGCTGTCCCGACGCTTCAAGGTCGCGGCCGGCACGAACGACATCATCGAGGCAGCGCGAGCGGGCGACATCGATCGCGTTCGCGCCGAGCTCGCGCGCGATCCGAAGCTGGCCGGCGTCAGCAACGAAGTGGGTGACACCGCGCTCCATCACGCGGCTCACAGCGGCGATCTCGAGATGGTGGAGTTGCTGCTCGACGCCGGCGCTGACCCTGATGCCGCCAGGGGCGACGGATATCGCCCGCTGCACATGGCGTTGATGCCGAACTGGCTGGTCGGTGTCCCCGCGGAGCGTCAGGCGGTGATCGCGAGTCTGCTGCTGTCGAAAGGGGCTCGTTACACCGTGTACATCGCCGTGCTGCGTCACGATGTCCAGTTTGTGCGCGACGCGCTGAGACGTGACAGTGCCCTTGCCAACGAGGAGGACACGAACCATCACCGTCCCTTGTCGGCCGCGGCGCGGATCAACGATGTCGCACTCACCCGTCTCCTCCTTGAGCACGGCGCGGACCCCAACCTGCCGGAGGAGGGTGCGCCACGTGGCCATGCCCTATGGACAGCCGTTCACGATCGCCGGCAAGAGCTGGTGCGTTTGCTCCTCGAGCACGGTGCCGACCCTAACGCTATGGTCGAATCAAGCGGGACGCCGATGATGATGGCGGAACGTGACCGGGAACTCTTTGCGCTGCTCAAGCAATTTGGAGGGAAAGCGGAACGCAACGAGCAGGATCAACTTGCGCAGCTGGTCAACAAGCGTCAGTTCGACGACGCGGAACGGATGATTCGTGAGAACCCCGCTCTCCTTGGCGACAAGAGCGCGCAGTGGTGGCAAGGCAGTCTCGCTGGTCCGGCCAGAGATGGCGATCACGAGATGATCGAATTCCTTAGGCGACTTGGCGCAACCGTGCCCCCCGTCTCCGAATGGGCGCCCTTCTATTACTTCAAACACGAGGCGACGGCCGCTTTCCTGCTCGAACGTGGCATGGAACCGAATCACATGAACTGGCAGCGCGTGACCCTACTCCACTACATGGCGTCCGAAGGATTCCTGGAGAAAGCGCGACTCCTCGTCGACCACGGTGCCGACATCGATGCAATCGACGACGAATACCGATCCACGCCCCTCGGACTCGCCGCTCGGCGCGGACAACATGAACTGGTGAGGTTTCTTCTGGACCGCGGCGCGGATCCTGACCTCGCTGCCGCGCCGTGGGCGAGGCCGCTCGCGTGGGTGCGAAAACGTGGAAATGACGCAATCGCACAGACGCTCCTGGAAGCTGGCGCCTCACCGCCTGAGCCTGCCACGTAGCGAAGAAGACGGGGTAGAAGAAGCCATGTCTCCCGCCACACGCCATAAGTACCGCGAATTTGCTGAAGCAGTCGCCGACGAAGTTTCGCCCGCGCTCGAATCGATCGATTTCGAGGGACTCGTCGACCAACTCGTCGCCTGGTCGGAAAAGCAGAAGCCGGCACTCGCGCAGCGGCATAATGCATCGCGGACGACGATCTCGTATGCGATTCCGGAGAACGACGTGCTCATCTGGCGCGTGGCGCCGCGCATGAAAGATGGCGCGAAGGTCGAAGTCCTTCCGCGCGACTCGTCGCTGCTTCCGGCGCGCGCTCGTCAGGCGATGGTGAAGCTGCTCGAAGCGATGAGCCCGGGCGCGGACCTCGAACCCGATCGGCGACTCATGATCCCGCTGCACAATCTCGACGACCCGAAGGTGATGAAGCAGTTCCTCGCGCTACTCGGCGTCGCGCTGAAGGCTGCTCGGACGCTTAAGCGCCCGCCGGGGTAAGTCGAAAAACCAATTCACCGCCAAGGACGCGAAGGAACGCAAAGGACTAAATAAGTCAGGGTTTCCCTTGCGTACCTTGGCGTCCATTGCGGTTCTGCTTCTCGTGTGAGTGACACCAGCGTGACGCAGGGGGGCCAAAGTCGCGCATGGACAGCGATGCGAGCAGCAAAGCCATTATTGGCGCGGCAATGAGCGTGCACTCAGCTCTGGGGCCTGGCCTTCTCGAGAGTACCTATCGGGCGTGCCTGGCGCACGAACTGCACCTGCGTGGATTGCGCGTTCGCAAGGAAGTGCCACTTCCGATTGCCTATAAAGGGATTCAACTGGATATCGGGTATCGGGTCGACCTGCTCGTCGAAGAGGTCATCATCGTGGAATTGAAGGTCGCTGAGAAGCTTCTGCGTGTTCACGATGCTCAACTCCTCGCATACTTGAAGCTGAGTGGGCTCGAAGTCGGACTCCTGATAAACTTTAACGTTCCGCACCTGCGACTCGGCATCAAGCGGCTGGTAAACAACTACAAAGAACGGACTGGAGATACTTGACCGCCAAGGACGCGAAGGATCGCAGAGGACTAAATAAGGTTGGGTCCCCTTTGCGTTACTTTGCGTCCATTGCGGTTAAAGCTTTTATTGGCTGCAGTGTTGGCTTTCAGGACAACAGCTCGGGGCGAGAATGCGCACCCGGTACCGGAGATCGCGATGAAGCCAGCAGGAGCGCCCGACATCGAGTGCGAGATGCACCACACGACGCTGGTCGTGCGCGATGTGAAGGAGGCCGCGGACTTTTACTCGACCCGTCTCGGGTTCTGGACCGCGTTCACGGACGGCGATCCCGCGACGTTCGCGGGCGTCAACATCGGCAATGTCCAGATCTTCCTGGAGCAGGGGACACCCGACCCTAACGGGTGCTCGATGTATTTCGTCGTCGGGAACGCCGACGAACTGCACGAATTCCACAGGTCGAACGGTGTCGACATCACGGACCCGCCGGAGGACCGTCCGTACGAATTGCGCGACTATGGCGTAAAGGACCTTCACGGCTACCGGCTGAGGTTCGGGCACCGGTTATTTGGCGGTGAGCCGATCCCTGTCGAGCGTGTCGAGGTTCCGCTCCGGCTCGAGAAGCGCCTTGCCGCACTCCTGCATGACCTCGCCGAATACAAGCGCATGAGCCTGACGAGTTGCGTCGAGGAGATCCTGCTCCATACCAACGAGCCGCTCGGGGACGGGATCGCCAGCCCGCACACGAAAGGGCAGCTGGAGTACATCCAGAAGTTGAAGCGGAAACACGGCATCGACTACGACTCCCACGGCAGCTACCGGTTCGTCGAGCGGGAACGTCGTTAGGCACTATCCAGGGCATTCCATGACGGCACCACCTCCCCAGCTGGAACGGATCGACGTCCGGCTCACGCGCTGGATGGCGCATAACGGACTGACGCTCCTCCGTATCAGCCTGGGTCTCGTGTTTTTCTGGTTCGGATTTCTCAAGTTCTTTCGAGGGATGAGCCCGGCCGATGACCTGGCGGCCCGAACCATTGAAGTACTTTCCGGAGGCGCCGTCCAGGCGAACATTTCGCTACCAGTGCTGGCTGTCTGGGAGTCGGCAATCGGCCTCGGGTTGCTATTCGGAGTATTCATGAGGACGGTTCTGCTTCTTCTGGCTGTCCAGATGATCGGAACGCTGACCCCGCTGGTACTATTCCCGGACGAAGTGTTCAATCGGATTCCCTTTGCCCCCACGCTCGAAGGCCAGTACATCATCAAGAACGCGGTCCTTATCAGCGCCGCGATCGTATTGGGCGCCTCGGTGCGTGGTGGAGGGCTGGTCGCGGAGCCCGAGGCGGTAGACGTCGCAAAACGTATCGAACGAACCGATCCGCCCGAAGCACACTGATTCTCCCCATCCCACAGACTGCACTACCATGGCTACCAAACTCGACAAGACACTCAAGCGCGAACTCGACATCAACGGCGAAGCCTGGATGCTCTCGATCATGCCCGAGGGACTGAAGCTGGTGCCGAAGGGGAAGCGGAACGGGCACGAGCTGGCCTGGAAGGACATCATCAGCGGCAGCACCGCACTGACCGGCGCCCTGAGCGCGTCACTCGACAAGCCGGAAGCCGACTAGTTCTCAGCAGTGCGATCCAACCGCTGGACGCGGGGTGGTGAGCAGGGTCCGGAACACCGAGTCCTGCGCCAGCGGCGCGAACGTCGGGCTGCAGCGCAGGTGCAGCTGGAAGTGCTTGTCGCGCGGCGCGCCGTACCTGCCTAACGCTTTGAGGGCACCGTTGACGTCGCCGACCGCGGCCTTGACTTCGGCAAGCCAGAGTGCGGTATGCGCGGGAAGCGGCTCGAACTCACCTGACCGCACCTCCGCGGCCAGCAGCAACGCCATCGCCAGGCCTTTTCGTCCTGCGCGGGCGTGCACGATCGCCTTGGCGGCTGTCGAATTGATCCATTCGATGTCCTCACTCAGGCGGATTGCAGCGTCCGCGTGAGCGTGCGCCCTGTCGAATTGACCACGCTCGGTCTGGACCGTCGCCGCAAACTGTTGCGCAAGGATGTAGTTCGGGTCCACGCTGATGGCACTGTCGGCCCATACCGCGGCGCTGTCATAGTATCCGCGCCAGTAATGACCGAAGCCCACGAACGCGAGTCCCTGCGAATATGAAGGCGAGAGCCTGACGCTGCGTCGCCAGGCGTCGAGGGCGGCGGCCACGTCTCCACTGTCCGCTGTCAGGATTGCCAGTTGATGCCACGTCGCTGCCTTTGTGGAATCGAGGGCGAGTGAGCGACGCACTGAGCGCAATGCGGGAGCGAGGTTGATCGGATCGATCTGATGCGTGACCATGCCATGCGTGGTCCACGCATCTGCGTCCTGATCGTTCAGCGAAAGCGCTCGATTGACGGCCGTGAGTGCCTTGCGCAATAACTGATCTCTGGGCACATCTGGCAGACGGAAACCGCGTTGGTATGCCCGCACATACGTCTTCGCCAACGTGTTCCATGCCGGCGCAAAGCTCGAGTCGCGTCCAATGACGTCACCGAGAACTTTCGCCGCTTCGACCGCGCCGCTCGGCGTTCTCGAGTCATAAGCGGCTGCCGCTCGATCGTAAAGCGTTAGCACTTCCGGGTCCACGGACGGGCCGCGAGTCGTTATCCACATACCGGCGGCGGCCGCCAGCAGGACAGCGCCCGCCAAAGCAACCATGCTGCGTTGCGACATCGGCCTGACGCGGACGGGGTCGGCCGTCGTCGACAACGCGACGAGAAACGCCTCGACCGAGGGAAACCGGTCCGCAGGCGTCCGTTCCAGCGCTCGTAACGTCGCTCGCTCCACCGCCGTCGGGACCGTCGCCCGAACGGTCGACATCGGGCGCGCCCGCTCAGTGAGCCGGCGGGCGATTGTTGCCTGCTGATTCGGCCCTGCGAATGGCGGTTCCCCAGCCAGCATCTCGTAGAGCATGACCGCCAGGCTGTACTGATCGCTCCGCGCGTCCACCGGGCCGGCCAGGGCCTGCTCAGGGCTCATGTATGTCGGCGTGCCGATCGCAAGACCGGTACTCGTCAGGCGCTCTGCGTCCGTCGCCGCGATTGCCTTGGCGACGCCGAAGTCCACCACGTACACGTGATCACCCGAAAGAAAGACGTTTTCCGGCTTGATGTCGCGATGGACGATGTTGCGTTGGTGCGCTGCGGCAAGGGCTTTGCCGACTGCTGTGGCAATACGGAGTGCCTCGTCGATCGGCAGCTGCACCTCTCGATTGAGCCGACCGCGAAGGCTTTCACCGTCGAGGAACGGCATGGCATACCATGGAATGCGCATGCCGTCCCAGTCCAACGTGCCCGAATCGATAATCGGAACCACACCAGGGTGCTGCAGCTCCGCGGTGAGCCGGATCTCGCGCAGAAACCGGTCGGTTCCGATTGCCCCAGCCAGCTCCGGGTGCAAAGTCTTGATCGCGATCCTGCGGTTGTGTTGTGCGTCCTGGGCGAGCCAGACCGTGGCCATTCCCCCGCGGCCGATCTCGCGTTCGATGGTATACCGGTTGCCGAGGACGCCGCCGCGCAGGTTCATGCCGTGGATGTAGATACCGCGGCGGCGAATGTATCCCAGGCACCCTGCTGGCTACAAGGCTGGCCGTTACGGCGGATACAGCGCGTTGGTCTCGTGGGCGGCGCGCTGGAGCAGGCGCACCGTGGGTTCTGGCGCACCGAGTGTTCGCCCATCGACCACCGCCGTTCCCGGCAAGTGACGCGCGTCGTGGCCCGTTAGGCGCTCGTAGATCACGAGGGCCGCGAGATACGTCCCCAGCGGCGAGGGATGCAGCCCGTCGGCGTCGTAGAGCGAGAGGTTCGCGTCAGACTCCCAGGCCGTGACCCAGGCCCTGCCAGCCGGGAGGAACACGCCGTCTACCTCGGTCGCCGCCATCTGGTACGAAATTCGAGCGGCATCGAAAAACGCGACGCGGTCGATGGTAGGCCACACCATGTACAGCGCGGGCGTCGCACCAACCGCCTTGATGCGCGGCTCGAACAGCTTTGCCGTGAGGATCAACGAGTCGCGATTGATCGGTGTCGTCGACGGACCCTGCTGAAGCACGACGAAGTTCCAACCGCCACGGGCGATCTCGGCGAGCGCATTCGACCCGCCCACGTAATGATCGATCAGCGCAAAATTTGGTTCCGCCACCGTGCGCACCTGGATGGTATCACCCACGCTTAAAGCCAGGGCGGAGAGCGTGCCAGGGAGATTGTTGACGTACGTGAGGCTGTTGCCGATGAACAGCACTCTGATGCCGCCCTTCAGCTCGGGCTCTACGGAATTACCGCAGGAGACACCGGTGCCCATCAACACGGCTCCAGCGAGCACGACGAGCCGGGCGCGGAACGTCAGGACAGCGCGTCTCGACAAAGCGAATACCCCTGAGCGAAGAAGGTTCACAACCGTAGCCGTGCTCGTGTCATTGGACAAAACGAGCATCCGATCGCATCAACCTACAGTCGTCGTGGCACCGTTCGCTTGAATCCCTCTGCGCTCCGTTGGTGTCGAACCGACAAACGCCACTCGACCAATGCGATTCATTCTTATCCTTCCTGCGGTCGCCTCCCTGACTGCGTCGGCGCAGGTCCCCACGCTCACGAAGGTCGGTGAAATCGGCTGCAGCGACTGTGGTTCGGCAGCGCAGTTCGCGACCATTACCGATGTCGCCGCGACGGATTCCGGCAGTGTGCTGGTGTTGAGCTCTGAAGCGCCCAGGCTGCGGTTTTTCGATCGATCCGGTGCGGTGCGCTGGACGTCCGGCCGCACAGGCACTGGACCCGGCGAATACCGGCTCCCCATCAGGGTTGTCATCGGGCCGCACGGCATCCAGGTCGTGGACATGACCCAGCGACGCATAACGAGGCTCGACGCCATCGGGAAGTTCGCCAGCTCGACGCCGCTGAACGGATTCGCATCGTCGGTCGGCGCGCGCGGTCGCAGCGGGGAACTCGTCATTCTGCTCGACGATTTTCGCGGCAACTTCACGCTGCAGCGGTGGTCCTACGCCGATTCGGCAAAGGCTATCGGGACTGTGCCGAAATCCACCGCCGCGCAGGCCGGGACGCTGACGATCCCGTCGATCGCCGTCTCTCCGGCTGGGCAGATCGCGGTGCTCAGGGATCCTAACGAGTACCGGATCGTGCTGCTGACGCCATCGGGAGCGACGGTCACCGAGATCGCCCGTGACATCCCGCACGTCAAGCGAACGCCGGACGAAGTCGCGGCCATCGAGCGACGGCGCAGGGCGGCAGCGGATCGCGTGCGCGGCGAACGAGCGCAGCGCGGTGGATCCGGGCCTGCCGTTCCGATCCGGCCTCCGTCAGACGAGTTGAAGCCGCACATTACGATCGACGGGCTGCGATTCGATGACACCGGCCGGCTCTGGGCAAAGACAATGCGGGGCAACGAGCGGATAACGGTCTTCGACCTGTTCGCGAGCGACGGAACGTATCTGGGCGAAGTGACGCTCCCGGCGGCGGTTGGTGCTTACTCGATCGCCGGGCGCTGGTTTGTGGCGGATACCGAATCCGACGACGGAACTCCCCGCATCACACTGTTCGAGATTCGTTGATCTCCGGATCGCGTCATCGGGAGTAAGTTGCAGGCCCGATGATCATTGGCCTTGCCTCTCCGCGCGTCGCAGCCTCGCTCGAGGACGGCCTTGAGCGCATCGCGCGACTGGTCGCCGATGGCGCGTCACGCGGCGCCGAAATCGTATGCGTCCCTGAGGCGTACCTGCCCGGCCTCCGTGGCCAGGACTTCGAGCCCATCCCATGGAGTCCGACAGTCGAGGAGCGAGCCGTAAACGAGGTCTCGGCGATCGCACGTTCCGCTCAGGTCGCGGTGATCCTCGGACTCGAACGTGTCGCCGGCACCGCGCGCAGGATCTCGGCTTGCGTCATCAACGCGGACGGGACGATTCAGGGAGAACAGATCAAAACCCAACTCGATCCCAGCGAAGACCAATTCTACACGCCGGGCAATTCAAGACGGCTCTTCGAGGTCAACGGCGTCCCGTTCGGGATCGCGATCTGCCATGAAGGATGGCGCTATCCCGAAACCGTGCGCTGGGCAGCGTCGCGCGGTGCGAAGATCGTGTTTCATCCGCAACATACCGGCAACGAAACGCAGGGCGCTCGCCTGACCGAATGGGGGGCATCCGCGAACCCGTATTACGAGAAGGCAATGATGATGCGGAGCATCGAGAACGCGATCTGGTTCGCGAGTGTCAACTACGCGTTGCGATATCCAGAGGCAGCGACCAGCATCATCGATCCCTCAGGGAAGTGTCACGCGTACCTGCCGTACGGTGAGGAGGGAGTCCTTGTGGCGACTATCGATCGCGACGCGGCCACTGGTCACCTCGCCAGACGCTTCGCCCCGGAACGTTATGGTGAATCCAGCGCGTAACGAGCATCCCGAAAAAAGTGGGTCGTCCGGCAATTGAGCGA
>Ga0209486_10000607_pt1 | contig 15870 bp, 18 predicted proteins | sample NCCompost_FD_187518 | JGI IMG/M metagenome (GOLD analysis project Ga0209486, IMG submission 187518) | Agricultural soil microbial communities from Utah to study Nitrogen management - NC Compost (SPAdes) (version 2) | ecosystem: Environmental > Terrestrial > Soil > Agricultural land | place...
TGCTCTTGGGGGTCAAGCTTTTCGTTTTTGGCGCGATGGTCGCGCACCATTGTTTGCAAGTTTTTAGGTACGCGCCGGCGATCGCGAGCCTAACTGCGGCGCTGCCGCAAGCCATGCCGTCCTGGCCTGAGCCCCTACTCTCCCACTGGCGCCGGTGGTTTTTACTTCTAAAAATCAATGCCGCTCTCGGCCCTATCGCGGTATTATTGGGTCTCGCTCTTGCGAAAAGTTAAAGCGCCGGCCATCAGAACCGCGACGGGTCGATCGATCGCGGTGATTTGTATTAGATCGCGATGGCTTCGGTGTAGGCGCGCAAGAAACGCTACACGGTATCCATATTGTCCCTGACATAGGATTTCTTGACGGCGATGCCGACGTAAGGAAACTCCAATCCGATTGCCGCAAGGTCGGCGATTCCCTTATAGCCCAGCTCCTTTGCCGCGTCGGTAAATGGGTCTGCGAGCGCGCCGGCGGCTATGCGCGCGGAATACCCCACAATTCCTGGATAATCTTCAAGCTGGATCGCGAAGCGAGCGAAAATATCCGTGTTGGAGACGTAGCGGGTCGCGCCAATCGCTTTGCCTTACAGATCTTCCATGCGCGACACCGTGCCATGATCACAATCGGTGTCGTATTAAGCGCGACGGCAATGAATGATCGCGCATCGACTCATAGAGCCTCCGTGAACTTGATCCAGCGCCGTTTCAGAAGTATAGGGGGGTAAGCGAGAAATAAGTTCAGCCCCAAGTCCTAGTTCGCGTTGCACAAGGAGCAAGCATGAAATTCACTCGATTTCTTCCTGCTTATTTAGCGATTGCGCTGTTTTTTCAAGCCGCCTCTGTTTCCGCGGCAAACATCAATGTCGTATGGACCAGCGAGGTCGGCCAATTCGCGCCGCTATGGGTGACCAAGGAAGCGAAGCTCTTTGAGAAGTACGGTAATAGCGTTCAGCTGATTTTCATTCAAGGCGCGAGCTCTGCCGCCGCGGCGTTGTCGTCAGACGACGCTCAGGTGGGCATGTTCTCGCCGCAGGTAGTCATTTCAACCCCGGCGTTGGATCTCGTGATGTTCGGCCGGCTCGGCAACACCATGGACAATCGCATTTTCGGTCGGAGAGGAATTAAAAGCCTCAAAGAGGTGAAGCGCATCGCCATCAGCCGCTTCGGCAGCAACGCGGATTTTGCCGCCCGGTTCCTGCTCCAACGCGAAGGCATGCGGCCGGATGTCGATGTCGCTCTTTTGCAGGTCGGTAATCAATCGAATCGGATCGCCGCGACGGAAACTAACAATGCCGATGCCGCGATGCTTACCCCGCCGATGACGCTGCAAGCGCGCAAGCTGGGCATGCCGCTGCTCGTCGATGCATCCAAGCTCAACATCCCCTATTCCAGCCTTTTCTTCGTGTCACGCCGGCCCTACTTGACAAAGAACCGGGCCGACTTGGTCAATTTCACCAAAGCGATGATCGAAGGAGTCCACCTCTATAAAGCCAACAAGGAATTTGCCATAAAAGTTTTGGGGAAGTACATGAAAATTCAAGACCGGGAAGTGCTGGAAGAAAATCTTCGCGAGTATGATTTTCCGGTGCGCCCTTATCCGGCAAAAGAATACTTCGAGCTGCCGATCCAGGAAGTCGGCAAGAAGGATCCCAAAGTGTTAAAAGAAAATCCTGAGCGGTTTGCCGACATGTCGTTGGTCAAAGAACTCGATAGCAGCGGCTTTATCGACAAACTGTCGCAAGAATACAAAGTGACGGGACCTGTTGCTCGTTGATGCAACAGGTCCCGTCATCCTGAGCGAAGCGAAGGATCTCTCGGAGAGAACGAACCATTAAGGCCACTGGAGGTTTCTATGGCAACCGCACGCGGCGCGACACTGTTAGGACCGGACAAATTGGAAGTTCGCGAGTATCCGTTGCCGGATATTCCATCTGACGGGGGCCTGATAAAAATCGAGATGGGCGGCGTATGCGGCACTGACGTAAAATATCTCCACGGCAAACTCAAAATCGATTACCCGATCATCCTCGGCCATGAGATCCTCGGCCGCGTCGAAAAACTCGGCAAGAACGCCGCGGCGATTCACCATGTCAAGGAAGGCGACCGCGTCATACTCAAAGGCGCTCTCGGCTGCGGCCGCTGCGCCGATTGCCGGCGCAACAACCAGCGCTTTTGCCGCCAGCGTACCAACTACGGCGGCCGAACCAAATGCGACCTGCCGCCCCATCTGTTCGGCGGTTTCGCTGACTATCTCTACTTGGCGCCCGATGTCCTTTGCACTAAAGTAAGCGAATCACTGTCCGCGGAAGCGGCGGCGTTGATCGGCTCGGTCATGGCCAATGGCTTTCAATGGGCGATCCGCCGCGGCGGTGTCAAGATGGGCGATTATGTGCTCATCCAAGGCCCCGGCCAGCAAGGACTCTCATGCACGTTTGCGTCGAAACACGCCGGCGCGGCGAAAATATTCATTACCGGTATCGGCCGCGATAAACCCCGGCTCGAGCTCGCCAAGAAATTCGGCGCCACACGAACGATCAACGTCGAGGAAGAAGATGTCGTGGAAGTGATCCGCAAGGAAACCAACGGCGAGATGTGCGATGTGGTCGTCGATGTCTCCGGCAACCCCAATGCAATTCTAAAATCGGTCGACTGCCTGCACCGTCAGTCTACCCTGGTTCTCGGCGGTTTGACCGGCGATACCACCGTGACGCCGATGCTCATGGACAAACTGGTTTGGAACGAGATCAAACTTCAAGGCTGCTTCACCGCCGACAACGACGCCACCGAGGCCGCCCTGCGCATCATCGAAGAGACCAGGTTTCCGGTAGAACAAATGGTCAGTCATGTCTTTCCCTTGAAGGACATCGAGCACTGCATACGCTCCATCGGCGGCGAAGTGCCAGGCACTTTCCCGACCAAGGCACTGATCAATCCGGCGATAGGATAGTATTTAAAACGACCTACATAATTCCATCTAAATGATCGACGGGCTCAAAGACAAAGTCGTCATCGTCACCGGCGGAGCTCACGGCATCGGCAAAGCCCATTGTCTCGGATTTGCAAGCGCTGGCGCCTGTGTCGTCATCGCCGATATCGATAGGACCGCCGCCGAGCACACGGTCGCAGAGATTGGCAAAGATTTCGGCACGTCGGCGCTGGCGCTGTCCACGGACGTTTCAGACGAAACGTCGACCAAGGAAATGGCCGCACGTGCCCTCGAGCACTTCGGCCGGATCGATGTCCTGATCAACAACGCCGCGGTTTTCTCCGTCGTGCCGATGAACCGCGGCAGAATCGAGACCATCGATCCTGAAGAATGGGACCGGCTGATGGCGGTAAATTTGCGCGGTTTGTTCTTCTGCTGCCGTGCCGTGTTGCCGACTATGCGCCAGCAGAAATCCGGCAAAATCATCACCATAGCTTCCGGCACCGTATTCGCCGGCGCGCCGGGGAGAATTCACTACGTGACGTCGAAAGCTGCCACCATCGGCTTCACCCGCACGCTAGCGCGCGAAGTCGGCGATGACAATATCAACGTCAATTGCCTGGCACCGGGCAACACGCTTTCGGAAGAAAACCCGACCGCGCAAATGGTCAAATTCAGAGAATCGTCTGTCGGCTTAAGATCGTTGAAAAGGATTCAAATGCCGCAAGACGTCGTCGGCGCCATGCTATTCCTCGCCTCGCCGCTCAGCGACTTCATCACCGGCCAAACGGTGAACGTTGACGGCGGGATATCGTTTCTGTGAGTTGGAGTGATGGAGTACTGGAATTTTGCAGTAATGGAAAGCGCAACGGAAAAATCTCCGAACCCAACAATCCATTACTCCATTATTCCAACTTGTTTGACTAAGGAGCGTTATCGTGAACGTTAACTACCCGATCATCGACGCCGATGGTCATGTGTTGGAGAAGGATCGTGAGCTGCACGATTACCTCGGTGGCAGATACTCAAGCGCGCCTCGTTTCGAAACCTACGGCTATTTTCCCTCGCTCGACGGTTGGAATCGCGGCACCGGCGTGCCCGGCAAGGATCCGGAAACCCCGGCGCCGCGCTGGTTGCAATTTCTCGACGAGCTCGGCGTCCACATGACCGTGCTCTATCCAACCGGCGGCCTCGGATTGGGATTGATCCAAAATCCCGAATGGGCCTGCGTGCTCGCGCGCGCCTATAACTCCTGGCTTGCCGATCGTTTCATCAAACAGAGCCCGCGCCTACAAGGTGTCGCCGTCCTGCCGGTGCACGAGCCACTCGAAGCGGCAAAAGAATTGGAGCGCGCGAAAGCTTTGGGACACGTCGCAGGCCTCTTGCCGGCGGTGACTTGGCTGAATAAAGGATACGGTCATACGGATTTCGATCCGATCTACGAGGCTGCTGAACGGCTCGATATGCCGCTCACCATCCACGGGGCGCCCAGCCGCGGCATGGGCTTCGACTTTTTCAGCAAATTTCTCCACGTTCACACGCTCGAGCATCCCTTTGCCATCCTGATTCAATTTACGCACATGGTCTTTGAAGGCGTCTTTGTACGATTTCCGAAACTGCGCTGCGCGTTTCTCGAAGCCGGCTGCGGCTGGCTTCCTTATATGATGGACCGCATGGACGAAGAGATGGAGAAACCTTACCGTGTCCAAGCGCCGCTCTTGAAACAGAAGCCGAGCGAGCTGATTCGCAACGGTCAAATCTGGACCACTTGCGAAGTCGAAGAAAAAGCCTTGCCCTTTGTACTCCGGCAGTTCAATCCGAACTGTCTGATGTGGCCGTCGGATTATCCGCACGAACGGCTGCCGGACATGTTCAAACGCGACATACCGGAATTTCTCGAACGCGACGACATCAGCGACGAATCCAAGAAAGCGATCCTGCACGACAACCCGGTCAATTTTTACCGGCTAAAGATTTGAAGACAGAAAGATTATCTGCCGCAAGGGCGCAAAGACGCCAAGTTCGGAATTTTGTTTTCTTAACTTTGCGCCTTTGCGAGAAAATTTTTTAGTGAACTCTAAGGAGGCCCCCATGCGCTTGAAAGATAAAGTGGCGATCGTGACCGGCGGCGGAGTGGGCATCGGCAAGGCTTACGCGCACGGTTTGGCGCAAGAAGGCGCGAAAGTTGTGGTCGCCGATATTCAAGAAGCCGAAGCGCAAAAAGTTGTCGCCGATATCAAAGCGGCCGGCGGCGAAGCCCTCGCCGTCGCCGTCGACGTCACCTCGCCGGAGAAAACTCAAGCGATGGCCGCTGCAGCATTGAAAGCCTACGGCCGCATCGACATCCTGGTGAACAACGCTGGTCTCTATTCCGCGCTCAAGAAGAAGGCCTTCATGGAAATCGATACCGACGAATGGGACCGTGTCATGGCGGTCAACGTCAAAGGATTGTTTCTCTGCGTAAAAGCGGTCTATCCGGCGATGAAGCAGCAGCAAAAAGGCAAGGTCATCAACATCTCATCGGGCACAACCCAGAGCGGCACGCCGTTTTTCCTGCATTACGTTTCATCCAAAGCCGGCGTCCTCGGTTTCACCCGCGCGCTGGCGCGGGAAGTCGGCGGCGATAATATTTGCGTGAACTCGATCATGCCAGGCCTGACGATCTCGAGCCCCAACCAAGAAGGCGTCACTAGCCCCGAGCAACTGGCCGACCGTAGAAAGCGCCGCGCCCTTCAGCGTGATCAATATCCGGCGGATTTGGTCGGCACGGTGATCTTTCTCGCCTCCGACGACAGCGATTTCATGACCGGCCAAGCCATCGGCGTCGACGGCGGCATGAACATGCACTGACATGGCAGGAAGATTACCTGTTGTGTCAATGAAGACCCGTCCTAGGTCGGTCGTTGGAAAAAACGGTGGGCCGATATCGCCGCCGTTGTAGCCAGAAAATGTCTGTCGGCGCGGCGGTTCCTCTCGAATCCTATCTCAGAATTACTGTCTTTGCCGATCACTCGAAGATCATGCTCGTAAAGGTCACTGCCGAACCGGTTTCCGGCGTGAACGCCTGACCGTAGTTGAGATGATTGCCGCGCGCGCCTTCGAGCAAGTGGATCAGTGAATAGAGCGGCGAGAAACCGCATATCTTGCGCTTGTCCCGGTCCTTGACGATCTCGTTGAAAAAGCCGGGGGCATCGAGCGCCGCGAGCCGTTCGACGAGTTGGCGATCTTCCGACTCGACCCATTTGAGAAAATCATCCGTGACCGGTTCGCTATCGCCGAATTGTCGACCCACATGAGCGAGATCGACTCCCGCAACGAAACAGGTTCGCCGCGCACCTTCCGCCGCCAAGCGGCGCAGCGCGCTGAGAAATTTGCCGATTGCGGCCGTCTCCTCCGGTAATGTCCGGCTCATCATCGGCAAATGAAACGAGGACACCAAGATCGGCACAATCTTAAACGGCTTCTCAGGTTGACCGGTAAGAGCGGCGCGTTTCTGCGCCACGTACTTTAAAAACAATACCTGAAACTCGATGGAATGCTCGCCGCGATGGAGATACTCATCGCTGAAATAGTCATCGGCGCACTGCGACTGCAAACGGTTGACAAACTCTTTGTCCGTTTCCACAAGGCCCAACGGTGTCGCGAAATCTTTTAGCGTAAGGATATAGGGCGCCTTGCCGCCGCAATGCGAGGTGCCGAGAACAACGTAGAGATCGGCGCCGTCGCTTTCAGCCAGCGGTTTGTAAGCCCACGCATAGCTCGGGCCGCCGCGGTGAAAATCTATGTGCGGCGCAACGATGGCCTTCGGTGTTCCTCCGCCATTCGCGATTGAAAGCGCTCCAGGACCTTTGGGCGGCTGAAAATAGCTGTCGAGCTGCGCCGTCAATCCGGCGGGATCGCCGCCGACATGCGCGGCCTCCCGCGTCGGCGACCGACGGAACTCGGCAATCACTGCTTCCTGGTAATTCTCAAACCGTTCGCTTTGCAAGTAATAATGTTGATCGAGCATCGCGACGAACTGCTTGAGTTCATCGGTCCCGAGCACGGCGCCGAATCGTTTACGGTACGCTTCTTGAATCGCGGCGAACGAATGACCGCCGTCGAAATGCGCCAGAACAAAATATCCCACCGGGGAAATTCCCAGCGGCGTGGCAAAATTCAGCGGGTCTTTGAGATAGATGAGGGTCTTGCCGTCTTGTTGGACCGGAAATGCTTCAATGGGGCGAATTCGCGGTGTGTCATCCATCGTTGATGGGGACGCGAAAAAACGAATGCCGGGAAATCAAACGATGCCGAGACGTTGTTTAGCCTCTTCGGCGATCATGCTGGGATTCCAGGGCGGATCCCAAACCAGATCCACAGTAGCATCGCCGACGCCATCGAGCGCCATGATCTTTTCCTTGGCGTCCGCCGCGATCATCGTTCCCATACCACAGCCCGGCGCTGTAAGAGTCATTTTGACGGCAACTCTATCATCGTTGATTTCGACGTCGTAGACCAAACCGAGATCGACGATATTGACCGGGATCTCTGGATCGTAACACTCGTGCAACGCTTCATAGACTTGTTCTTTGGTAACCATTGGATGTGCTCCTTGTGCCAGGAACTCTCGCACTCAACTCGAAACAATCTTCAGGCCCTGGGATTTTTTCGCCTGCTCCGATGCGATCGACAATTGTCCGGCCAATTTCGCGGCGATTTCCAGAAAAATTTTGCTGACCTCGCTGCGCGGATCCTGGACGAGACTCGGCACACCGTTATCGCCGCCTTCGCGCAACGTCGGCGTGATCGGAATCTCACCGAGATAGGGGATCTTGAATCGCTCGGCCGCCCGCTGGGCGCCGCCGCGCGAGAAAATTTCATGCTTCTTATTGCAGCCGTCACAGACAAAATAGCTCATGTTTTCGATGAGACCGACGATCGGAATGTTGACCTTATCGAACATCGATTTCGCCCGCACCACGTCGGCGAGCGCGACACTCTGCGGCGTGGCCACAAGCAACGCGCCGCTGACCTTTAACTGTTGCGAAAAGGTAATTTGCACATCGCCGGTGCCCGGCGGCATATCCACGACCAAATAGTCCAATTCGCCCCAATGGACATCCGCCATGAGCTGATGAAGAGCCTTACCCAACATCGGACCGCGCCAAATAACTGCTTGATCAGGATCGAGAAAAAAACCGATCGACATGACCGGCAAGCCATGCGCGATGGCCGGTGTGATTTTGGAAACGCCGTCGACATCGATTTTCTCCGGCTCGCCTTTTACACCCATGATAATCGGCACCGAAGGACCGTATATATCGGCGTCGAGCAAACCCGTTGCCGCGCCGTGCATTTTCAATGCAACAGCCAGATTCGCCGCTACAGTGGATTTGCCCACTCCGCCCTTGCCGGCAGCAACCAGCACGACGTTTTTGACAGTAGGCAGCAGATCCGTTTGGCCGGCGCCGGCCTTGCTGCCGCGCACTTGAGCGCCAAAATTTATCTCCAGCCCGTTGATTCCACCGACCTCGGCAAGCGCCTTCTTGCAATCGTTTTCAATGGTTTCGCGCAGCGGGCAAGCCGGGGTAGTCAACTCGACGGTGAAGCGCACTTTGCCTTGGGCAATGGCGAGATCCTTTACCATGCCGAGGCCGACGATGTCCCGATGAAGTTCGGGATCTTGCACTTTGCGCAGCGCCTCGATAACGCGTTCTTCAGTTACACTTTCCACGATTTTCCTTCCGCTAAAAAAGTATTGACCTATAGGGTCTACGATGTCAACAACGCCTAACCGTTAACAATCCGCGATTTGTCGGGTCTAAGGAGACGCGGATGACAAAATGCGCGTGGCCGGACGCTCCCGATAGCTTGATGGGATGGAAGGCTTTTGTTACCATTGATCGATCCTTAAAATTCCATTCTGGAGCTTTTAGGAGAGCACGATGAATAAAACTTTTGCCACCTTGTTGGCGGCATTGATTCTGAGCTCGTCGATCGGCTGCGCCGGGGGTAGTTTGACAACCCGCGAAAAGGGCGCCGGCATTGGCGCGCTAGGCGGCGCGGCAGCTGGCGGAATCATCGGAGCGGCGGTTGGGCATCCTGGCACAGGCGCAGCGATCGGCGGCGTACTGGGATTGGGTACGGGCGCTCTCGTCGGCGACCAACTGCAGGGACAGGAAATAAAACAATCCGATCAACAAAAGCAAATCAATACGAATCAAGCCGAATTAGAGCGTCAACGGCGGGAACTCGAACAGCTCAAACGGCAACAAAGCGAATATTAGGACATTTCTTTCAACACAGCCTGATTTACTGCCATCTCATCGACAAATTCGCCACAACCTTACCTAACCTGTGGCGTCGTGCCTGCTAGGAGGTTTTATGAAATTTAAGAGTTCTTCAACGCCAATTTTTTTAGCGGCATTTCTGTTCATTGCCGGTTGTGCAGGCGGCGAGTTGACGAAGCGTGAAAAGGGCGCCGGTATAGGCGCGTTGGGCGGCGCGGCGGCGGGTGGAATCGTCGGCGCAGCGGTGGGGCGCCCGGGCGTCGGAGCCGCTGTCGGCGGAGCGCTCGGATTGGGCGCCGGCGCCCTCATCGGCGATCAACTGCAAGGTCAGGAAAACAAGCAAAAAGAACAGCAGAAAGCGATTGACCAACAACACGCAGAGCTTGAAAAGAATCGCGCCCTCATCGAAGAGTTGCGCAAGCGAAACATCGAGGCGAAAGAGACCAGCCGGGGCGTCATGGTGAATTTGCCCAGCGTCAATTTTGAGTTTGACAGCGCAGACTTGAGCCGTGACGGTAGGGACAAAGTAAACCAGATCGCCGATATCATAAAACGAGATGCGCCGAATCGCCGCGTAACGGTCGAAGGCCATGCCAGTCGCGAAAGCGCGGCGCAAGAAGGTTACAATCAACGCCTGTCGGAAAGACGCGCGAACACGGTTGCTGACTCGTTGGAGCGCAGCGGCGTAAACGGCAGAAACATTTCATCTCAAGGGCTTGGTACTCGAGCGCCGGTGGCATCGAACGACAACGAAAGCGGCCGGCAGCAAAATCGGCGGGTCGAAGTTATTATCGAGAACTAGCGCAAACCAAACTGCGGCTCGGTGCCGGCAAGCAGTCGTTTGATGTTTTCGCGATGGCGCAAGGTAACCATCGCCCCCAGGAAACCGCTCATAGCGATTAGTGCGACTGAGTAGGAAAAAGCCCAGAGCGAGATCGGCGCCGCGAGCGCGGCAGCGATTGAACCCAAGGAAACTCTTCGACTGCAAAGAACAGCCATCGCAAAAGCAAGAATCATAACCAGAGTCGCCAACGGCGCCAGAGCAAGCAGATCTCCGAATGCCGTGGCGACGCCCTTCCCGCCCTGAAATTTTAGAAACACCGGATACAAGTGGCCCAGAAACGCGGCGATAGCGACGAGCGCGAGTGAGGCGTCAGTCAATCCGAGCCGTTGGCCAATAAATACCGGCACGAAACCCTTGGCGGTATCAGCAAGCAATGTCAGCAAACCGCGCCCTTTACCCAGCACGCGCGCGACGTTGGTGGCGCCGATGTTGCCGCTACCGGCATCTCTAACGTCAACCCCGGCCAGCCTGCCAAGAATAAACCCGCTCGGTATTGAGCCGACAAGATACGCGAATGTTGTGAGTAGGATCGTCAATAAGGGATCAAACACGAAAAATACCTGCTCCGAATTCGGTTTAAAACTGCCTACCCACCTAAACAGTCAAGCACCCTCGTTGTGAGATGGGAATCGAGTCTCGCCTTTTGCCCTTCCGTTTATCGATTTCCGCTTGCGATCGCGAAGCAAAGATTTCTTGTAGACCAGCCTGAGACTAAAAAGCCCCACACGGTGAATCCGTGCAGGGCTTTTGCTTGTGATTCTATGATCTTTACTTCGCCGGCCGTTTATAAAAATCGGGATTCATTCTAGTCGTCGTGCCGGACTTTCCGAGTTCTTCCTCGAATATCTTCCGAATCCATGGCGCCTCATCGTAATATTCGATCTGGTTGCCGCCTTGCTTCACGTCCTTATCGACTTTGCTGATGTCGCCGAAACTTTCGCCGAGACTGTATTTGATTCCACCCAGCCGCGGCGGCAAGTAACGCGCCCCCGTGGCGCCGGTGTTGAAATGCTGGTGGAACATCATGGCGGGGGGAGTAAAAACACTGCCATCCTGCCAATCGTAGCGCTTGGGCTCGTCACCCTCTCTCCAGAACAGCGAGAAACCCTGGCCCTTGATGATCATGACGTTAAAGCCAGGCCCGTGGCGATGGGCCTTTTTATAAGTGCCGATCGGAAACTCGGAAATATGCGCCGCCATGGAGCCGTTGGCCAGCTCTAACATGACATTCTTGCCGGAGGCGCCGCGCTCTTTCCAGTCTTCTAAGGCGAAATTACGCGCATCGGCGATAAAGTTCGTGTCCCAAACTCGGCCCGGGTAAGCCTTGCCCTTACCGCTGAAATATTCTGGATCGCCGTCGAAGCGGTCGGTGAAATCGCGCGGCGTGTTGAAGACGAAGTCTTCATTGTGAAACAAGTTGAAGACAATCGGCATGCTGTTGACGGAGAAAAATCTCGCCGACTCGGTTCCCGAGCCGTTGAAATGCTGATACCAGGAGTTGAGCGGCAAGGCGAAGAGGCTTCCCTCCTGCCATTCGAAGGTCTGCTTGGCACCCTTATCGTTCCAAATAGTCGTCCCGCCTCGTCCCTTGAGGACGTAATGCAAGTCCTCATACAAATGCCGCATCGGGTTGAGCTTCTTTCCCGCGGGAATCTCGCTCACGTAGGCGCCGGTTGCGCCCTCCGCCCCTTCCATATTGATGAACGCGCCGCTACCGCCGGTTCTATCCCAAGGTTTAACTTCAACCTTTCTGAGATCCTGCACAAAAAAGGTCTTGACGACCGGAATTCCCTCGCCGAGTTGCCATTTGTCATAGCTGGGAATGTTATCCATTACGTTGTCAATTTGAGTTGCTGGCTTGGACATAATCTCCTCCAAAACTTTGGTTGGTTAATATCGCATACGACGCCCGAAAGCAAGTTAGGTCAGCGTGCGGTTTGATTCGTACACCGCTAATTTTACGGCAAAAAAGCCGAGGTAGCATTGACAACCCAAAGGAAACTCTACTAAATGGCACGGTGATGCGTCAGCCCACTATCAGCGTAAAGTCGTAGCTGAATGATGGATGACGGCAAAGATTTAAAAAGGAGATTCCCTTGGCTACAACCGTTGAAGCGCCCATGGTTGGAAAAATATTGAAGCTCGAGAAAAGTCCCGGCGATCATGTCGATGAAGACGAAGTGATCATCGTTATGGAAGCGATGAAAATGGAAATCCCTATCGTCGCGCCGGTCAGCGGTACCTTGAAAGAGCTCAAAATTTCGGTCGGTCAAGCCGTCGAAGCCGAGCAAGTGCTCGCCGTCATCGAGTAATCCACACGCATCAAATCCCGCGGTTTCGGTTTGTCATTGCCGAGGAGAATCCATGGATAATTGGACGTTTGGCTGGACTCTAGCGCTGGTAGGCATGTCCGGCACCATGTTGGTGTTGTGGATCTTGAGCCTGCTCATCCTGCTCATCAGAAAAGTCTTCCCGGTCAAACCAACGGAACCCAAGAAAGGCTAGTTCCCCTCATGGAATCTGCGCTCGTTTCCGGCATCGAAGGTCTTTTTCTCGGAGTTCTCAATCTCGGTCTCGGCCACGTGATCATGATCCTGATCGGATCGTTGCTCCTTTACTTGGGTATCAGCAAGGGTTATGAGCCGCTGCTTCTGGTGCCGATCGGCTTCGGCGCTATTTTGGTAAATGTCCCGTTGTCGGAAATGATGGCCGAGGGCGGCTTCATTCGCTATTTCTACGATATCGGCGTGCGCACGGAAATTTTTCCATTGCTGATTTTTATCGGCATCGGCGCAATGACGGACTTTCAACCGCTCTTGGAAAATCCAAAAATCATCTTGCTCGGCGCCGCGGGCCAATTTGGGATTTTTATAACTTTATTGCTCGCTCTCGCGCTCGGTTTCGACAAGCTCGATGCCGTCGCGGTTTCGATTATCGGCGCATGCGACGGTCCGACGGCGATTTACGTCAGCTCCAAGTTCGCCCCTCACCTGCTTGGCGCCGTTTCGGTAGCGGCTTACTCTTATATGTCGTTAGTGCCGCTGATCCAGCCACCGATTATGCGCGCACTTACCACGGAGAAAGAGCGCACGATCGTCATGGGCGCGGTCAAACAACCGATCTCCCAAACAACGAAAATCATGTTTCCCATCGTTGTAACCATCTTCGCTTCGATCCTTGCGCCGAAAGGCGCGCCGTTGATCGGCACGGTCATGCTTGGAAATCTATTGAAAGAGTCTGGCGTCGTCGACCGTTTGAAACGCGCCTCGGAAAATGAGATCGCTAACATCGTCACGCTCCTGCTCGGCCTGTGCATCGGCGCGACCATGGAAGCGGACAAGTTTTTAAAGGCCCAAACGCTGGTGATTTTGGCGCTAGGCTTCATCGCGATCAGCCTGGACACCGCGGTGGGCATACTTTTTGGGAAGCTCATGTGCGCGCTCACCGGCGGCAAGATCAATCCGCTCATCGGCGCTGCCGGCATTTCCGCGTTTCCCATGTCCGCGCGCGTGGTCCAAGCTGAAGGCCAGAAGTACAACAAGAAAAATTATCTGCTCATGCACGCCATGAGCGCCAACGCGGGCGGGCAGATCGGCTCCGTCATCGCGGCTGCGGTTATGCTCTCGGTCTTGCAAGGAATGGGCATCGTTGGCCAATAGAGGAACCCTATGGCCCAAACTCGGGAAGAACTCGAAAAACGGCTGGCTTCGCTGGAGAAAGTCGCGCTCGAGGCCGACCCCAAGGTTTCCGCCAAACAACACGCCGAGGGCAAGCTTACCGCGCGCGAGCGCATCGACAAGCTGCTCGATCCCGGGAGTTTCGTCGAAGAGTTCATGCTCGCCGAAACTCAGTGCAGCGACTTCGGCATGGCGGAAAAGAAGCTGCCATCGGACGGGGTGGTCACGGGTTTCGGCAAGATCGACGGCAGACTCGTTTACGTTTATTCTCAAGACCGCGCCATTCTCGCCGGCAGCGTCGGCAGCGCTCACGCGGAAAAAATCGCTTACGTGATTCAAACGGCGCGCAAAGTCGGCGTGCCCTGCATCGGACTCAATGATTCCGCCGGCGCGCGCATTCAAGAAGGGCTTTCCGTCACCTCGGCGATCGGCAAAATCTTCTACGAAAACAGCATCGCGTCCGGCTGTATCCCGCAGATTTCCGCGATCATGGGACCGTGCATCGGCGTCGGCTCATACTCGCCGGCGCTCACCGACTTCATTATTCAAGTCCAAAATACCAGCCAGATGTTCATCACCGGACCGGCGGTCATCAAGGAAGTGCTCGGCGAAACCGTCACAATGGAAGAGCTCGGCGGCGCGAAGATTCATTCAGAAGTTTCCGGCGTCACCGACCTGGTGGCGAAGGACGACGAGGATTGTCTGGGCATGATCCGCCGTCTCATCGGTTTTCTGCCGTTGAGTTTTGAATCGCCACCGCCGCGAAAGATACCCGCTGATGACCCGGCGCGTTCCCTGGATTCGCTCATAAAAATCGTCCCGGAAGACGTGAAACGCGCTTACAACATCAATCAAGTTATCAAAGCGATTATCGATGACGGCGATTTCTTCGAGCTAAAAGCGAAGTTTGCTCGCAACTTGGTGATCGGCTTTGGCCGGATGGATGGATACCCCGTAGGATTCGTCGCCAACCAGCCGATGTTTCTCGCCGGCAGCTTGGACGTCGATGCCTCGGACAAAGCCGCCCGCTTCATCCGCTTCTGCGACGCGTTCAACATTCCCGTGATCACATTGATGGATGTTCCCGGCTTTTTCCCCGGCAAACAGCAGGAAGAAAAAGGCATCATCCGCCATGGCGCGAAGATGCTCTACGCCTACGCTGAAGCGACCGTGCCGAAGATCACCGTGGTGTTGCGCAAAGGCTACGGCGGCGCTAAGCAAGCGCTCTGTACCCGCGAGATGGGCGCCGACCAACTTTTTGTCTGGCCCGGGGTCGAACTAGCGGTAATGGGGGGTGGCGGCGCGGTGAATGTGCTTTACCGGCGCGAGATCGAACAATCCGCCGATCCAGCAAAAACGCGCGGAGAAAAAATTGCCGAGTTCCAGCAACGTTTCAACGGCCCGTTCGAGGCGCTTTCAAAGCAATTCGCCCAAGCGGCCATTCGGCCGCAGGACACGCGCAAGCGGCTGATTCAATGCTTGGAGATTTTGCGTAATAAAAAAGAAGAGCGGCCCAAAAAGAAACACGGGCTTATGCCGGTGTAATGCAGCCCTGCGCGCTCGACTCATCGAAGGAAACCGGTAGCGTCACAAAAAAAATGCTGCCTTTGCCCGGTTCGCTTTCCAACCAGATCCGCCCGCCGTGGGCTTCCACAACCTTTTTGCAGATGGCCAAGCCAAGTCCGGTGCCGCTGTGACTGGACTGCTGGGATCCGGTAACTTGGCGGTACTTGTCGAAAATGTGATCGAACTCTTCCCGCGGCACACCGATGCCGGAATCTTGGACCCACCACAGCACTTCGGCATCGCCGCAACGGCGCGCACCGATTGAAATCTCCCCGCCGTTTGGGGTGAACTTGAAGGCATTGCTCAGCAGATTTTCCAGTACTTGGCTGATGCCTCGAACGTCGACAAAAAGCCGCGGCAAGTCGTCGCTGATCTCGGTCCTAAAGGCGATACGTTTTTTGTCCGCTTCCACCGAGTGTTCGACAAAGCCTTCATGAAGCAGCGCGTTAAGCTCCACTGGCGTCTTCGTTAATTGCAGTTTGCCGGCGTCGATCTTGGAAAGGTCGAGAAAATCGCTCACGTGGCTGATCAGGGTCTGACAGCTTTCCTGCACTTTCCAAAGCCATTCCTGCTGCAGTTCCGTGGT
>Ga0209486_10000608_pt1 | contig 15857 bp, 15 predicted proteins | sample NCCompost_FD_187518 | JGI IMG/M metagenome (GOLD analysis project Ga0209486, IMG submission 187518) | Agricultural soil microbial communities from Utah to study Nitrogen management - NC Compost (SPAdes) (version 2) | ecosystem: Environmental > Terrestrial > Soil > Agricultural land | place...
GTAATCTGCATGGCCGGGACAGTCGACATGAGCGTAGTGCCGTTTATCCGTTTCATACTCCACGTGGGCAATGTTGATCGTTACGCCGCGCTCCCGTTCCTCGGGCGCCTTATCGATTTGATCGTAAGCGAGGAATTTTGCCTTACCGGACTTCTCCAGTACCTTGGTGATCGCAGCAGTCAGTGTCGTCTTGCCGTGATCAACATGACCGATCGTACCGATGTTCAAGTGCGGCTTTTTTCGCTCAAATTTGGCTTTGCTCATCTCATCCTCCTATTGATTTGCCAGTCAATCAGTTCAAAAAATTATTCAGTCCGAACGACTCACGGCAAAGCCCAGGAGCGGGATTGAACCGCCGACCTCGTCCTTACCAAGGACGTGCTCTACCGACTGAGCTACCTGGGCATAGCAGTCAATGGTTTGTAACACGAACCCTTCTCCATCGCTCGCGAGCAACTCGGGCATACCGCCAATAGCCGATGCAAAAATTGGAGCGGGAAACGGGACTCGAACCCGCGACCCCAAGCTTGGAAGGCTTGCGCTCTACCAACTGAGCTATTCCCGCAGCCAAAAATGGTGGAGAGGGAAGGATTCGAACCTTCGAAGGCATCGCCGGCAGATTTACAGTCTGCTCCCTTTGGCCACTCGGGAACCTCTCCTTGTTTCCCTTCACCCCATTTTTAAGAAACTGATTCGGAAACCCGGTTTCCGGCGACACGCACGTTGCTCGATGGAGCTGGCGATAGGACTTGAACCTACAACCTGCTGATTACAAATCAGCTGCTCTGCCGTTGAGCTACGCCAGCTTGGCTTCGACCCAACCTTTTTCACGCGCCAGCGCGATTACGGCAAATCCACCTCTAAAATCGACAGCTTAAGTAAGAAACCTGTAAGGCTAGCACCACGTTTTCAACGCGGTAATTCATGCCGCTTAGACGAACCAAGGCCCCGAGGCGCCGTTTTCCCCATTTGTAAACGGGTATTTAAAGCACCTCGAGCCGTTGTTGTCAACAGGCGACCCCAATAATCGGGGAGTTTTCTTGAACTCCTCAACTTCTTACTAACTTACTGATACATCCGTCATGCTCTTGCGCGCTTGGCGCAGCAACTCATATAAGCAAACTGCTCCGGCAACCGAGACGTTGAGCGATGAGACCTTCCCTAGCATAGGGATTGAGACTGTAAGGTCGCACTCTCGTAGATTGATCGGCCGCGCGCCTGTGCCTTCATTACCGACGAGTATCGCCAGCCGCTGCGGAAAACTTGTTTCGTATATCGTATCCTTGCTTTTAGCGTCCAACCCTATAACCCAGTACCCATGGCCTTTGAGCCCTGCAATCGCCCGGCGCAAGTTTGTGACTTTCACGATGTTGACGTGGCGCGCGGCACCCGCTGATGCTTTCATAGCCACTGGCGTAACATCCACGGAGCGATCCTTCGGAATAACGATATTCCGAACACCGGCGCCGTCGGCCGTGCGTAGCAGTGCGCCGAAATTTCGCGGGTCGGTGAGACCATCGAGGATCAAGATTCGCTCCGGAGTCGAAGGTCCACCTATTCTCTCGATCAAGTCAGCGAACGAGAGGTAGCGATAAGCTTGAACTCGCGCAATGACCCCTTGGTGCCGCTGGCCGCGAACCAGGTGATCAAGAGTTTTGCTTCCAACGCTCAGGAGCCGCACACCGCGGCGCCTAGCCTCCTGACGAACTAGATGCAGGGCAGGACGGCTGGAACCCTCGGAAACCAGAATTTCCAAGAGATCTTGTGAAGACGCCTTTAGTGTTTCAAGAACAGGGTTGATCCCAAAGATCAAATCTTGTTTTTTTGACATCGATATCACGCGCATCGAAATCAGAGTATTTTACAAAGAATAACGCACCGGTTAACATGGCAACACAGTGAAGCGAAGAATAATTTTCCGTTATCTAGTTTCGGAAATTCTGCCGCCCTTCTTTGTCGGCCTCCTGGCCTTCACGATCATTTTGCTGGTCGGCCGCATGCTGAAGCTCGTTGAGTTGGTGGTGACGCGCGGTGTTCCCTTACTCCAAATCGCCAAACTTTTTTCACTCATTTTGCCAACGTTCCTCGAGATGACTGTCCCCATGGCGTTTCTGCTGGCAATTCTCTTGGGCCTTGGTCGAATGTCCAACGATCAAGAACTGCTGGCGATGAAAGCTTCCGGTGTAAGTCCAACGCAGATTTTATGGCCCGTAATGGCGATTGCGTTGATAATTGCGGCCGCGACTTTGGCTTTGACGGTATTTGCCCGACCCGCGGCAAACTTCGCACTAAAGAAGGAACTTTACAATATCGCCAAGAGCCGGATCGGAACCGCTATAAAAGAAAAGGTCTTCAACGACGACTTTCCCAAGATTTTGATCTACGTCGAAGAAATCATACCTCCGGGGAACACGGCTCAGGGCGTGTTGATCGTAGACAAACGCGAAAACTCGCGCGAGGATATTATTTTGGGTAAAGTTGCCCGCATCACGACCGACGAGGAAAGCAACAGTTTGGGTCTGCGTTTATTTGACGGGTCGATTTATGAGCGGGAACAAGGCCGTTCCGGATTCAGTCAGACCCGATTCAATATTTATGACTTCAAACTCGATCTTGACGAGCTGGTTGGCCCGGTACGGCAAAAAGAATCGGGGCCTAAGGAAATGCCGCTCTTCGACTTGTTAGATTCCATCGAAGCAAAGCAAAGCCGTGGAAATAGCGCGATCAGCGAGCGGATGGAGTTGCATCAACGCATCTCGTTCGGGTTTGTTCCGCTGATATTTTGTTTATTGGGAGTATCTTTGGCCCTGCTTCCACGCGCTTCTCGCGCAAACCGATCTTGGGGGTTCATGTTGTGCATCTTTTGGCTCATGGCGTATTACGCTCTGTTATCTCTGGGCAAAGCGCTCGGCGACAAGAATATTTTCCCTCCGATTCCGGCAGTTTGGCTACCCAATGTGATTGTCGCTGGTATCGGCATGCACTTCTTCAGACAGGCATTGCGCGAGTCGCCGCTTCATCTGCCAAAGTTCTTCGGCAGCGCGGCGGGATCAGCGGAAAGAATGGCGCAAATGATTAGACTCAGAGTGCGGAGCTAACTACAAAATGGCGAATCGGCTGCAATTCAAGTTTCTGCCACTGGGGAGCATAATCGATCGATACTTGGCGGGAGGATTCCTTCGAATCTTCGGCATCAGCCTGGTGGTTGTCACCTCGCTTTACGTCACGGTGGATTTCTTCGATCGCATCGGCAACCTTCTCGATACGGGAACCAGCGTTTCGACCATCGCGCGTTATTTCATCTATAAAGCGCCGCTCCTGATCTCGCGCGTGATCGGATTTGCCGCGCTTTTCTCCACCTTGTTTTGTCTCGGCATGCTCGCCCGATCTCGCGAAATCACGGCGCTTCGCTCTAACGGAATTTCCGTCGAAAGAGTCGCTACACCGCTCCTATTCCTCGGCTTGGTCATCGGTGCGCTGACCTTAGTGTGGAACGAAACGCTCGTTCCTGTCTTTACCCATAATGCGCAAAACATTTACAAATTTGAAATACGAAACAGACAACAAAAAAGCGTCTTAGGCACCCATGATATTTGGATCCGAGGCGACGGCAGCTTTATTAATGTGGACTCTTTTGACGCCCACTCCACTAGTCTGGAAAATGTCACGATTTTTCTTCTCAACCGCGACTTCAGCCTGCGAGCGCTGGTGGAGATCCCCAAGGCTCGATGGGTCGACAATGCGTGGAAGACCGACGAGGCAACTGAATGGAATTTTATGGCCGACGGAAAAACTTTGAATCAAAAAGTTACCGCCGCCCTGCCCATTTCCGAAACTCCGGAAGACCTGAAGTTACTCGCCCGAGAAGCCGACGAGTTTTCCTACTTTGATTTGCAGAAACAAATCGCCGACATGAGAAATAAAGGCATTGATACGACTGCTTACGAGGTGGATCTTCACACAAAACTAGCGCTGCCGTTCATTTCTCCCCTAATGGTTTTCCTGGCAATCCCCTTCGCGCTTAAACGCCAGATGAGCGGCAGTATCTCGCTCAGTTTCGGCATCGCCATGATGATCGGGTTTGGCTATTGGGTCCTCACCGCATTCTGTATATCTTTGGGCCACAGCGGGGCATTGCCGTCATGGCTGTCCGCATGGATTCCTAACTTTATTTTTGCCATGGTCGGAGCGTTCTTCTTTACGGCAGAGGAATGACCTCGCGGTTGGATACAGCTAAGCGTGTCAAGTGCGAGTTGGGTGGAAATACTTCACGGGAGACAAATCAACTAGATATGCTTCTCTGTCCAGGCGCGTGAGCGACAAGTCCGCGACGTGGTGTATCCGAGCGGGTTGAACTACCGTTTCGAATACTGCGGTCGCTTACGTGCTTTGTGCCGACCATATTTCTTGCGTTCCACAGCGCGCGGATCACGAGTGACAAAGCCGGCCTTTTTGAGTGGTGAGCGAAAATCTGAATTGACTTTCATCAACGCGCGAGTAATTCCATGGCGGATAGCGCCCGCTTGTCCCGAGTTCCCGCCACCAGTGACGTTTACATCGATATCGAAGCTATCCGTCGTTTGGGTCAAGTCAAACGGCTGTAACACGATCATCCGCGCGGTTTCGCGGCCGAAGTACTCTTGAAGAGATAGGTTATTGATAAGGATCTTGCCCTTGCCCGGTTTTAAGAACACCCGGGCAACCGAGGTTTTTCGTCGTCCTGTAGCTGTAAATACTTTATCAGCCATCGCTATGACTCCTACGCTACAATCGTCAAAGGTTGTGGTTTTTGCGCATCGTGAGGATGTTCAGGACCGGCGTAGACCTTAAGCTTCGTCACAAGCTTTCGGCTCAAGCGATTCTTCGGTAACATTCCCTTGACGGCGAGTTTCACGAGTTCTTCAGGCTTTTCTTCGAGCATCTGCGCGGCGGTTCGCTCCCGTATGCCGCCAGGATACTCCGTATGCCGGAAGTAAACCTTCTTTTCCAACTTGGTGCCGGTTAGCTTGAGCGCACGCGCGTTAACTACGACGACGAAGTCTCCCGCGTCCTGGTTCGGCGTAAAAATAGGCTTGTGTTTTCCACGCAACACCTTAGCGATCTCGGTGGCGATCCGACCCAGAACTTGCCCCTCGGCGTCGACGATATACCAGCGTCGCTGAGCCAAAGCCTCTGCTCTATTCATTGCCGTTAAACTCCACTAACCAAGATTTGCATCGAGAGCGAATCGAAAAGATGGCGGGGCCGACGAGACTCGAACTCGCGACCTCCGGCGTGACAGGCCGGCGTTCTAACCAACTGAACTACGACCCCGACAATTACGCTCCTTGTTCACCTCTGGTGGGCGGTACAGGATTTGAACCTGTGACCCCCGGCTTGTAAGGCCGATGCTCTCCCGCTGAGCTAACCGCCCTTTGCCCAACCATCCGCCTCTAATCCAACCGGGTTTATCCAGAGTCCGAATAAGATCCGTCGGTTACCCAACAACTTGTGCCCTCACTTATCCTCACTGCCTACTCATTGATCAATGGTTAATCTCTCGGGCAATCGACGCAAATGTGCAGGCAAACATACGGTCCCAAAGCGATTGATTTTTATAACAGCAGCGATGCCGGGTGTCAAACTACCCGGCATCTTTTTACTGGTTATTCAGAACCAACTACTGCGGCAAAATTTCCGTGGCAGGAACTTCGTCGACCTTGTCGGGGAATCCCGGAGATTCATCCTTGGACTGATTGTCCACAGACGCGTTGCGAAACAAGCTAGCGGGATCATCGATGGCCAAAGCCTTTTTCAAAACATCATCCATATGAGAGACCAATTCGAGTTCCACGGTTTTGAGAATAGTGGCCGGGATCTCCTCAATATCTTTCTCGTTCTCGGCAGGAATTAGCACCTTCTTGATTCCGGCCCGGTGCGCCGCAAGCACTTTTTCTTTGAGTCCGCCGATCGGCAACACGTTACCCCGCAATGTAATTTCTCCGGTCATCGCGAGATCATTATATACGGGCATCTTCATCAGAGCAGATACTAGAGATGTCGCCATAGTGATTCCCGCCGACGGGCCGTCTTTCGGGATTGCACCTTCCGGCACATGGATGTGCACATCGAGCTTTTGGTAGAAATCCCGCTCCAAACCGAGTTCTGCGGCGCGAGAACGAACGTAACTCATCGCGGCTTGCGCGGATTCCTGCATCACGTCGCCCAATTTTCCGGTGATGATCAACTGACCCTTGCCGGGCATGATGGTTACTTCAGTCGCGAGCAATTCTCCGCCCAACTCAGTCCAAGCTAGGCCGGTGGTCACACCGATTTTAACTTCGGCGCCCGCCTTCCCGTAACGGAACTTTATCGCGCCGAGATACTTGTGGAGACTCTTTGAGCCGACCTGAATATGCGCGTTACGGTCCTTGCGCACCACTTCCACAGCCACTTTACGACAGATCGCCGCGATCTCACGCTCAAGGCTTCGCACACCCGCCTCCTTGGTGTAGTGCCGAATCACACCAAGAAGCGCGTTGTCCGTAAAAACCAAATTGTCCGTAGTGAGGCCGTTGGACTCTTTCTGTTTCTCCATCAAGTACTTCTTAGCGATGCTGAGCTTCTCCAATTCCGTATAACCGGCGATGCGAATGATTTCCATGCGGTCCTGCAAAGGGCGCGGGATCCGATCCAACGTGTTGGCCGTTGTGATAAACATCACCTTAGAGAGATCGTAGTCGAGATCAAGATAATGATCGTTGAAGGTGGTATTCTGCTCAGGATCCAGGACTTCCAACAAGGCGGAAGAAGGATCGCCGCGAAAATCGGTCGACATCTTGTCGATCTCGTCCATCAAAAACACCGGGTTGCTGGAACCGGCCTTTTTCATCGATTGAACAATCTTCCCAGGCAAAGCACCTATATAGGTGCGCCGGTGCCCACGGATTTCAGCCTCATCGCGTACACCGCCGAGCGAAACTCGGACAAACTTCCTTCCAGTCGCGCGGGCAATCGAGCGACCGAGTGAAGTTTTGCCGACGCCCGGAGGACCGACCAAGCAGAGAATCGGCCCTTTGATTTTACCAACGAGGCTCTGCACGGCGAGGTATTCGAGAATGCGCTCTTTCACCTTCTCAAGACCATAATGGTCTTCCTCGAGAACTCGCTCCGCCTCATTGATGTCGAGCTTGTCGTCGGTGAACTCATTCCAGGGCAAGCTCAAAATCCAGTCGATATAATTCCTCACCACAGTCGCCTCCGCCGACATCGGCGACATCATTTTCAGTTTCTTGAGCTCTTTATCGACTTTGTCCTTGGCCTCGGCGGACAGCTTTTTCTGCTTCAGCTTTTCTTCGATTTCTTGAATCTCGTTTTTGAACTCGTCTTTCTCTCCTAATTCTTTCTGAATCGCTCGCATCTGTTCGTTCAAGTAGTACTCTTTTTGCGAGCGCTCCATCTGCTTTTTGACACGCGAACGGATGCGCCGCTCCACTTCAAGAATCTCGATCTCCGCGCGCATATGGCCAAGTACTTTTTCGAGGCGCTCGGCAGCGTTCAATGTTTCGAGCAAATTTTGGCGGTCCTCGAGTTTAATGCCGAGATGCGCAACGATCGTGTCGGCCAAGCGGCCCGGATCATCGATCGAAGACACCGACATCACCATTTCTGGTGGAATCTTTTTCTTCAGTTTTACGTAGTTCTCAAAGGTAGTATGAACTTCGCGAATAAGCGCCTCGACTTCCGTATTGCGTTCGAGGATCTCCGGCGCTTCTTCGACATCCACCAAGAAAAAATCCGGGTTGGCGATAAAGCGTGCAACCCTTGCGCGCCTTTTGCCTTCAATCAAGACTTTAACGGTACCGTCCGGAAGCTTTAGCATCTGGACGACCGAACCTAAAGTTCCGATTTTGTAAATGTCGTCCTCGGTCGGATCGTTCGTCTTCGCATCTTTCTGCGACGATAAAAAAATCAGGCTCTGTTTCTGCGTCGCTTCTTCCAGGGCCTTGATCGACCGTTGCCGGCCGACGAAAAGCGGCACGACCATGTGAGGGAACACGATGATGTCCCGCAAGGGAAGCAGGGGAACCCGCACGGGTCCCGAGCTTGGCTCTCTCTCGTCTTTCTTCTCGTTCCGAAATAACATTGTGATTCCCCTCCTAAGCGCTCTCTGCGGCCTTGGTGTACACGACGATCGGAGGTTCATGTCTTTCCACGACGTCCTCTGAAATCACCACTTCTTTGATATTCGGCTGAGAGGGCATGTCGTACATTATATCCAACATGATATTTTCCATGATCGCGCGCAAGCCTCGGGCACCCGATTTTCTCTTCATGGCATCGCGGGCAATGGCTCGCAGCGCCTCTTCAGTAAATTTCAGGTGCACGGACTCCATTTCAAATAGCTTCGAGTATTGCTTCGTCAATGCGTTCTTCGGTTCTTTCAAGATACGCATCAATGCCGATTCATCCAACTCTTCGAGCGTAGCGATCACCGGCAAGCGACCAATGAATTCCGGGATCAACCCGAACTTTAGCAAATCTTCGGTTTGTACGCCGTGTAGGAGATCGGCCGGACGCCGGCCGTCTTTGTCCTCAAGTTGTCCGCCGAATCCCATCCGCTTGCGGCCCGTGCGCTTGCGGATGATGTCATCCAAACCAACAAAGGCACCGCCACAGATAAAGAGAATATTGGTTGTATCCACTTGGAGAAATTCCTGCTGTGGATGCTTCCTTCCTCCTTTGGGTGGCACGCTTGCCATGGTCCCTTCGATGATTTTCAACAACGCTTGCTGCACACCCTCACCTGACACGTCGCGAGTAATCGACGGATTGTCCGATTTCCGGGAAATCTTATCGATCTCATCTATATAGACGATACCGCGCTGAGCTTTTTCAACGTCGTAATCGGCCGCCTGAAGAAGGTTCAGAATAATGTTCTCAACGTCCTCGCCGACGTATCCGGCTTCAGTCAGACTGGTCGCATCCGCAATGGTGAAAGGAACCTGAAGGAACCGAGCCAGCGTCTGAGCCAAAAGTGTTTTGCCCGAGCCCGTTGGGCCGAGAAGAAGGATATTGCTCTTTTGCAGTTCTACTTCCCCGGTAACCAACTGGCTGTCGATGCGCTTATAGTGGTTATGCACCGCGACCGCGAGAATTTTTTTCGCGCGCTCTTGACCAATGACGTATTGGTCGAGCACGCGTTTGATTTCCATCGGTTTTGGCACATTCGACGATGAACTGATGGTTTCGTCGTGATCACACTCTTCGGCGATGATGTCGTTGCACAGGTCGATGCATTCATCGCAAATATAGACGGTCGGACCCGCGATCAGCTTGCGAACCTCATCCTGACTCTTCCCGCAGAAGGAGCAGACGAGATTTCCCGATCCGTGTTCACCGTGTTTTGCCATACTACCCCCGGTTAAACTGACGACGCCTTCTTGACACTGGAATCGGGACGCGCCGCAATCACTTCGTCAACCAAGCCGTATTCCTGGGCCTGCTTGCCGGTCAAAAACATATCACGGTCCGTGTCCTTTTCGATCTTCTTTAAACTCTGTCCTGTGTGCCGCATCAAGATATTGTTCAATTCTTCCCGCATCCGCAATATCTCCCGTGCTTGAATATCGATATCCGCGGCAGGCCCCTGAAACCCACCGAGCGGCTGATGGATCATAATACGTGCATGTGGCAAGGAATAGCGTTTTCCCTTGCTGCCTGCAGCCAATAAAACCGCGCCCATGCTAGCTGCCTGACCGACGCAGACGGTGGATATCTGCGGTCGGACATATTGCATGGTATCGTAGATCGCCAGACCCGCAGTCACGGAACCTCCCGGACTGTTGATATAAAAGAAAATATCGCGCTCGGGATCTTCAGACTCGAGAAAGAGGAGCTGCGCGGCGATAAGATTAGCGACTTCGTCGGTGACGACGGAGCCGAGAAAAACGATCCGATCTTTTAAGAGACGCGAATAAATGTCATAAGCACGTTCACCACGGCCGGTTTGCTCGACAACGATGGGAATAAAATTCATATGTAGGGAAACCCCTTAAACACGAAAAGCATTCTAGCTTTTTTCGGCCAGTTCATCAACCTTAGAAAGCGGCAGGTCGACTTCCTTTATCTTTGCATGTTCGAGCAAAAACGATACGGTGCGATCGAACACCATTTGTGCGCGCAGATCATCGCGCGCGTCCGGTCGCGAGTAAAAATCACGCACCGTTTTGGCCCGTTCTGCCGCCGCCCGCGCCACGCCATCTACTCGCTCCTGAACCTCTTTATCCGTAATATCGATTTTCTCGAGCTGCGCGATTTTTTCCACCAACAGAGTCGCCTGGACCTGGCGAATCGCTCGACCCTCAAAAGTTTTCCTCGCTTCCTCCGCTGGCGGCTGCGCTCCAGCGTCGGCTCCAGGTTGTGTACCGATTTGGTTTTGGTAGCGTTCCATTAAGTAGCGCGCCTGCCGCTCGACCATCGAAGGAGGCGCGGTGAACGAATGCAGCTCGATCAGCCGGCTGATGATTTTCTCTTTGAGATCTTCATCCTGGTAACGTTTGAGCTCGTCGCTCAAACGTCCGCGGATCCGCTGCTTCAATTCTTCGAGCGAAGCACACTCCCCGTGATCTTTGGCAAACTCATCATCGAGTACCGGCAGGACTTTCTGCTTGATCTCGCGGGCAACCAAGGAAAACTCGACCGCCTGCCCGGCAATTTCCTTGTTCGGATGATCTTCTGGATAATTCACTTGGACGTTTTGCGGCACATTCACTTTGAGCCCTGTAACCGCTTCGTCGAACTGCGGCAGCGCCTGTCCCGCACCGACTTCGAGGGTGTAGTTCTCACCTTTGCCGCCGGCAAACGACTTGCCGTCGATTGATCCTTCGAAGTCGAGCGTTACGAAATCGCCCCTTTCTACGACGTCGCGGCCAGAAACAAGCTCTAACCGCGCGTGCCCTTCCTGTAGCCGACGTAACGCCTCCTCAACTTGGCCATCGGTTATGGAGACCCGCGGCTTTTCCACTTCGACGCCGAGATAATCATGGACGGCGATCTCCGGTTTTATTTCAAACACCGCGGAGAACGAAAATGCACCACCCTCGCTTAGATCATTGGCTTCGACCTCCGGCCGAGAGACGATCTGCAAGCCGCGCTCGCGAATAACCTCCCCGAGAGACTCTTCCACCAAGTGCGACCTGACTTCACCTTTGACTTCTTCGCCGTAAATGCCCTGTAAAACGGTCCGCGGAATCTTGCCCGTACGAAATCCCTTGACGCGAACACGCTGGCCGAGATTCTTGTAGGCGCGGGAGAATTCACTCGCGACAGTCTCCACCGGAAGCTCCACTCGAACTTTCCGCTGCACCGAATTTACCTCGTCGATGTCAATTTTCATGTCAGTTTCTAAGCTCGGCAGCCGTTTCGTTTGTACTCGGTGGGAACGTTTTCGGATTCACAACGCGAAAAGCAGGCAACGCCGTGATAATGAACCTTTCTAAAAATTTTCCAGAGAAATGCTTTCAAGAATCATGGTGCGAGAGGGGGGATTCGAACCCCCACGGTTGCCCGCTAGATCCTAAGTCTAGTGCGTCTGCCAGTTCCGCCACTCTCGCGCGCAACATCGTCGTAAACAACAGTTTTCTAACAATTTTCAATTCGCAATGCAGAGTAAAAATTACCCAGGGGTATGTCAAGGCCAGTAAGCGTAAGCGTGCATTGTAACGCGCTGGGCTAGTTCATGACAGGCGGAACTGCCATTGGTGAAGTGCCGCTTGATAATCTTCCGGCGTCTTTGAATCGATAAACCTGCGCCCTATGGATGGAAGCAGAAACTTCGGAGTCCCCATGCGTGAATTGCTGCCGCCGCCGAGCACGATAGCGGAGGAGATGGAGAGCGGACTAAGCGAATACTAATCGCGAAATGCATGCGGCAAACTTAAGCCGCGCTACATTCTCTGCACGGACAGAGGGATCGCAAATAATCGAACGTGTAGATGCCCGTGCTGTGACCGTCATGCCAGCGCATTTCGATTGCATAATTTCCGACCGGCCGGATTTCCATCAACTTTGCATCCGGCGCATCGATGAATCTCCTCTGCGCCCCATGACCCTGGCAAAGAGCGCACGGGCAGTTGCCGCGAAGGTAAACTTCTTCGTATTCGCCCACATGCCCGTCGTCCCAGGTGAAGCGCACCGCGCGAAGTGATTTGACATGATTGATCTCTGTCGGATAGGAACTCGCCATCGCGTTGCTCAGAACTCGGTTAGCCCATCGCCGGCCGCTGATATAAAGCCGATCTTAGTGCGATTGACCAAGTACGTGCATGGCGCCACTTCTTGTCTGTCGATCAGTGTCGCCTCGGTGACGGGCAAGAAACGACTTTGCTCCATCAAAAAATCTTGAAGATCGCAGCCTGCCTGTAAATGAACAGTGCCGTGAAGCAAATAGGGTCCGACGCTGAGAAGGGCCTTGCTTTGATCCTTCTTGACGAATAACGAGTGTAAGCCGGCGCGGCGCGCGCGGTCTTCGACGGTCAAATCAGCGATCAAGAAAACTTCCTGCATGTAGAGCAAATATTTTTCGGTCGCAACCTTAATCGGCTTGCGATCGGGCATCTCTAGTGTTGCCTCTTTCAGCGAGAACACTTCCTCGCCTTGCCTAATGATTAGGTACTCGCTCAATCGATCCTGATTGGTCTCAAGTATGCCGCGCACCATCGCTGACTGCAGGTAAACTTCCAGATACATTGCATAAGTTAGATTTTTTTCAGCGGCCATCAGCTGCGCCAATTGAACTGCGCCTAAGTAACCACGGGGATTATCTCACCACCCGCCCGGCTTAACAACTTGATTCTAATTACGATCGTGGGCGGAGCGATGCACCAATGCAAATCGTGCAAAAGTGAGTTTGGTGGGCCGCCGGAGACTCGAACTCCGGACCCGCTGATTAAGAGTCAGCTGCTCTACCAACTGAGCTAGCGGCCCATATCTAAAATCTCAGGTTACAAATGCCAGATCTTTGGAATCTGAGATTTGCAATCTGTCATCCCGAAGGGGATGGGGTGAGTGAAGGGACTTGAACCCTCAACCCCTGGGACCACAACCCAGTGCTCTAACCAATTGAGCTACACTCACCGTAAACAAACGATTCTGGCGCGCCAGAAGGGATTCGAACCCCTGACCTACGGCTTAGAAGGCCGTTGCTCTATCCAACTGAGCTACTGGCGCCAAGAAAAGCACCGGGTACTGAGTGCCGAGAGGAGGAATGCCATCCGCTTTGAACCCTCAGCACTCAGCGCTCATAACTCAGTACTACTCGATGGTCGGGGCGAGAAGATTCGAACTTCCGACCCCCTGCGCCCAAGGCAGGTGCGCTACCAGGCTGCGCTACGCCCCGTCAATTGATGACCCGCGCTCATTCTACATGGGAAGGGTGTAAAATCAAGGTTTTGCCGCCATGGCAAGCAGCGAAGATAGATCTTTGGCGAGCTTTTGGAGGGCCTTGCCGCGATGGCTCACCGTTGCCTTCTCTTCCCGTGCGATTTCGCCGAACGTCTTGCCGAACGGCGGATAGAAAAATAGCGGGTCGTAACCAAACCCCTGGGAACCGCTGAGGCCAAAAGCAATTCTGCCATCGCATAATTCTTGTGTCGTCCATTCATTGACACCGTTTGCTCCAGGTATGCACAGCGCGAGCGCGCAAACAAACCGCGCGGTGCGACGTGTTTCTGGAACATTTTCCAGTTCGCACAGCAGCTTCTGATTATTGCGATCGTCGTCTCCGTCCGCACCGGCGTACCGCGCCGAATAAATCCCCGGCGCCCCGTTTAGAGCATCAACTTCCAGACCGGAATCGTCCGCCAAAGTCGGCAAACCAGAAAATTGCGCCAATGTTCTGGCTTTCTTGAGCGCATTCTCCTTAAACGTTTCTCCGTCTTCGATGACCTGCGGTGGGTGAGTTAGGCTTCTGAGCGAAGTAATTCGCAACGGCAGCTCGTTGAGAAAAGCTTGCACCTCGGCAAACTTTCCCGGGTTGGTCGTGGCGACTAAAAGTTCGATCACGTAGAGAACGCACTACTGCAGTGACGCTAGGACTTTTTTCTGCTCTCTTACGAGTTCTTTAATGCCTTGCTGGGCGATATCCGCCATGCGCTCCATCTGTCTCTTCGTGAACGGCGCGTTCTCGGCGGTACCCTGTACTTCGATGAATTTTCCCGATCCCGTCATGACGAAATTCATATCGACGTCGGCCTTGCTATCTTCTTCGTAGCAAAGGTCTAAGAGAATCTTACCGTCAACAATGCCGATACTCACCGCCGCGACGGAATCTTTGATCGGATTGGCGCCCAAGAGACCGCGGCCCAGCCATTTTTTCGATGCCTCCGCTAACGCGACGTAAGCACCGGTGATCGAAGCCGTGCGCGTGCCTCCGTCAGCTTGAATAACGTCGCAATCGATCCAAATGGTTCTTTCGCCCAAAAGTCGCAAGTCCGCGATCGTGCGCAGACTTCGGCCGATCAGACGCTGAATTTCGTGAGTCCTTCCGCCGATCCTACCGCGCGCGGATTCCCGGCCGATGCGCGTCTCCGAAGATCCCGGCAACATGCCGTATTCCGAAGTGATCCAGCCCTTGCCGCTGTTGCGCAGGAATTGCGGCACTCGATCTTCGAGTTTCGCCGTGCAGATAACTTTGGTATCGCCCATTTCAATGAGTACCGATCCATCGGCCGTTTTAATGTAGCCCGGCGTAATCTTTAGCTGCCGCAGCTGTGTGGTTTTTCGTCCATCCGATCTCATGTGCTTTTCACTCTTGGTCCTTCCGTGCTTTCGCTTGGATTTTTTGATGTCGCGGTCTTGATCTACGAGTTCAAATGAAACACGACCATTTTTAGTTCGGACATTTCTTCGACGGCGTATCTCGGCCCTTCTTTGCCAAACCCTGAATCCTTTAAGCCACCGTACGGCATGAGATCGACGCGCCATTGCGAGCCCCAGTTCACATGCAGGTTGCCGGCCTCCGCCTCGCGAGCGAACTTCATCGCCCACTCGACGTTTTCCGTAAAAATTCCGGCCGCCAGTCCATAGATGCTGTCGTTTGCCAGCGCGATCGCTTCGTCCATGGTATCAAACGGCGTCACGGCTACGGCCGGTCCAAATAACTCGTCGCGGGAGATGCGCATGTCCGGATGGACGTCGGCGACGACGGCGGGCATGTAAATCGCCCCGCGTCTGCCGCCGCCGGCGACAAGCCGCGCGCCGCCGCTAACAGCTTCGTTGATCCACTCGTCCACGCGCGTAGCCTCGCTCTCTTTGACCATCGGACCGACTTTGGATTTTTCGTCGAGCTGGTTTCCCGTCGTTAGCGCTTCGACTTTGGGCTTGAGCGCGCCGATAAAGTCGCCATAAACCTTCTTCGCCGTCAGCACGCGCTGCGTCGAGATGCAGGTTTGACCGGCATTGCCGTAACCCGTCATCGACACCACCGCTGCCACTTTGTCCAGATCGGCATCCGGCATGATAATAACCGGACTGTTCGAACCCAGCTCCATGGTGACTTTCTTGATTCCGGCCGTGCGGCAGATCCGCTCGCCGATCTCTCGGCTACCGGTAAAAGTCACTTTACGGACGCGACGGTCTGCCACGAGAGCATCGCCGATTTCCCCGCCCGAACCGGTAATGCATTGTATGCCGTCAGGCGGCAGACCCGATTCTAAGAGAATCTCGGTAAGCTTGATCGCTGATAACGGTGTGTCCGAGGCGGGTTTGACGATGACGGAATTACCAGCGGCCAGCGCCGGCCCGACTTTGTGGCAGACCAAGTTGAGCGGAAAGTTAAACGGCGCGATCGCCGCCACGACGCCGCAAGGTATGCGCAA
>Ga0209486_10000609_pt1 | contig 15852 bp, 15 predicted proteins | sample NCCompost_FD_187518 | JGI IMG/M metagenome (GOLD analysis project Ga0209486, IMG submission 187518) | Agricultural soil microbial communities from Utah to study Nitrogen management - NC Compost (SPAdes) (version 2) | ecosystem: Environmental > Terrestrial > Soil > Agricultural land | place...
AACGCATAGATTGATACGCCGCCTGTAAACGGCGCGGCCAACATCATCCATCTCACCGGCCGACTACCTAATCCGTACTTGATTGAGCCGGCCAGGATGTTCTTCACCTCGCTGGTGAGATGTTTGCCTTTGGACGGTTTGAAACCAAGGTCCTTCATCAGGATCAACGCAAAAACAAAATTTAGTACCAGCAGCGCTGCGCGCACTATGTATGGCACTCCCAGGTTAGTCATCTGGGCGATGAAACCGCCGGCCACCGAACCCACCAGCATGGCCGAACCTTCGACAATTTCTCCTTTCGCCAACACCGTCTCCAACTTGTCTTTGAATCCGGTGTAAGCCAGCGCGTCCACCAGCCAAGCCTCCACCGCGCCCGAAAAAAAAGTGAAACCCAATCCTAAGAGCAGCGATGAGAGCGCCCACGCCCAAAACGGAGCGTGTACTCGCCACATAAACAAATAAATCAGCGTTGAGATGGCGAGAGTCATTACGCCGAGCAGGTATGACAATTTTCTTCCGCGCAGATCGGCAATGACGCCGGTGGGAATTTCGAATAAGACGAAACCAGCAGTGAAAAAGGCATTGGCAGCAAACGCCTCCATGTTGCTCAGCCCGGCGTCCAGCAGAAAAAGCGTGTTGATTCCCCAGATCAACGACGCCGCAAGGGTGTTCAATAGAAGGATGATCAGGTAAGTGCGCTGAACGACGCGAGAAGCTTTGTTCATCGGCTGAGAGTGTACCTAATCCAGAGCCACATTCTGGAGGCTAAAAATCTGTCTCTCAGTGAGCAAATCATTTACTGGTCCATTAGCATTGTGAAAGAACATCTGCCGCTGTATTCTTCCGAACGGAGCGACATCAACCTGAAGCTGTCGAGTTAGATCCTTATGAGTAGCAGACGAATTCCCATCAGTTTGGGTTTGATTACCCTCATCTGCTTCTTTCTCCCCTGGATACAACTCAGTTGTGGCACGTCTGAAAGCAGGCTTAGCGGCGTTGACCTGGCACGCGACGGTAAGAGCGCCCTATGGCTGATACCCGTTCTGATGCTGGCGGTGCTTTTTCTTGGTATCAGACAGGCCCGGCAAAATAAGCAGGGATTGTCTGCTCTGATCCATCTGGTAGCTGGACTTGTAAGTGCCTACCTGATGAATCGTGAGCGAATGAGAGCTAACGATACCTCAGGATTAATCGCCGTGGGCCTCACTGGATGGTTCTGGCTTGGTTTTGGCGCAACGATCATGCTGGTAATCGATAGTGCAGTTCGACTGCTCAAGCATCCACGAACAGCTAAATGACGAGAGCTCCTGGGTCGAATGCATCAATACTATTTCTTCCGGGTCGCAGCCGCCTTTTTCGCGCTACGCGAACGCGACGCTGCGGAACGTTTGGCGGCGGCGCGATGAGCCTGCCGCGACAATGCCGTTTTCGATGCGGCGCTGCGTCCCTCTTTTTTTAGTTTGGCCCGCATTGCGCGCGACCGCTTAGCGGAAATCCTTTTCTTACCTGCGCTCTGGCCTTTACGAATATCACGGGCCGCCTGTTTTTTGACTTTCTTTGAACTTCCCTTGCTGGCAGGCAGTTTCACTCCCGCGCGACGGGCCTTCGAAAGCCCAATCGCGATCGCTTGTTTGGCTGATCTAGCACCGTGTTTACCTTCTCGGATGTGCTCAATTTCCTCTCGCACAAACTCACCCGCTTGTGTGCTGGCAGCTTTTCCCTCGCGCTTATCTTTCCTGGCGCGTTCCAGTGTTTCTTTTTCCGGCATCTTCACTCCTTCCCTTTGATCAATAGGACGATTTGTATCAGCGACCAAACAAACCTTTCAAAATAATGTGCGATGGCAAATAGATGACGAGCGGAATCAAAACCATAAGCAATGCGACGTGCCGCAACCGGGGCATTCGTCGCTGGGGCTTATTTCCAAAGCCATAAACCCAATTGACGTTGTGGGACGGCCCCGTTAGTAGATAAGACAAAGGAAGCACGATCCAGGCCACCAACGTCTGCGCCGTGAGAGCGCGAGTGTCATAGCCCAAACGATAAACCATCCAGATGAGTAGGACCGGCAAGACCATGTGGAATAATGAAAGAGCGCGGATCCCCAATAGAATCTTCGAATCGAACATATACGCGCTTAGTCCAAAGACCGAATTGCCGGTAACTAATCTCACTATGAAATCCACCATCCATGCCAATTCAAGCACACCGATCGACAGAGCTATCATGCTGGCCAACAACGCACTCTCAAACCATAGCGCCGGAACCGCAAGCAACAAGGCAAGATCCGAGAACCATAGAAAATTACCTGGTCCATATTGCATCCAATAAACCGGCACAACCATGCAAACAAAGAGCGTCACAAAAACCTTCAGCCAGAAAGGAATTTGATCGAGACTGAGTAAGGTAGAAACTGTTGATAAGTTAAGCATCCCCTGCGGATATTTTCAGATGTGCAACATGTCGCCGTTAGATCTTTGTCGCTGCATTCTCAAGTAAACGAACAATTTCCACGTAGCCCTTCTCGTCGGCCAACATCAGTGCGGTCTTTCCCGTGTCCTTTAGTTTCGCTGACCGGTTCGCGCCATGCCTCAACAATTCACCTACTGTTTTGTCGTCACCAGATGATGCCGCCAGCAATAACGCGGTCGAACCATCATTAGCGGTAACATTCACATCCGCCCCAGAACGCAGCAATGTCTTTGCTACGTTGGTATGCATGTTGGTGGCGGCAAACATCAAGGCCGTCCGTCCCTCGTAATCCTTCTCATTAACGTCCGCTCCGCCTTCCAGCAATCTCTTCACCTGTTCCGCTTGTCCTTCCAACGCGGCGCGCATTAGTTGCGTGTGTCCGGCTTCATGCCCGGCCGATTCACTCATTTGCGCGCGTGTTGTCATCACAAGACTCTGTATCTAAAGTTACGACGATGGACCGTTATCACCTCTTTCGGCCGTAAACTCGCGCCACGGCCGCGGTGGCAGACTCGATTCATTGGGCACGATGGCAAACATCAGGAGTAATAGTCCCACCACAATATCGTTTTGCAACGCCGGCGGGGTGGGATATGGAACGGCAAAGAAACCGAATGTGATCAGCCACAATCCGACCACGGCATTGGCAAGGTGTGCCAACTGAAGTGGAGGCCAAAAAGAAAGCAGTGCAAATGCTATGACGGCGGAAGCCGACAACAAATTGTTGAACCATAGGTCTCGCTCTTCCGCAGCGTGGCGGAAAATGAACGGACTTACGGCGAGCCAGCATCCGATTGCCACTTCAATAACTCTTGCCCACATTACGTACTCTCACCTTCATGCAGCGAGCGCCACTTCATCGGCCACACTCGACGCACGTCCCCAAAATACGTTCCAGACCGCTCGAGACTTTCGCGTCTTGCGCCAAACGCGCCTGAGATAAATCACAGTCGACCAGACTTCGTCATATGCCAGTACCACCAGCGCGAGCGAGATAACTGCCGTCACGAGACAAAGAAAACACCATGCTCCCACCACGGTCCCTTGCATCACGACGAGGATGACGCTGACCAAACCGAGCGGGATCACGTCCAGCCCGAAAAGCAGCACCAGCCAGGGACGGTATTGCCAGCGGCGCGTCGAACCTGCTAGCCCGAAAATAAGATCGCCCAGGTATGCAAGTGCTCCCAGGGCGGCGTCGGGTATGCGAAACCAACTGCGCATAGTCTCAGACACTTCCGAATCAAGTACTTGCTGTGTTTGTTCGCCGAAAATGGGATCCCATGCGCTGCCGAGCAGTCGCCACTGGTAAAGCGCCATGTATGACGATATAAGAAAAGCTACGGCCGCGAGCAGGCAAATTGGAATGCGTTGGCTCCACGCCGATGGATTGTAGCGCCATGGCGGAGCGGCTACGTTCAGATCAGGGTCCTCGTGGCTTAGTTCATCCATTTGGAATCCTCGTTGGTGTCTTAATCAGCACCAAAGGTGAGGAATGCAACAGCCTGCGGCAACGCCCCAGGTAGCCTGCCGGCAAATCCTGAAGCGCTGAAGGCCCGACATAAAACCGTCCTTTACTGCACTCCAGTACCTATTCCGCGCCTTCAGCGCTTCGACCACAATTCCACCGTTAACCTGGGCCGTTGGCCCAGGCTTTTACATCACGCGCCTTTGGCGCTGAATGCATCGAACAATTTAGTTGATCCGTCAAGTATGTCATTGCCGTTGAAAGGGTTGTGCGACGATTAGCCCGACGCATTCGAAGATGCCTTCGAATTCTTGTTTTGATCTTCGTCTTCCGGCCATGGCAAGCCATTCACTTCGTACCACTTTCGCGGATCCAGCTTGAGGCGCCCGATCATCACCGGCACCGTGTCGCGCAACCTGTGTTCTGGTTCCCAGGCCAATCGTTCGCGCGCGTGCCCGATGGCCACAGGGTAATGCGCATCAGCCAGATCGACCATCCATGGCTTTATAAACGTCTCTTCTTCTCCGGCAAGTTTTTCCTTGGCCCACGCGCCGGCTTTGGCGACCACCTTTGGAATCCGAATAGTCGGCCATTCTTTCCCATGGATAAGCTCCCCTAACGCATCCTGCAGTTCCTCATAACTCATCACGTCAGCTTCGGCGATCAAAAAGATTTCATTCTTCAGTTCGCCGCGAAGTCGAACGACTCTTTGAATACACGTAATCAAGTCGTCCAGGTGAACAAAAGCCTGACCGTGATCGCGATCACCAGGAAAGAAGTAACTCTCAAATTTCTTTTCGTAGATCCGGCTAATGTGTTGAGCAATAGGAATCGAATGACCGTCATCGTCGTAAACGCCGGCAATACGCAAGATCACAGTGGGTATATTGCCGCGTTCCTGGCGGATCAATTGCTCAGCCTCGATCTTGGACCGCGGATAATCCCAGGGTTCATCTTCGAGTGGGGAAAATTCTGTGATCTTCTCGTCTTCTTCTTCCGCAGGTTCCATAACAAGGAGGCTGCTGGAAAAAACGAACTGCTCCGTCTGAAATTGCCGAAGGTTCTTAAGCAAGCGAAATGTTCCCTCTACGGTCAACTTGCGATACATGTCGCTCGGTTTGCCGGAAAAGTCATAGTAGGCTGCTAGATGGATTACGCTGGCCAGATGATCTCCATGCTTTTCCCTTACGGTAACCAGTGCGCGTTCCACAGATTGATCATTCGTCAGGTCACACTCGATGAAGTCAGTACCCTCAGCAACCTTATCCGGACGTTTCAGGTCCAGACCGGCCACCTGAAAATTTAGTGCGAGCGCCTTTACCACCCTGGTGCCAATCAACCCTGCGCTGCCGGTAACCAAGATAACGGGCTTAGTTGATGTCGTTTCCATCGCTAACCTCCGATCTTCTAGTCATGCAAGTACCTGAATTTCATTCATTCCACCCTTGTCCGGCCGAACAATTGCGCGTCTATGGACCACTTACCCGGTCCCAAAATAATTAACAACACCGCCGCCACCAGATAGACCAGTGCCAGCTCATAGGACGGTCCTCCCTGCGCGACGAATGGATGGCCCTGTGGTAGATGGACCAGAACCAGTGCCCCGATCATTTGACAGACCAGTCCGAAAGCCGCAATCGGAGTTAATAAACCCAAAACTAAAGCGATGCCGCCACCAAATTCAGCTATCGCGGCCAAAGCTTGAAGAAAGGAAGGGACCGACGATCCTCCCATCGCATTCATCCATCCCATCGGGTTTTGTATTTTCGGCCACCCATGGAGGACAAAGGCGATACCCATCACCAGTCGTAATAGCAGCAGCGCCAAAGCGCCAAGCCCGCCTATAAAACTCGGATACAATCTGCGCATCTAATATTTCCTCCTTACTGCCAGTCCAAAGCGTTGTCACTGGGCGGCACAATCCGCCGGATTTCTTCTTTCAACTGCAAATAGAAAGGCATGACACCACTAAAAGAGTTTTGAACCGAAAGCACACCCGCCAGGTTGCGCTCGGCGTCAATCCATGGACTGAAGCCTAAGGCGCCCTGCGAACTTGTTTCCAGCACGCGTTGCGTACCCTCGTCTATTTTTTCTCTCCAGACTCCGACCCCGTAGCGCGCCTGGAGTAAATGAGGGGCGCGACCGCCATGCTTCTCATAAATCGTGTAAGCGATGCGCGCGCCTCCTGTCAGATCCTTGTGCATCTCGACGATTGAACCAGGTGAAAGGATCCGTTTCCCATCAATATTGCCACCCTGCAATATCATCATCAGGAAACGGCCGTAGTCGTCAGCAGAACTTCTTGCGTCTCCTTCCGGACGAGGATTGGCGGTTGGTCCATACGCAAGGAAATCAGTTTTAGACATGCCAACCGGTCCGGCAATTTTCTCGGCAAAGAGTTCTTGCCAGGTCTTGCCGCTTACAACTTCCGCAATTCGCCCGCCAACGTGCATCGATGCGCCCCCGTAATAAAACTGCTCGCCCGGATTAGCAGTCACTTTCATCCCCGCGATTTCATCCGCACAGCGTTCCAGCGTAGTGCGTTTATCGTTGCGGCATCGTGCTTCGGCAGGCAGACCTGACGTGTGCGCGAAAAGATGGCGAATCGTTATGTTGGATTTCTCGTTAGCAAACAGCGGCAAGTACTTTGAAACGCTGTCATCCAATGAAATCTTGCCCTCATCAACCAGTGTCATAATGAGGGCGCCTGACAGCCACTTTGAAGCAGAGGCAATGGGAACTACTTTGTCAGCGGCAAACCCACCGAAAGATTTCCTGTAAATAATCTGGTCGTCCTTTATTAATACCAGGGCGCACCCACCCAGGCTGGGCGCAGCTCTTTCAAGAAGACTGTCTATCGCGGCGAAATCGTATGAATCCTGACGTGCGGGCGATTTTGTCGCAGATGAATTCTGAGCGGCCGGTTGATTTGGAGTACTCGAATGTTGAGGATTGCAACTGGCGGCCAAAAACCACGCGCCAAAAAACAGTGCGGCACAGCAACGCTTGTAAAGGGCATGGTTCATTTTGTCGTTCCGTTTAAACACTCAATCGGTAATCCTCAATTCCTTCACGGTCATCCCTCTTATTCTTTTGATTGTTCCTCTATAGGTTTGTCGCGTGGCATGTCACTGGCTTCGCGGCCGTGTGGCGTATCTTTAGTGGGTACCGCTCCGGCAACGTCCCGCTGGTTGGGATCCCCCACAGTTTCGTCGCCGCGTTTGAGGCGCCGTTTGATTTCAGTTTCCTTTTCGTAGGACGATTGCTCGCCCAACTCTTCCGCGCTCCATCCCTCCTTCTTCACGTCATTTTTAACCACTGGTCACGTTCCTTTCCCGCACAAGCGTGGCAGCAAATCCACGAGTTTGCCTTTGCGCTTAAGCCGTGTGCTGCTGATGCTGTATTGCTCGACGCATCAATTCGCGGACTTCGTGATCTGAAGTTTGCGAAAAGTTGTCATACCAGAGACCAACGCCTTGAAAATGTTCAGGCGTCGCAGCGCAGATGATCTCATCAACCTCGCTACGAAACGCCTCACATGTTTCCGGCGAAGAAACGGGGACCGCTACGACGATTCGTTTAGGGTTCTGAAAGCGCAGAGATTCGGCGGCGGCCCGCATGGTTGAACCCGTAGCGAGTCCATCATCAATCAAAATCACAATCCGGTCCGTCACGTCGGGCGGCGGACGGTCGCCGCGGTAAGCTTGATCCCGTCTCTCTAATTCGAATTGTTCTTTCTGCCTAACGGCCTCGATCAGTGCTTCGGGGATGCGCAGGTAATCGACAATGTCCTGGTTAACAACGGTCACGCCACCCGACGCGATTGCCCCCATAGCGAGCTCTTCATGACCAGGCACACCCAATTTCCTAACCAGAAAGATGTCGAGCGGCGCGTTAAGCCGTTTAGCTACTTCGTACGCGACTGGCACTCCTCCACGAGGTAACGCCAGCACTGTTACATCGTCACGATTAGCGTATCGAGTAAGCTGCGCCGCTAATTTTTGCCCAGCATCGTTGCGATCCCGGAAAATCATCGCCGTCCTCCCGGACTAACTGCCGGATGTTTGCCCATCGCAGACTCCTGTTGCTCTGCGACGTGATGCAGCTGGCCTGGACTACACACGCGTGCCATTCAAGAGTTAACGTGCAGTTGCTGCTGACGCTGCCGCCGTGGGCTCCGATACTTCTTTCACAACTTCAGCCGTTAAGTTTTTCTTCGCATGTAACGCAATGTCAGCCAGCGAGACGATGCCACAGCAACAACCATCCGCGTCGACAACCGGAACCCGACGGATCTTGCTTTCTTCCATGGTGTTGCTGCACTCCTCGATTGACATAGTCGGAGTAACCGCTACACAAGGGCTCGTCATGCAATCGGCAACCGTCAGGTCTAGTGGATTAATCCCCTGAGCGACTGTGCGACAGACGATGTCGCGATCAGTGATGACGCCGATCGGCCGTTTCGTTTCCTTATCGTCAACGACCGGGATCTCACCACAGTCGTGGTCCACCATCATCTTTGCGACTTCCTGTAACGACGTGTCTGCTACACAACATGCAGGGTCTTTAGTCATGACTTCTTTAACTTGCATCTCTAATTACCTCCATAGTTTGTCCATGGGCAAAAAGAACAACGCCCGCAGCGTTCGCTGGAACGCTCAGTTCGCCTTCAAGCCCGACTTGAGCGGAAGAAATTCGTGTTGTGCGTCTAAGCGTCGCGGCTGTGGTGGATAAATGTTGCATTTTGGTGCTCCAGCAGTGGGGGCCAACACTGCACAAACGCACCAAAAGTTGAGGCGGACGAAATCGCGACAACCTCGCGGAATTTCGTACCGGTAACGCACAAGAACGTACGAAGGGTTTAGTGACTTAATCCACCGCAGAGTTCTGCGGCAAGGCGCGTTCAGCTATTCCCCTTTTTTTAGCCTATTTTGAGGCTGTTTCCACTCGGAATTGACGCAAGACATATACCTACTGATTGGAGAATGTTGCCAGTAGCTGGTGGAAATCTGATCGTAGAGTTGCTTGCCCGTTTAAAAAGTTTTTGAGAGAGCGGAGGCACGTTGCTCCAGTCCTACAAAACCAGCCGCGACGCTCGGCATTCTTATTGCTATCTATCGCCACCTCAGACTTCAGCACTTCGGGAATCAACCACGGGGGAGAAATGAAAAACAACACCTTAAGCACCAGTCACCTGACTGAGTTACTGTATCAAGCGCTCGAAACAGAAAAAGGCGGCGTGCAAATCTACTCAACCGCCCTGCGATGCGCGCTCAACGAAGATTTGAAACAAGAGTGGAATAAGTACCTGGAACAGACCAAGGAACATGTGCAGGTCGTTTCCGAGATCCTTAAGGCGATGAACCTGGATACGGAAGTAGAAACGCCTGGCCGAAAAATCGTTCGGCACATCGGCGATTCCCTAGTGCAAGCGATGGAGATGGCCTTACGTGGACCAGACCTCGCGGCAGCACAAATTGTCGCCGCTGAGTGCGTAACTCTTGCTGAAACCAAAGACCATTTGAACTGGGAACTGATTGGTCAGATTACGAAAAGCGCGGCTGACGAATCAGGTGTTTTGAAGCAAGCCTACGATCAGGTTGAAACTGAAGAGGACGAGCATCTTTATCACACCAGCGGATGGACGCGGGAACTTTGGATAGAAGCTCTCGGCATGCCGGCAGTGCTTCCGCCGCCTGAAGAAGAGCAGGACGTTAAGACTGCGATCGAAGCCGCAAAGGCGAAGAAGTCGCGCGCCAAGTCCGCGTAATCACCGCGTTATCTTACCAGGTATGACAGGCTTGATTCCTGCAGGACCATTAACGCCACAGAGATCAATACAGAGGGAATAATGACTACCAGAAAAGGTACTAAGAAACCGGCCGCGCGTAAGACGCCGGCAAAGAAGGTCACCGCCAAAGCGAAGGCGCAGGACACGGAAGCACGGATCGATGCGAAGCTCGATCCTCGAAATAACGACGCGAAAATCGACGACCTGCAAAAGAATACTGAAGAGAGCGCCGGCGAGTTTCTAACTACCAACCATGGCGTCCGCATAAACGACAATCAAAACTCGCTGAAGGCGGGCGAGCGCGGGCCCAGTCTGCTTGAAGACTTTATTCTACGAGAAAAGATCACACACTTCGACCACGAGCGGATTCCAGAAAGAGTGGTCCATGCCCGGGGTTCCGCCGCGCACGGGTATTTTCAGGTTTACGAACCGATGAGCCAGTACACGAAGGCTGCGTTTCTTCAGGATCCTTCTCATAAGACGCCCGTGTTTGTTCGTTTCTCAACCGTAGCGGGCTCGCGTGGTTCCACCGATCTCGCTCGCGACGTGCGCGGGTTCGCAGTCAAGTTCTACACCGAAGAAGGAAATTTCGATCTGGTCGGCAATAACATTCCGGTCTTCTTCATTCAGGACGCCATGAAGTTTCCGGATCTCGTTCACGCGGTGAAACCGGAGCCGCACAACGAAATTCCGCAGGCGGCCTCAGCCCACGACACTTTTTGGGATTTCATCTCGCTAATGCCGGAATCGATGCACATGATTATGTGGGTGATGTCTGATCGTGCGATCCCCCGCAGCTTCCGGATGATGGAGGGTTTCGGGGTTCATACGTTCCGCTTTATTAACGACCGAAGCAAGTCGCGATTCGTAAAGTTTCACTGGAAACCGCTACTGGGTATTCATTCTGTAGTTTGGGATGAGGCGCAAAAGATTTCAGGAAAAGATCCGGATTTCCATCGTCGCGACCTTTGGGAATCGATCGAAAACGGTGATTTTCCCGAATGGGAATTGGGCGTTCAAATCGTAGAAGAGAAGGACGAACATAACTTTGAATTCGATCTCCTGGATCCCACGAAGATCATTCCGGAAGAGATTGTGCCCGTGCGACGTATCGGCCGGCTCACACTGAATCGTAATCCCGATAACTTTTTTGCCGAAACCGAACAAGTGGCTTTTCACGTCGGTCATATCGTGCCCGGGATCGATTTCACGAACGATCCCTTGATGCAAGGGCGTCTCTTCTCTTACACCGACACGCAGCTGCTGCGGCTGGGTGGACCAAACTTCCACGAGATTCCAATCAACCGTTCTGTTGCTGCCGTTCACAACAATCAGCGCGATGGGTTCATGCGTCAAACCATTAACCGCGGGCAAACGAGTTATGAGCCAAACAGTCTTAAAGGCGGTTGCCCGTTTCAGGCCGGCGCAGACATGAGTGGCTTCACGAGCTTCGCGGAACGGATTGATTCGGAGAAAATTCGCGCCCGCAGTGCCAGCTTCTTTGATCACTTCAGCCAGGCCACGTTGTTTTTCAACAGTCAGTCGGAACCCGAGAAGGGACACATTATTCGCGCGTTGCGATTTGAGTTAGGCAAAGTGGAGACCCCGGGGATTCGAGAGCGGATGCTATTCCTGTTGGCCCAGGTTGATAAGGGTCTCGCTAACAGTGTCGCCGAAGGTCTAGGTGTGACAGTGCCTGCAAAACTTGATAAGCCAATGAACATGAGCTTTCCCGCGGATGGTGATCCGAAGAAGTTTCAACCAAAACACGTTACGCAGTCGATAGAGGTGTCAGCCAGGTTGAGACAGGTGAAGAATCCAAACTTCCCGGATAAGACAATTAAGACACGCAAGGTCGCTGTTCTACTCGCAAACGGATTTGACGACGAGGGTGTCAAGGAAATGAACAAGGCGCTGCTAACTGCCGGTGCATTACCGAAAACCGTGGCGCCCCATCTCGGAGTGGTTACCGGCGCGAATGGTGAGCAATTGAAAGTAGACTTTAGTTTCCTTACCGCATCATCGGTTTTGTTTGATGCGGTCTATGTTCCGGGAACTGCCGACAGTGTAAACGCAATTTCACAGGTACCTGACGCGGTAGAGTTTGTCGGCGAAGCATTCAAACACTGCAAAGCCGTCGCTGCGAGCGGCCAAGGTGTGGGGTTTGTAGCAAAGTCTCTCGGTGAACAATTTGGCGAAACGGGCACTACTGGAGAGTTAGTAGCTATTGATCGAGGGATGGTTACCAGCCGTGGACCAGTTACCACCATTTTTACAGAGGCGTTTATTGAAGCGATCGCTGAACACCGGCATTGGCAGCGGGAGAATAGCGAGCAGTAGGAGAAAACAGGAGGCAGGCGGCAGGGGCAGTGGGCACTCAGAAAAAGTGGGTTATTCAAGTGGCAGTGTCTCTGGGTCAGGAAGGGTAGCTTGCTCCCGCCGACAGCTAAGCATTCAATATGTGGGTTACAGCACTCAAGAATATCCCAAATCTGGGACATTCTAGTTGAGTAGTCAATTGGGCTTGACTGTTAACCAGTCAGCGGGAGCAAGCTGCCCTTCCTGACCCAGAGACATTCAAACTTGAGTCGTTCCTGCTCGGTTGATAGCTAAAAATGACCTCTGCCTACCGACCACTGCCCACCCCTTAACTCAGCACTCTTACTGTTCAGGGTTCACTTTTCACTTTCAAGGTTTTTCCCCTTGCAGCTTCTTCAATTGCGCCGCACCCTCAGTGTTGTTGGGATTCAGAGCCAGAGACTTTTTGTAATTCTCTACGGCAAGTTCCTTGTCACCGTTGTTCATGTAGGCTTCGCCCAGACTGTCGTAGGTATTCCAACTAGCAGGATACAGCTCGGTGTTGACTTTGAAGACCGCTATCGCTTCCGCCAACTTCTTCTGACGCATGAAGCCGTACCCAAGGGTATTCAATCGTTGCTCTGCAACGCTCGGATTGTTGGGCTGTTCCTTCTTGAGTTTGCGATAACCTTCTATCGCTTCTTCGAACTTCCCTGCCAGCAGCAACTCAAAGGGGACGAACGTGTCATCGCCAAGCCGCTTCGCCTCACCGCTGTTATTGCCCGGGCCTTGAACCTGGATCGAAGCTGCCACCGCCGATGAGCCATTTCCATTTCCTGCGCCCGGAACGCCGCTGGCCGTCCGCACGAAAGTGAACTTCATCGGCGCGTCACGGCGCACGAAAGTCGTCTCCGAGATTGGAAGCATTTCAAATTTTCGTTCGCCAGTCGGGTAGGCAATAAGTTTTCCATCTTCGAGTTTAATACTTACGACACGATCGGAATTGACCTGATAACGGCCCACGTATTCGCTTAGCTTCGACGAGTCGAGTGCAATCAATTCGTAAGGCGCCGGAATAAACTCGTCCCAACCATACTCGCGCGCGACGCCTCGTATTACCTCACGCAGGATCTGGCCGTTGTCGGAGTTCACCATCACAGCCACGCCGTAGCCTTTATCTCGACTGACGACCAGCTCCGCACGAAATCCCTCGTCCGCACCGCCATGCCCGAAATAAAGTGCGTTCCCATGTTTCTCGATGAAGAAGCCGAGACCTACGTCGTCGAGAAATGCTTTGGTCATCGCGTCAACGGATTCTTTAGTGAGCACCTTGTTCGATTTGCCAGCGAGTGAAAGCTGCGTCTCAATCCCAAACTTCGCGAGATCCGTGGGAGTGGTCCAGAGACCAGCAGCCGCCATCTCCGGATAAACATGTATCTTGCCGGGAACAACACCACCGTCCTGTTTGTGACCCGAAGCGGCTTGCTTGCGCCAGTCTTCCGGCAAAGGGTTGCTGTAAGTGCTGTTCTTCATCTGCAGCGGATCGAGCACCGTCTCTTTTGCAATCTGAGGATAAGGTTTCTTCTCAATGTCCGTGATGGCCAGTTGTGAGATCGTTGTGCCGCCGCCCGAGTAACGAAATTTCGAACCCGGCTCAAAATCAACGCGCACCGCAGCCGTATTTGCCGGGGCCGTGCCATCCAAAACCTGCACGACTGTCGGTACTGTTTTAGTCACCGCATAACCAGGAAAACCATGAACGGTGGTTCCAGCCGTGTGACTCAGCAAATGCCGGAGCGTGACTTTCTTTGTTTTGGTGAACTCATTTTCCGGGAGCTTCCATGTGACGAGTTTGTTGTTAATAGGCTCGTCGAGCGAAAGTTTGCCCTGCTCCACTTTCTTCATGGCCACCATCGCGTTAACTGACTTGCTAATCGAACCGGCCTGAAAAATCGTCTCGGTGGTGACGGGTTCATTAGTTTCGATGTCCTTGACGCCATAGGCACGCGCCCAGTCGATCTTGAAGTCTTTGATTACGGCTATGCTCAAGCCAGGCACCTTATGAAACTTCATCCGTTCAGCAATGGACCAGGATTGGTCACCCTTAATCAGAACAGCGGGTAACAGGCCTTGCTCGACTCGTTTGAGACGGGCCTCGGCGTCACTGCCCTCCGTCTTCGACTGGGCAAGAACAATTGTAGGCAGAAGTAGAATCAACAACAGGAGTCTGGCGGTGATTTGCTTCATAAAAACCTCGGTTTTTGTGGGATTTAGGCTTGAATCTTCGTGGTTCGTTCTCAGGTAATGATCGACACACGAATACCTTTTAAGCATTCAGAGCGATAAACGCGGCCCCGATAGAAATGGTTCCATTAACTACGCTTGGGTGGAGGTGTTGGCGGAAGGAGCTACCCAAATTGGTAAAACCGCCTCGCTGATTAGTTACGGTCACCTTAAAGGAAAGTACTCAATTGCAGAACCGCTGGGCGGCAGCCAGCGTATGCGAGCACTCAAAAGCGTGTCCTCAATAAGTTTGAGATCAGTTGGCGCATTTGCAGTAAAGAGTTGATTAATTCTGTTTTTGCTCAGTCGACCGTAGCATCCGCTGGCTACCGCGAGCGGTTCTGCAATTGAATGCTTCCCATTATTTTGCGTATGACCTGATAAATGCGTGTGGCCGCGCGCGGCTATAAACTCCTCCGGAGCGAAGACTGTGTCTCCTGCCTCCTGCCTGCTGCCTCCTGCCTGCTGCTATTCCAGCTTCCCAAACCAGCCGCGACGCTCCATCCACTTCGCAAATTCCAGCACGGGTGAAACGGTTAAAGCTGCTCCGATAATGATCAGCCAGTCCTTCAGCGTTAGTCCATAAGTGCCGAAAGTCCTCTCCAGTACAGGCACATAAATGATCAGACCGAGTAACAACAACTCCCATATGATCGCTATGTTGAGCCACTTGTTGGCGAACGGTTTTCGCAAGACTGAATGACGATCAGACCTGAAGTTGTAGGCTTTGAAAAACTGAATGAGCACAAGTGAAACGAAGGTCATGGTCATCGCTTCCTGCACGCTTCGTCCGGAATTCAATGCCCAGATGAAGAGCCCCAGATTGATAACGGCTGACCATATCCCACCGAGCAACATCAGCGTCACTACCGGGCGCGTGAAAATGCCGGTGCGCGGATTGCGTGGCGGCCGCTTCATCAGGTCGTCTTCCGGAGGATCAACAGCGAGAGCCAGGGCCGGCAATCCGTCAGTGGCCAGGTTGACGTAAAGTATCTGAACTGCCGACAACGGTAGCGGCAAACCGGCGAGCGACGCACCTGCCATCAAACCAATCTCTCCGATGTTCGATGAAAGCAGATACATCAAATACTTTTTGATGTTACTGAAAATGCCGCGACCTTCTTCGACCGCAGCGACGATCGACGCAAAGTTGTCATCGATGAGTGTCATCGCCGCGGCTTCCTTTGAGACGTCGGTGCCCGTGATTCCCATCGCGATTCCAATATCAGCCTTCTTCAGCGCCGGCGCGTCGTTTACACCATCACCGGTCATCGCCACCACCTGCCCTCTTTTCTGCAGGGCAGTGACGACGCGCAGTTTGTGGGCCGGCGAAACTCGCGCGCAAACTTCTACGGAGGCGACCGCTTCCTCCAGCTTTTCATCGTCCATGGCCTCCAGCTCCGGGCCAGTGACCACGTTTCCGTTTTTGCTGATACCAAGTTCTCGCGCGACGGCCTTCGCTGTCAGCGGATGATCACCCGTGATCATCATTACTTTGATCCCTGCTTCCTCACACTCGCGAACCGCGGCCTTCGCTTCA
>Ga0209486_10000610_pt1 | contig 15847 bp, 14 predicted proteins | sample NCCompost_FD_187518 | JGI IMG/M metagenome (GOLD analysis project Ga0209486, IMG submission 187518) | Agricultural soil microbial communities from Utah to study Nitrogen management - NC Compost (SPAdes) (version 2) | ecosystem: Environmental > Terrestrial > Soil > Agricultural land | place...
TCCGCGGCGCCGAGGCGGGTGATGTATCTGTCGAGCAGCGCGGTCACGCCCCCAACGTAACCGGAGGACTCCATCGATGACGGACACGGCGCTCCCCCGGCCCCTGGTGCCGGTGTCCTGGCTGGCGGCGCGGGTGGAGGATCCCGCCCTCGTGGTGGTGGACGCCTCCTGGTACCTCCCCGCCCAGAATCGCAGCGCGGTCGGCGAGTACCAGGCGGCGCACATTCCGGGAGCGGTGTTCTGGGACCTCGACGCGCTGAGCGAGCGGGCCACCGATCTGCCTCACATGCTGCCGGACATCGAGTCGCTGGGGAGGAGCATCGGGAACCTCGGCATCGGCAATGACGACGCCGTGGTGGTGTACGACGGCTCGGGGTACAACATGAGTGCGGCCCGGGTCTGGTGGACCCTGCGGATTGCCGGGCATGAGCAGGTTGCGGTGCTGGACGGCGGGCTCGCCGCCTGGCGCGCCGCGGGTCTTCCGATCAAAGCGGGGTGGACGCCGTGGCGGCCGCGCGGCTTCAGGGCCACCCTCACCGAAGAGCTGGTGCGCTCCCGGGACCAGGTCACCTGGGTGAAATCGAAGGGCGGAGCGCAGGTGCTCGACGCGCGGTCTCCGGGCCGCTTTGCCGGCACCGAGCCCGAACCCCGTCCGGGGCTTCGGGGCGGGCACATTCCCGGCGCCCGGAATCTTCCCTATGCCGAGCTCATCGGGGCCGACGGCCTGCTGCTGTCGCCCGACGCGCTCCGGGAGAAGTTCCAGGCGGCGGGACTCGACCTCCGGAAGCCGGTGATCACCAGCTGCGGGTCGGGAGTGACGGCGTGCGCCCTGGCCCTCGGTCTCGAGCTCGCCGGAGTCACTGAATGGTCGGTGTACGACGGGAGCTGGGCGGAGTGGGGACGTCCCGACGGGCCGCCGGTCGAGCGGTGAGCGGTGAGCGGTGAGAGGTGAGAGGTGAGCGGTGAGCGGGCACTGCCGATAGCCTGACGGATAGCCGATAGCCGATAGCGAATAGCCCTTACCTGCACCGCGCCAACGCCCGCTTCGGCGCTACGTGATGAGGGAAGAGCCGCGCGGCGGCGGCGGCGTGGTCCGCGCCCCGGGCGCAGCGGGTCCGCTGGGCGATCATGAGGTGCAGCCGATAGCTCCCCGGATCCAACCGCACCGCTCGTTCCAGCCGCTCCACCGGCCATCCTGGTCCGGCCAGGGCGATCGATCGCAGCTGTCCTCCGCTCTTTGCCCCGCCGATCAGCAGTGCCAGCCCGGCGAGCCCCACCGCTTTCCGGCGTGAGAGCGGGAGCGACCCGGCGAGTGCGGTCTCCGGCAGCAGCACCCCCGCGGACGCCCAGACCAGGATCGCCGGCGGGGCGAGGAGGAGCACGGCGTCGAACGCCCCGGTGACGATGGTTGCGGTCAGCACCCCGAGCAGCGCAATGGCCCGGCGGGCCAGTGCCGGATCCGGATGCCGGAGCCGTCGCATGGCCGTCACCGCCATCGCGGCGAATGCCGCCAGCAGGAGCAGCACCGCCACGATGCCCCGCTCGCTCAGCATTGCAACCCAGTCGCTGCTGGGCCAGGGGTTCGTCGGCATCGGGTCGTTGCCCGCAAAGGAAGGATCGCCCCGGCTGGTGACCAACGGATACTTGACCGGCCAGTTGCCCGGTCCGGTGCCGAACACCGGGTCGATCCTGACCAGCTGGGCACTGTTGCGGTACTGGATCAGCCGGCCCCGCCCCGAGCCCTCCCGGTAGTTGGTGAGGTCCATCACCGTATCGCGGTAGGGGGAGTCGGATCGCCAGCTCAATCCGTTGGGAATGACCAGAGCGGCGGCCACTCCGGCCAGCAACGCCAGCAATCCGGCGCGGAGCCGCCCGGGCGGAATGATCTCCCTGCCGCCATACCGCGCGATCAGCCACCCGATCAGCATCACACCTCCGCTCACCATCATGCCGAGCCAGCTGGCCCGCGACCGGGTGAGGACCAGGGTCGTCAGCATCAGGCCCAGCCCCACCGCGGTGAGCGCCCCCCGCCGCGGACCGCCCGCTTCTGCCAGCCCGAGCAGCAGGACCGGCGCTCCGATCGCGATCAGGTGGGCCAGGAAATTCCGGTTCCCCAGCGTTCCGCCCGGCGCCCGGCTCTCGGCCAGAATCGGCAGGGTGAGTCCGTAGGCCTGGGCCAGTCCGGTGAGTGCCGCAACCACGAATGCCACCCCCAGCCCCGCCAGCAGCCAGCGGCCGGCGCCCCGGCGAGCCACCCGGTAGGCGGCGTGGAAAATCACCAGGCTCGATATCGTGATCGCAAGCGCGCGGGTGGCCAGCCAGTGATTGGTCGCGAAGACCGCCGACAGGGTGCTCCAGGCCGCAAATCCGAGCAGCGGCAGCTCGACCGCCACCAACCCGGGCCGGCCCCTGCCGCCGAATCCCAGCAAGAGCAGCGCACCCAGGGCGACGAAGTGCAGAACCAGCTCTTTGGGGGCGCCGAACCGGTCGAGGTCGAACAGCGCTGAGGGCACCGCCACCAGCACCACCGCAAGCGCTCCCACACCGAGCCAGACCGCGAGAAGGCGGGCCGGCCATGGCGGCGGAGGCGGATTGATCTCGGCGTTGGGGCGGGGAAGCTCCATTACTCCGGTAGTATCGCGGCCGTGCCGCGGGCGGAACAAGGGGGCGCCGTGTAAATTGACCCCATGGAGCCTGTGCCCCCCGAATCGCCCCAGTCACCCGAGCCTCCGGAGTCTCCGGTCGCGCTCGCCGCCACCGATCGTCCCCTGCCGCTCCGGCTCGCGACCATCGAGGACGAGCGCGCCCCCGACGGCATGGCCTGCATCGGCTCCTTCCTCGGTCCCAAGCTGGTGGCCCGCTGCGTGGTACCCCCCGATGCCGCGGCCTTTCTCCTGGAGCGCGGGCTCTTCGCCCAGCCGGTGCGGCTCGCGCTGGCCGCGCGCGAAGAGGCGCCGGGGCTCCAGTGCCAGCTCTTCGCGCTGGTAGACCTCCCCGGAGATTTCTTCGACACGCCTGATGAGGAGGAGGAAAGCGCTTCGCCCTGGGCCGACAGCGTGCCGGGCACCGCCTACGATCGGGCCATGCAGGAGGGTCCGGTCCACCCGGCCGGAGACGCGGAGGGTGCGGAGGACGCGGAAGACGCGGAGGACGAGGATGAAGAGGACGACGAGGACGCAGACGATTCCGGGCGGGAGCGCCAGGCCGCGGTGTTTCTGGGGCAGATCATCCGCTTCGACCACGATCGCAAGCACCCCGACGACCTCGCGCTCGAGACCATGGATGTGCTGCGCACCATCGTGCAGGGCGACGTGAGCGAGGTGGTGGATAAAGTGCTGGAGGATCTGCTGGGCGAGGCGGGCCCGCCGTCGTGACCCTTCCGATCGCCGAGCGCGGCTACGCCCACCCCGAGGTGCTGGTATCGACCGAATGGGTGGCCGGACATCTCCAGGATCCCGCCGTCCGGCTGCTCGAATCCGACGAGGACGTGCTGCTCTACGATTCCGGCCACATTCCCGGGGCCGGGAAGCTCGACTGGGTGGACGACCTCAACGACCCGGTGCAGCGCGATTACGTGGGTCGCGAGGACATGGAGCAGCTGCTCCGGGCCAGAGGAATCAGCCAGGACACCCGGATCGTGCTCTATGGCGATCGCAACAACTGGTGGGCCACCTACGCGTTCTGGGTGCTGCGCCTCTTCGGCCTCGAGAACCTCGCGATCATGGACGGGGGACGGCAGCGCTGGGCCGACGAGGGACGGCCGCTGGTTCCCGGGCGCGAAGCAGTGACCCCCGGCCACCTCAAAGTCGGCGACCGGAAGGAAAGCATCCGCGCCTTCCGCGACGAGGTGCTGGCCCACGTGAAGGCCGGCCGCCGGCTGGTGGATGTGCGCAGTCCCGAGGAGTTCCGGGGCGAGCGGCTCCACCTGGCGGAATACCCTAACGAAGGCGCTCTCCGGGGCGGCCACATTCCCGGGGCCCGCAACGTGCCCTGGGCCCGGGCGGTGGATCCGGAGACCCACTGCTTCCGCACCGCCGCGGAGCTCCGCGCCATCTACGAGCAGGAGCAGGGCCTCGCCCCCGGCGAGGAGATCATCGCCTACTGCCGGATCGGCGAGCGTTCTTCCCACACCTGGTTCGTGCTCACCTACCTGCTCGGCTATCCCTCGGTCCGCAACTATGACGGATCCTGGACCGAGTGGGGCAACGCGGTGCGCGCCCCCATCGAGCGACCATGATTTCCTACGAGCTGTACAAGGTCATCCATCTGGTCGGCGTGCTGGTCCTGTTCAGCGTCCTGGGCGGGGCGATGGTGCACGCGATCAACGGCGGCACCTCAGCGACCAATGCCGCCCGGCGCTCCATCACGGTGCTGCACGGGACCGGGCTCCTGATCATCCTGATCGCCGGCTTCGGCCTGGTGGCGCGGCTCGATCTGCTGAGTGGCGGGGTACCCGGCTGGGTCATCGGCAAGCTGGTGATCTGGCTGCTGGCCGGGATCCTGCTCACCGTTCCGCGCCAGAAGCCCGCACTCGCCCGCCCGATTCTGCTCTTCGGGCTCCCCCTTCTCGCCGCAGCGGCAGCGTGGCTCGCGGTGTACAAACCTGGAAACTGACATGACCACATCGGCCCCACCGGCAGCGGGAGAGCGCATCGCCTTCGAAGCCGGCACCCTCCGGGTACCCGACCGCCCGATCATTCCCTTCATCGAGGGCGACGGAACCGGGCCCGACATCTGGCGCGCCTCCCGCGTGGTCTTCGACGCGGCGGTGCAGCGCGCCTACGGGGGCCGGCGCGAGATCGTCTGGCGCGAAGTCCTGGCGGGGGAAAAGGCCAAGAATCAGGTCAACGACTGGCTTCCCGACGCCACCCTGGAGGTAATCCGCAGCCACCTGGTGGCGATCAAGGGACCGCTCACCACCCCGGTGGGCGGGGGCATCCGATCGCTCAACGTCGCGCTGCGCCAGCAGCTCGACCTCTACGCCTGCGTGCGGCCGGTCCGCTGGTTCGAGGGCGTCCCCTCGCCGGTCAAGGATCCCGGCGCAGTGGATATGGTGATTTTCCGGGAGAATACCGAGGACATCTACGCCGGCATCGAGTATCAGGCCGGGACAGAGGCAGCCCGGAAAGTGGTTGCCTTTCTCAATGGGGAGATGGGGGCGAAGACGATCCGGTTCCCCGAGACCAGTGCCATCGGCATCAAGCCGGTCTCCATCGAAGGCTCCAAGCGGCTGGTGCGCGCCGCGATCGAATACGCGGTTGCCCAGAAACGCGAGAGCGTCACTCTGGTGCACAAGGGCAACATCATGAAGTTCACCGAGGGCGGCTTCCGCGACTGGGGCTACGAGGTGGCCCGGGAAGAATTCGGCGGCGTCGAGATCGGCGGGGGGCCCTGGTGTCAGCTGCCCGGGGGAGTGGTGGTCAAAGACGCCATCGCCGACGCGTTCCTCCAGCAGATCCTGCTTCGACCCGCCGAATACGATGTGATTGCCACTCTCAACCTGAACGGGGACTACATCTCCGACGCCCTGGCCGCGCAGGTGGGTGGGATCGGCATCGCCCCCGGGGCCAACATCAACTACCAGACCGGCCACGCCATCTTCGAGGCCACCCACGGCACCGCGCCAAAGTATGCCAATCAGGACAAGGTTAACCCGGGCTCAGTTATCCTCTCCGGGGAGATGATGCTTCGGTACCTGGGCTGGGGGGAGGCGGCCGACCGTGTCATCACCGCCCTGGACCGGACGATTGCACAAAAACGAGTCACCTACGACTTTCACCGCCAGATGGACGGGGCCACGCTGCTCCGGACCAGCCAGTTCGCGGAGGCGATGGTCGAGAACATGTAGCACTTGTCCCTCGACACTGAGGCCCTTTTCCGGAGGCCGATCTGACCCTTTCCCCGTGGTGCGACCGTCGGTCCTCCGCGGCCCGATTCTTCCAAACTGTTACCTCCAGGCTCGATGATGACCAGTTCTTCATCGAGCCGGCGTTCGTTCCCGGCCCGACTCGGCCCCCGCCGACGAACACCATACCGTCCAATTTCCGGAGACCCCATGGTTCCTGAGCCGGTCGCTGCTCCGCCTTTGGCGCGCGACCTCGCTGGGTTTCTCACGGCGTTCGCTGCGGCATTGCAGCGGGCTCAGATGTACCCGGAGGGGCACCCCACCCTGGACCGGGCGGTGGGCCACATGCTCGGGGTCCTGGCCCCCATGCTGGCCGAGCGGCCCGCCGCTACTTTCGCGGTCGCACCTACCCAGGTCTTCGTGGGCGCCGCCGCGAGCGACCCGGATCATCCTCAACTTCGGGAGATGGCGGGGCGGCTCTTCCGCCGGAACGTCGGCAGCATCCGGCTGGCCCGGGGCATAACCCGGGAAGAGGCCGTGGCTACCCTGGTCGTGCTCACCCGGGAGGGATCCGACCTGCTGCCGCATCGGTCCAGCCACGTCGAGGTGGAGCCGCTCAACTTTGCCGGGCTCACTCTCGACCCGCTGGAGCGCGACTCGGCCGAAGGATCGGGGATGCGCGGCGCGGCCATCTGGCCGGCGCTCGCCCGAGCGATCCTGGGAGAAAGCCCGCTTCCCGGCGGTGAGCCGGCTCCCAGTCCGGAGAATGTCGCGCTGGCGTTCGAGGCCCAGCCCGCAACACCAGCCCGCGACGGAGCGGTCATCCAGTATTTCCACGAAGCGGCGGATGCCTCCCGTGACCGGACCTCTCCCCAGGCACAGCAGATCCGCCGTCAGGTGGCCGGGCTGCTCGAGCGGCTCCGCCCCGAGACCATCGAGCGTCTGCTGCGGCGTGACCTGGACGAGACGAGCGGACACCGCCTGGTGCACGACCTGGCCGGGGTGGCGTCGGCCGCCGGGACGCTCGGCGTGGTCCGCGCCGCCGCCGCCATCGAGGGAAGGGAGATCTCTCTGCCGCTCGACCGGCTGCTCAGCAAACTCGCCCGGCACGCCGAGCACGGACCCGCGATGTCACGGCATCCGGCCGAGGACCAGTTCTTCGCGGTGGTGGGCGATCTGCTGGCGTCGTGGGGATCGCCCGGCCGCACGCTCGTCGAGCCGGTGGATCACCTGCCTCCGCCGCTGGTACCCGGCCTGACCAGCACGGAGGCGTACCGGAGCGATCCCCTTCGGCTCCTCACCATGCAGCTCGACATGGGCGCGCTGGACCATGCCGCCGAGCGGGCCGTGGGAGTGCTGGTCTCCCGGGGCGCGGTCCGCCCTCTGGTCGATCTGCTGGGGCGGTTGCCGGCAGACGGCGCGCTGGCGGGCAGCTACCGGCCGCTGGTGGTCCGCACCGAGACGCTGGCGGCGCTGCTCTCGGCCACGCCGGTCGATGTCGAGCCGGTCGAGCTGCTGGTGCCAGAGGTGGGGCCTGCCGCGATTCCCCTGCTGCTCGATGCGCTGGCCGGCTCTGAGGAGCGAAGCGTGCGGCGCCGGCTGCTCCAGCTTCTGGCGCACTTCGGCAACGAGGTGGTTCCCGAGGTGACCCGCCGGCTCCCCGGCGGGCCCTGGTATTTCCAGCGCAATCTGCTCCGGCTGCTCCAGATGCTCCCCGACCCCCCGGAGGAGTCCCTCGCGGTCGAGTACTCCCGTCATCCCGATGCCCGGGTCAGGGTGGAGGGGTTCCGGCTCCTGATGCGGCACCCCCAGGCGCGGGCCCGGGGAATCGTCGAGGGACTCTCCGATCCCGACATTTCGGGAGTGCGGGTCGCGGTCATGGCGGCGGGCGAGGATTGCCCCGCGGCCGCCGCGCCGCTCCTGCTGCGCGGATTGCAGGAACGGCGGATCGAGCCCGGACTGGTGCCATCCGCCATTCGGGCCCTGGGCCCGATGACGGAAATTCCCGAGGTGGTGGACGTGCTGCTCTCCCATGCCGGCCGGAAGCTGCCCCTGCTGGGCTGGCGGGTCGCGGTGAAGTCGAAGGAATCCCTGGCGGCGCTGGCCGCAATGGCTCGGCACTGGCACGCCGATCCCCGCTGCGCGGCCCTGCTGGCGCGGGCCCGGCGCCATCCCGATGCCGAGGTTCGCGAGGCGGTGCGCGCATGAGTCGGATGGACCAGTGGCTGCACGCCTTCGGGCACGCCATGGCGGTGCACGCCCTCTACGGGCCCGGCCACCAGGCCCGGCGAGAGTCCTGCAGCCGGCTGCTGGCGGCGCTTCACCAGCTGCTCCGGGCCGATCTCCGGCCAACCTTCACCTTTCTCGACGACGCGGTGATCTACCGCGCGCTCCCGGTGCACGGCTTCCGCGACTGGACCTGGGGACGCCGGTTGGGCGCCGTGGGGGTGCGGCGGCTCGAGTTTTCGGCTGAAGCCACCGTGGAATCCATCGACGCGATGCTCCAGCATCTCCAGCAGCGGTTCAACGGGGAGCAGCGCGGCCCGGTGCCCCATTGGCCGGGGATCGAGGCGGGTGACGTGAGCGTGGAGACCGAAGCCCGGCCGGTCGCTCCGCCCGCTCCCAGGCCGGTCGCGCCCGAGGTCCATCTGGGCGAGGAAGTGGGGGCCATGCGCTACGCCTGCGACCGGGTCGCGACCGGCGAGCCGCTGCCGCTGACCGAGATCTCCGGGGTGGTGCGTTCGCTGAGCGTGGCGCTTCATCCCGAGGGAGAGCTGCTGATACCGCTGCTTTCCGAGGGCTCCACCGGCGACCACCTGGCCTATCACGCGGTGAATACCGCGATCCTGGCGATGAGCTTCTCGGAGTGGCTCGGGCTGGGAGGGGAGGAGACCCGGTCTGTCGCGCGGGCGGCTCTGCTGCACGACATCGGCATGGTGCGGGTGCCCGACGAAGTCTTCCGGGTGGAGGCGCTCAGCGATGCCGGTCGCTCCGGGGTGGCGCGCCATCCCGAAGACGGGGCCCGGCTCCTGATGTCCCGGTCGTCCGAGCTCGACCTCGCCGCCACCACGGCGTACGAGCACCATCTCCGGATGGACGGAACCGGGTATCCCGCCCGGCGCTTCCACCCCGAGCCGCACTACATCAGCCGGGTGATCGCGGTATGCGGTGACTACGACGCGCTGCGTTCCGAGCGCTGCTACCGCCCCGCCCGCGACGCCGCCACCGCACTCCGGGAAATCGAGAACGGGAAGGGCTCGGTGTACGATTCGGCGGTCGCCACCTCGTTCGTGACCATGATGCAGCGGTGGGAAGCGCGGTGCGTCGGGGCCAGCGCGTGAGGTAGGGACGCGGAGGACGCGAAGGGCGCGGAGGACGGCAGGTTGTTGGACGGTAGGACGGTAATGGAGGTCGGTAGGCTAACTGGACGGTAGGACGGTAGGTTATTCGCGTCCTTCGCGTCCTTCGCGTCTTTCGCGCCCTAAACAAGGGCGTCCGCAGCAAACACGACGCTCGCAATCCAGAGCATGTCCGCCACGAGCAGATGCACCAGCTGCACCGCTGTCGGTGCCAGCAGGAAGAGATTTGTCAGTCCAACCACCAGCTGGAGCAGGACCAGCAGGGTGACCGCGCGGCCCCACCGCGACGTCAAGGCGGCGGGACGGGCCCGGCCCACCGCCCAGACCATCCCGCTCAGGTAGATCCCGGCGAGAATCGCGAGCACCGGGTGGAGGACCCGGAGCCGGATCAGGTAGTGCGCCGCCGGGTCCAGGTCGGCGCGGAGCCCTTCCGCGAGCGAGCGCGCCGGGAAGAGCGTGTCGCCCAGCGCCGCGATCGCCCCGGTCATGCCCACCATCAGGATCGCCGCCAGTCCAACGGCCAGGAGCCACGATACCGCTCGGCCTCGTCGCCCCGGCTCCCCGGCCGGCGCCGATCGGCCCGACCAGTGGGCGGTGAGCGCCAGCGCCGCCAGCAGCAGGAAGGTGTTGAGGAGGTGCGCGGCGAGGTAGACCGCCCGGCCCAGCGAGTCGTCGTCTCCCACCAGCTCGAGCAACACCAGTCCGGCGCCGATCAGCGCTTCGATGATGATGAACACCAGCGACCAGGCCGCGGCCGCGCGGGCCCGATGCAGCGGCGGCAGTGCCCGCCGGCTCCACCAGAACAGGATGGCCACCAGCAGCAGGGCAACGCCGCTGGTGGCCCGGTGGGTGAACTCGATCAGGGTGGTGAGGCCGGGATCCCGCGGAAGCATTTCGCCGTTGCAGAGCGGCCAGTGCCGCCCGCAGCCCGCGCCACTCCCGGTGGCGCGGACCAGCGCGCCCCACAGGATCACGAACAGATTGACGGCGACGACACTCCAGGCATACCGCGAGAAGCGCATGCCTCAAAGGTAGCGTCGCTCGGTTATTCCCGAACGCGACCCCGGAGCCGCTCCAGCGAGTCGGCGGGGAAGCCGCGCGGCGCGATCAGGTTGAATCGCACCACTCGATCCTGCAGTTCCTGGGCGAGCAGCAGTTCGCCGAATCCAGTGCGATAAACCACCCGAACCATGTCGCCCAGGATCTCGAGCCGCTCCGGGATCATGCCGTCGATCAGGCGGAGCGATCCGCCCAGCACCCGCATCGCCTCGGGCAGGGTGGCCGGCTGGGCCACCGCAAATGCGGCGCGATCGGCCAGCGCCCCCGCCGGCGCGACCTCGCGGAGCCGCGTCCCCGTCGCCTCCTGACGAAGCGCTCCCACTCGGCCCACCGCACTGGTCGGGGCAGCGGGGGGGCTTTGCGGTTGCGCTACCGGTGGCGCCGGCGGCCGCGCCGCAGTATCAACCGGGGCGGCCCGCAGCTCGGCCTTTTCTTCGGCGGGTGCGGCATTGCCGGTCGCGGCCTTTCCCCTCCGCGCGTCTGCCGGAGGAGGCGCCGCCGCCCCGAGCTTGGGCGCGAGCGCCTGATCCCGGCTCTGACTCACCGGGTCCGGCGCGGGCGGGGCCGGGGAGACCGCCGGTTCGGAGGCCGCCGGTTCATCGGCGCGGGCCTCCACTACGGAGTCGCGCGACGGTGTGGGCGCGGGCTCGAGGGGTCCGCCGCGCGCGGAGTACCCCAGTCCCGCCGCGAGGACCACGGTGGCGGCCCAGGCCAGCCGGGTCGGCCAGACTCGCCGGGGTGCCTTGCGAACCGGCATGACGGCAGGTGCCGCTTCGGGCAGCTCCAGCACTTCGATCAGGCGATCCGACTCGGCCAGAAGATCCTGCTCCTCGGTCAGCCGGGCCCGGCAATCCGCGCAGCCGCCCAGGTGGGCCTGGATCGGCGCCAGCTCGGCGGAAGGAATTTCTCCGTCGAGCAGCGCGTGCAGGGTTCCTTCGTCAAGATGCGGCATGCTTGGTATCCTCCTCGGCCCGGTAGGCCAGGACCAGCTTGCGGCGCGCCCGCGAGAGCGTGGTGCCCACGGCGCCGCGCGCCAGTCCCAGCGTGGCCGCAATTTCGTCGTAACTGAAGCCTTCCGCCTTGAGCAGCAGGGCTTCGCGATCCCGCTCCGAGAGGGCATCGAGCGCTTCCCGCACTCGCGCGATCCGCTCCCCCCGGTCCATCGTCTCGTCCGCCGCCTCGGCGGCCTCGGGCTGCTCGGCGCGGTAGAGCACCAGCCTCCGCTCCTGCCGCACCGCCTTGCGTCCCTCCTCGCGCACCAGGTTGAGCGCCACCGCAAACAGCCAGGGCCTCGGATTGCGCGGCGGTGCCGCTACCGCCCGGGCGAAGGTCTCCTGGGCGATCTCTTCGGCCCGGTCCCGGTCGCCGGTGCGCCGATACAGCATGCGCACCAGCGACTCGTGATACTCGGCGAACAGCTCGGCCAGCGGAGCGGTCATCGCCCCTCGAATTCCTGAAGGAAGCGGCTCATCGCACCCGGGGCCCACTCCGACAGGCCACCATCGGCCACCTTGAGGCTGGCCCGGCGGCCGGCCACGAGGATCGGGCTCCCGGCCGCGAGAGTGGCCCGCAGCGCGGGACGGGCTTCGAGCAAGGAGAACCAGGCCCGGCTCATCGGCGCGATCGTCGTCACCTTCAGGCTGTCGCTGTGCCCGATGTCGGTCCAGATGTCTCCGCGGAGGACCAGCACCCGGCCTCCGGCCCGCTTCATTTCGGCGGGGGCCATCCGGCCGTCCCGCGATCTGACTTCGGCTTTCACCTGGCCCATTCGCCTGGCCACGGCTTCCTCCGCCGCCTGGAGCGATCCGCTTCCCGACATCCCGGCGCTGGCCCGCGCGGCGTCGAACGCCTTGCCGCCGGTCATCTCCCGGGGCGCGGCGGGGGGAAGCGGCGCCGCATTGGCGACCTGCATGCCGGGCTCCAGGACGAGGTACGAGGTGTACTCGGTGAGGATGCCGTAGCGAAGGCCCAGATCCTTCACCCGCGCGATCAGCGCCGGCGAGGAGCCCTCGAGCCGGATCTGCCGGGTCAGCTCCCCGATCCGTCGCGCCGCCCAGAGCGGCGGCAGATACCCGCTTCCCAAGGCAGCGCGCTCGAAGGAGGCCTGAATGGTGAACCGCTCCCGGCGCCCGTTGCGGGTGCCTTCGATCACCACCGGTCCCCGTCCTTCTCCGCGATACCGGGTCACGATCACCAGCTCCTCGCCATAGAAGAGATCCGGCAGTACCGTGGGCGCCTGCTCTTCGAAGCGCACCGGCGCTTCCACGATGCGGAGGTCCACCAGCGCGGGGCGGGCCAGCTTGGTCAGCACTCCGCCCACCGCGTCGCCCACATCGGCCCCCGGGGCGACATAGGTGGCGCTGCCCCGTCCCTCCACCGCCAGCCGGTCCAGAAGATAGGTGTTGACGTCGTGGCCTACGCCCACGGTGAAGATCCGGGCCCGCCCGATCCGGCCCGCGGCGGCAGCCGCGATCCGATCGGGGGCCTGCTCTCCCACCGAGGGCAAACCGTCGGTGAGCAGCAGAATGGTGGAGAGCCGTCCGGTTTCGCCCCGGTCGGCCAGCGCCGCCTCGACCGCCCCTTCCAGGTTGGTGCCGCCGTTGGCGCTCAGGTCGTCCACGAACCGGCGGGCTTCGGCGAGCACCTCGCGGCTGGCCGGAGACCAGCCCTCCCGGAAATGCCGCACCCCGCTGCTGAACGCGATCAGCCGGAAGCGATCGCGGACGTTGAGCGTGCCGAGCGATTGGCGCAGCGCCGAGCGGGCTTGCTCCATCTTCTCGCCGCTCATCGAGCCGGAGACATCCACCACCAGGGTCAGGTCGCGAGGCAGCTCGGCTCCCGACTCGGCGGGAGGAGGAGCCAGGAACAGCAGCGCGAATCCATCGTCGCCCGGCTCGGCGTGGGTGAGCACGGTGCCGCCCACCAGGCCGCGGCGGAACGGGAGCACCAGGTCCACGTCGCCCTGCACTGGCGGCGCGATGGTGATCCGGAGCTCGCCGTCGCGGCGCTCGTCCTGAATCGTGTGGGTGGGGGAGTAAGGAGTGGCGAATTCATCACCCCGGCGAATCTCGACGGAGAAGGTGACCGGCGCGTCACCCCGGTCTCCCGCCGCGTAGCGGAGCCTGAGCGCGTCCCCATCCCGTCCCACCAGCTGGGTGAACCGGAGGATGATGGTACGGGTCTCCCGGGGCTGGATCGGAAAAACCTGGGCCCGGATGAGCCCGTGCCCCACCAGGGTGATGAGCGCGGGATCCTTCCGCTGCCGGACGATCGCCTCGTAGATGGACCGCGCCTGCTCGCTCGCCATCATCTCGCCCTTGAGCTCCTGCTCCCCCTGGAAGAGGGAGAAGGCGCTGAACGCGGCTTCGCCGGGCAGGGGATAGTGATACATGCCCTCGGCCACCACGCCGCCGTCGTTGCGGAAGCGCTCGTGGACCTCGAAGCGGGCGACCCGTCCTTCCACCACCGCGCGCACCGAAGAGCTGACCCGCACCACCGAGGCCGGGCCCCGGGGGCGGTTGGGGCGCTCGATATCGATCCAGCCCTGGGCGGCGAGCGGTGCCGGGAGGGCGAGCAACAGAAGAGCCAGCGGAAGGCGGAACATGGCGCATCTCCGGACTGTGGGTTCGGCCGGGAGATGCGTCGAGCGGGAATAGTTACACAGCGGGGCGGGGTTACGGCGTGACGACGGTACCGGTCGCGGTGAAGACGACGGGGGAAGGCGAGCCGATGCTGGCACGCACCCGGTTAATCCCGGGGAGAGTGCCGAGCTGGAGGGTGGTCGAAGCCAGACCCTGGGGATCGCTGGCGGATTCCTCCTCGGTCACGGTGCCGTTGCCGGCGGTCACCTCCCAGCTCACGACGAAACCCTCGACCGGAAATCCATTCTGATCCTCGACCCGGACCACGAACGGCTCCGGCAGCAGGGTCCCGACCGTCGAGACCTGGCCGCTTCCCGACACCCCCTTCAGAATTGCGAATCGAGGCGCAGTTGTGCTGACGCAGCCGGCCAGCACGATCGCGGCGGAGAGGGAGACAAGGCCTTGCCTGACAACTCTTTTCATCGTGGACTTCCGGGATTAATGACTCGCAATCCTTCACTCGCTCGGCAGCAAATGGGCGAGGAGCAAGTTCCGTTCCCGGGCTGCTATTCTTTGCGTTGTGCCGATCAGCCACCGCCGAGCCGCCATCGCCCTGCTGGGCGCCGCCGTGCTGTTCTCGACCGGCGGCGCGGCCATCAAGTCACTCGAGTTCAACGGGTGGCAGATCGCCAGCCTGCGCTCAGGAATCGCTGCGCTGACCCTGCTGGTGCTGGTTCCCGCCGCCCGGCGGGGCTGGGGCTGGCGGGCCGGCCTGGTCGGGGTGGCCTACGCGGTCACCGGGATCTGCTTCGTGCTTGCCAACCGGCTCACCTCGAGCGCGTCGGCGATCTTCATCCAGTCGGCAAGTCCGCTCTACGTGCTGCTGCTGGCGCCCCTGCTGCTCAAGGAGCCGGTCTCGCGACGGGACATTCTGTTCATGGTGCCGATTGCGCTCGGACTCGCGCTCTTCTTCGTGGGAGACGAGCAGCCGGTGGCGACGGCTCCTGATCCCCTGGCCGGCAACCTGATCGCCGCACTCTCCGCGGTGACCTTCGCGTTCGCGGTGATCGGGCTGCGCTGGCTGGGCCGGAAAGAGGGCGGGGACGGGGCCACTCCCGCCACCGCGGCGGTGATGGGAAACGTGATCGCCTGTGTGGTGGCGCTGCCGATGGCGCTGCCGCTGGGGTCGCATTCCGGGACCGATTGGGCGATCCTGGTTTACCTGGGCGTGGTCCAGATCGGACTGGCCTATCTGCTGATCTCCCGGGCGATGGTGCGGCTCACCGCGCTCGAAGCGTCGGTGCTGTTGCTGCTCGAGCCGGTGCTCAATCCGGTGTGGTCCTGGCTGGCGCACGGCGAGGTGCCCGGACCCCTGGCGCTGGTGGGCGGGGCGCTGGTTCTGGGGGCCACGATCGCGCGCGCGGGGTTGACCGAAACCCTCTCGCCGCACTAGTTTATGCGGCTCGGAACGGCGGGACCAGACAACCTCGTGGTGGTTGTAGCTCAATCGGTTAGAGCGCCGGACTGTGGCTCCGGAGGTTGCGGGTTCAAGTCCCGTCAGCCACCCTGGTCGTGAACGGATGCCATAGGTCCGTAGCTCAATTGGTAGAGCACCGGTCTCCAAAACCGGGGGTTGCAGGTTCGATTCCTGCCGGGCCTGTTAACGGCAGTGAGCGGTAAGCAGTGAGCGGTAAGCGGGAAAAGCACCGCAGGTCCCGCTCACCGCTTACCGCTCACTGCTCACCGAGAGTATGGCGCTATCGTCTAGTGGCCTAGGACACAGCCCTCTCAAGGCTGGTACACGGGTTCGAATCCCGTTAGCGCTATGTCAGCCCCGACGGGGCCCCATCGTCTAACGGTCAGGACACCACTCTTTCAAGGTGGTAATACGGGTTCGATTCCCGTTGGGGTCATCGGATCCGGACCGGCGCCGCTAGCTCAATTGGCAGAGCAAGTGACTCTTAATCACTAGGTTGTAGGTTCGATTCCTACGCGGCGCACTT
>Ga0209486_10000611_pt1 | contig 15791 bp, 17 predicted proteins | sample NCCompost_FD_187518 | JGI IMG/M metagenome (GOLD analysis project Ga0209486, IMG submission 187518) | Agricultural soil microbial communities from Utah to study Nitrogen management - NC Compost (SPAdes) (version 2) | ecosystem: Environmental > Terrestrial > Soil > Agricultural land | place...
TGTCAATCAAGACGGAACTCAAGAGCGGCCATGCGCCGACGGACAAGAGGATCCCCCAATGACTGAACTCAGGAACCTCGAAGGCGACATCGGGCTGGCCAGGCTGCTCCCGGTGTCGGTGCTCATCACCGCCCCGCTCGACCACGCGCTGACCATCGCCGCGGCGATTGCCAACGACGAGATCGAGGACCTGGTCGTTCACGAGGTGCAGGGGTTGGACGAAGCCCAGCAGACGGCACTGCTGCGGTTGCTGGAATCGCGCGTCGACGGCGGGCGATGCCGGGTCATCGCCACCTCGTCGACGTCGCTGTTCGAACGCGTGTGCGACGGGCGATTCCTGGGCGCGCTGTTCTACCGGCTGAACGTCATTCACATCGTCAGCGGGTTTTGCGGCGAGGGCGTCGGCACGTCGTCGAGGCCTATAATCGCGGCGTGAGTGATCGTCCTGGTACGAGCCCCGCCGCCACGGAGCACAAGTCGCACGCGCCAGCCTCGGTGGCGTGCTACGTCCTGACGGTGAGCGACTCTCGGACGCCGGAAACGGATACCGGTGGACTGGCGATCCGGCAGCTGCTCGAGCAGGCCGGTCACCAGGTGACGGGCCACGGCCTGGTGAAGGACGAACCCGCGCAGGTCGCCGCGCAGGTCCGGGCCCAGCTGGCCGATGCCCGCACCCAGGTGATCATCACCACCGGCGGCACGGGCATCACCTCGCGCGACGGCACGTTCGAAGCGATCGACAGCCTGCTCGAGAAGCGGCTTGACGGCTTCGGCGAGCTGTTCCGCATGCTCAGTTTCAACGAGATTGGCGCCCCGGCGATGATGAGCCGCGCCACTGCGGGAACCTCGGGGCGCAAGGCGATCTTCGTCCTGCCCGGCTCGCCCAACGCCGTCAAACTGGCGATGACGAAACTGATCATTCCCGAACTCGGCCACATCGCCCAGCAGCTCAGTAGATGATCGCCGCACCTCCGCACCGCCACGTCTCCGCACAGCGCCATGACCACTAAGATGCGACCGTTCGGCGAGATCATCTCGCTCGAAGAGGCGCGCCGGCGGATTGACGACGCCGTGCAGCCGATTGGGCGCGTGGATCGGATCCGCCTGGGCCAGGCCGACGGCCGCGTGCTGGCGACGAACATCGTCGCGCCCGGTGATGTTCCGCCCTTTGCGCGGGCAGCCATGGACGGCTACGCCGTCCGGGCGCAAGACACCACCGGCGCCACCCGAGTGGCGCCGCGCGTGCTCACGCGCGTGCACACGCTTTACACGGGCGAAGTTTCGCAACGGACCGTCGGGGCCAGGGAATGTATTGAGATCGCGACGGGTGCGCCAATGCCGCCCGGGGCCGACGCCGTCGTCATCGTCGAAGACACCGACGGCGAGGCCTCGGGCGCCGTCCAGGTATTCGCCGGCGTTGAACCGGGCCAGAACGTGGGCCGCCAGGCCGCCGACATCCGTCGCGGCCAGGTGGTGCTCGAGGCGGGCACGACGCTGACGCCCAGCCGGGTGGGCGCGATCGCCGCCCTGGGGCTGGATGATGTGGCGGTTTTCGCAAGGCCGCGCGTCGCGATCCTGTCTACAGGCAACGAAATCGTCGAACCCGGCCGTCCGTTGGAGCCTGGGCAGATCTACGACGTCAATCGCTTCACGCTGGCGGCGGTGATCGGCGACAACGGCGGGGAACCGATCCCCTACCGTACGGCGAGCGACACCATCGATGACCTGCGGCGCGCGGTTGACGAAGCCGGCAAGGACGATCTGCTCGTGTTTTCGGGCGGGAGCTCGGTTGGTGAACGCGACCTGATCCTCGACGTGCTGGCGGCGCGTGGCGAAGTGATCTTCCACGGCATCGCGGTGAAGCCAGGCAAACCCACCGCATTCGGTCGCGTGGCCGGCAAGCCGTTCTTCGGGATGCCGGGCTATCCGGCGTCGTGCCTGACCAACGCCTACATCCTGCTGGCGCCGGCGCTCCGCCGCATGGCGCGGCTGCCGCCGCGCGTCGCGAGCACGGTCACGTTGCCGTTGAGCGCCCGGGTCGCCTCGGCCGCTGGCCGCCACCAGTTCTACACGGTGCGCGTGGTCAACGGCGAAGCCGTGCCGGCCTTCAAGTCGTCGGGTGACATCACGAGCATGTCCCAGGCCGACGGCTACATAGAGATCGCGGCTGCCGACAAGTTCGTTGAGAAGGGGACGGCGGTGGCAGTGACGTTGTTTTAGGTATGTCTCAGATCGAAGTCGCCGCCAAGATCGGCATCCCCGAGGCCAGGCGCCACATCTTTCTCTGCTGCGACCAGACCACGCCGAAATGCTGCGAGAAGGACCGGGGGCTTGCGGCGTGGGACTATCTGAAGCGCCGCCTGAAAGAGCTCGGGCTCTCGGAGCACGGCGGTGTCCTCCGCACCAAAGCCAACTGCCTCCGCATCTGCGAAGGGGGTCCGATTGCCGTGGTCTACCCGGAGGGCACCTGGTACCGGGAGTGCGACCCGCCGGTCCTCGAGACCATCATCCAGGAGCACCTGATCCGCGGAAATGTAGTGAAAACACATGTAATCACCCAACATCCGCTGGGCGACCCCCGGCCTGCGTGAGCGAAACCGGCAAAACCCTGAATGATATAATTCACCGGTTTCACGACCTGTAAGTTTTCCGACTGAAATTCATCGCCGTCTCCCTCGTCCGGTTCCGCGATGAACCGCCGGGGCAGGGTAGAAAAATGCCAGTGACCGACGTCGCCGTCCAGGAGAGCCCCACCAAGTCGCGCCCCGAGCGCATCGTCAACGATTTCGCCATCCAGGTCGCCACCGTCAACGGATCGGGCAGCCAGACCGCCAACATGGTGCTGCTGCGCTCGATCTTCCAGATGGGCGTGCCGGTGTCGGGCAAGAACATGTTCCCGTCGAACATCGCGGGCCTGCCCACCTGGTACACCATCCGGGCAAGCGCCAAGGGTTACATCAGCCGCAAGAAGGAAGTGGACTTCCTCGTGGCGATGAACGCGGAAACGGCGAAGGAAGACGTGCTCACGCTGCCGCCCGGAGCGGCGGCGGTGTATGACGAACCGCTCAAGCTCAACGAACTGCGCAGCGACATCGTCTTCTACCCCGTTCCGTTCGACAAGATCATCACCGCCATCACCACCGACGCCAAGCTCCGGCGCCTCGTGCGCAACATGATTTACGACGGCGTCCTCTCGAAGCTGCTCTCGGTCGACATGGGGCAGATGGAGAAAGCGCTGCGCAAGCAGCTGGGCAAGAAGGAAAAGGCGATCCAGCTGAACATGGCCGCGCTGAAGGCCGGCTACGAGTACGCCGAGCAGCACCTGACGAAGCAGGACCCGTTCGTCATCGAGCCGATGAACAAGACGCAGGGGATGATCCTGATCGAGGGGAACCAGGCGGCGGCGATCGGCTGCATGATGGCCGGGGTGACCTTCGTTGGCTGGTACCCGATCACGCCGTCCTCGTCGCTCTGCGAATCGCTGATCGACTACCTGAAGAAGTACCGGAAAGATCCGGAAACCGGCAAAGCCACCTACGCCGTCATCCAGGCGGAGGACGAGATTGCCGCGCTCGGCATGGTGATCGGCGCAGGATGGATGGGCGCGCGCGCCATGACGTCGACGGCGGGCCCCGGGATATCGCTGATGGGAGAGTTCACCGGCCTGGGCTATTACGCGGAAGTCCCGGCGGTGATTTTCGACGTGCAGCGCGTCGGCCCCTCGACCGGCCTGCCGACGCGCACGGCGCAGCAGGACATCCTCACGACCGCCGTACTTTCGCACGGCGACACGAAGCACCCGATGCTCATTCCGGCGTCGGTGCACGAGTGCTACACCATGGCGATGGACTCGTTCGACCTCGCGGAGCGGCTCCAGACGCCGATCTTCGTGATGTCGGACCTGGACCTCGGCATGAACAACTGGATGTCGCAGCCCTTCGAGTACACGAACCGGCCGCTCGACCGCGGCAAGCGCCTCGACGCCGAGACGCTGAAGAAAATTGGCGAGTGGGGCCGCTACAAGGATGTGGACGGCGACGGCATCCCCTACCGCACGGTGCCGGGCGACGGCATGCCGGCGTATTTCACACGCGGATCGGGCCACAACGAAAAGGCGCAATACAGCGAGCGCGCCGACGACTACGCCAACAACCTCGATCGGCTGGCGCGCAAGTTCGACACCGCCCGCACGCTGGTCCCAAAACCCGAGGTCGAGAACAACGCCGTGGCGAAGATCGGCCTGATTGCTTACGGGACGACGCACTGGGCGATGATCGAGGCGCGAGACCAGCTGAAGAACGAGGCGGGAATCGAGACGTCCTACCTGCGGCTCCGCGCCTACCCGTTCACGAAGGAAATCTTCGACTTCATCGACAAGCACGATCGCATCTATCTCGTCGAGCAGAACCGCGACGCGCAGATGCTGTCGCTGCTGAAGATGGAATGCACGCCGGCGCAGTTCAACAAGCTGCGCAGCATCCTCCATTACGTCGGGCTGCCGATTGACGGCCGCTCGGTTTCCACCGAACTGGTCAAACAGGAACAGGGGAAGTAGCGCAATGTCGACGCCAACGCCACCGGCCGCGCCGGGCAAGAAGGTCAACCGCATCAACCTCGAGCCGGCCGCCTACCGGGGCGGCAAGACGACGCTCTGCGCCGGGTGCGGCCACAACGCCATCACCGAGCGCATCATCGACTCGTTCTACGAGCTCGGGATCGACCCGACGCAGGTGATCAAGCTGTCGGGGATCGGTTGTTCGAGCAAGGCGCCGGCCTACTTCCTGAACAGCGCCCACGGCTTCAACTCGGTGCACGGGCGCATGCCGTCGGTCGGTACCGGCGCGGTGATCGCCAACCGGAAGATGATCGCCATCGGCATCAGCGGCGACGGCGACACCGGCGCGATCGGCATCGGCCAGTTCGTGCACCTGATGCGCCGCAACCTGCCGATCGTCTACATCATCGAAGACAACGGCTGCTACGGCCTGACCAAGGGGCAGTTCTCGCCCACCGCCGACGTCGGCTCGACGCTCAAGTCGGGCGTGATCAACGACCTGCCGCCGATCGACACCTGCGCGCTGGCGATCGAGCTGGGCGCCTCATTCGTCGCGCGGTCGTTCTCGGGCGACCCGAAGCAGCTGAAGGCGATCCTCAAGGCCGCGATCAGCCACCGCGGCACCTGCATGATCGACGTGATTTCGCCCTGCGTGACCTTCAACGACCACGACGGATCGACCAAGAGCTACTCCTACGTCAAGGACCACGAGGAGGCGCTGAGCGACATGAACTTCGTCCCCTTCTTCGAGGACATCAACGTCGAGTATGATGCCGGCACCACGACGGCGGTGACCCTGCACAACGGCTCGCGGATCCTCCTCAGCAAGCTCGCTGAGGACTACCATCCGACCGACAAGATGAGCGCGATGCGGCTGCTCCACGAGTATGCCGCCCGCGGCGAGTACGCCACGGGTCTCATCTACGTCGAGCCCGACAAGCAGGATTTCGTCGAGCTGCTCGGCATGGTCGACGAGCCGCTGGCGACACTCCCCGAGTCGAAGACGCGTCCGGGCAAAGCGGCACTCGACGAAATCATGGAGAGTTTCAGGTAATTCCCGACGCCCAACGCCCAACTCCCAACGGGGAGTTCGCGCGGCTGGGAATTGGGACTTGGGAGTTGGGAGTTGACGCAGTATCTTCCGGTCGTCGTTTACCTGGTAGTGATCGTGGCGTTTGCTGTCGTGTCGCTGGGGTTGGCGCGCCTGCTCAGTCCCAGCCGTCCCACCGTCACCAAGCTGGAAACGTATGAGTGCGGCTCGGAGACGTTCGGCGACGCCTGGGTGCAGTTCCCGGTCGGCTTCTACCTCGTCGCCCTGCTCTTCATCGTCTTCGACGCGCTGGCGGTATTCCTGTTCCCGTGGGTGGTCGCCGTGCGCGGTCTCGGCATGTGGGGCATCTGGACGATGCTTGGCTTCCTGGCAATCCTGTCGCTCGGCTGGCTCTATGCCTATCGGGAACGGATCCTCGAGTGGCAGTGAAGCCGCCGGTTCCTGAAATTCCCGTCCCGGTCTGGAGAAACTTCAAGGATCTCCAGGAATGGGAACAGCTCCACCAGGTCAGGCCCGAGGGCGACAAGCACTCCTCGGCTTTCCTCAGCATCACCGAAGGGATCCACAGCTTCCCGGGCGGGTTCGTCGTGACCACGGCCGCCGACGCGTTCCTCAATTGGGCGCGAAAGTCGTCGGTCTGGCCGGTGACGTTCGGCCTGGCGTGCTGCGCGATCGAAATGATGGCGACTTTCGCGTCGCGCTTCGATGTCGAACGCCTCGGCATGGTGCCGTGGGCGTCGCCGCGGCACTCGGACCTGATGATCGTGTCGGGCACGGTGAACATCAAGATGGCGCCGATGCTGAAGCGCATCTACGAGCAGATGCCCGACCCGAAGTGGGCGGTGTCGATGGGTTCGTGCGCGAATTCCGGCGGCCCGTTCCGGCACGGTTACTTCGTCGTCAAGGGCGTCGACCGGGTGATCCCGGTGGACGTGTACGTGCCGGGCTGTCCGCCGCCGCCGGAGTCGCTGCTCAACGGCCTGCTCCTGCTGCAGGACCAGATTTCCCACTTCAGGCGCACGGGCAAGCGCGCCGAGCCGAACCCCAAGGTCGACTGACGCCGTGACGCTCGACCAGGCGCGCACCCTCATCGGCCAGCAATTCGCGACCGCGCAGATCGAGGCGGCCGTCGAGGGCGGCCCGGTGGTGGTGACGGTCTCGCCCGATCAATGGACGGCGTTCGCCGCGTTTGCGAAACAGGACCTGCGGTGCCGTTTCTTCTCGTTCCTCACCGCCGTTGACTGGAAGGACGCAGGACTCGAGCTGGTCGTACGGCTCGACAACCTCGACGACCGCATCGGGCTGATGATGAAGACGAAGCTCGGCCCCGGCGTGTCCGAGTGCCCGTCGATCACGCCGATTTTCCGCGGCGCCAACTGGATGGAACGCGAGGCGTACGACATGTTCGGGATCCGGTTCGCCGGCCATCCGGATCTGAGGCGCATTCTTCTGTCTGACGACTGGGAGGGTCACCCCCTCCTGAAGTCCTACGCGGTCGACACCCCGCACCCGCCGTACCGATGACCCCTCGATTGCACTCGGGGTCATCCCGAGCGACGCTCGTGACTGAAGGAGTCGAGGGATGACGACCGCGGCTGCCCCGAAACGCGTCGAGCTTGATTACGCCGGCAGCGAGCGGCTGACCATGAACATGGGGCCGCAGCACCCGTCGGCCCATGGCGTGTTCCGCGCGATCCTGCAGCTCGAGGGCGAGACCGTCGTGGATGTCGATGCGGTGATTGGCTACCTGCACCGCTGCCACGAGAAGCTGTCCGAAACGCTGACCTACGCCCAGTACCCGAGCATCGCCTCGAAGACCGATTACGTCGCGGCGATGACCAGCGAATTTGCCTACGTGCGCGCGGCCGAGCAGATCGGCAAGATCGAAGTGCCGAAGCGCGCGCAGTACCTGCGCGTCATCACCTCGGAGCTGCAGCGGGTCGCGTCGCACCTGCTCTGGCTGGGCACCTGGTGCCTCGACCTCGGCGGCGCGCTGGGCGGCGGGGCGACGATTTTCCTCTACTGCATCCGCGAACGCGAGCTGGTGCTGGATCTGTTCGAATCGCTGGTCGGGGCGCGGCTGCTCTACGGCTTCTACCAGGTGGGCGGCGTGCGCTACGACGTGCCGGCGGACTGGGTCAAGACCTGCCGCGAGACGGTTGACCTGATCGACAGCCGGATCACCGAGTACGAGCACATGCTCGAGGACAACCCGTTCTTCATGGCGCGGGTGCAGGGCGTCGGCGTCATCACGCGCGAGCTGGCCGAAGACGTCGGCATCTCGGGACCGCTGCTGCGCGGCTCGGGTGTCGACTTCGACCTGCGGCGCGCCGAACCCTACTCGTCCTACGAGGACTTCCAGTTCATCGTCCCGGTTGAAACGGCAGGCGACTGCTTCGCCCGTTACCGCGTGCGGATGGTCGAGTTCCGCGAGTCGCTGAAGATCGTGCGTCAGGCGCTCGACCGCCTGCCCGACGGGCCGATCTCCTCGCGCCCCGGCCTGAAGTCGGTGGCGCAGACGCGCATTCCGAAGGGCGAGGCCTACGTCCGCGTCGAGGGCGCCCGCGGCGAGGTCGGCTGCTACCTGGTGGCGGACGGCAGCGCCAAGCCGTACCGCATGAAGTGGCGCGGCGCCTCGTTCTCGAACCTCGCGATCCTGCCGCACATCGTGCCCGGCCACAAGGTGGCGGACGTCGTCGCCATCATGGGCTCGGTCGATCCGGTCTTTGGCGAGGTCGATCGATGATTGCGTCGCTCCCCGGCTGGGTCGTGCTGCTGATCGCGCCGGTGGTCGTCCTGCACGTCGTCATCGGCATCGTCACCTACGTCACGCTGCTCGAACGCAAGTTTGCGGCGCGGATGCAGTCGCGCATCGGCCCGTACCGGGTCGGCCCGCACGGCCTGCTCCAGCCGATTGCCGACGCGGTGAAGCTGATGATGAAGGAGGACGTCGTCCCGACGGCGGCGGACCGGCCGATCTACAACCTGGCGCCGATCGTCTTCCTGCTGCCGTGCATGCTGATCTTTGCCACCATCCCGTTTGCCCCGGGCCTGGGCGTGGCGGACCTGAACATCGGCATCCTGTTTTTCCTTGCCGTCTCCGCCATGGAAATCGTCGGCCTGTTCATGGCCGGCTGGGGCTCCAACAACAAGTACGCGCTGCTGTCGGCGATGCGGGCGGTGAACCAGGTGATTTCCTACGACCTGCCGTTCATCTTCGCCTCGCTGGTGCCGGTGCTGCTGGCCGGTTCGCTGCGGCTCGGCGACATCGCGGCGGCGCAGTCGGGCCTGTGGTTCGTCTTCTACCCGGTGATCGGGCAGCTTGCCTTCATTGCCTTCATCGCCTCGACGGTGGCGGCCGAGAATCGCGCGCCGTTCGACATTCTCGAGGCCGAGTCCGAACTGGTGGCCGGTTTCCGGGTGGAGTACTCGGGCATGAAGTTCGCGCTGATCCAGCTGGGCGAGTACGCGCACATCATCGGATCGTCGTTTCTCGGCGCGCTGCTGTTCCTGGGCGCGTGGGCCGGCCCCGGACCCGAGTGGCTCGGACCGGTGTGGTTCCTGATCAAGGCGATGTTCGTCTTCCTGCTGGTGACCTGGGTGCGCTGGAGCTTCGTCCGCATCCGCGTCGATCAGATTCTCGCGCTGTCGTGGAAGGCGCTGATGCCGGCGACGCTGCTGCTGCTCATCGCGACGGCCTTCGTGGTTGTCTGGAGGACCAATGGCGGCGTCTGAGGTGCAGACCGTCGCGGACGTGCGCGCGAACCGTGATGCGCGCCGCACCGGCGGAACCGATGTCATCGTCATCGTCCGCACGATTCTCAGCGCGATGCGGATGACCTTCCTGAACCTGTTCCGCAAGCCGGTGACGGTGCACTACCCGGACAAGACGCGGAACTATCCCGATCGGTATCGCGGCCTGCTGGCGCTCGTGTACGAGAAGGACACCGGCGAGGAGGCCTGTATCGGCTGCCGCCTGTGTGAGTACGTGTGTCCGCCTGCGGTGATCAAGGTCGAGATGCTCAAGAGCGAGAAGCGGAACTACGCCAAGAGCTTCACGCTGGAGCTCTACGCCTGCGAGTTCTGCGAGCTGTGCGTCCAGGTGTGCCCGACCGACGCCATCGTCATGATGAAGTCGTTCGACATGCCGACCACCGATCGGCGCGAGCTGCTGCTCGACAAGGATCGGCTGCACTCGATCGGACTGACCTTCGAGCAGTCGTGGGCCACCGGCAACAAGCTGCGCGACATGCAGGGGCCGCCGAAACAGGCTAAGCCGGTGGCGCACGCCCCCGCCGCCGCTGAAGGGACGACCGTTTCGTGAACGGCGAGGCGCTGGCGTTCTATTTCCTGGCGACGCTGCTCGTCGGCTCCGCGCTTGCCGTGGTGCTCACCAAGAATCTGTTTCACGCCGTGCTCTGGCTGGCGCTGGCGTTGACCGGCACCGCCGGCGTCTTCCTGCTGCTCGACGCCGAGTTTCTCGCGGCCGTCCAGCTCCTGCTCTACGCCGGCGGCATCGTCACGATTGTCGTGTTCGCCATCGTCGTGACCGAGCGCCTGGTCGGCGAGCGGATCTCGCAGACGAGCCGTCACATCGCAGCCGGCGCCGCGGCGGCGATTGCGCTGGGATGGGCGCTGATCAGTACCGTGTGGCAGCGGCCGCTGGCGATAGTGCGCCCGCCGATGGCGGACGACCTCACCCGGTTGATTGGTGAGACCGTGCAGACCCGTTTCGTGCTGCCGTTCGAACTGCTCGCCCTGCTGATGCTGGCCGGGCTCATGGGCGCGATCTACTTCGCGCGGCCAGAAGATTAGCGCCCGGCGATGGGACTGCAGGCTTATCTCACGCTCGCCGCCGTTGTCTTCTGCATCGGCCTTTTCGGCGTCATCACCCGCCGCAACACCATCGGCATCCTGCTCGGCATCGAGCTGATGCTGAACTCGGTCAACATCAACCTGGTGGCGTTCGCGCGGTTCAGCGCCGACGTCACCGGCATGATCTTCACGGTCTTCACCATCTGCATCACCGTGGCCGAGGCCGCGCTTGGCCTCGCCATCGTCATCCTGCTGTTCCGCATCCGGCGCACGGTGATGGCGGATCAGCTCGACCTGCTGAAGGGCTGATGACCAGCGACGGAATGCTGCCTCTCGCCGCCATCCTGCTGCACGCGCTGTCTTTTCTCGTGCTCGCGGTGGTCTATCCGCTGCGCCGGCTCGGGCGCCCGGCGGCCTACTTCTCGATCCTCTGCGCGGCCGGTTCGCTGGCCGCGGCCTTCCTGGCCTGGCAGGCGCACATGGGCGACGCGGTGTCGCGGCTGGTGTGGAACTGGCTGCCGACCCAGGGACAGACGCTCGCCACCGTCGGCGTTCTCGCCGATGCCGAATCCACCATCATGCTGACGCTGGTGGCGCTGGTCGCGTGCCTCGTCCAGCTCTATTCACTCGGGTACCTGAGCGAAGAGCCGCCGGCGTCTCTTGGCCGCTATTACACCTACCAGGCGCTGTTCGCGTTCTCGATGATGGGCGTCGTGCTCGCGCCCAACCTCCTGCAGCTCTTTATCTGCTGGGAGCTCGTCGGGCTGTGCTCGTACCTGCTGATCGGCTACTGGTATTACAAGCCCGAAGCCGCGCGCGCGGCGGTCAAGGCGTTCTGGACGACCAAGCTGGGGGACGTCGGCCTGACCATCGGCATCGTGCTGTTATGGCGGCAGGCGGGCACGTTCGATCTCACCGAGATGCGGGTGCTGGTCGAGAGCGGCGCGCTGCCGGTTGCCGGCCTCTCGCTCATTACTTTCTGCATCTACCTCGGCGCCATGGGCAAGTCGGCGCAGTTTCCGCTGCATGTCTGGCTGCCGGACGCGATGGAGGGCCCGACCCCGGTCTCTGCCTTGATCCATGCGGCGACGATGGTGACGGCGGGCGTATACCTGCTGTTGCGCCTCGAGTGGCTGTTTGCGTTGACGCCCGACGTGCTGCTGATCGTCGCGTGGATCGGCGCATTCACGGCGCTCCTCGCCGCGGTGCTCGCCTGCGTGCAGGACGACATCAAGCGCGTGCTTGCCTACTCCACCGTGTCGCAGCTCGGCTACATGATGACGGCGATCGGCGCCGGCTTCGCCACCGCCGGCTTCTTCCACCTGCTCACGCACGGCATCTTCAAGGCGCTGCTCTTCCTTGGCGCCGGCGCGGTGATCCACGCCGTCCACAGCAACGACCTGCAGCACATGGGCGGCCTCGCCCGGCGGATGCCGCAGACGACGATCGTCTTCCTGATCGGCACGTTATCGCTCGCGGGCATTCCGCTGTTCGGCGGGTTCCTGTCGAAGGAAGAAATCCTCGGCGCTGTCTGGACCGGCGGGCTGGTTGGTCCGTTCGCGGTGCTGATGCTGGTGGCGTTCCTGACCGCTTTCTACATGTTCCGCGTGGTCTTCCTGGCGTTCTTCGGGACCGGAGGCCTGAAGGCCTCCGGCTACCAGGCCTCCGGCCACCATGCTCCCGCGCCCCACTCGCACGACGTCGGCGGCGGCCGCGATCACTCGCACGTGCCGCACGACCCGCCCGTCAGCATGTCGCTGCCGCTGTGGCTGCTGGCGGTGCTCTCGGTGGCGATCGGACTCTATTTCACGGTCGCCGGGCCGGCGCTGCCCTTCGGCGCGGAGGAGGCCGAACTTCATCCGCCCGCGTGGCTCATGCCCGCCGCGGTCGGCGTTGCGGTCGCCGGCATCCTGCTGGCGTGGCTGACCTACCAGCGCCGCACCATCAACGCCGCTTCACTGGCCGCCGCCTTCGGGCCAATCCGCTACGCGGCGATGCGTAAATTCTGGCTCGACGACATGTTCGAGGCGCTGTACGGGAGCGTGTTGCTGGCGTTCTCGCGCCTGGTCGGCTGGATCGATCGCTACATCGTCGACGGCGTGCTGAACGTGCTCAGCGCGTGGACGCTGACGTCCGGCGACGACCTGCGGACGATGCAGTCGGGCCGCGCGCAGGACTACGTCTACGGCGTGGCCGTCGGGCTCGTCGTGCTGCTGCTCTGGGTGCGCCTCGGATGACCGACCTGCCGATTCTCTCGATCATGACCTGGGCGCCGTTCGTGGCGGGCCTGGTCGTCATGTTTTTCGCCCGGACGCGGCCGCTGTTGGTGCGGTACGTCTCGCTAGCCGGCGCGACGGTTTCGCTGGTCTGCTCGCTGTGGGTCTACTGGGCCTACGACCGCGCCACCGCCGGCTTCCAGTTCAACGAAGCCTTCGACCTGGTGCCGGCGCTCGGCATCTCGTACCTGTTCGCCGTCGATGGGATCAGCGCGCTGATGTGCCTGCTGACGTCGATCATCATCTTCGCCGGCGTGTTCGCGTCGTGGACGGTCAAGTCGCGCAGCCAGGAGTTCTACGCGCTGCTGCTGATCCTGACGACTGGCGTCTACGGCGTATTCGTGTCGCTCGACCTGTTCGTGTTCTTCCTGTTCTACGAGATCGCGGTGCTGCCGATGTACCTCCTGATCGGCATCTGGGGCTCGTCGGGCGAGGTGCGGCCGCAGGGGATCTTCGGCTGGGCGATGGGCCGCACCGGCGTCGGCACCAAGGAATACGCCGCGATGAAGCTGACGCTGTACCTGCTGTTCGGATCGGCGTTCATCCTGGTCGGCATCCTGGCGCTCTACGTCGCGACCGGGTCGCAGACCTTCTCGTTCCTCGCGTATCAGCAGACGCAGTTCGACCCGACGCTGCAGACGTGGGTGTTCCTGGCGTTCTATGTCGGTTTCGGAATCCTGGCCGGCATCTGGCCGCTGCATACGTGGTCGCCCGACGGACACGCCTCGGCGCCGACCGCCGTCTCGATGCTGCACGCGGGCGTGCTGATGAAGCTCGGCGCCTACGGCGTGGTGCGGCTGGGAATGGGCCTCCTGCCGGAAGCGACTGTCGACTGGGCGTGGCTGGTCGGCACCATTGCCTGCATCAACATCGTCTACGGCGCGCTGAGCGCGATGGCGCAGACCGACCTCAAGTACGTGATCGCGTACTCGTCGGTGTCGCACATGGGCGTGGTGATGCTGGGTGCCGCGACACTCACGGCAACCGGGCTGAACGGGTCGGTCTTCCAGATGTTCGCCCACGGCATCATGACCGGCCTCTTCTTCGCGCTGGTCGGCCTGGTCTACGAGAAGGCGCACTCACGCGAGATCTTCAAGATGGGCGGGTTCGCGACGATGATGCCCGGCATCGCCACGGCGTTCACGATTGGCGGGCTGTCATCGCTCGGCCTGCCGGCGACCGCCGGGTTCGTCGCCGAGTTCCTGACCTTCCTCGGCACCTGGAGCTCGGAGTATCGGTGGTGGCTGTTCCCCGCGGTACTCGGCGCCTTCCTGACCTCGATCTACGTGCTGCGCGTCGTCCGCCAGATCTTCTGGGGGCCGCGCAGCGAGGACCCGCACTTCCAGCACCTGCCTGACGCGATCGGCACCGAGTGGGCCGCGCTCGGCATCCTGGTGTTCGTGCTGGTGTTGTTTGGCGTCGCGCCCGGGATCGCGATTGCCCCGGTCGATACGGCGACGGTGCCGCTGCTCGAGCGCCTCACCGAACCCGCGGCGGCAAGGTTGGCGACGCCATGACGTTCACACCGGGCATGCCGCTCGCCATCGAACTGTTTTTGTTTGCCCTGGCCGTGCTCGTGCTGCTCGCGGGCATTGCGCGTCCACACCCGGGCATGGAAGGCCCGGCGGCGGCGGGACCGGCGGCGTGGATGACGCTCGCGGGGCTGGTTGCCGCGTTTGCACTGACCTTTTTCGCCTCCGAGGGCGAAGCGATCCTGCGCCTCTCGTTCGTCCAGGACGGCCTCGCGCTGTTTGCCAAGCGGTTGTTCCTCGCTTCGGCGGCGCTGAGCGTGCTCGGTTCGATGGCGCTCCGCCAGGGAACGCTGGCGCGCCGGAGCGCCGAGTATCACTTCGCCCTGATCGTGTCCGTGCTGGGGATGTGCATCCTGGCGTCGGCGCGCGAGCTGATCCTGCTGTTCGTCGCGTTCGAGCTGATGTCGATCCCGCTGTTCCTGCTGACCGGCTTCCTGAAACGGGAGGCGGTGGCGTCCGAGGCGGCGCTCAAGTTCTTCCTGGTTGGGACGGCTTCGTCGGCGATGATCGTTTACGGGATGTCGTTCGTCTACGGGGCGACCGGCAGCACCACGATCGACGCCATTCCGGCGGCGATGGCCAACGGCGACCCCCTGCTGATGCTCGGCATGGCCCTGCTGCTCGCCGGCCTTGGATTCAAGATCGCCGCATTCCCGTTCCACATGTGGGCGCCAGACACTTACGAGGCGGCCACCACACCGTTCGTCGCCTGGCTCTCGGTCGCGCCAAAAGCCGCCGGCTTCGTCGCCATCATCCGGCTCTACGTCGAGGGCGTCGGCGCCTCGTCGCTGATCTGGCTGCCCGCCGTGTCGGTTCTCGCCGGCATGACGATCGTGACCGGCAACCTGATGGCGATCCCGCAGCAGAACATCAAACGGCTGCTCGCCTACTCCGGCGTGGCGCACATCGGTTACATGCTGGTTGGCCTGGCCGCGCTCTCGAGCTCGGGCGTCGCGATGATGCTCTTCTACCTGGTCGCCTACATGTTCGGTAACATGGGCGCGTTCCTGGTGGTGGAAGCGGTGGCGCGATCCGAGCAGTCGGATTCGATCGAGGCGTACCGGGGCCTGGCCCAAAGGTCACCGCTGCTGGCGCTGGCCATGCTGATTTTCCTGCTCTCCCTCGGCGGCATCCCATTCGTCGCCGGCTTCTGGGCAAAGCTTTACGTGTTCTGGGCGGCAATTGAACGCGGACTCTACGGCCTGGTGTTCCTCGGCGCCGTCCTGACCGTCGTCGCGCTCTACTACTACCTGCTCGTCGCCCGGCGCATGTACATTGAAGCGCCTGAGCGCCGCGATGCCGTGCGCATCCCCGCCGCGCTCGGTATCGCCATCGCCGGCTGCGTGCTCGGCGTCGTCGGCATGGGTCTCTATCCTGCCCCCTGGGTAGACATGGCGATGCGCGTCGCTTCGACCTTATTCTGATTTGGGATTTGGGATTTGGGATTTGGGATTTGGGATTTGATTAAGGAGGTCCCATGAAACAGCTGGTACGAATGCTTGGAGCCATCTGCCTGGTGCTGATAGTGGCGGCGCAGCACGCCGCAGGGCAGTCGATCAACG
>Ga0209486_10000612_pt1 | contig 15761 bp, 9 predicted proteins | sample NCCompost_FD_187518 | JGI IMG/M metagenome (GOLD analysis project Ga0209486, IMG submission 187518) | Agricultural soil microbial communities from Utah to study Nitrogen management - NC Compost (SPAdes) (version 2) | ecosystem: Environmental > Terrestrial > Soil > Agricultural land | place: USA...
GCGGTTTCGACCGTGATTTCGCGCTCTGATGATTCGCCTTTTATGGCCACGACCGACGGTGCGGCGGAAGCACTGGGAGCGGCAGGGGCCGGCGCCGGTACCGACGGACTCGCCGGCGCGGGCTGTGTCGCGGCAGGTGCGCCCGTCGCTGTCGTGGCCGGAGTGGGGGCCGGCGGCGGCGGCAGGAACAACGCCTGCCAGCCGTACATCACGAGGGCGCCGAGTATGACCGCGATAAAGATCCTGCGTTCCATGAATGAGAACTACGCGTGCCCAGGCCGATCCGTGCGCCTGGCGGGCGGACAGGGATCGATGCCTGCGGCAGCAAACGGGTGACATCGCGCAAGACGCTTGATGCCGAGCCATACGCCGCGGGGTGCTCCGTGTGTCCGGACGGCCTGCGACAGATACTCCGAGCAGGACGGCTGAAAACGGCAGGATCCTGCAAATAGTGGCGAAATAATGGACTTATACGCGGCGACGAGCGCCAGCACGAAGGCGATCGCGACGCGGCCGGCGAGAGTGCGGCTGGTCACGGTCGCGTCGGGCGAGGGTGGTGCTGTAATCGGCCTCAAGGCTGGCAAAGGGCGCATCGAGCATTTCTCGGCGAGGCACGAGGATGACATCCAGACCCGCCGGCGGTTTCTGCTTACGGAACAACTCACGGGCGAGACGCTTGGCCCGGTTCCGCACAACCGCGGAGCCGAGTTTTCGAGTGGCGGCCACGCCAAGCCGGCACCGGTTGCCGCCGTTTGGCGCCACGAACAGGGTCATGAACCGGCCGGACAACCTCAGGCCGTGCTCGTATGCCCGCTCGAATTCCGGTCGCCGCCGGACGCGATCCTGCCGGGAAAGGCGCTCCGTCACCGGGCGCTCGCTCGTTACCGCTCGTCGGAGACGGTCAGGCGCTTTCTACCCTTTGTACGACGGCGTTTCAGCACGATGCGGCCGTTCTTTGTCGACATCCGCACCCGGAAGCCGTGCGTCTTGCTCCGGCGTCGCCTGTTGGGCTGAAACGTGCGCTTACCCTTTGCCATTGTGACTCTGTCCTACACAAGTGAGCGTCGAAACGTCGTGCCGTGAAACTCCCAATACTAGCCGTCGCTCGTCGGAAGTGTCAAAAGCGAGGCCGTTAATCGCGGTGTGGTACAGTTCGCGGGCGTTTCGGGTGCGTTGATGCAGCGCCGCCGCCTCGACCCGTTCGGTTTCTCCCCCAAGATTTCCACACCTGTGGAAAACATTGTGGAAAAGCAAATGAAACGGCTGGGGTACGGCTGGAAACGCTTGATTTATCGCGCTTTCAGCGCTGGCGAAGGCCGCTGACGCCATATTTTTCGGGCTTCGGCCGTCCCGTCGATCGTTTTGCGCCGGCCGGGCGCCGGTTTTTGGGGCGAAAGTCCCTGATTTCCTAAGATTTGTTCGGTGCTCCGCATGGACTCCAGTATCTGGGATCAGGTCCTCGGCCGGATCGAAACGAAAGTCAATCGCCACAGCTTCTACACCTGGTTCAAGCCCACGTCGTTCGTCGCCGAGGGCAACGGCGCCATCACCGTGCGGGTTCCGAACCAGCTGTTCAAGGACTGGCTCACGAAGCACTATTCGCTCGTGCTGTCCGAGGCGCTCGCGGAGGTCCGCCGGCCCGGCGTTTCCGTTGTATTCGTCGCGGAGGGCACTGCCGCGGCACAACCGGCCGACGACCCCTCCACTGCGCAGGACGCCTTCGAGCTGGAACCTCCGCCGCCGGTCGCGGCCGCAACGTCCCCCGCCGGCCTGAACCCTCGCTATACGTTCGACACATTCATCGTCGGACCGTCGAATCAGTTCGCGCATGCCGCGTGTCGCGCGGTAGCCGAGGCGCCCTCGCGCTCGTATAACCCGCTGTTCATCTACGGCGGTGTCGGGCTCGGGAAGACGCACCTCATGCACGCCGTCGGTCAGTATGTGCTCCAGCACGATCAGAGCCTGAAGCTGACCTACATCTCGTCCGAGCGATTCATGAACGAGATGATCAATGCGGTTCGCTATGACCGGATTCTCGATTTCCGCGAACGGTACCGAAGCGTCGACGTCCTGCTCGTCGACGACATTCAGTTCGTGTCGGGAAAGGAAGGCACACAGACCGAGTTCTTCCATACCTTCAATGCGCTCTACGACGCGCAGAAGCAGATCGTGATCAGCAGCGACCGGCCGCCACACGAGATCCCGGCGCTCGAAGAGCGGCTGCGATCCCGCTTCGAGTGGGGGCTGATCGCTGACATTCAGCCGCCGGATCTCGAGACAAAAATCGCGATTCTGAAGAGAAAAGCGGAAGCCGAAGCAGTGCCGCTCGCCGACAACGTCGCCATCTACATGGCCGGCCGGATCAAGTCGAACATTCGCGAGCTTGAGGGCTCGCTCATTCGATTGATTGCCTACGCGTCGCTGACCGGCCGCGAGATCTCGCTCGAGCTGACGCAGGAAGTCCTGAGGAACGTGATCGACCAGGATGAGAAGGCGGTCACCATCGAAAGCATCCAGAAATACATCTCGGATTACTACCAACTGAAAGTCGGGGAATTGAAGTCGCGCAACAACTCGAAGTCGGTGGCGATGCCGCGCCAGATTGCGATGTACCTCTCGAAGTCGCTGACCAATGCATCGCTGCCGGAGATTGGCAGGAGTTTCGGGGGAAAGCACCACACGACGGTTATTCACTCGATCAAGAAGGTCGAGGAGATGCGAAAAAAGGATCTCGATTTCAACAGCCTTATCACTTCGTTTCTACAGGCATTCAAGTAAATCCACAGGTTTCAACAGCTCAGCCAGACTGGTTGTTGTGGAAGAATTGCGAGGCGTAAATCTCCACCGTTTCCCCACGGTGAGCGCGGCCCGGTACCACCGAAGATAGCCATCCGTAAGTTATTGAAAAATAATGAGTAATTGGCAGGTTTAGCCTTTTGCACAGCGCCTTCTTTCTTGTATAATTTCTTATCTCTTCTGATCACTCTATAAGGGAGTGAACCACCACTTCCGGCTCCGTTGAACGCGGACACACCGCTCCGCTCGAGGTCCTATGGAATTAGTTGTCCGCAAGAATGAGCTTCTGCGAGAACTGCAACTTTTCCAGGGCATCGTCGAGCGCAAGAACACCATTCCGATCCTCGCCAACGTACTGCTCGAAGCGAAGGGCAACGAGGTGCGGATGCTGGCGACGGATCTCGAGGTCGCGCTTCGCAGCAAATGCCAGGCGGCCGTTGCCAAGGGCGGGTCGCTGACGCTTCCGGCGAAAAAGCTCTACGAGATCGTCAAGGCGCTGCCGGAAACCGACGTTCGGATCGAAGAGGACAAGAACGGCGTCAAAGTCGCTGCGGACAAGTTCGACTCGCGGATGCAGACGTTGCCGCGCGAGGACTTCCCGACGCTGCCCGAGGTGAGTGGAAAAGCGCGGGCGGTGCTTCCGCGCGCGGCGGTGCGCGAGATGGTGGCGAAAACACAGTTCGCGATCACCGGTGAGGACACGCGGTATTTCCTGAACGGCGCGAAGTTCGTTCTCAAGCCGCAGAGCCTCACACTGGTGGCCACCGACGGCCACCGGCTGGCGCTGGTGGACGTGAGTCATGCCACGGGCGTCGAGCAGGAAACAGGCGTCATCCTGCCGAAGAAGACGCTGCTGGAGCTGGGGAAGCTGCTCGCCGAGGGCGAAGGAGACATTCAGTTCGAGGCCGGTGAGAACCATCTCTTCTTCGAGGTTGCCGGGCGTGTGCTGATCTCACGGATGATCGACGGTCAGTTCCCGGCATACGAGCGGGTCATCCCGAAAGGCAACGACAAGACGATTGAGTTCGATCGCGATCGACTGACCAGCGCCGTCAAGCGCGTCGCACTGCTGTCGAACGAGCGATCGCGAGCGGTGAAATTCGAGATGGACAAAGGGAAGGTCGAAGTCACCTCGAGCTCGTCGGAGTTCGGGGAGGCGCGCGAGCAGCTTGCCGTGGACTATGACGGCCCCGCGCTCACGATTTCGTTCAACGCGCAATACGTGCTCGATTTCCTCAACGTCGTCGAAACCGACGTCGTGTCGTTGTCGCTGAAGGACGAGGTCAGCCAGGCGGTGATGAAACCCATTGGTGCGGATGGCTACGACTACACCTACGTCATCATGCCGATGCGCATCTGAGCGGAGCGTCGCTCTTCCGTCGAAAACGAGAGAGGCCGCCTGAGCGGCCCCATCCAGGGAAACGCGTGGAATATCCGGAACAGCCGAACACCAGTCAGCCAGACGACCTTCTCCCCGACGAGGCACAGGTGCCCGCCGGCGGGAATGGGTCTGCCGACGAATACGGCGCCGACAAGATCAAGGTCCTCGAAGGCCTCGAGGCGGTGCGGAAGCGCCCGGCGATGTACATCGGCTCGACCGGTGCGCCCGGGTTGCACCACCTGGTCTATGAGATCGTCGACAACTCGATCGACGAGGCGCTGGCCGGGTACTGCGACGAGGTCAACGTCACCATCCACATCGACAACTCGATCACCGTCGTCGACAACGGACGCGGCATTCCGGTCGATCAGCACGCCAGCGGCAAGTCGGCCGCGGAAGTGGTGCTGACGGTCCTGCACGCCGGCGGCAAGTTCGACAACGACAGCTACAAGGTCTCCGGCGGGCTGCATGGCGTCGGCGTGTCCGTCGTCAACGCCCTCTCCGAGCGACTCGACCTCGAGATCTGGCGCAACGGCTACGTCTACCAGCAAAGCTACGAGCGCGGGATCCCGGTCACCGATCTGGTGACGGCCGGTACGACGCAGAAGCGCGGCACGAAGGTGACCTTCAAGCCGGATTTACAGATCTTCGAGACGACCGACTACAGCTTCGATACGCTGGCGCAGCGGCTCCGTGAGCTGGCGTTCCTGAACGGCGGCATCCTGATCACCATCGACGACGAGCGCGATGGGAAGAATCACCGCTTCCAGTACGAAGGCGGAATCGTTTCGTTCGTCCAGCACCTCAACAAGAACAAGGCGTCGGTCAACGACAAGCCGATCTTCATGAAGGGCGAGAAGGACGGCATCGACGCTGAAATCGCGCTGCAGTGGAACGACGGCTACACGGAGCTGGTGTTCTCGTTCGCGAACAACATCAACACGCACGAAGGTGGCACACACCTGTCCGGCTTCCGCTCGGCGCTGACACGAACAATCAACGCGTACGCGGTCAAGAACAACCTGGCCAAGGACCTGAAGGACGCGAGCATCAGCGGCGACGATATCCGTGAAGGCCTGACCGGTGTGGTCAGTGTGAAGATCCCGCGGCCGCAGTTCGAGGGACAGACGAAGACAAAACTCGGAAACACCGAGGTGAAGGGGATTGTCGAAGCGATCATCAACGATCGGCTGGGACAATTCCTCGAAGAAAACCCAGCTGTCGCCAAGCGAGTCATCGGCAAAGCGGTCGATGCTGCGCGCGCACGCGAAGCGGCGCGCAAGGCGCGGGATCTCGTCCGGCGGAAAGGCGCGCTCGACGGCAGCAGCCTGCCTGGCAAGCTGGCGGACTGCCAGGAGCGCGATCCGGCCCAGAGCGAGTTGTACATCGTCGAAGGTGAATCGGCCGGTGGCTCGGCGAAGCAGGGGCGCGATCGGCGGTTCCAGGCCATCCTCCCAATCAAGGGAAAGATCCTGAACGTCGAGAAGGCGCGCTTCGACAAGATGCTGGGCAGCGACGAAATCAAGACGATGATCGCCGCGCTCGGCTGCGGCATCGGCACCGAGGACTTCGATATCGAGAAGCTTCGATACCACCGCGTCATCATCATGACCGACGCCGACGTGGACGGGTCCCACATCCGGACGCTGCTGCTGACGTTCTTCTATCGCCAGATGCCGCAGCTGATCGATCGCGGCCACATCTTCATCGCGCAGCCGCCGCTGTTCCGCGCCAAGCGCGGGCGGACGGAGACCTACATCAAGGACGAGCGCGAGCTGGAGACCTTCCTGATCCGCCGCGCCGTGGAATCGCGTGTCGTCAAGCTGGCGGACGGTGCCGAGCTGTTCGGCGAGACGCTCGAACACCGGCTGCAACGGATGATCGCCTACCGCAAGCTCCTGCAGCAGGTCACGCGCCGCGGCATCCCGCCGGAAATCGTGACGGCGCTGCTGCAGATGGACGCACGCGACAAGTCGTTCTTCGAGACGAAAGATCGCCTGGAAGTCCTGGCCGCGCGAATGACCACGCCGAACCGCACGGTGAGCGTTGGCCGGGACGACGAGCACAACGCGTTCTTCCTCGACATCGAGGATCGCTCGCACGGTTACCCGCGCCGATTCGTGCTCGGGGTCGACTTCATTTCGTCGGGCGAGTACCGCACGCTGGCGGCGGCGTACCGGGAGATCCACGACATCCACTTCCCGGTGGTCGTCAAGGCGATGGACACGGCGCGCGAGGACGACAGCGAAGACGCCAGCACGGCGGCGGCGGACGGCACCGCGATTGGCGGCGCGCCGATCGACGAGGCGACGAAGCTGGCGGCCGAACCGAAGGATCGCGTCGCCGACGCCGTTGGTGCCCGGCCGCCGAAGAAGGAGCCCGACACGACGCTCGCCGACCCGGATGCGTTCGTCGAGTACTTCATCACGGCTGGCAAGAAGGGGATCGCCGTGAATCGCTACAAGGGACTCGGCGAAATGAATCCCGAGACGTTGTGGGGCACGACGATGGATCCCGACGCGCGGACGCTGCTCGAGGTCCGCGCCGAGGACCACGCGGAAGCCGATCAGATGTTCACCACCCTGATGGGCGACCAGGTTGAGCCGCGGCGCAAGTTCATCGAGGACAACGCGCTCGACGTCCGCAACCTCGATGTATAGCGGCCGCGGACCTGACAAGGCCCGCGCCACGATCACCACTTACAGATGAACGCACAGACCGCGAACCGCGTACCCGTCAACATCGAAGACGAGATGAAGCGCTCGTACATGGATTACGCGATGAGCGTAATCATCGGGCGTGCCCTGCCCGACGTACGGGACGGCCTGAAGCCCGCGCATCGGCGCGTGCTCTACGGCATGAAGGCGATGGGCCTCTCCTCGACGCGCGGCTATCGCAAGTGCGCCAAGATCGTCGGCGAGGTGATGGGCAACTATCACCCGCACGGCGACGCCTCGATCTACGACACGCTCGTCCGCCTGGCGCAGGACTTCAACATGCGCGCGCCGCTCATCGACGGCCAGGGCAACTTCGGCTCGGTCGACGGCGACCCGCCGGCGGCCATGCGGTACACCGAGGCGCGGCTGAAGGCGCTCGGCGACGAGATGATGACGGATCTCGACAAGGAGACCGTCGACTTCGTTCCAAACTATGACGAGACCACCGAGGAGCCCTCGGTGCTGCCGTCGCCGTTCCCGAACCTGCTGGTCAATGGATCAGCGGGCATCGCAGTCGGCATGGCGACCAATATCCCTCCACACAACCTGCGCGAAGTCATCGATGCCGTCATCTGGACGGTCGAATCGAGTCACCAGGACACCCCGCCCACGGCGGCTGAGCGTCAGCGCAAGTTGCTGGAACTGGTGCCCGGTCCCGACTTCCCCACCGGCGGCTACATCGTCGGCCGGTCAGGCGTGCAGCAGGCCTACCTCACCGGGCGCGGCATGGTCATCATGCGCGCCAAGGCCGAAATCGAGGTCTCGAAGAAGGGCGATCGGCAGTCGATCGTCATCAGCGAGATTCCCTATCAGGTCAACAAGGCGCGCCTGATCGAGCGGATCGCCGACCTGGTGCGCGACAAGACCATCGAGGGCATTTCCGACATCCGCGATGAGTCCGACCGCAAGGGAATGAGCATCGTCATCGAGCTGAAGCGCGGCGAGGTCGCGGACGTCATTCTCAATAACCTGTACAAGCACACCGCGCTGCAGAGCAGCTTCGGCGTGATCATGCTCGCCATCGTCGGCGGCCGGCCGCGTGTGCTCACGCTCGCCGAACTGCTCGACAGCTTTATCGAGTTCCGGCGCGACGTCGTCCGGCGCCGGACCGAATTCGAGCTGCGCAAGGCCGAGGCGCGGGCGCACATTCTCGAAGGCCTGAAGATCGCGCTCGATCACCTAGACGCGGTGATTGCGCTGATTCGCGCCGCGAAGAACCCCGGCGAGGCGCGCGAGGGCCTGATGACGCAGTTCGGGCTCACGCAGATTCAGGCGCAGGCGATTCTCGACATGCAGCTGCAGCGTCTGACCGGCCTGGAGCGGCAGAAGATTCTCGACGAGCTGGCCGAGCTGCTCAAGACGATCGAACGGCTGCGCGCGATCCTGTCGAGCGACAAGATGCTGATGGAGATTGTCGTCCGTGAGCTGCGCGAGGTGCGCGATCGCTACGGCGATGCCCGCCGCACCGAAATCCTTGCCGAGGCCGGTGAGTTCCGCATCGAGGACCTGATCGCCGAAGAAGACATGGCGATCACCGTCAGCAACACCGGCTACATCAAGCGCACCGCGATTACGAGCTATCGCAATCAGCGGCGTGGCGGCAAAGGCCGCATCGGCATGCGCACGCGCGAGGAGGACTTCGTCAGCCACCTCTTCGTCGCGTCGACCCATGCCTACATCATGATTTTCTCGGACCGCGGCCGCGCCTACTGGCTGAAGGTGCACGAGATTCCCGACGTCGGCCCCGACGGCCGCGGGAAGGCGATCGCCAACCTGGTGTCGATGCAGGAAGGCGAACGCATCGCCGCGCTCCTGGCGGTGAAGGAGTTCGAGGACAGCAAGTTCATCGTCATGGGCACCAGGCGCGGCGAGGTCAAGAAGACCGAGCTGACCGCATTCAGCAACCCGCGCGCCGGCGGCATCATTGCGATGGACGTCGAGGAGGGCGACGCCGTTATCGCCGTCCAGGTGTCGGATGGCACCAATGAAATCTTCATCGGCACGCGCAACGGCATGTCGATTCGCTTCAGGGAAACCGACGTCCGCTCGATGGGCCGCACGGCCGGCGGCGTGCGCGGCATCGAGCTCCGCGAAGACGATGAAGTGGTGGCGATGGAGGTGCTCGAACCCGGCGGCACGATCCTGTCCGTCACCGAGCAAGGCTACGGCAAGCGCACGCAGCTGGACGAATACCGCGTGCAGTCGCGCGGCGGCCTGGGCATCATCAACATCCAGACCAGCGAGCGGAATGGCAAGGTCGTCGGCATGGCGCAGGTCCATGACGACGACGAGTTGATGCTGATCACGCAGCAGGGAAAGATCCTGCGGATGGCATCACGCGGCATCCGCACCATCGGCCGCTCCACTCAGGGCGTGCGGTTGATCGACATCGAGGGAGACGATCGTGCGGTGTCGATCGCCCGCCTCGCCGAGCAGGATGACGAGACCGCGAACGGAGCTGCCGAGCTGGCGCCAGACAACGGCGAGGCGCCACCGGCGGCGCCGGAGGAATAGCCGCTGAATCGGCTGCTGGCAGGCGTTGCGTGCGCCGCCGTCATCGGAGGCATCGGCTGCGGCGTGCTCTCGCCCGAAGAGCAGCTGCTGACCGACTTCTTCGAGGCGTCGCGCGTGTACGACGTGTCGGTGATGTCCCGCCTGTCGGCCGCTCCGTTCAACCCGAAGACCGACGGGATCGTCGATTCATTCGAGATCGAGCGCGTGGATCCTGCGGGTGACGGCACCGAACGGGTGACCGTCGACGCAAAGGTCCGTTCATTTAGCGGGCAGACCGGCTCACGCCAGCTGTTGTTCACGCTGACGAAGCGCGACGACCGCTGGTTTATTCAGGAATGGCGTGGCACCCCGTAAAGGGGTGCCCTACGGATGTCGCGTCACGTTAGGGCACGCCTTCAGGCGTGCCTCAAGCGACCTCGAGCTTGGCGAACTTTGCGCGCAGCGTCTTCTGCCCCACCGACGTGAATTTCACAATCAGCTTCACATCGTCGTCCAGCGGCTCGATGCTCAGGATCGTGCCGACTCCAAACGCCGGGTGTTTGACGCGCAGGCCCGGCTTCAGCCCCGACGGAACTGACTGATCTTCATCCTCGTACGCGTAGGCCGGCGATTCCTCGCGGCTCCTCCCACGATACCCGCTGCCCTTCCCGTACGACGTGCCGCGGAACTGGGAGAAGGACTGCTGCGGCGTCAGGAAGGTCGAGGGGACTTCGTCAATCAGGGTGGCGGGAATCTCGTCGATGAACCGTGACGGGTCCGTGGACTGGTAATCGCCGAACACGCGGCGGCGGGCCGCCGATGTGAGCACCAGCCGGCGCTGCGCGCGGGTGATGCCGACATAACAGAGCCGCCGTTCTTCCTCGAGCTCCGCGTCATCCTCCGCCGATCGCGAATGGGGAAACAGGCCCTCCTCGAGGCCGGCGATGACGACGACCGGGAACTCCAGCCCCTTGGCGCTGTGCATCGTCATCATCAGCACGCGCGCATCCTTCGAGCCGGCTTCCTCGTCGGCGTCGGAGAGCAGGGAGAGCTGGTCGACGAACCCGGCAAGCGCGGGCTCGGCGGTTCGCGTTTCGTACTCGCGTGCCGCCGAGACGAGCTCCATCAGGTTCTCGATGCGGCTCTCCGCCTCCTCGCTCCGTTCCTCGCGCAGGTCCTGCAGATAGCCGCTGCGATCGAGGACTTTACCGAGCGCGATGGAGACCGATTCCTCGGCGGCCATCGACGTCAGGTTGATCAGCAGGTCGCGAAACGCGGTGAGCGAGGCCGATGCGCGTGCCGGCAGCAGGCGGCCTTCGAGGGCGTGCACCAGCCGGGCCCACAAGGAGTTGTTGGTGGCCACCGGCTGGAGTCCGGCGAGCAGCGGCGGCAGCTCGACCTCGTCTCCCAATTCGACCGCGTCGAGCGACTCCATGACGCCCTTGCCGATACCGCGGGCCGGGACATTGATGACCCGCCGCAGGCTGACGTCGTCGTGCGGGTTCAGCACCAGGCGGAGGTATGCGAGGGCATCCTTGATTTCTTTTCGCTCGTAGAAGCGGACGCCGCCGATGATTTTGTAGGCGATGCCCGACCGGCGCAGCGCGTCTTCCACCGTTCGTGACTGCGCATTGGTCCGGTACAGCACCGCGACGGTATTGTCCGGGTCCTCGTGCAGCGCCGTTCGCGACGTGCGGGCGATGAACTCCGCCTCGTCGATGTCGTCGCCGGCGCGGTAATAGAGGATTCGCGCGCCGCCCGCGCGATCCGTGTACAGCCGCTTCTCCTTGCGGTTGCGATTCTGCGAGATGACCGCCGATGCCGCGTCCAGGATCACCTGCGTGGAGCGATAGTTCCGTTCGAGCCGAACGGTCATCGCTTCCGGGAAGTCGCGCTCGAAATCGAGGATGTTGCGCAGATCCGCGCCGCGCCATTTGTAGATCGACTGATCCGGATCGCCGACGACACAGAGGTTCCGATGTTTGCCGGCCAGCTGCTGGATCAGCAGGTACTGCGGTCTGTTCGTGTCCTGATATTCGTCCACCATGACGAACCGGAACTTGTCCGCATAGCGCTCGCGCACAGCAGGAGCCTTGTCGAACAGCTCCACCGTCCGCAGCAGCAGGTCGTCGAAGTCGAGCGCATTGGCGTCTCTCAGCCGCTGAATGTAGATCTCGTACAGCTTGCCGATCTGGGCTTCTTTCGGATTCCAGGAGTTCGCCGTGAACGTCTCCGGGCCTTCCATCCTGTTCTTGGCGTGGCTGATCCGCGACAACGCCAGCCGCGGCTGCAGCGTGCTGTCGTCCATGCCGATTTCGCGCAGCGCCTGCTTCATCAGCGTGAGCTGGTCCGTCGAGTCGTAGATCACGAAGTCGCGCGACAGGCCGATGTGCGGCGCCTCCCGCCGCAGGAGCCGGGCGCACAGGGCATGGAAGGTGGAAATCCACATGCGCTGGCAGTCGACGCGCAGCAGCGTTTCGACACGGGTACGCATCTCGCCCGCCGCCTTGTTCGTAAACGTGACGGCCAGAACACGATCGGGTTCCGCGAACTGTTCGCTGACGAGGTAAGCGATGCGATGCGCGATGACGCGGGTTTTGCCTGATCCAGCGCCAGCCAGGATCAGCAGCGGGCCTTCCGTCTTGAGGACAGCTTCCTGTTGTTCGGGATTGAGGCTGGAGAGAAGGTCCAAGCCTCTATCTTACCGTCGTCGAGAAAGGCCGAAAGGCCGACCTGAAGGTCGGCCTCTACTCCACCGTGACGGACTTCGCCAGATTGCGCGGTTGATCGACGTCGCAGCCGCGCCTGACGGCGATGTGATACGCCAGCAGCTGCAGCGGGATCGTCATCACGATCGGTGTCAGCATCGCGTCGGTGCGCGGCATGGCGAGCAGGACGTCGCGCTGGGGATCGAGGATGGCCGCCATTCGCGTGTCCCCTTCGCTGGTAATCGCGATCACCGACCCGCCGCGCGCCTTTGCTTCCTGGACGTTGCCGACGATTTTTTCGAAGACGTGGTCGTCGGGCGCGATCGCGACGACCGGCATCTTCTCGTCGATGAGCGCGATCGGCCCATGCTTCATTTCTCCAGCCGGATATCCCTCCGCATGGATGTAGGAAATCTCCTTCAGCTTGAGCGCGCCTTCGAGCGCGATGGGATAGTTGATCCCGCGCCCGAGAAACAGGAAGTCGGTCCGGTTATAGAACTTCTCCGCGATTCGCTCGGTTGCCGCCGAGGCCTTGAGCGCCTGCTCGATGATTTGTGGCAGCTGAAGAAGCTTTTCGATGTGGGTGCGCACCTGCGACGTCGACAGCGTTCCGCGCACCTGGGCCATGTGCAGGGCCAGGAGCTGCAGCGCGACGAGCTGCGAGGTGAACGCCTTGGTGGACGCCACGCCAATCTCCGGCCCGGCATGGGTGTAGACGGTGCCGTCCGCTTCGCGTGTCGCCATGCTGCCCACGACGTTGCAGATGGCGATGCTGCTGGCGCCTTTGCGTTTGCTTTCGCGCAGCGCCGCGAGCGTGTCGGCGGTCTCCCCCGACTGCGTGATCACGATCGCCAGTTCGTTGCCCGACACGATCGGATCGCGGTAACGGTACTCGGAGCCGTAGTCGACTTCGACGGGCACCTGCGCCAGCGCTTCAATCAGGTACTTCCCCACCAGGCCGGCGTGCCATGACGTGCCGCAGGCGATGAGCGTAACCTTCTGCAGACTCCGGAATTTTTCGTCCGGAATGTTGAGGTCGGCGAGGAAAATCCTTCCCCGGTCGAGCGAGACGCGTCCGAGGATCGTGTCGCGCGCGGCGGACGGCTGCTCGTAGATTTCCTTGAGCATGAAGTGCTTGTGGCCGCCCTTCTCCGCCGCAATCGGATCCCACATCACGCGCTGCGTTGTCTTGGAGACCGCGCGCCCGTCGTAATCGGTGAAGTCGACGCCGGAGCGGGTAATGACCGCCATCTCCTCATCGCCCAGGAACACGACATCGCGGGTGTGGCTCAGAATGGCCGGGATGTCGGAGGCGACGAAGAATTCGTCCTTCCCCAGTCCGACCACGATCGGCGGCCCATTGCGTACGGCGACGATCTTTTCGGGATCCTCGGCGGACACCAGCACCAGCGCGAACATGCCGCGCATCAGTTTGAGCGCGCGCCGGACCGCGTTCTCGAGGCCATCCGTCTTCATCTCGCGTTCGACGAGATGGGCGACGATCTCGGTGTCGGTTTCGGTTTTGAAGTCGTGACCCTGGCGCTGCAGCTCCGCCTTCAGCTCGAGATAGTTCTCGATGATTCCGTTGTGAACGACGACGATGCGGCCGGTGCAGTCACGGTGCGGATGGGCGTTTTCCTCCGTTGGCCGCCCATGAGTCGCCCAGCGCGTGTGCCCCACGCCGTAGAGCCCATCGACAGGATCGGTCCTGATCGTGTGCTCGAGGTTCGAGAGCTTGCCGGCGGATCGGCGAAGCTCGATTCCGTGTTCGCCGACCAGCGCGACGCCGGCGGAGTCGTAGCCGCGGTACTCCATGCGCCGGAGGCCGTCGAGCAGCACGGGCACGACTGGCTTCGAACCGATGTATCCGATGATCCCGCACATAACGGTTTCTCCCCGTTACCCTTTCGCCGCGCCCCGTTTGCGCGCGACCCAACCCTCGATGTTTCGCTGCTTGCCCGCGCTGACGGCGAGCGCGCCGGAAGGTACGTCTTCCCTCACCGTCGTGCCCGTTCCTACGTAGGCGCCTCGCCCGACGGTCACCGGTGCGATCAGCTGTGTGTCGCTGCCGATGAATGCGCCATCTTCGATGGACGTCTGGTGCTTCGTCTGGCCGTCGTAGTTGCAAACGATCGTGCCCGCACCGATATTGACGTTCGCACCGATCGTGGCGTCACCCAGGTACGCGAGGTGATTCGCTTTCGATCCGGCTCCGAGCGTCGTTTTCTTCAATTCGACGAAATTCCCGACCCGCGCTTTTTCTCCAACAACCGACTCGGGCCGCAGATGAGCAAACGGCCCGATGGCGGCGCCGTCTGCAACACTCGAACCAACGATGAGGCAGAAACTGTTCACGGAGACGTTCGCGCCAAGCGTCGAATCCACGATCCGGACGTGCGCCTGGATTTCACAGGCTGCTCCAATGCGCGTCTGCCCTTCGATCACCACCCCGGGATGAATGACCGTGTCGGGGCCGATTTCCACACCGGAATCGATATAGGTCGTCGCGGGATCGACGAGCGTTACTCCAGCGGCCATTAGCTCTTCGTTTTTGTTCTGTCTCACGATTCTGCTCACTTCCGCGAGTTCCGTGCGGCTGTTGATGCCGCGGATTTCATCCGGGTTCTCGACCATCAGTGTCTCGACGGCCAGTTTGCGGCGCCGGCAAATCGCCACCAGATCCGTCAGGTAATACTCCCCTTGCGCGTTCTGCGAGGCGATGCCCCGCAGGGCTTCGAAGAGCCCGTCGAGGTCGAACGCGTAGATGCCGCCGTTGATTTCGCGGATCCGCCGCTGCCCAGGGGACGCGTCCCGTTCCTCAACGATCCGCACGATTCGCCCCCTGGACCGTACAACTCGGCCATAGCCATAGGGCCGCTCGACTGTGGCGGTGACCACGGTGGCTGCGGCGTTCGCGCCACGGTGAGTTCCCACCAGCTCTTGCAAGGTGGCCGGCCTCAGCAGTGGAACATCGCCGGACAGCAGCAGCACGGTGCCCGAAAGGCCTCGCAGAACGGATTCTGTCTGCTGCAGCGCGTGTGCGGTTCCCAGCTGGGGCTCCTGCACGACGGTGCGGACGTTTTGGCGGCTGCGGAGATGTCCCCGGATATTTTCGGCCTTATGACCAATTACAACGGTGACCGTCACGGGTGAAAGCGTTGATGCAGCGTCCAGGACATAGTCAATCATTGCCCGTCCTGAGAGCTGATGAAGCACTTTCGGCAAAGTCGACTTCATGCGTGTGCCCAGCCCAGCCGCCAGCACAACGACGTGTATATCCTTAATAGGGCTTGTCACCTATTTTTGACCCGTTCGATGGCAGCGTAGACATCCCGAGCAGGGAGGCCGAGACGTCTAGCTGTTTCTGAAACTGCTGCCCGCCGCGTCAAAGCGCCAGATTCTGTTATAAGACCAAATTCAGAGGCGATGCCTTCGTCGCTCGGCCGTGACAGAGGAACCAATATATTGGTTGAAGGCCCAACAATGACCGTAAATTCCCCTCTGGGACTGGGAGCTAGTTGAGCGGCTATCTCGCCGGCAGTCCCGTGAAGGAACTGCTGGTGCAGCTTGGTCAACTCTCGGGCGACCATAATTGGTCTATTAACCAATATGCTGGCCCCGACTCGGAGCGTCTCAGCGATTCGATGTGGGGCTTCGAAGAAAGTC
>Ga0209486_10000615_pt1 | contig 15752 bp, 9 predicted proteins | sample NCCompost_FD_187518 | JGI IMG/M metagenome (GOLD analysis project Ga0209486, IMG submission 187518) | Agricultural soil microbial communities from Utah to study Nitrogen management - NC Compost (SPAdes) (version 2) | ecosystem: Environmental > Terrestrial > Soil > Agricultural land | place: USA...
CCGGCGTGGCGACCGACGATCGCGGCAACCGGTATACGATCGCGCCGGGAGAAGTGGGAGGGATCGGGGTGGTCAGCACCAACAGCTTCGATCCACGCTTCGTGCTTCAGCCCGGAGAAAGCGGCGTGGTGAATCTGCAATTCGTTTCGGCGGGCGGCGGCGCTGCGGCGGCGGGGAGCAGCTGGAGCATCGAGATCGGAATCCGGGAGATCGACAAGCTGAGCGAGAAACAGTACCGGCTGGGGAAGACCCACCTGCTTCAGTTCAAGGGCTATCGCGGGGGAGGGGGCGCGGCTCCGAACCCCTAGTCGCAGGCGGTGTCGGGGTGGAGCGTGATGCTCAGGCTGAGTAGCCCGGCCCCGGTGGCGGTCCGGGTCCGGAACAGCAGTACCTCTTTCCCTCGACGGGGATCGGCGCACTCGCTCCAGTTGCCGGGCTGGCGTTTCTGCCATGAGGGAAGCACTGCCGACACCTGCTCCTCGAGCCGGCTGAAGCTCACGCTGTCGGCCTGCGGACCGACCAGCGCAACCGGGAAGACCGCCACGATCGTCTTCCCGGGCCTGCCGTCGGCGTGCTGCCGCGCCAGCACCGAGATGCTGCTGGCCGAGACCGCCGTCGCGCTGTCCAGGTCGGTGGTCAGCAGAAACCGCCCCCGCCAGGAATCCACGCCGATCGAATCGCCGCGCAAGAGGGCGAAGCCGCTGCTCGCCTGGGCCAGCAGATAGCCGAGCCGCTCGGAAAAGCCCGCCGGAGGGGGCGTCGCGCTTTGCGCCACGGCGGAAGCCGGGACGAGAAGCAGCCAGCAGGCGAAGACTTTCCGAACGTGCATCATACACCTCATGACGCACCCCGCCGCAGAACCCCGCACACATCTTCCGGGCTGATATGTGTGGCCGGATCGTTGTGTGCCGTCAGACTAGCTATAGCGGTCACCGGCCTGCCGGGTGGACAGGCCGCATTCAATACTCAGAAAGAAGGCAGCACCATGCCCAGAACCAATTTCGCACCGGCCGCATTGCTCGTGAGTCTCGCAGTCATGGGACCGCTGAGCGTGCCCGGCACTGCGCAAACAGTCCGGCAGCCCTCGCCGGGATTCAACCTGTTCTCGGTGCAGCAGGACGTCGAAATCGGCCGCCAGTCGTCTGTCGAGGCCGAACGCCAGCTCCGGTTGCTGAACGACGCCACCACCAACGGCTACCTGACCCGGATCGTCAACCGGCTCGCGCTCCAGGCGCCGGGCGCCAAGTATCCCTACCGGATCAAGGCGGTGAATGCCGAAGAGATCAATGCGTTCGCATTCCCCGGCGGGCCGATGTACGTCAACCGCGGTCTGATCCAGGCCGCCCGCAATGAAGCTGAGCTGGCTGGCGTGCTGGCCCACGAAATGGCCCACGTGGCCCTGCGGCACGGCACCCACCAGGCCTCCAAGGCCTACCTCACCAAGGGCGGCCTCGGGCTCCTGGGCGGCTTGCTGGGCAAGCCGACCGGGTCCACCGGCCAGGTCCTCAACGCGATCGGCGGAGTAGGGCTGAATGCCGTGTTCATGAAGTTCAGCCGTGACGACGAATACCAGGCCGACCAGGTCGGAGCCCAGATGATGGTCCGCGCCGGCTACGATCCGGTGGCCATGGCGTCCCTCTTCGAGGTGCTCGCGATGCAGTCAAACCGGGAGCCCGGCAAACTGGAGCAGTTTTTCAGCAGCCACCCCCCGGCCTCCGACCGCGGGGTGAGAATCCGCCGTCTCGCGTCTACCCTGGGCACCGGCAGCACCCAGGTCGTCGGCAACTTTGCCGGCTTGCAGACCCGGCTCAACCGGCTGGGCAATGCCCCGCCCCAGGTGATCGGCAGTACCTCTCCGACAGTCATCGATGACGGTACGGTCCAGCCGGTCACCGTCGCGGTCGAGCCGCCGTCGGCCCGGTTCGCCCGGTTCTCCCATCCCAACGGGTTCTTCACCATCGATTACCCCAACAACTGGCGGGCCTACAGCACCAGTCTGGCGGTCTCCATCGCGCCGGAAGGCGGCGTGGCCAGCCGGAGCACCGGAGTGCAGACCCTGCACTATGGGTTGATCGTCAACCACTACGCCCCCTTCGAGGGCGAGACCGACCGCTGGTCGGCGAGTCTCCAGCGGAGCTATGCCCCGTTCGAGGATCGCACCAATATGCCCCGCGCGTTTCTCGAGGACGCCACCGACGATCTGGTCCGGACCGTGATGCGGGCCAACAGCTACCTCCAGGCGGAGGCGGGCTCGGCGCGCTCCGAGACCATCGACGGCGCACCCGGCTTCTCGGTGGTGCTGTCGGGACGGTCGCCGGCGACCGGTGAAGACGAGCAGGTGACCGTGTTCACCCGGGGGCTGCCCGATGGCCACGTGGTGTATGCCATCGCGGTGGCGCCGGCCCGGGAGGCCGCGGCCCTCGATCCGACCTTCCGTCGGATGGTTCAGTCACTCCGGGTCAACGACGAAGCGGCCCATCGAGGTCGCACGGTGAGCCAGCGGCCGTAGCTGGAGAGCCGGCAGCCTTCAGCCATCAGCCTTCAGCAAGAAGCGGGGCCGGGATCAGCAGCTTGATCCCGACCCCGCTCTTCTTGCGCCTTTGCGTCTTTGCGCCTTCCGCCTGTGAAGAAACCATCCTCCGCGTGGGCCCGTAGTCTGTCTCACTATGCAACCTCTCCTCCTGGCCTTGGTGCTTTTCCAGTCCCCAGAAGCCCCAGGACAGGGGATCCCCACCGACACCTACGCCAATCAGGCCACCGCGGACCTGGTCACCCGGGCTCGGGCGGCCCGGGAGCGCAATGAGCGGCTGGTAACCTCGTATACCGCCTCGGTCATCCAGAAGATCGGCGCCGGAATCCGGGCCCTGTCCAGGGACCGAATGCTCTTCCACCAGGAGCTCTCGGCCAACATCGCCTGGAAGCGCGATGGCAAGAGCACCATCGAAGTCACCGGGGCGCGCCAGGCGCTTCCTGCCGTCACCCGGGGCGAGAAGGTCCCCGGCGACCTCGACTCAAGCGTGCGCTGGCTGGTGGTCAATCCCGCCGAGGACTACCTCGGCATGCTGGGCGACGACGCGGACGGGTTCGTCTACCCGCTCAAGGAAGGCGCCGAGCTCGACTACCGCTACGCCATCGGCGACACCACGATCATCACCCTTGCCAGCGGCAAGCAGATCCGGCTGATCCAGCTCGAGGTGACTCCGCGCCGCTCGGAATGGAAGCTGATGTCGGGAGCGCTCTGGTTCGACGCCGACACCTACGGCCTGGTGCGCGCCGTGTTCCGTCCCGCCCGGCCGTTCGACATGCGGCGGGACAGCGATCCGGAGGACATGGAAGACGTCCCCTCCTGGGTCAATGCCACCGGCGAGATCCGGTTCATCACGATGGAGTACGGTTTCTACGAGGATCGCTGGTGGATGCTCCGCTATGCCGCCCTCGATGCCATCGGCACCGCCGGCTCCTGGCTTGGCGTCCCGCTCAAGTTCGAGCGGGTGTACACCGACTACGAGGTCGAAGGGGGAACTCCGCCCCCCGCGGGATCCACCTTCCGGCCCGCCGGCACCGTGCGGCGGCGGGAGCGGGACACGGCGGAGGGCTACGACCCCGACGCCTGGCGCGCCGTTCGCGACAGCCTGCGGGCGCTCCGGCGGGAGTGCCTCGATACCATGACCTCCCGGAGCCAGAGCGGCGATTGCATGCGGCTGGGCCGGCAGCGCGACACCACGCTCTCGGTCATCGTCCCCCGCGACACTCTCTCCCTGCTTTCCAGCCCCACCCTGGGCGCGCCGATTCTGGAGATGGGGGATGTGATCACCGAAGCGGAGCTGCGCGGGATGGCCGATGCGATCAAACGGCTCCCCGGCGCGCCCGGTGCCCGCCGGATCGAGATCCCCAGCAACCTCCAGGCGGTGCTCCGGCACGCGCGCTACAACCGGGTGGAGGCTCTCTCGTTCGGGATTGGCGGCAGCATCCAGCGAGGCCGGCTCACCATCGACGGCCTGGGCCGCATCGGGCTGGCCGACGGGGTGCCCAACGGCGAGCTCGGGTTGGCTGTGGCGGGGCAGCGCAACCGGTTCCGGCTGGGCGGCTACCGCCGGCTGGCCGCGGTGAATCCCGATACCCGCCCCTTCGGCGTGGTGAACAGTGTATGGGGGGTGCTGGCCCAGCGGGATGACGGCGACTATTTCCGCACCCTGGGGGTCGAGCTCACCGGCCAGAACACCGAGACCGGCTGGTGGAGCTGGCGGCTCTTCGGAGAGCGGCAGAAGGCGGCTTTCGTGGAGACCGACTTCAGCCTGCCGCATCTGTTCGACGGAAGCACCAGCTTCAGACCCAACGTCGTCGCGGACCGGGCCGACCAATTCGGCGCCTCGGTCACCCTGCACGGCAATCAGCCGCTGTCTCGAACCCTCCAGCTCGGCGGGGAGCTGACCGTCGAGGCCGCCACCGGCGACTTCGACTTCGGCCGGGGAAACGCCACGGTGCGGGCGATCGTGACTCCCAGGGCGGTTCTCGCCGTCGCGGTCGAAGCCTCGGCCGGGGTCAGTACCGGGCCGGTGCCGACGCAGAGCCGCTTCTACCTGGGCGGGCCCGCAACCCTCCGGGGCTACGACGGCGCCGTGATCGCGGGGACCGCCTATTGGCGTGGGCGGCTCGAGGTCGGCAACACCTTCCCCGCGCTGCGACTGACCGCCTTCACCGATGTGGGATGGGCCGGACCCCGCTCGGCCTTCTCCCGGGGCCGGCCGCTCATCGGCAGCGGAGTGGGGGCGAGTCTCATCGACGGACTGGTTCGCATGGATCTTTCGCGGGCCCTGCGCGCGCCTACCGGGTGGCGCTTCGACCTCTACTTTGATGGCCGTTTGTAGTCGTTGCGAGGCCGCGGAGCGGCCGAAGCAATCCCGTCGCGGTCTGGCGGCGGCGTTCTCCTCCGGCTAACCTGAAGTTCACTCCCCCATTCAAGGCCGTCGTTGGCTGAAGTTCCCGATCGTCTGAGTGCCGCCTTGTCCGGCGCCTATCTCGTGGAAAAGGAGGTGGGCGCCGGAGGAATGGCGACCGTCTACCTGGCCCAGGATCTCAAGCACAACCGCAGGGTCGCCCTCAAGGTGCTGCATCCCGGGCTGGCCCACGCCCTTGGACCGGAGCGGTTCCGCCGCGAGATCGAAATCGCCGCCGGGCTCCAGCATCCCCACATCCTGCCGGTGTTCGATTCGGGCGAGCACGAGGGGATGCTCTGGTACACCATGCCGTTCATCCAGGGGGAATCGCTCCGCGACCTGATGGCCCGGGAAGCCGAGCTGCCGCTGGAGCAGGCGGTGCAGATCACCAGGGAAGTTGCCGGCGCGCTCGACTGCGCCCACGCCCAGGGCATCGTCCACCGCGACATCAAGCCCGAGAACATCCTGTTGTCGGGGGGCCATGCCCTGGTCGCCGACTTCGGAATCGCCCGCGCGCTGAGCGAGGAGTCGGGCCGGCTCACCGCCACCGGGCTCGCCATCGGAACCCCGGCCTACATGAGTCCGGAGCAGGGCGACGGTGACCGCCAGGTCGAAGCCCGGAGCGACGTGTACAGCCTGGCCAGCGTCACCTACGAAATGCTGACCGGCGAGCCGCCCTATGCCGGCGCCACTGCCCGCGCGGTCATGACCAAGCGGCTCACCGATCCCATCCCATCGGCCCGCCGGCTCCGCCGGACCATCCCCGAGCCCCTGGACCGGGCGATCATGCGCGGCCTGGCACCCACTCCGGCGGATCGCTTCCCGAGCGCTGGGGAGTTTGCCCGGGCCCTCGTGAGCGGAGCGCTGGCCGCTCCCAGGACCCCGGCCCCGTCGTGGCGGCGGCTGGGTCTTGCCGCGCTCGCGGTGGCGGCAGTGGCGGCGCTGGTAGTTCTGCTGCCGGGACGGGCCGCGGCGCCCCCGTCGGCCGTGGGCGAGTACCTGACCCGGGGCAACCATCTCCTCGCCACCCGAACCCCCAAGGCGGTGGGTGACGCGATCGCGGAGTACCAGGCCGCCCTGGCCCTCGACTCGGCCAACCCGACGGCGCTGGCCCGGATCGGCTATGCCTACACCCTGTTTGCCGACTGGGGATGGGAGTACCCCGGCCTGACCGGGCCCGAGGTCAGGGCCCGGGCGATGGATTTCTCCCAGCGGGCCATCGCCGTGGATTCCACCTCGGCCCCGGCCTGGCTCACCCGAGCCTACCTGCTCAGCGTCAACGACCCCTACCATCTCCGGGGGGCCGTGGAGGCCTTCACCCGCTCGCTGGCGCTGGATTCGACCTCGGCTGAGGCGTGGTATCAGTTCGGTCAGTCGCTCATGGTGCTGGGGCGGAGTGAAGAAGCGGCCGCGGCCTACCGCAGGTCCTTCGGGCTCGACCCCAACCGGCCCATGGCGCTGATGTCGCTCTCGGCGCTCTCGCTCCGGGCCGGCCGGGTGGCGGAGGCGAGGTCGCTGGTGGACAGCTCGATCGCGGCCAGCCGCACCGTCACCAGCCCCTATGTCCGGGTGGTACGGGGGAGCATGGCGCTCGCCGCGGGGGAGGTGGATGCCGCGAACGACGAGGCGGACCTGGCCCTGGCACTCGACACGGTGTACAGCGCGCCGGCCCGGTCGCTCCTGGCCATGGTGTACGCCGCCAAGGGAGATCGAAGCCGGGCCAACCAGGAGATTCGCGAGGCCATGGCCGACCTGCCCGAGGGCGACGTGGCCCCAACCGAAGTCCGCTTCATTGCGGTCGCGCTGGTGGCGCTCGGGCTCAAGGACCAGGCGCTCTCCCTGATCGAGCGGGCCCGCCCCCGGGGCGCCATGCTCTGGTTCTACCTGGGCGCTTCGGGCTTCGACCCGATCCGGAGCGAGCCCCGGTTCCAGAAGGTCTTCGCGGAGGCGGATCCCACCCGCTAGTCCTTGCGAGGCCGCCTAGCGGCCGTAGCAATCCCGCCACCCTCGCGGCAGCCGGGTTAATGCCCTAGTTTATCCCTGTCCGATACCCCCTCCGAGGCCATTCATGCTCCCGCTGCTTCTGCTGGTGACGAGTCCGCTCGTGGCGGCTTTTGCGGGTGCCGCCGAGCCGCCCCGCACCGCGCTTCCAGTGATCGAGGCCAACGACAACCGGCAACCCGCCGGGACCCGAAGCGGGAAGGTGCTGACGCTGCAGCTTGAGGCGCGCACCGGGCTGTGGTATCCCGAAGGGCCGACCGGCCGGGGATTGGAAGTGGCGGCATTCGGCGAGCCCGGCAAGCCGCTCCAGAACCCCGGTCCGATGATCCGGGTTGCTGTGGGAACCGAGGTCCGGATCGCCCTCCGCAATGCGCTGGAGCGGCCGCTCACCGTGTTCGGGCTGGGGAAGACCCGGGGCAAGACCGACAGTCTCATGGTGGGCGCCGGCGGCGACGCGACCGCGACGTTCACGGCGAATGCCCCCGGGATCTACTACTACTACGCCCGCTCTGTTCCCGGCCCCTTCGGGGGAAGGCAGGAGAAGGACGCCGAGCTGAACGGCGTCATCGTGGTGGACGCTCCGGGCGCCGCGCCGCGCTACCAGGACCGGGTGTTCATGATCTCCTGGTGGTTCACCATCGATTCGACCAGCAAGTCCGGCCTGGGCCGCGCCACCATGGCCATGAACGGCCTCTCCTGGCCCCACACCGAGCGAATCGATCTGGTCCAGGGAGATTCGACCCGCTGGCACGTGATCAACCTCACCGAGGTCGATCATCCGATGCACCTGCACGGCTTCTATTTCCAGATGGAGGCCAAGGGCGACGGGGTGCGGGACACGGTGTATGCCCGTAGCGCGCAGCGGCTTGCCGTCACCGAGATCATTGCCCCCGGCCAGACCATGACACTGGCCTGGGCACCCACCCGGGCCGGCAACTGGATTTATCACTGCCACTTCATCGGCCACGTCTCCCATCACGCGGCCCTGGACACCGACCGGGGAACGCTCGACGAGACTGCGCTTGCCCATCATCAGACCGACCGGCCCCACCAGATGTACGGACTGGTGCTCGGCATTCGGGTGGCCCCCAGGGGCCCCGCGGTGGCGGAGACCCGCACGCCCAGGCCGATCCGGCTGCTGGTCCGGGAAAAGGACCGGGTCTACGGCGAGCATACCGGATTCGCCTATGTGCTGGGGGGATCGAAGGAAGAGGGCGACCTGGCCACCCTGCCGCCCCCGCCGGGCCCGACCCTGGTGCTGGAACGGGGCGCGCCGGTGATGGTGACGATCGTGAATCAGTCGAAGGAGCGCGCCGCGGTCCATTGGCACGGCATCGAGCTGGAGAGCTTCCCCGATGGAGTGCCGGACTGGAGCGGTCAGGGCACCGAGATTCTCCCCTCCGTCCGTCCGGGCGATTCGATCACGGTGCGGTTCACCCCGCCCCGTGCGGGGACCTTCATGTATCACTCGCATTTCAACGAGGAGCAGCAGATCAGCTCGGGACTCTACGCTCCGCTGCTGGTACTGGAGCCGGGCCAGCGCTTCGACCCGGAGACCGATCGGATTCTGATGTTTTCCTCCGGGGGTCCCACCGTCAACGTGATTACGGGACCCTTCTCCCCGACCGTGCTCAACGGGAAAGTTCAGCCCGAGCCGATGGAGTTCAAGGCCGGGACGACCTACCGGCTGCGGCTGCTCAACATGACCGGCGACGTCAACACCATCGTCGCGCTCATGGACGGCCAGACCCCGGTCGAGTGGCGGCTGGTGGCGAAGGACGGGGCCACCGTGCCCGCCCACCAGGCCACTACCCGCCCGGCCACCCTGTTCTTCGATCCGGGCGAGATCTACGACTTCGAGTTCACCCCCAAGGCTCCGGGCACCCTGATCCTGCGCTTCGGCCCCCCGGACGCGCCCCCGGAGTTCGGAGTGCCCAAAAAGGTTGACGTGGCGGTGGTGGTGAAATAGGGGAAGACTGGGGGAAAACCAGGGGAAGACTGGGCAATAACTGGGCTGGAAGGAGTAGAATCCGCTCCTACTCGAGAGGGCGGAACTTCTTGAGGAGTCCCAGCAAAGTTCGCTCGGAGCGCCGGCATTCCGCCAGCGCCCGGTCGCCGAGCGCCTCTTCAATGAGGCGCTCCTCCAAGAGGGTCGTGAGTACCTCATCGACCTCGATTGCCGACCCGAAGGCAATGGCGAGGTGTCTCCGGAACTGGGGCCGGGTTCCGAGGGCATAGCCCTCGGCGATATTGAGCTGGACGGAAAGCGCGGCTCGGCACAGCTGGTCAAGAAACGCGGCGGGAGCTGTCTTTCCGGATAGCCGAAGGATCCTGAGCGCGAAGCCGGTAACGGCCCTCGCCGACTTCCACGCCTGAAGAGACCGGTAGTCTGCCATCCGTCCAGTATGGCCTGACAGCCTCCATCGCAAGGGTACGACATTCCGCAAGTCGTTGCATATCACTGCAACCCGCTCCCCTTCCCCCAGTCATCCCCTGTTTCCCAGTTCCCCCAGTCTTCCCCTGTTTTCCCCGTTCCCCCTTTTTTCCCGGTTCCCCGTACGCTAGTTTGGAGAAACGGCGCGCGGCCGCGCGGGAGAGCCATTTGATGAAAACCCTCGCTCCCTCGATCACGCCCACCGTCCTGATGGTGGACGACAACGCGGCCTTCCTGGAGAGCACCGTCCGGGTCCTCCGTGCCGCCGGTGTTTCCCATCCCGTTATCACCGCCGCCAACGCCACCGAGACGATCAACTCGATTCATACCCTCGAGGGGCCCGCGATTCTCTTCGTGGACCTGAACCTCCGGGGCCGGATGAATGGCACCGCCTTGCTGCGGTATGCCCGGAGCATCGCCCGGCATCCGGTGGTGGCGTTCTATCTCTCCGCCGACGAGCGGGAAGACGTCCAGGCCGCGGCGCTTCGGGCCGGCGGGGCCTCGGGCTACCTGGTCAAGCCGGTGCATCCCGACCGGCTCATCGCCCATATCGCGATCGCCACCGAGCAGATCGAGAACATCCTGGGGGCCAACCACGACGTGCTGACCGGCAGTCTGCTGTCCCGCAAGGAGTTCGATATGCGGGCCGTGGTGGAGCTGGAGCGGGCTTCCCGGGCCCAGGGCCAGACCGCCGGGATCTTCGCCGACATCGACGACTTCAAGGCGGTCAACACCAACTGGGGGCACCTGGTGGGCGACCGGGTCATCCGGGGCGTGGCGGCCTGCTTCAACAAGCACCTGCGCCACTCCGACTCGGTTTGCCGCTACGGCGGCGACGAGATCTTCATGCTGCTCCCCGACACCACCCCGGAAGTGGCCCACCAGGTGGCCGACCGCATCGAAGGGGCGGTCCGCCGGCTCCGCATCGACGACGACAAGGGCGGCACCGTGAGTGTCACGATTTCTCTCGGCGTCGCATTTCTGCAGGGCGACGAGATTGGCGATGACCCGGCCGAAGGGCTGCTCGAGCTGGAGCGCCGCTGCGACCGGGTCATGTACCAGCGAAAATCGAGGTCGAAGGCCGGCTGATCCCGGCTCAGCTCCCTGTCTCCAGCGCGCACCCGGCCGGCGGCGTCGCGCGAATGATGCATTCGGCCCGGGGCAGCGGAAACTTCGAGAAGACCTTGTGGGCGGGAAGGTCCTTCGGCAGCGTCCCCAGCTTCCCGTAGTGCCGCAGGTCGATCCAGCGATGCCCTTCGAACAGCAGGGAATAGCGCTTCTCGTAGAGCAGCGCATCCAGCACGGCGGCGGCCGTCTGCGCTCCCGCGTACGCCGGAAGCCCACCTGAATTCACCCGGATGAAATTGATGTCCTGCAGCGCGAGCGCGATGTTGTTGAGGCCCAGGTTGGCCTCTGCCCGCAGCAGGATCAGCTCCTCGTTCCGGATGATCGGGACCGGAGCGGTGGGCGAATTGTAGATCGAGAAGAGGATGTCGGTCGTGATCCCCTGGGTGGTGACCGGCTCGGTTCGCGTCTTGACCTTGGCCTCGAACCGCAGGTCTCGTCCGCCGCCGGTCCGGAGCTGCGCGTCGGTCCGGAGCGAGGGGTGGGCATTGAGCGCGCGACCTTCCGGATCGAACAGGTTGTTCAGGATATCTCCGGAGGCGGCGCTGAAGACGTGGTACGCCCCGAAGCCGAGCGGGGCGCCGGTGTCGAGGAAGGACCCGGACAGCGCGGTGAGCGCGCCGGCCCAGTCGTTCAGGTACACCGCCACCCGGGCCCGGATCGCCCGGTTGAACCGGATGAACGAGACCGGCGTGTCGAGGTCCTCGAAGCCGGTCGAGAGCGGAAACGAGAATGTCGGTCCCGCGTTCAGCAAGTGGGCCCGTCCTTCGTCGAGGAGGGTCACGATCCGGTCGAAGGTTTCGGCTTTGGTGACCACTTCGGCGGGAGGCGCCGTGGGCGGAATATCGGCATCGATCACCGCGCCGTTGGCATCGCGGGTATCGATCACCCAGAGCAGGTCGAGCGCCTGGATGGTCTTGGCAAAGCCGCGGATACCTTCTTTCTGCGCGTCGCTCAGGCCGACCACTTTCTCGACCGCGGCGAGCACGGTGTTTCCGGTCCGGATGTTGGCATAGCGCTGTCCCCAGAGGTTGCCTCCGAATGCGGGGCTCCCCCCGTCCAGCGGTCCGCCGAGCATTTCGGACACAAAGCGCGGATCCGCGGGGTCCAGGTTGTATCCCTCCCGGCCCAGGATGGCGAGCAGCGGAATGAACCCGTTCTGCACCCCCCAGCTGGTTCGGAGCCCGATGAGCAGGCCGGTCGCGGCGGTGTTGACGCCGGTCGGAGTGGGGTTGTTCTGCAGCTCGTCCAGCCCGGGATTGTTCAGATCGGTCGCATCGAACGCGTCGCACCCGCCCAGGAGCAGGGCGGCGGCGAGGGCCGTGGCCGCCAGGGCCTTGGTGGTCGAGGTCATGGCTCAGAACCTCAGATCGAGGGTGAAGAAGAAGCTGCGGCTCGGCGGGAACGGCGTCACGTCGATGTTCCGGGCGATGGCCTGATTTCCGAAGTTGGAAACCTCCGGATCGAGCCCGCTATATGGAGTCGCGGTAAACAGGTTCCGCCCGCTCAGGCTGATCCGTCCTCCCTGAAAGACCCCCCAGAGCGACCGCACCAGACTGGATGGCAGCTCGTACGACAGCGACACCTCGCGCAGCTTGAAGTAGGTGGCCCGCTCGACGTAGTTGGCCGCCACCGTGCCGAAGCCCGACAGCCGGGCCTGTCCCACGGTCAGGGTCGATCCGGGAATCGGGTCGGCAAAATCTTCCGTAACGCCGCCGAAATCGTAGAGCAGCCGGGTGAGGTTGAGGATCTCGCTGCCCTGCTGCCAGTCGGCCAGGATGTGGAATCCGAAGCTTTTCCAGGTCAGATCGCTGATGAACGCCATCCGGAAGTCGGGATTCGCGTCCCCCAGCGTCCGGACCGTATCGCGGCCGTCCGGCAGGGTGTCGTTGCCAACGATCTGGGTCGCCGAGTGGCCGACCTCGATCTTGAATGCGCCCAGGGAGGTACCGAACCCGCCGCTCTCGAACGCCGGAACCGGAAGCTCGGTGATCTTGCTCCGGTTGGCGGCGAACGTGGTCCGGAAATACCAGGTCATCGCGCTGGTCTGCACCGGCACGAGCCCCAGCGCCAGCTCCACCCCGCGGGTCCTGAGCTTGCCACCGTTGAAAATCTCGCTCACCAGCCCCGAGGAGGGCGCCAGGGTCCGGGTGAGCAGCAGGTCGCTGATGTTCTTCTGGTACGCCGTGACTTCGAACGAGACCTTCGATCCGGCGAGCTGCCCGTCGATCCCGGCCTCGATTTCCCGCTGCCGCTCCGGCTTCAGCGTGGCCGATCCCGTGGTGGCACCGACCACCAGCCCGGGCAGGCCGCCGATGTTATTGGTCGCGGTAAGCGGGGTGAATTTCTGGCCGTAGAGCGGCTCGTTGCCCGATTCCCCGTAGGCGGCCCGCAGCTTCAGCTCGTTGAGGAAACCCGCGCCACTCCGCGCGATCAGGTAGGACGCCGCGGCCTTGGGGTAGAGATGATACTTGTGGCTGTTGGCATTGAGGCTGGACCGGTCGCCCCGGAGGCCGGCGGTGAGGAGCAGGCGTTCATCCATCAGGAGCACTTCCTCCTGGGCGAAGCCGCCGAGATTCACGATCAGTTGGCGTGCCTGGTTCACCTGCACATTGGTGCCCGAATTGACGTTGGGCTGGCCGGCAATGAGGTTCCGGCTCACGATCCGGCTGATATCCAGATCCCGCCGCGCGTATTGCACCCCGGCGGAGGTAGTGGCCCGGAACCCCCCGCCAGTGTAGGTGTGCACGGCGTTCAGGCCGAGGTTCAGATTCAGATTGTCGCTCTTGCTGAGGAGCGAAGTCCCCGGCAGTCCGTCCTGGGCCTCAAACTGGAGCTCGGGCGGAAACAGCAGCGCATTCTTCTGGGTGAAGAAATCCGCCCCCCCGTTGAACACCGCGCGGAACGAGCTCTTCTCCCCGGCGATGAGGTTCCAGGTCAGGTCGGTCCCGACCGTGAAACGCCAGACATCCTCGTCGTTCTGCATCAGCGCCGCGGTCTGGAGAGGATTCGAGCCGATGAAGCTATTCCGCGGAAAGGTGCCGTCCGGGTTCTGCCGCAGATCGGCGAAGCTTGGCGTAAAGGCCAGCGCCACGTAGAAGCTGGTGCCGGAGTTGTCGTTGTTGCTCAGGCCCCGTTGAGCCCGGGTATGCACCAGGTTGGTGCGCAGCCCGGCATCCAGGGTGCTCCCCAGGCGCTGGTCCAGGTTGAGCCGCACCGATTGCCGCTGGAATCCGGTGTTCGCGATGATCCCCTCGTCGTTCTGCACCGTCCCCGAGGCCATGTAGCGGGTGTTGCCCGACCCGCCGGAGAGCGTCGCGTTGCTCTGGCTGGACAGCTTGGTCCGCCCGGCGAGCTCCTCCTCGTGGTCGAAGTAGGGGCAGGAGCTGGCGGTGCAGCCGTTAGCGGCGCCGACCCCGGGCCGGTAGGTCGCGTCGACCTCGGCCGCGTTGGCGAACCGCCGCGATCCGACCTTGTTGGAGAGGGAGAAGACGCCGAAGGCCTGGCTGAGAGTGCCCCGGGTCGCCCCGGTCCGTCCCCGCTTGGTCGTGATGATCACCACTCCATTCGAGGCGCGCCCGCCGTAGATCGCGGCCGCCGAGGCGCCTTTGAGAATCTCGATGCTCTCGATGTCGGCGGGGTTGAGATCGGCGATCCGGTTGACCTGGGCATCCTGGGTCAACGCCGGGTTGGATCCGCCGGCGGCCGCGGTGACCGCGTTCTGGTTGGAGGGGATCGCCACATCGGACATCACCACCCCGTCAACGACGTAGAGTGGCTGGGCGTCGGCGTTGACCGAGGTGACCCCGCGAAGCCGCACCTGGAGGCCCCCTCCCGGCGCACCGCCGTTCGACTGGATGTCCACCCCCGCCACTTTCCCCTGAAGCACCTGCTCGAGGCTGGCGGTCATCTGCGGCACGGCGCCGATGTCCTCGGCACTCACCGTGGCGACTGCGTTGGCGAGGTTGCGTCGCTCGACCCCGGTGGCCTGACCGGTCACCACGATTTCCTCGATCTTGAAAACATCCCGGCCCAGGGCAACCTCCACGGTGGAGACGCCCGCCGGGACCCGGACGTCCTGCCGGCGATAGCCGACCGCCCGGACTTGCAGCGTGACCTCTCCGGCGGGCACCCCGGGCAGCTCGAATTGTCCAGCGGCATTCGGGCTCACCGCCATGGTCCCGCCCAGCAGACCGATCCGCGCTCCCGCGATTGGCGCCCCGGTCAGCGAATCGCGGACGCTGCCGGTAATGGTTCGCCCTTGCGCGCTTGCGGGGGCGCTCATCACCCCCAGCAGCAGAGCCGCCAGGATCCCGCAGTTGAGACGCATACGACCTCCAGGCTGTGAGTCGAGGACCGGTCATCGGGAGCTGCATCAAGGGATTCCTGCCCGACGACGGCGAATGTACGGCGGCCGCAAATTCCCGCCAGTCTGGAGACTGCGGGCTTCCCAGGCCCTGCCTGGGGGCCGCGGCACACTCCCTGCAACAAACCACACGCGTCGGTCGTAATACTTCCTGAATTTCCTTCCGCAGGGGACCCGATGGGCAGCATCCTCACAGCGTTCAGCCGCGGCATTCGCCGCCTGGGTACCCCCTTGTTCATCGCGGGAACGATGTTCGTTCTGGTCATTGGCGTGGTGGCCTTCGCGCTGTCCCGTCCCCGCCCCGCCGCTCCCCTTACGATCTCCTATGGCGCCCTGATCACCTCGATGCAGCGGGGCGGCGTGGATTCGATCCAGATCCGTCCCGGATCGGAAGTTCGCGGCTGGCTTCGCGGTAGAGCCGGTGAAGGAAAACTGGTCCGGATTATCTATCCCGCCGCGGACGCTGCTCCGCTGATCACCGCCGCTACCGCGTCCAGAGTGGGAGTGAGCTTCCTGCCCAAGCCGGCCGACATGGGCCTGATCATCGGCCTGGTGGCCACCCTGGGCATCGTGCTGATCCTGGCCGGTGCGCTTCGCCGGCAGCTCGGGGGAGGCAAGGTGGACACCGAAGCCGGCTCCATGGCCGGGACCGCGGTCACCTTCCAGGACGTCGCGGGAAATACCGGGGCCATCGCAGATCTCCAGGAGATCGTGGGCTTTCTGAAGGAGCCCAAACGATTCGCCGCCATGGGCGCCCGGATCCCCAAGGGGCTGCTCATGGAGGGCCCTCCCGGAACCGGGAAGACCCTGATGGCCCGCGCCCTGGCGGGAGAAGCGGGGGTGCCCTGCTACGTGGCCAGCGGCAGCGACTTCACCGGCACCTATGTCG
>Ga0209486_10000616_pt1 | contig 15741 bp, 10 predicted proteins | sample NCCompost_FD_187518 | JGI IMG/M metagenome (GOLD analysis project Ga0209486, IMG submission 187518) | Agricultural soil microbial communities from Utah to study Nitrogen management - NC Compost (SPAdes) (version 2) | ecosystem: Environmental > Terrestrial > Soil > Agricultural land | place...
GAAGTTCATATGGCTGACAAGGCGCACGGCATGGTCTTGAACCCAATCGACCTGACGCGGCCGAACAAGCCTGAGATGGAAGGTCCAAAGACGGCGCATGAGGAAGCTGTCATGATGCGCAAGATGTATCAGGAGCTGGTGCTCAAGAAACAGCTTGACGTGAAGGAAGCAGACAAGCCAGTTCAAATCAAGAGCTTGAGCCGAAAGAAACAGGAAACAGCGGAACCTGCGTTGGTCTAAGTCCGCTATCAATAAAATAGCAGCCCCGCGAGCATCAGTTCGCGGGGTTCGCTGCGTAAAAAGGGTCTCAAAACCCGCGTGGTTACTTGACCATGATGGTTTTTGACGTGTTAAATAGCGGGGTTGCGAGATCGACTAATCTGAAGACTGAGACTTTTAAGGAAGAGTATATCGAATGGCAATTGTTACGATTAATCAGGGCGAATCAATTGAGAGCGCTTTGCGCCGTTTCAAGCGCAAGGTGATGACCGAAGAAATTATTAAAGATGCCAAGAAGCACGCATTCTTTATCCCACCAGGCCAGAAAGCAAAACTAAAATCAGCTTTGGCGCGCAAGCGAAATAAAAAGAAGGGTCGCATGCGGACAGCCCCTCGCGATTAACACTCCGTTTTGCGCTTCGCCCGTGATCCCGGCCGTGCAGCTAAACGGATGCTTTGGGATTTGGCGCTGAAGCGAACCTGGCAATGACACGCATTCTGCTTACAAACGACGACGGCATTCAGTCCGACGGCCTCATTCAATTGGAGAAGTCGCTGCGGGAAGTCGGCGATGTGTACGTTGTTGCTCCGTCATCTGAAATGAGCGGCGCTGCGCACAGTTTGACGCTGGCTCGACCCTTACGTATCCGGCAGATAGATGAACGACACTGGACGGTGGATGGAACACCGACCGACTGCGTGACCCTAGCGCTGAACAAGATCCTTCCCAAAGAAGAGATGCCACACATCTGCGCTTCAGGGATCAATCACGGTGGGAATCTTGGTGACGATGCCACTTACTCAGGCACCGTGGCCGGCGCGCTCGAGGCTACAATCCTCGGAGTGCCCGGCATCGCGTTTAGCTTGGTAGCACGCGACAGATTTGATTTTCGTGAAGCCGCGCAATTTTCGGTTGTCGCTGTTCGGAAGGTGCTGGCTGAAGGGCTCCCGGAAGGAACGCTCTTAAACGTCAACATTCCGGCTAAGGAAATTACCGGAGTGCGAGTTACACGTCAGGGAATCAAGAACGCACGGCCAGTGATTACGGAGCACATAGATCCTCGAGGTAAACCTTACTTCTGGATTGGCGAAGAGTATTTCAACAACGCCGCAGCCGAAGGCACCGATTACAAAGCGATCGATGAAGGATATATTTCAGTTACTCCGTTAAAGAGTGACATGACAGATCATCGCGCACTAACGGCGATCGAGACCTGGAACTATTTAAAAGAATCCGAACTAACTTACAAGAGTTAACGAAGCAACCGATGTACTGAGTTACGTGCAAACAACCGGCCAAAAGTCTTCCAGTCGCAATCAGGATTATTCCATTCCCCGCGAGCGAATGGTCGAACGTCTTCGCGACCATTACCAAATCAGAGATCAAAAAGTCTTACAAGCGATGCGGCTGGTGCCGAGACACATGTTTGTCCCGGAAGCCCTGCAGAGCCGTGCTTACGGCGATCACGCGTTGCCAATCAACGCGAGTCAGACCATCTCGCAGCCGTACATTGTGGCTCGAATGACGGAACTCTTAGAGGTTGATTCGAACAGCCGTGTACTTGAGATTGGCGCGGGCTCTGGTTATCAAACGGCGGTGCTTTCTAAAGTTGCAGGGCAGGTTTACGCAATCGAACGAATCGGTGATCTGGCTCGGCAAGCGCAGATTAGAATTCGCGAGCTCGGCATCTACAACGCAACGGTTAAGTGCTTCGACGGTACACTGGGTTGGGCGTCAAACGCGCCCTATGATGCGATACTGGTGGCCGCAGGTGGTCCAACAGTTCCGCAACCGCTGGTCACGCAACTTAAGGTTGGCGGCAGATTGGTTGTGCCGGTGGGTGAATCACGAGAGTCGCAGCGCCTGATTCGGGTAATCAAAACTGAGACCGGTAGCAAGCAGGAAGATCATGGAGCCTGTGCTTTTGTCCCATTGATCGGACAGCATGGTTGGTCGTCGCAATAACATTTTTATGGATTCAATTTACGAACTTTTTCATCAGCTTAGAGATTTTCTCAATCCTAAGATCATCATTGAAACGCTGCTCGCCAGGGGCGGTATCTTCGTTTACTTTGGACTTATCTTTATTGTTTTTGCGGAAACGGGCTTAGCGGTCGGCTTTTTCCTTCCCGGAGATTCTTTGCTGGTAGTTGCAGGCTTGTTCGCAGCCGCCGGCAAATTGAATCTGGCAATTCTGCTGAGCACTCTGTTTGTCGCTGCAGTTGTCGGCGACGCGGTCGGGTATCTAACGGGTGCACGCTTAGGTCCACGTCTTTTTAAACGTCAAAAATCTTTGCTCTTTCGGCCCAGCCACTTGCATAAAGCCCACGCGTTTTACGAAAAGTATGGCGGCAAGACAATCATCATCGCGCGCTTCGTGCCGATTGTGCGAACGTTTGCCCCAATCGTTGCCGGCGCTGCCAATATGCCCTACCGCCGCTTCGTTGTCTTCAACGTGGTGGGCGGGTTTCTTTGGGTGTTTAGCATGATCCTGGCTGGATATTTCCTGGGCAACATTCTCAAGTCGCAGTTTGGTATCGATCTCGAAGAACACATCGAGTGGGTCATCATCATTGTGGTGACGTTGTCGTTGTTACCCGCAGTGATTGAGTATCTAAAATCCCGCCGCGAGAAGACGCGGGAAACGAAGCCCAGCAAGGTTCAAGTGTAGACGTCCCTTCATTCCGGCTTTCACACAAAATGGAACTTTCACGCGGAGCCGGCATCCTACTCCATCCGACTTCACTGCCGGGGCGCTATGAAATTGGCGACCTGGGACCCGAGGCGTACGACTTCGCTGATCTTCTGGCTGAGAGCGGCCAGAGCCTCTGGCAGATGCTGCCTCTAGGGCCAACTGGCCACCGTAACTCTCCTTATGCATGTTACTCAGCGTTCGCAGGAAACACCCTGCTCATTAGTCCCGACCAACTAGTCAGTGACGAATTGTTGGTTGCGGATGAGGTGTTAACGTCTTCACCGTCATCATCAGAAATAGATTTCGAAAGTGCGCGCGATCAGAAAACTGTTCTACTCGATAAGGCGTTTGCGCGTTTTAAGAACACTGCTGATCCTCACTTAACGGAAGCGTTCGAGGCTTTCAAACAAAAGAACGCATCGTGGCTGGATGACTATGCTTTGTTTCGCGTTCTGAAGTCGGCGAACAACGGAGCGGCGTGGAATGACTGGGAGCCGGCACTGGCAAGCCGCGAGGAGTCACCGTTAGCACGTGCCCAGGTTGAGTTTAGCGAGGAGCTCTCTGCGGAAAAGTTCCTTCAGTTCCTATTCTTCAAACAATGGAGCGCGTTGAAAGCATATTGCAGCAAGCAGGGAATTAAACTGATCGGTGATATTCCCATGTTTGTTGCCCACGATTCCGCGGACGTTTGGACCAATCGCAAACAGTTTAAGTTAGACGAAGATGGTTTGCCGCTCGTCGTCGCCGGAGTCCCACCTGACTACTTCAGCGACACGGGTCAGTTTTGGGGAAACCCAATCTATAACTGGGAACGCATGGTAGATGACGGTTTTCAGTGGTGGATTAAACGCTTTCGCGCATCTCTGCAAATGTTTGACATGGTTCGAGTCGACCACTTCCGTGGTTTCGCTGCCTGTTGGGAAATTCCCGCCGGGGACAAAACTGCAGAGCGAGGCCGATGGGTAACTGCCCCCGGTAGAGAACTTTTCGAATCCGTTCAAGAGGTGCTTGGTGATTTGCCGGTGATCGCCGAAGACCTTGGTGTCATAACTCCGGACGTGGAACTTCTACGTGATGATTTTGGTTTCCCAGGCATGCGTGTGTTGCAGTTTGCCTTCGGCGGTGACAGCAGTAATAGCGATCTACCGCACAACTATCGACGAAATGTCGTGGCATATACAGGTACACACGACAACAACACAACCGTTGGTTGGTTCAATGATGTGGCTGGGAAAGGCTCAACACGCACCCCGGAGGAGGTTCAAGGCGAGCGCGACTATTGTAGGGCGTACTTGAACACGGACGGAGCGCAGATTCACTGGGACTTTATTCGTGCGGTCATGGCATCGGTCGCTAACACAGTGATCATTCCATTGCAGGATGTCCTAGGCTTGGGGTTAGAAGCGCGGATGAATGTACCTAACTCCGTGGAAGGAAATTGGATGTGGCGGGTTAAAGCCGGAGCTCTGACTGACGAAATAGTTGAGAGGTTGGGATCCCTGACCGCGACGTACGGCCGGAAGACTGACATTCAAAAGAGTGCCATCGACTATGCTGCCCGCCGATGATTGAGTCGTCGGGGAGCGTTTGATTTCTTGAAGGGGACAAGGCCGATTCGGTTCATGGCTTGTGGTATTTCCCTATTCCGCATAAACCAAACCCAAACATTACCCGTCCGTAAGTTTTCTGCGCTTAACAGTATTATTCCCACATTTATCCCAATGACATCGCGATCAACCCAACCCGTGTTCGGGTTGAACGCGTCGGTGAAACCATATTTGCCATACACCTTTGTTCCAAATTTATCTGCCATGGCGCGAAGCGCTGCAATTGAGAGTTCAGGAGTAAACATAAGCGAACCACCCGCCGCAGAGGGTACCACGGTTCCGTCAATGGCCGGGTCGCGCGGTGGTCCACCCCAGGCGAGGTAACCCCTGGCGCTATCAGAAGCGGTAATACCCCACATATTTGGCCCATACCCGGGAAACTCTCCAGACAGGTTTATGCAAAAGGCGCGATGGGCCATCGTGGCGCTAATTGAGTTCTCAAAGTAATCGATCCTGTCGCCTCTATTTTCTCGGCGCTCACGAAAGTCGATCCACGCGTGGGAATATTGATGCATGAAGAGAGGAACGCCAATCGTTGTGAAGTAGGCATATCCCTCATACCTGTATCTGTCTCGCCAAAAAGCATACCAGGAACCGGGCGAAATAGGATGGGTAGGTGACCCTATTGCCAAGAGATAGAGAATCGCGTCTTCGCTGTACGTGTCCCAACGTGGTTTTAGAAAGCCTGTCTCCGGTTTCCAACCATGCGACAATAAAGTTGCATGCCCATTAAGCATCCAACGAAAATCAACGCGTTGATAAATCTTCGTGGCCAGGTGAACGATCTCATCATCGTTTCGAAAGTACTGCCGCGCGGTAAGGATGCCGCCGAGTAGCAAAGCTGTGTCAATGGATGAAACCTCGCTTTTCCAGCGTCTATCGCCGGTTTTCGCGTCCTGCCAATGATAGAACCAGCCGTGTTGATGAAAAGCCTTATTTCCAAAAAAGCGCAGAGTATTGCGCACGCGCACGCGGGCTTGTTCGAAAGTGATCCATTTTCTTTCAGCTGCAATACAAAGAGCCGTCAAACCAAAACCCGTAGCCGCTATACTCGCGACGTTGCGGTGACTCTCCTCTAATGGCGAACCGTCTATTCGTGCGCGATCAGGAACCAGACCAGTTTGGGGATCGGCTTGCTCCCAGAAGTATTCAAACGATCGGCGCGAAACATCTTCAAGAAAAGCCTCATCCCTTTGATTGAGTCGCGCGGCTCGGCTAGCCTGGGTTTGGTGAGTTTCAGCACGAAGAGACTCTGCTATGTGGTACTGAGGGGCGAAGGTTAACAGCAACAAAGCTGCGATTAGTCGAATAAGCAGTTTGCGGGACATGGCCGTTTTAGTGAGAGTTCGTTTGTGGGTCTTCACGGCGATTTAGAGTAGTGGATCATTTTCTTGTTGAACAATAAATACCAAAAGGAGTGCGATTCCACCGAGAACGGACAACACTCCAAACAGGATTATTATTCTGGTAAGTAGCACGCCATGGGGCAGGAACCGACGAAGGAACCAGGGAAAAACATCCTCGTGGAACTCCTGGACTTGCCTGTGAAGGATCGTCATGACCAGTCCCACGATAATGAAGAAACCGCCCAAGATAGCCTTGTCAAGCGGACTACTTTGCATGCTCAGTATTGTCTAACAGGGCAACAACATCCTCAATAGACCACAGCTTAGAACTAACACCAGCGGCCATCACGAGAGTGCATATGAGGCGCAGAAAATATCGAGTGTTGAAACGCGTAAATGACGCACTACCCGATATAACTTTTCAGATCATCATTTAAGATATCGCGCAGCCACGATGTCAGGGGTGTCCAGATTTCTTCTTTGGCGTAGATTCATCACCAGCCGAATAAACTGGGCATTAGACCATGCAAGCGGCGTCGCCGAACCAGTTCCTTCGCCAAAACTCAAGTCGCGTGTCGCACCGTGCGGTTTATCCCATACTTGCTCAGGTAGCATCAGTCCCTCATTAGCGAAACCAAGCATTGTGTCGAGCCGCTTGCGCGCTTTCGCAAATTCGCCACGCGCCAGTTCATACTGCCCGCGTTCTCCTGTCAGCAGCACCCACAAATGTCCCCTGCCAGTATATTTTCCGTCCCAGTTCCACGGGCGACCATCTTCCATTTCGCCGTAGCCATCGCGAACATAACGATACCAGGCCTCGCCGTGCGGCGTATCAACTCGAATCTGTTGGTCAACGACTTTAAGTGATTGTTCTATCAGCGGGTCGCGAGGCGATTTGATCCCGAGTCGCACCAGCTCAAGAAAGCTGGGGTCAACGATCTCTCGCTCATCAGCGATGCCGGCATTGTTGTTGAGTTCGATGCGTTCTCCGGCGTTCGGTCTTCCTTTTTGAGTCAGACGCAGATAGTAATTCCCGTCTCCATATTTTCCATTCGTCGTCGCTGTCCAGCTCTCAATATTCCGCGCCCAGTCGTCCGCTGTGTTGAGATACTTTGCGGAGGAAGCGTCATCGCCGTTTCGTTTCGCGATCTCGGCGGCACAAACCAGCCCGGCAATTTGGGCGGCAATGGTTGCGGGCGAATAGCCCGCTTTCTCCTCCCACCGTTCCTGTTGCGTCACCGGTCCCACATTTACGATGTAATCTGCGGTGCGCTTGATGTGCTTCAAATAAGTCTCGCGGTCCGTACGTCCGAGCTGGTAAGCCAGGATCAAAGGATATGAGACTTCGTCCATCTGCACGGCATCACCCACTGTTCTCCCGTCGACCCAGGTAATTTGCGGGAAACTGCCGTCCGCTTTTTGCTGAACCGTGAAGAGATAGTTCAAGGCGCGTTCAGCAGCAGGTTTATCGTTCAAGGCTAAATAGGCGGTGGCGACCTGATAAAGATCACGCGCCCATACCAGATGATAGCCGCCGACGTATGGTCCATTGGCGGCAGTTCCGGTAATCCAGGGCGCAGAAAGCGAAGCGACGTTGGCGCCGCGAAAAGTTTTGTCTTCGTGCGATCTTAAAACGAGAGCCGCGAGGTTGAATTGAGCCTGGTATTTCGGTCCGACTTTCGGCAACCGGCGAACCATGCGTCTCCAGCCTTCCTCATATTGCTTTCGGCAAACCTCAAAGCCTTTTTTCAGGGAGTCTCGCGCGGCATTCAAAGCCTCGTGTGCACTTTTCCCAAAGCCAAGCGCCACCGTAAATTGCGCAGGCTGGTTGATTCGAGCCAACTGCACCACATTTCCGTTCTCGGCTCGGGCATAGGTCGTTACGAGTCGCCCATGCAGTTTCAAATCGTCCAGGCCCTCACTGATTTGATGGAAGCCGTTCGTAGGTTCGGCAAAGCCACCGGATACCAGCAGAGCCGAAAACTTATCAGCATCATTGGCCAGAAGCGCGTCGTCACTGGTCCAGCCCGTATCCTGCATTCCGCTGTTATTCAATGAAGGATCGAAATAGACGTACAACGCCAGCGGCGCCTCTTTCGCCTCAAACTTCACCTCCATCAATACTGTGTTGCGGGCCGGATCAGTTGTGTAAGTCTTGATAATCCTCCAGGCGCCATCAGTGGCTTTGTTGATCTGTCGAAATGAAAGGGAATGATGATTCAGGACCTGAACTTCATGCGTCGAGTTGTCTCGTTCGGTCTCGACTTTTTTGCTGGCTGGGTTGACTATGAAGAACTCGAGCGTCTGAACGTTCGGCATATCCGCCGTGGGGAAGAACACTTCTGTTAACGCGCCTCCCTGCAATGTGAACCAAACCTTCGACTCCAATGTGTTCGAAGTGCCGACGGCTTGCTTGCCTGCGCTGTGCCAGCGCGCGTCCTTGCCGGGTGCACCTGGGGCCAAGTCAATTTGTGTTTGTGCCGAAAGTGGGAAGCTGCACGTTAGCAAGATTAGGGTGACGAAGGTTGGTGCGAGAGATGAGTTGGACGAACAACGTAAACGGGAGTTAATCATCAATTGCGTCTGAAGTGCGCGAATGTCGTTATCTAACCTGAAACGTAGCCTGTACAAGATTCGCTGAGTCTGGGCCAACCATTACCTTAAACTCGCCTGGTTCAACCCCAAATCTCATGCTGCGGTCATAAGATCCGAGCTGCTCCGGACCGAGACTAAACTCCACCCGTTTTGTTTCGCCAGGTTGTAGGGTGACGCGTTGAAACCCTTTGAGTTCTTTAACGGGTCGCGTGACGGAGGAGGTAACGTCGCGAATGTAAAGTTGAACCACTTCATCGCCGGAACGTTTCCCGACATTTTGCACCTCCGCGGTCACGGTTAAACTTCCGGTGCGCCCCATTTGAACAGCACTCAGTTTTAGGTTCGTAATCTTGAATTTCGTGTAGCTAAGCCCATGACCAAAAGGGAATTGAGGTGTCCACGGTACATCGAGATACTTGGAAGTGTACTTGTTGTTTAAGTCCGGCGGTCGACCGGTGTTTTTGTGGTTGTAATATAGAGGAACCTGACCCACAGAACGCGGAAACGTCACAGGCAGTTTGCCTCCTGGATTAACATCGCCGAAGAGAACGTCGGCAATCGCGTGCCCTCCCTGCGTACCTGCAAACCATGTTTCAAGGATTGCGGGCGAGTTTTCAGCAATCCAGCTGATCGTGAGGGGACGACCATTCATTAAGACAACTGCATACGGCTTCCCGGTGGCATGAATAGCTTTAATTAACTGCATTTGCTGGCCAGGTAGATCAAGGGAACTGCGCGACGCCGCTTCGCCGCTCATTTCTGCGGATTCGCCGACGGCCACTATTACCACGTCTGATTCCCGTGCGACTCGCACGGCCTCATCCAACCCCGCAGTCGAATTGTCGTTCAGTTCAGAACCTTTGGCATATCGGACGGTCGTTTGTGGCGATACTTTTGACTTAACCCCGGTCAGCAGCGTTACCGCCTCCTCAGCTTTACCGTCACCTGTCCACGAGCCAATCATGTCCTTCTGGCTATCTGCTAAAGGACCGATGACTGCAATTGCCTTAACGCCCTTGCTCAGTGGCAGGAAGTCACCCTGGTTCTTCAGGAGCACCATAGATCGGGCCGCAATTTCTCGGGCGGCCGCGAGATGCTCTGGCGTAAATATCGAATTTGTTTCGCGCGCTTCGTCAGCGTAAGGTTTCTCAAAAAGTCCTAGTCGAAACTTGATACGTAACACCCGTCGCACTGCTTCATTCAAAGTCGTTGTTGAGATTTTCCCTGAGCGAATAAGCGCCGCTCCATGCTTGTTATAGAAGCGGCTGACCATTTCCATGTCAGTTCCGGCGTTGAGTGCGTAGCTTGCGGCGTCCGCTTCATCACGCGCCAGACCATGATTCATCAATTCCATAACCGCCGTGTAGTCGCTCACCACTAATCCATCAAACTTCCATTCGCTGCGTAATACATCGCTTAGGACGAATGGATTTGCAGTGGCGGGAACGCCATTGATGTCATTGAAGGCAGTCATGAACGTTCCGACTTTCGCATCTATAGCGGCCTTGAAAGGAGGGAAATAAACTTCGCGCAGAGTCCGTTCGGACAAATCCGTGGTGTTGTAATCGCGTCCCGCTTCTGCTGCACCGTAGGCGACCCAGTGCTTGGCGGTGGCCACGACTTTATCAGGAGCGCTGTAGTCGGAACCTTGAAAGCCGCGGACTCGTGCTGCGGCCAGCATCGCTCCGAGGTAGGGATCTTCGCCCGATCCTTCGGCAATTCTTCCCCAACGAGCATCGCGGGCGATGTCGACCATCGGCGCAAATGTCCAGTGGACTCCCGCCGCTCTTGCTTCTCTGGCGGCAATCGCAGCACTCCTTTCCAACGCTGCCGGATCCCAGGTCGCGGCCTCGCCCAATGGGATGGGAAATACAGTGCGATAACCATGAATCACATCGAAACCAAATAAGATTGGTATCTTCAGGCGCGACTCATTCACTGCCACCCGTTGCAATTCGTTCGTTCGTGCAGCGCCGCGAACGTTCAGCGTTGATCCAAGCAATCCTTTGCGGACCATCTCCACGTGCTCGGGGCGAAAGTTTCCATTGGCTTCACCGTCAAGTTGCTGCAGCTGGCCCAGCTTCTCTTCGAGCGTCATGCGCGCGAGCAGCGAATTGATCCGCTGTTCAATACGATCCTGAGACGAGCTGGATACGAGTGCTGGCGAAAGTGAGGTGAGGACTACGAAGATTATTATTAGGCAGCTTAACTTCGCGGTCCTCATTTAGAGTTTTCCTCCGGCTTCGATGAAAACATTAAGCAGGGAGTTACAAGCTGGCTCTGGAGCAGCCGAATGTTTACAGATCCACCATGACATGCGTTACCTGACTGCGCTGTTTGGAAAAGTACCCGAGAGACTGTTGAATAGTAGCTGGCAAACGCAATGGACAGGCTCACCAGCCGCCTATCCATTGCGTGAATTCCGTGCGCGAGATCAGAAGCTGAATCTGAATTGCAGTTCTGTGACTCGTCCAGCAAGAGCGCTTAAGGCGCGCCCGAAGTCCCCCGTATTAGTGAAATCGGTATTGCTCCGCCCGCCGGTTTGGAACGGAGGAAGGTTAAGAATATTGAAGACGTTGAAGAAGTTGGCCCGAACTTCAAGGTTCGCGGCTTCACCGAGATGTAGGAAACTCGGCAGTCTCGTCTGCTTGACTACGCTGAGATCCACGGATCGGTAGTTGGGGCCCCGGAAAGAATTCCGCCCGACACCCGCCGGACCGCGCAGACGCGTCGTCACACAGTGGATGGGGAAGTCGCTGCAATCTTCAATAACGCCAAAGGCATTACGTCCGCCATTTGGGAAGAGACCGTTGATAAAGTCCTGGTTCGTTGGATTTGCAATCGCGCCACCAAAGTATTGCGTCGGGAAGTCGTTACCTTTGCCATCGCCGTTAGCATCGTTGGCAACATCACCGGGACGATCAAAGAAGCAACACCCCTGCTGAGGCGTCCAGGGGAAGCCTGAATGGAGCTGAAGGATGCCGTTGATCTGGAATCCGCCCAACGCCTTGCCTAAAAAATCTGAGCGATTGCGGAAGAGCGGGATGTCCCACAATCCGGTGAGAACAAAGTTGTGACGAACATCGAAATCCGATGGCCCACGATTGAGTCGCTGATCGCTGGGATCGCTCTGTTGTGCGCCGCGACCAAACGAACTGGTATCGATGCTCTTCGCCCATCGATATATGCCCTCCATCTGGAAGCCGCCGCTGTATCGTCGAGTTGCACGCAGGATCATAGCGTTGTAGCTCGAGTTCACGTCTGGCAGCGGGAAGAAGATGCGGTCGAAGTTTGGATTCCCAGTCAGACGAGGCGTGATGGGAGTGCCATTGGGGTTTGCCTCCTGCACTTGATCTTTCTGATTCACGCAACCGAGACAATTGAATGAGTCGCCAGGGTAGAAGCGATTAAGATCAACAGTGCGAATGAGCTTACGACCCATGCTGCCTTGATATCCAAGCGAGGTAGCGATTCCGTAGGGAAGTTGATACTGAAAATCCAGTGAGTAGCTGTACACATAGGCGTTCGGCAGATCCCTGGGCGCTCCATTGATCTCGATTGGTATGTCACGCCGGATAAAGCCGCCTGGCAGTGTTACCGGGCCTCCCGGAATGAGTAGCCCACCCGTTAGTGGATCGATACCACCGCGCAGGGCCGGGTTGGGCGGATACGACAATGGGTTACTAGGCGAACCGAACGCATAGAGTATCTGGCCAGTTCCATCCGGGTCTGTTGGCGTTCCGCAACACAGGCCCACGCCAGCTGCCGAGAACGGAGTATTAAACCGCGAGTTGTTGAAGAGATTTGTGAAGTGGCGATCATAGAAGATGCCGAACCCTGCGCGAATGACTAGCTTGTCCTCGCCAAGAAGACTCCTGAGGGTTCCCTCATTGAAACGCGGGCTCCAGGCGATACCAAGGCGCGGCGCAAAGTTATTTAAATCGCTATCGTAGAGCTTATCGACTGAGACTACCCGACCATCAATCAGGCCGTTCGGGCCAAATTCGTAGTTGCTCAGTCGCCCTTGAGTTTCGGTGAGAGGCGATTGGTATTCCCATCGCATTCCCAGGTTAACAGTTAGGTTTGGCCGGAACTTCCAGTCGTCCTGAACAAACAAGCCAACCGAACCAGTGCGGAAATAGCGCTGACTGTCAGGCGGTGCACCAGTTAATGGATCGATGTCCTGTGTGTTTTCAAAGAAGGGCGCGTCGTTGGCTAAAGATAGTATGTTGTCGAAAGAGAACTCGGGTCGCGAGCGTATGCGCCGGTTGCTGTTGTCCTGCTCGCGGCGAACTTCGCCACCGAACCTGAACGCCTGATTGCCTCGCACCCAGGTCAGTGTATCGCGAACTTCGAACGTGTTTTGAGTTAAGACTTTCGGGAGTGCTGAATCAATGCCGTAATTCAAACCGCCACCACCGGGAACGCCCAAGCCAGGTCCCCCGGTGAAGTTGAAGCCGTTGGTATTCAGCGCCGGGATGACTAGATTCGCTTCACCCAGACTCTTCACTTCGTCGTCATGAAAGCGGGTGAAGTTGAAGCGTGCCTCGTTGAGAAGCGTCGGCGAAATCGTGCGTATCCAGGTTGCCGTTGCAGCAGTGTTAACGGGCTCGAACAATATGTCCTGGAAAGGTCGTCCCGACCGGGAGGCAGCAAAATCGCTCAGTTTGGTTATATAGGTGCTAACTGCGAACTGGTTATCGCCGTGAACGTAGTCGATGCGCGTGTTGTACTGGTTGCCCTTAGTGCTGTTGGGAAATGCCACGCGCGCGAATGTCACGTCGGGTATTCCGTCGAGGGTCTGAGTCGCACCGATCTTCTGACCTTGTGGTCGGTTTATCGAGCCAATGTCGTAGCTCAACCCTGCTGCACCGTTAATGGGCGTCCCGTTAGGCGGCGCACTCGGCGTCAATCCTGGTGTGACGATACGTGGCGCAATGCCGGAAACTCCGAAGAGCTGTGCCGCCAGACTATTGGGCCTTACGTTCTGCACGTATTGGCGGAATTCCGGCGTCTCAACAAACAAGTCTTGAAAGGTAGTGCTACTTCGGCGGAGACCCTCATAGGAAACGAAGAAGAACAACCTATTCTTACCACTGAAATAGCTGGGGCCACCCTCTCCAAATCGTGGCAAATAGATTGGGCCACCCAGGCTGCCGGCAAACTTTCTTTCCCATATGTCCACCTTTTCGGGACAGCGGCTGGCGGTGAACGCTTTACCCTGGCAGATGAGATTGGTGGCAGGAATCGTGTCTGGACCGCGATACTTATTAAATGCGTTCAGCTTAGGCGAGCCGTAATTGAAAACTGCGCTACCGTGAAAATCGTTAGTACCATTCTGCGAAACGACCTTCACCTGAGCGCCTGTGTTGCGCCCGTCCTCCGCGCTGTAGCTGCTTGAAACGACCGAGACTTCCTTCACCGACTCTTGATTCGGTGTCACAACAGCTGCCCCGCCCAGGCCGAGACTGTTGACGCTAACCCCATCAACCATATAGTTGTTGCTTGAAACACGCTGGCCGTTAGCGCTTACCTGAACCTGGTTCTCTGTCTGGAAGACGCCGGTGTTGGAACCTCCCCCAACCTCTTCGGTGCCCGGAAGAAAAGTTGCCCTGTTGCCGGGTCCGCCTCGTGCCGTGTCACCTAAAACACCGGGTGCCGTGCGGACAAGCGAGTAGGGATCGCGCCCGACCTGCGGTAGACGCTGAATCTCCTGGGCCGTGATCGCGCCGCCCACGTTGGCGTTTTCCGTTTCAACTTGTGGTGATGCTTCGTCTGTGACAGTGACCGTTGCGGTGACGTCACCAGTTTCAAGAAGAACATCGATCCCCTGGACACTCTCAGCGCCAATCGTGACTGTCTCCAGGACAGACTTCTTATAGCCTGTCTTCTCCGTCGTGAGTGAATACTTGCCAGGAGCTAAGCCGGAGAAACGGTAGAAGCCCTCCGAGCTGGTTGTGGTTTCCTGGATTGTACTGGTTTCGGTATTCCTTAGCGTCACTTTGGCTTCTGGTACCAAGCCTCCCGCAGTGTCCGTGACCGTTCCCTGAACACCAGCCTTGAATTGAGCATGTACTGCCGGTATGACTGACAGGAAGAGTAGCGTAAGCAAAAACGTTCGGATGAAAGCACTGCTGCTTCGATTCATGTTAGGCCCTCCTGAGGCTATTAGATCGGTTCGCCAGAGTCTCCTTGCCCATCACCTGCGTTTGGACTACGCCAGGGCTCGGGTCGGGAAGCCGGTTCTAAAAGGTGGACTGGGGGAAATGAAAATCAGACGCTTGTAACTGAGTAGACTGCATACAGAATACATCAGGTACAGGATATAGTCGAATCAAAGATTTGTTTCTTCAGTGCAAAACTTGTTCGGTGTGAGCCATGCGCTCAACGCAGGTAATGTAATTCCGCCGGGACTCTGCTAAGCTGGGCCTTCCAAGGGAACGTTAGACTTCTGCTTTTCGCTGCGAATATTTTGGGGTTGTCACCCGACAAGCGGTTCGTGTTTCTAAGGTTTGCGCCGCTTTCGCGGGGTGCGGTTTCTTATTAGCTAAAAACACGGAGACAAAAAAATGGCATCGATGCGACGTTCGGTATTACCGGCACTCCTAATAATTGCTGGAGTAATTACGGGAGCCTGCGTGTCCGGTTCAGATCAAACGAACAGTGGTGGAACCACGTCTGGTGCACGTAAAAAGAAGGGACCTAACGATCCTATTAGCATCGGATTCTCGATGGACACGCTGAAGGAGGAGCGATGGCAGCGCGACAAAGATCTGGTGGAGAAACGCGCGAAGGAATTGGGCCACCAGATTTCGGTTCAGGTAGCCAACGGCGACGACAGCCTGCAGATCAAGCAAGCAGAGAATTTGCTGACGCAGGGCGTGGACGTCCTGATCGTTGCCCCACACAACGGGGACGTAGCCGCTTCTATTGTTGAAGCTGCGCATCGTCAGGGTGTGCCGGTGATTTCGTACGATCGATTGATCAAAAACTCGGATGTTGATCTGTATCTGTCTCACCAGGTAGTAAAGATGGGTGAAATGCAGGCACAGTATCTGTTGGACCATGTAAACAAGAAACCTGCCAACTTTGTGATGGTTGGTGGTTCGCCCACCGACAACAACGCATTGCTGCTGCATCAGGGCCAGATGAACGTGTTGAAGCCCGCGGTGGATCGAGGTGACGTGAAGATAGTTGCCGACCAATATGCTAAGGAGTGGCAGGCAAACGAAGCATTGAAGATCGTTGAGAATGCACTAACACTCGTCAACAACCAGG
>Ga0209486_10000617_pt1 | contig 15738 bp, 15 predicted proteins | sample NCCompost_FD_187518 | JGI IMG/M metagenome (GOLD analysis project Ga0209486, IMG submission 187518) | Agricultural soil microbial communities from Utah to study Nitrogen management - NC Compost (SPAdes) (version 2) | ecosystem: Environmental > Terrestrial > Soil > Agricultural land | place...
CTGAGTTTTCCTCGTATTCGAATGGTACAGTTATTCTTCTTCCGCCGGGAAAGCGCGCTGTTGAACGAGACATTCTCCCTCATCACATTTTGTAGCAAATCTGTTCGACTGACAGAGTCCCAATAAGTAGTCGACTGTAGGTCGAAGAGATTTCGTGTGACTCACCCAGGAGTCGAGGCGGATTCGAGGTTTCTGAGGCCGGGTGGTGGGACCAATCTCTTAAAAACACTGACGTTCAAGCGCATCACTGGGATCAGTATTGGATGATCATTTCTTCAATGAGCCGGACCGGAAGCCTATCCCTTTGGAATCTCGAACAGGCGTTGCCATCAGTTGTCGAATCGCGGCAAAGACAACTTTGAACTGTTTATCGTACTTGCCTTCGAGTTCATCCAGACGGTGAGCAAGCTCAGTGTTGGACGCAAGCATCTGTCGGAGCTTTACAAATGCGCGCATGATTTCGATGTTTACGGCTATGGCGCACTTGCTTCGTAAGACACTCGACAGCATAGCGACACCTTGTTCGGTAAATGCGTAAGGTCGAAGGCGAGGGTCGCGATGCTTCTCCGAACCTATCACAATTTGTGATAGGTTCAGTTGGACAACTTCAGTCGGTCCGCTTCGTTCTTTGTGGGTGTAGAAAACCTATAGCGTTGCGATTTTCGTTTGTCAATCGAAATCATGTTACACTCGGCGCGAAATTCAGTGCAGATTTAGCAATGGATCAAGTCGATGAAACTTACACGCGACATTCAGAGCCTTAGCACATTTAAACGTGACACCGCGAAGATCGTGCGGCAACTAAAGAAGACAGGACAGCCAGTGGTCCTGACAGTTAATGGCAAGGCTGAACTCGTAGTCCAGGACGCCGCAAGTTATCAGAAACTGCTCGACGCAAAGGAGCGGATGGAAGCAATTCAGGGTATCAGGCGTGGACTGGACAGTATGAAACGAAATGGTAAGCCGGCAGAAAAGTTCTTCAGGGAGTTGTTCGCTGAGAAAGGTATTTCGGAGCGCAAGTGAACCCTTTCGCATTACTAAGTCTTTTGGCGAGTGATTGACAACTACAAACGTGTATGCAAAATGCACCTATGAAGAAATCCAAAACCTCAAAACAAACAAAAACTGAACGCCCTCCCCGCGCTACAGTTTCAAAAGACGAAGCCTTGAAGCGCATGAAAGAGTTTGCTCAGCGAAAGGAGCGGTTCCTTGCCACTGCTCGAGCGAACAAGAGTTGAGGTCTATCAACCCGACCTCCCGTCATCCGAGTATCAAGACCTACTGCGATCGTTTGAAGAGGAACTCACTTACGCTTTCGGCGGGCAGTATTTTAAGAGGTTTGGAAGGCAGTTATCTGTCGGCATCTGGTCGGCGAATACCCGACCAAATCAATCTTCTCTATTCGGATGCACCTCTAGCCCTTTCAACGGACTTCGCGATAGTGGCTGCTTACGTGCGGGAGCTAAAAAATGCGGGCATGGAAGTTCTCTCGGAAGAAACAGTATTGATTTCGGTTGGCCAGGTTTACCATGCGGTTTGATTCTACGTAAAATTCGCGGCTGCCCTGACACGTTAGTCGCGGCGTTCAGCATGTCAGTAACGCTTTGGAGTAATGGTGCTTCAGTTCAGAAGCAAAAAGGAGTAAAGAGTGTCTGTTACAGAAATTGCCGCTGATTGCTATCGTATCTCAACTTACATTCCCGAAATCGATCTACAGTTCAATCAGTTCCTAATCAGGGACGAAGAGCCGCTGCTGTTTCATACCGGCATGCGGGTGCTGTTCCCGGCGGTGCGTGAGGCGCTGGAGACCATCATCGATCCGGCGAAGATACGCTGGATCAGCTTCAGTCATTTTGAGGCAGACGAGTGTGGCTCGCTTAACGAATGGCTGCAAATCGCTCCAAACGCACAGCCAGTATGTAGCATGGTGGGCGCACTCGTAAGCGTTAACGATTTCGCTATCCGTCCCGCGAAGGGCATGACTGATGGTGAAGTTCTGCACACGGGTGAACGTCGATTCCGATTCGCACAAACACCGCACGTGCCGCATTGTTGGGAGGCTGGACTGCTTTTCGAAGAGACGACCGGTACGCTGCTATGTTCCGATCTCTTTCACCAGGGGGGCGACGTCGAACCATCGACCGAAGCGGACGTGATCGAGCGCGCGCGGAAGACTTTGATCGATTACCAGGCCGGCCCGTTCGCGAACTACATGCCGTATACGAAGCATACTGATGGCATTATGCAAGGGCTCGCAGCTCTCAAGCCGCGAACCCTTGCGCCAATGCATGGTTCAGCATATCGGGGTGATGGTGAGCGCGCTATCCGCGATCTCGCAATCGTTATGCGTGAAGTGCTCGGTTAAAAACCCTCACGAAGAATCACGGTTTAAAACTCGCGGATGCCTGACACGTTCGTCGCTGAACCCAGCGCGTTTGCAACTGATGCCGAGTCGTATTGCACGTTCGAGTTGCCGCCACCGTTTGTAGTAAACGTGGGGGCCAAGAAATTACCAGAGGTGCGACCGAATTTCGCGATGGTGATGCCGCCGAGGATCTCGCCGTTACCGCCACCATCTCGTTCCAACACACCCTCGCCGAGGACGAGAATCACGCCTTTGAAATTCGCATTGCCTCTCATCGTCAACTTGCCAGTCACGACGAGCATTCCCGATCCACTCGTAAGCGTGGCGTCACCATCGACGAACGTGAACTGCGGAGTGTTCACTGAATCGTTTATCGTTGTCGCGCCAGTGGCCGGGTCGAAATAACGACCGATCGTTTGCGCCTTACTCTGCAACGAATTCAGGTAAGCGCGAGCCTTAGCCGCGGTGTCGAGGAACGATGGCTGTTCCACGTTGTTGCTGCCTTCGGCATCGTCCATCAGCAATCCGATCTCGGGATCGACGACGGTGTCGTGTTTCTTGATACCAGCAGTAGCCGTCGCCTCATCGCAGGGCGAAACTGCGAACGACGGTCGTTGCGGTTCAACTCCGGAATAGTCAATGCCGGAATACCACTTCGCACCGCTGCTTCCGGTATCGAGAGTCATTGGCGAGCAATCGTCAGCGCCCTTGATCATCGTACCCGCAGGTGAATCGAAGTTGAGGTTTTCCTTGTTGATCATCATCTCGAGTCGCTTCTCGGAGCCTTGCGGTCCAAACCCATAAGCCTTGAGCAGCAAGCGCTTCGGATCCGGTGACGTTACGCGCGCCGCGATCGCAGTGGTCGCCGGAGAAGACGGATAAGTCAAATCGAGAACCTGCGTGCCGCCGAGATTAAGCGCGTAGGTCGTCCCGTCAGCTTTAACTGAAGCTTTATCGAACGTGACCTTGAGTGTCGTTCCAACGACATCAACCTCGCCTTCGAACGATCCTTCGATCGTCGTGGTCGCGGCCCACGGTCTGGTTTGGCTGATGGTCAATTCAAAGTCGGTTTCCGGGATGGCTACGTCGTCCAGCACACTGCCGACCGGTCTTTCGATGACGAAACTTCCCAACGTCGAATCGAGTGTCAACGGAAACGCATTGGGATCGGGTGTCAGCGTTGTGGCTGCCAGCGCCTGGTAGCGAATCGTTACTTCCTTAGCACCATTGTTGAAGGTTCTTGAATACGGGGTGGCGGGATCGCTTCCTTCGATCTCACCCGAGGTTGAAAACTCGACGATGTGACTGTCCGGATCGAGATTCTCGACCGTTAGTCGATAACCGCCCGTTACCGTACCCATCGTCAGCGGAACGAGGCTGTTCGGGTCTAAGCGATCGTTATAAGGAAGCCAGCCGGCAAGACGCAGGCTGCCATTGTTGCCTGGTCCATTCGAGATGTCGGGGATGATCGCCGTGCGAAAGCTCATGCGATCGGTCCCAGTCACGAGAGGCTTCGCGTGTCCACGGAGCACGTTAAGTGCCGACTGCATTCCTGATTCGGCAACGTAGTACGCCTGCATTTCGGCAGTCGAACCAAGTGCGGTCGTCGACGACATTGCCGTCGTCATGATCAATGCGCCACCGGCGCCCAGCATGAGCACCGTGACGAGCAACATCGTTACTAAGGCAGCGCCTCGTTCACCTTTATTATCCGAGCAGCGGCTTGTTTGCATTTTCGTTTCGCGTTTCATGACTGTTAATCAGCTCCTTAGTAAACGATTGAGTTGCGTAGCACTACGTCGGATGTGAGTTGGATCTGGGACTGGGGCTGATAACCATCAGAACCGGCACGACCGACTGCCGGCAGCGTCACGCCGACGGCAATCACGATAAATTTGGCGGCACTCGGGGAGACTTCACTTTCAGCAGTGCCTGCCGCATTGAGCACGTTGGTGATGTCGCACGTTCCGTCGGAAGCAACGGTCGTGTCATACGTGACCTTCTCGTCATAATAACGGAAGACCAAAGAATCGACGCGGTTCGCCAGAACCGTGGTCTGGTTCGTTCCGTTCTTTTCGTAACGCACGATGTAACGCTGGCCGAGATCAGCATCGACGTACATCAAAAACTTGAGGTCTTCGTCAGTATCGGTTACGTCTGTGTCTTCTGAGAATGCGTTGGCTGTATCAGGCATGCCGTTCAGGTTGGACACGATGCGCAGCTCGTCCGTGTCGGTGTCGTTGGTGACGATGCCGTTGCCGGCGATGGCCGGAAGGCCTGATGGGAGTTTCAAGCCGGAGTTGCTGATTTCGCGTGTCATGATATTGAGCGCGCGCTGGACGTCGGCAATCGCGTCTGACTTACGGTCTTCGCGGGAGCGCATATTGAAGCCGGCGGCGAGCAGGCTGCACGAAAGCGTCATGATCGTGACCGTGATGCCCATCGCTATGATCAACTCGATTAGCGAGAAGCCGGCTTGGTTGTTTGAACGTTTGGTTTGCATACTCGGGCCTTTGAGATTTATTGAACTGCGTAGTTACCGGACGCGAGGCTGGAGCGGAGGGTGGCAAGAGTGACGGAGGTTCGTGTCCAGGCGTGAGCGCCATCCAGCGGCGTCACGACAAGCGTGATCTTTTTGAGCGCTTTGGAGGAGGTATCGTCGTTGGTTTCTAACGCGATCGTTTTGACAACGCTGTAATCTCTGCCGCCACTCGTCACTGTTGAAGTAGTGGTGCCGACGGTCAGCGTAGTGTCGTCGTACGTGACGCTTCTGAGTTGTTCCAGCTGTTGTTGGGCCACAGCCATCGCGAGGGCGCGATCGCCGCCGCCCACGTTGTTCTGCAACGAGAAGACGAATAGTGAAGATACTGCGAGGCCCGCAATCATCATCACGACCATCGAGATGCTGGTTTCGACCAGCGTGAATCCGCGTTCGCCCTGTTTGTCGTGCCGTGCGGTTTTGTTTGTTCGGTTGGTTTTCATTACGGCCTCGTCTCGATTGTCTTTATAAAAGGGATAAGAGAACGACTACAGACACAGTTTTCGAACCGCAGCCGGAACTGAAGGTGACGTTGTAAGTACCGAGTGTGCTCTTCGACTTGAGCGTGAACGTGCCGGCACCCCCGGCGCTGATGCTAGCAAGGCTGCCCGGTGTCACCTGAAGATCGGAAGGCTTGCTCGATGTAGCGGTGATGGTGATTGCCGAGCTGCTATCGTGGCTAACCTTGATTGTCTTCGTGCCGCCCACGACCATCATCACGCTCGCAGGATCAGTTGTAATCGTGCACGGGACCACGGGTGACGGCGATGGAGATGGTGACGGTGATGGCGAGGGCGTTGGCCTCGGCGTCGGAGTTGGAGTCGGCGTTCCGCCACCGAGATCCGGAGTCGGAGTGGGCAACGGACGTTCGTCGCTGATCGGCGTCGGCGTTGGTATCGGAAGTACGCCGTCGATAAGTGGAGGAGTCGGAGTTGGTGTCCCACTCGCGTCGGGGGTTGGCGTAGGAGTCGCGCCTGAGGCCAGGTCGCCAACACGCAAATTCACATTCGGTACTGAATCATCGAATACCTTGCTGTCGACCGTGATGTCGCCTGAACCGGTGACGTCTACCGACACGGAGTCGGAGCCGTTCTTCAACGTGATCGAGACCTGTGCGTTAGTGCTAGTGATTTCGCCGACGATACTCAACGTGCGGCCGCGCCAGTCGAACGCGATCGTTTCGACCGTTTCGAAGCTGACGTCGCTGGGCAACTGGATGGTCTTTGTATCCAACGTGCCATCGCTATCGAGATCCATCGTTACGTTGTAAGAAGTCTTCGACTCGTTGATGGCGACGCTGGCGCGTTTGGCATCATCGTCGGCGTGATTGCGGATCGAGTGCATGCGCGCCTTTTCGATGTAGCTTGCATACTCGCGAGCCGCGCCGGAGAGTCGAACTGAAGCGCGAGCGCTGGTGATACCGATGAGTCCGAACGCAGTGACGATCGCGAGGATCGCCGTCATGATCAGGATCTCGACAATGGTGAAGCCGTTTTGCCGGCGCATCTTCGAGGGGGCTTTTGTTTTTTCCACGTCCATCATTTGTTGTCCAATCAAAATTGCGGTGGTCCAATCTCACTGACCATCGCGGCCCCTTGAGCAAGAGTGGTGCCACAAAACTTCTCTTAAAGAAAATCAAACGATTCTGCGGGGAATGAGGACAGCTTGACTGAAGTTCAATCAGATTGGTCCAAATTGATTTACGGCGAAGTCAAAATGCACTAAGGCTTCGAAAGCGAGTGGAATCTCGTCAGTTTGGAAGTAGAGGTCACCACTTTCATCAGCCTGACTGTTGCTTGACCGACTCATTCTAAGGTCGATTTTGGCGCCCTATTTTGTAAACCGAACGTCTGTAAGGAGTTTTGCTTAGGGTGCGTTTTCCGCGCCTATGACGGCATGTTGCTTGCTGTGTGAGAGGGTAGGGAGCGCTCCCAATGGAGCGTGCCAAGACTCACAATACCAGCCCCGAGGTTGAAACTATGAAGAAGAATGAATTGTCAGAAGCTACTTCCAACATCCTGATTTTTTCCTCGGTCTCCGTGGCGCTGACGCCGTTCCTGCTCGGCGATCGGTTGATTCCAATTTTTACCGGCTTCATGAGAGACGGCGGAATATTGATCGATCAGGTCAGCAACTACGTGTGGTGGCTAGTATCGTAATTGGTTAGTCGTCTTGTAGGAGCCGGTTCCCGAACGGCGATTGGCCTCCGAGTGAAGTGTAGAAGCCATAGACAGCGATACCCACCACCAGCGCCAGCGCAAACACCATCGACGGCGCATACCACGCTGAAAAATCGGTAGTCATCGGATACATGATGGCCAGGAAGAAGAAGAGTTGATGGGCCATCGTAGCGAGTAGTCCAAACCGAGCCGTCACCGTCACAATCGTCAGCGCGATCAGCGTTGACACGATCCAGAAAAGACGCGGTCCCGCCGCCGCGAACGCCGCCAGCTCAATCAGTAACGCAATCAGAAACATCGCGGCTATTGCAAGCCACTTTCGTCGCAGAATTATGTAAAGCAGTAGCAGGAAAAACAGAAATCCAAACCCCGAAAAGACGCTCATCACCACATGAGAAGAGAGAAAGACGGCGAGCATGGTCCTAACGCTGCCGAGCATGAAAACGTTGCCGGGAACGGTCGGCGGCGACTCGACGCCAAACAGGCGAGGTAATAGAGCACCCAGAGCGATGCATGAGCCGTGTAGCAAACCAAGCAATCCACCGATTAACAAGTCGCGCCCAACCATCGGATCGCGAAAGTTACCAACCATTAAACGGCTCCAGGAAATGATCAGTTTGGGCCACCGCCGGCGGATGTGTGGTTCCAGCGCGATGTAAAGCAGCCAGGTGAGAGCTGCGGGCGTGATTGAGTAGGCGACGAGGATAAAGATTATATCGATCTCTTCGCCAAGCACCGGCACGTGATGCGCACCGATAAAACTACCCGCTGCGGACACCAGGAAAATAAAGATCGCCAATCGTGATGCGCCACGCCTGTCGCCGCGGCCAAGCTTCAGATTGTTACGGCCCATTAAGCCGGCGCCGATAACCACCGCGATAAAGACGATGCACAAGAGGATCGCAGCGAGGCGTTCGCCGCCCGTGAATGTTTCCTCCTCCTGACGCATCGGTATGTCCCATGGAAAGACGACCGCGAAGTGTACCACCTGTCCCATGAAGGAAGCCGCTTCGATGCGAACCGGAATCTCAGGATGATCGACGTGGGGACCTTCCCACGCCGCCCGCTGATCGGCATACATGGACGGTATCCAGGTTGGTTCCGTCACCAGATATTTCTCCATCGGTAGTCCGGCGGCGGCGAACAATGGCGCCCATTCCGTTGACCTCCGAATGTCAGCTCGGGGCGCCACCTGAGGTGGCACACGATCGAACCGCACCAAACGTCCTTTCGGATCGAGTGCAATGCTTGTCATCCCAACGACGTCGAGCGCGGGATTATCCGGAGTGACGACTAGCGAGCCATCGGCGATCAGGTAACGCGGCGCTTGACGGTACCAGAAATAGACCGTCAGCGGTTGTCCTGACCGCATAAATTTCCACTGCGCGTATCCGGTTGCTTGTAGATGACGGAAAAAATTTCCGTCGACATTGAAGCCGTGCACCTGGTCCACTGGCCGGTTGTCGTAACCGAGGTTTGAGATGATGTCGCGTGCGCGTTCTGCCAGCACCTCGGGCGGCTTTTCGAGCGGCACGTTGCGTTCAACGCGCGTGTGGTTGGCTGAGAACATAAGAAACAGCAGCAACGCGATCACGCCGCCAAGACTCGCAAGGGCGGCGACTGGTCGCAACGCGCCCGCCTTCGGTGCGGCTGCGACCATCTCAGGCGATGGAGTTTCACCAGCCGCCAGTGCGGCAGCAATCGGATCGCCACCGGGTAACGCAGCCGCAACCTGCAACGCCGATGCAGGACGTGCCGCCGGATCCTTTTGCAAACAACGATCGATCACGCGTTCGATCACTGGGTCCAGGTTTTTCACGATTGCAGTCGGATTAGTTGGTATCGAGTCACTCCGGCGAAGTTTGATCAGTTCGCCCAGAGTGGGAGCTGCGTACGCGCGTTTGCCGGTGAAGAGTTCATAAAGTACAAGGCCCAGCGAGTAGATGTCGCTGCGAACGGTCGGCGGTTTGCCGTCGAGTTGTTCCGGCGCCATGTACGCAGGCGTGCCCGCGGCCATCTCGTCTTCGCGAATCTCTTCCGCCAGACCGGCGATACCGAAGTCGGTGATCCGCGCATTCCCGTCGGCGTCGATCAATATGTTGGCCGGCTTCAGATCGCGATGGAGGATGCCGATGTCGTGTGCGGCGCTTAGACCCGCGCAGATCTGCCGCGCGATTTGTACCGCCTTGTCGGTTGGTAGTCGGCCTATGCGACGGAGCAGGGAAGAAAGCTCTTCGCCTTTGATGAATTCCATCGACAGGTAGTGACGGCCGTCAATCTCGCCGATGTCGTGAACACGGCAGACATTCTTGTGCGACACCTGACGCGCGACGCGCACTTCACGATGGAAACGCGCGAGTGCCGCGCCGTCGCTTAGATAATGATCGGGCAGGAACTTGAGCGCTACAGGTTGACTGAGCTTCAGATCGTCAGCGCGATAGACCTCACCCATGCCGCCTTTTCCGAGTAAACCGACAATGCGGTAACGGTCGGCGAGGATGGTTCCCGAAACAAAACGCGCATCGTCGATCGATTCGAACGACGATGCGCGCGACGTGCTGGATTTTGGAGTTTCGAGCTTGCGAGTAACGTCGTCGTCGCGCATTTGCCCGAAAGATTACACAGATCCGTTCAATCTGTGGAGCCCATTTTGTTAATGATGTTGCCCTCGGCGTCGTAGATGGTTACCTCACCGAAAGGCGTCACCTGGTCCTTGACCTTGTCCCAGTCGCCGACGATCACGATCGCCGCGCGATAAGTGTCGAAGTATTTGGCCGCAGCTTTCTGAATGTCAGCCGCGGTTAACGCCTCGATCCTCGGCCGGAAATCGTTGATAAAACTCTTGTCCAGATCGAAGGTGTAGACGGTGTTGATGCGGCCTGCGAGACCAAACTGGCTCGCCAGTTCCACGGAGAAATTGCCGGTGCTGTATTCCTTCGCGGCGCTTAGTTCTTCGTCCGTCACTGGCAGGACGCGCATGCGATCGAGCTCGTAGAAGATCTCGAGCAGGGTTGGACCAGTGACTTCATTGCGCACGAAAGCGCCGGCTAGAAACGCGCCTGTCTTCGCGCGTGTGTTCGACGAACTGAACGGCGAATAGGTGTAGCCCTTGGTCTCGCGAATGTTGCGTGTCAGACGCGAGTAAAAAGAGCCACCGTAAATCGTGTCGGCGGTGCGAAGCGCGAAGTAGTCTTTGTCCTTTCGCGGAATGCTTACGTTGCCGATGTAGATCGCCGACTGGATCGAGCCGGGACGGTTAACGAAATAGATCTGCCGTTTGTCTCGTTTCGGCACTGGTGGGTTTTCGTCCGGCGGCGCATCACCGCTCTTCCAGCTACCGAATGCTCTCTCGATCTGGGCGAACGTCTTGTCGACGTCGATATCACCGACGACGATCAGGTGCGACGTGTTCGGGATGTAATACTTCGCGACAAACGCACGCAGATCTGTCGGCGTTAACGCGCTGATCGACTTCTCGTCAGGAACGACGAAGCTGTACGGGTGATCGCCGTAGATCGCTTTCTGAAAACGTTCGTTAACGAGGAAACCGGGTTCTGCGCGGCCTGCGCGGATCTGCTGAATCGTGTTCCCCTGGGCCAACTTCACTTCACTCTCCGGGAATGAAGGATGTTGTGCCACGTCGCTCATCAGTTCGAACAGCTTCGCGGAGAACTCGGAGAGTGACGAAGCCGACATCGTCGTCGAGTCAGCGTCGCTACCGAGAGACAGACTGCCCCCGATCGAACGCAGTTCTTCCTTGAGTTGCTTGCTGGTCCGTGTGTCGGTGCCTTCGTTGGCGACGCTCGCGGCGATCTGCGCGATGCCGGGACGTGCCTTTCGGTCACTCGCGGTTGTAGCGGAGCGAAACGTCAGGATCGACGAAATCTTGGGTACGTTTGGCAACGGCGCGAGAACGACCGTCAAACCGTTCGGGAGTTTCTTTTCAGCGATCTTCGGTAGGTTCAACGGCCGAGCCGGACCTGGCGGTGGCGGAGTCTTTTGCGCAAGTGCGGGAGTAAGCGCGAGCGTAAGTGTGATTAATGCGAGTGTGATTTTCATTAGTTTGTGCCTTTCTTCTCAGGGACGCGATCGATCACTGTGCGATTCGTCGGCACGAGATACTTCGCCGCAGCTGATTTGACTTGCGCGGCGGTGACGTTCTCAAACGGCGTTAACAGCGAGTTGATCTGTTGCGGATCGTCGCGGAAGAGGGCGAGCGCAGAGAGTAGATGCGCCTTGCCGAAGCTGCCCTCGAGCTGGCTGTAGAAGTTTGAACGATACTGTACTTTCGCGTTCGCGAGTTCTTTGTCGGTGATGCCTTTGCTTGTGATGTCAGCGATCACCGCATCCATCTCGCGCAGAACTTCGTCGGCGGTGTGGCCCGGCTTATAAGTCGTGCGCGTGGTCATGATCATCGGACCGGTGTAGTCAAACTCGTTACCGAAGTAGTTGAGGCCGCCGCTCAGATCGAGAGTCAACTCTTTTTCTTTCACGAGCCGTTGATACCAGCGCGAGCCTTCACCCGCTTGAAGAATCTGGACCAGCAAAGCCATTGCCGGGAAGTCGGCTGAGTTCTGCGGCGGCAGATGATATCCGGTTGCGAGTGCCGGGAGATTCGCGAGTTTGTCTGTTTGCGAAACGCGCTTTTCTTTTGTCTGCGGAGGCTCGGTGAGATCTGCGCGCTTCGGCGCCGGTTGCGAGGGGATGCCCGCGTAGTACTTCTCGACCATCTTCTTCACTTCGTTTACGTCGACGTCGCCGACGACCGTTAGCACTGCGTTGTTCGGCGCGTAGTACGTCTTGAAGAAGCTGCGCACGTCTTCGATCGTTGCGGCGTTGATCTCAGCCAGTTCGCCGTAACCGTTGTGCGAGTTGTTCCAGTTCGTGAATGCGTTCTCCCACAGACTGATCCATTCGAATAATTGGTATGGCTGGTTGAGCACGTTGACGCGCACCTCTTCGCTAACGACGGCTTGCTGGTTCTTCAGGTTCTCTTCGCTGATGTCGAGTGAGCGCATGCGATCTGATTCGAGCCACAGGCCGAGCTCGACACGGTTGCTGGGCAGCGTTTGGTAATAGTTTGTGTAGTCGAAGTCAGTGTGGCCGTTCAAACTGCCTCCGTTTGCTTCGACAAACTTGGCATGTTCAAACTTCTTCACGTTCGCCGAGCCCTGAAACATCATGTGCTCGAACAGGTGGGCGAAGCCGGTGCGGCCTTTAGGTTCGAGTCGAAAGCCGACGTTGTAATAGACGGCAACCGTTACGACCGGCGCCATGTGATCTTCGGAGATCACCACTTTGAGTCCGTTGGGAAGTTTGTAATAGACCACCGGCACGTTCAGTGGTTTGGGGGTCGTGGCCGCGAAGGCAGTGGTTGCCAAAAGCGCCACGGCAATGGATGTAGCTACATATCGTCGCATCGATGGGTGTCCTCGCTTTATTTGATCGGTGTTGAGGTGAGCCTACGCAGAATTGAGGTGTTACGCGGTGATTATAAACAAAGTTTCGATCTAAGCTACAATGCGCGACGAAATGCGCGTTATCCATATTCTTGTTGTTTTCTTCCTGATTTCGTGTGCGGGCGTGGCTGACATGCAACGAATTCCGATTGGTGTTTGGGGCGGCGAGCATATAAATATCGACGTCGCAGAGAAGTCGGCGTCGATTGAGTACGATTGTGCGCACGGAGTGATTGACGGGCCGCTCGTGGTTGACGCGAACGGCCGGTTCAAGTTGCGCGGGACGCACACGCCCGAGCGCGGTGGGCCAATCCGCGCCGACGAGCAGCCGCGATCGCATCCGGCGAACTATGTTGGGTCGATCAGTGGAAACAAGATGACGTTGACGTTGAAGCTTGAAGGCGCAGATGACGAGACGTTTATGCTCGAGAAGGGTAAGCAGGGAGAGCTTTTCAAGTGCAAGTAGCGCGAAAGTTTTTCATAAAGGGAGAAGTGCAGGGAGTCGGGTATCGTTTCTTCGCGCAACGCGCTGCTGCGCGACATCAGATTGTCGGTTACGTACGCAACTGCCCTGATGGAACAGTAGAAGCATTGGCTGAAGGCCCGCCGAACAGTGTGGAAGCGTTCAAGCATGATCTCGCGACTGGCCCGCAGTGGGCGGTCGTAAATCAAGTCGAAGAAATAAATCTCGATCCAACGGGCACCTATTCTGCGTTTCGCATTGAAAGATAGACTTCATGGCTTCAATTAACTCAACATGGACCATCTCAAATCTCTAATCCGCGAAGTGCCGGACTTTCCCAAGCCCGGCATCAATTTCTACGACATCACCACGCTTTTAAAAAATCCCGACGGCTTGCGCAGCACCGTTGATGCGCTGGCTGCGGAGTTTGAAGGTGAGAAGATCGACTCCGTGATCGGTGTCGAAGCGCGTGGCTTCATCTTCGCGCCAGCGTTGGCATATCACCTGGGCGCCGGATTCGTCCCGGTGCGCAAGCCGCGCAAACTTCCGGCCGAGTGCGCCGAGATCTCATACGATCTCGAGTACGGACAAGACACGCTTCAGATCCACCGCGACGCAGTCGGCGACGGTCATCGCGTAATCATCGCCGACGACTTGCTTGCGACTGGCGGGACGGCGCGCGCTGTTGTCGATCTGGTTGAACAACTCGGCGGAACTGTGGTTGGGTTGGTGTTCGTCGTCGAACTCTCATTCCTGCCCGGGCGTGAGAAGTTGACGGGTTACGACGTTCGTTCCCTCATTAAATATCAGAGCTAATTTGTGTTAATGTCGGCTCTCGTGCTCCCGTAGCTCAGCTGCATAGAGCGTCCGCCTCCTAAGCGGAAGGTCGCGCGTTGGAATCGCGCCGGGGGCACCAGTTTTCCTGCTCCGCACACACATTCATCGCTGAACCTTCCGGTCCGGAGTCCGATCACCCACTCTGGAACTCGGAACTCAACTGAATCCGCGCCTCGAGAATCCAGTCTGCAATTAGATGAAAACAAAACTGCCCATTCAAAGCATAAGTCTTAGATATGCATGAATGTTAGTGGGCAGGCGCCCCGACGAGCGGCCTGCTCGGAAATCGGCAGGATGAATCGATGAAAAACGCACTTCTGACTTTTGCTTTTGCACTTACGCTGATAACCGTTTGCTGTGGTACGAGTGTGATGGGCCAAACCTATTTATCGTCCACGGAGGAGTTCTATTTGACAAACAAGCTGTCGAACAAAGTGATGGATGTACGAGGCAACAGTAAGATACCCGGCACAGAAATCTGGCAGCACAACATCAACTACACCGAGGCGCAGACCTTCCGGCTTTTTCGTCAGACCACCTATGGAAATGACACTTACACCGTCGTGCCGACCGTATTCGCCAGCCCCAGCTTGCGTCTTTCGTTGAAACACAATCTGGGCTCAAATGCCCCAGCAAAACCGGACTCAGACGTCGTTGGAGAACTGCCTACCGTGGTTCTGGGAAACCCGCAAATCGAGACGAACGGAACTGAGAGCAACACCTTTAAGGTGATTCAGGATATTGAGTACAGAATCAAACCGATTTTCACTGCCGTGTCACCCTTAAGCTCCCAGCCCAGGTATCAAATCTGGAGATTTATTCCGGTTCCGAATGAGCAAGATACATACATTATCGAGAGCGCAGCTTTTACCGAAAGAATGGTGTTGCAGCCCGTGGGAACGACGTCCGGCTCACCGCTGAGAATATCAAGATTCACCGGGGGCGACATTCAGAAGTGGATCGTGCGGCGGACGACACCCGAACGTCCTACCAACGTGGTACTTCGGGACTTTGTGTGGAAGGACAAGAGCTTTTTATGGTTCAGCAGAGGAAAGTTAAAAGGCGGTTTGGAGTGGGCCGACAACTCCTCGAACGAAGATGGATTTAGAATCCATGCGAAACGAAAGGACGACGGGGTCTTCCGCAAACAGTGGGTCATGGCCGACCTTGGGCCGAACACCGTAACGTACGTTATGAACGAAAGCAGTAGGTATGGTAACGGCAAGGAGCACTGCTTTAGAGTCGTTGCTTACAACAAGTGGGGCTCTGCGAGCTCTGACGAGACATGCGCGATTCCCTCCGTCAATCAACCGCCGCCGCCGCCCCCTCCTCCTCCCGCTGGCGTCGAGTCGATAGCAATTTTCAATTGTCATTCGGAGCGCAAGACGGTCCGTATCTGGACTTATGATCTGACGGTCAATAATGGCTCTTGGGAAGATCGAGGAACAGTTTCCAGCAGTTGGGTGGGTTCCAGTTGTCCTGAAAACTCTCTTCCCTTGAAATTCTCTTTGACTGACGGACATTCGTATAACGTCAAAGCTATCGACTGCGGAGATGAACCACCTAATCTAACTGACGGCACTTGCCATAAGGCCACTTATGGTTTGCCCATTCTGGGAAGACCTGGAGGTGGCACAAAAGTTTTGATTGTTAACGCATGCTTTGATGTCAACTGTCCTGTCGTACCATAGTCCCATTAGTGGTTTTGTTTTATGAAAGAGCCCAATCCCAATGCGGCTGACGGTCGCAACGCGCACGGGAGTGGACTGTCTGGCCCATCGTCAATCTGTTTCATCACCCGCGACCATACTCGCCAGTGGTGAAAAGTCCACCTGGGGTTGCAGCGCTCGCACCGATTGCGTCGATGACGAGCTGTTGGAACTGATGGCCAGCGC
>Ga0209486_10000618_pt1 | contig 15717 bp, 14 predicted proteins | sample NCCompost_FD_187518 | JGI IMG/M metagenome (GOLD analysis project Ga0209486, IMG submission 187518) | Agricultural soil microbial communities from Utah to study Nitrogen management - NC Compost (SPAdes) (version 2) | ecosystem: Environmental > Terrestrial > Soil > Agricultural land | place...
GTCACGCCCCACGCCCCACGCCCCACGCCCGACGCCCCACGCCCCACGCCCCACGCCCCACGCCCCACGCCCCACGCCCCATGCCCCATGCCCCATGCCCCATGCCCCATGCCCCATGCCCCACCCTAGCTCAAGGCGTAAACGACAAGATTCACCGCAAACCGAGTATTGTCTTCACGCCGAAATCGCTTGTTCCGCCAGTCGTAGTCCCACTCGCAGCCGTAGTCCTTGTTCGAGTACACGATGCCCAGGCGTCCGCGACGCTCAAGACCGCGCAGGTAGTCGTGAACAATGTTGTCGCCCCAGCCATTCAATTCGTGGCTCGTTTGCGGCGGACCATCGGCAAAGCGGAAGAACGAGCGATACAGCGCGTGTGAGTTGGGGATCTTCGGCAGTACCGGTCCGCCGGGAAACATGCGCGCCACTTCCGACTCGAACGACTTCGAGTACAGGCCGTTCACGTCGTGATTGCAGTCATCCGAGAATAGCAGTCCGCCATTCTCCACGAATCGCACTAGGCCGGCGCGTTCCTTGTCGCTGAATCGGACGAGTTTGTGTCCGGTCATGAACAGGAAGGGAAACGCGAGGAGCTCCGCTGAGTCGGCGGTGATGACTACTTCATCCTGGTGCACCGGGATGTTCGTGTACTGTACCACCGCATCGAGCACGTTGGAGCAGACCTTCGGGTTGTAGTCCCAGTCGCCCGAGTCGTAACGCAGGCGCGCGAACGTGAAGCTCGACGTCGCGCGCAGCGCGACCGCTGACGCCAACACGCGCGAAGGCATTGCGGCCAGCATCGCTGCGGCTGCAGCGAGTCGCGAGACGAATTCGCGGCGAGTACTCATCCAGTTACGCAGTGGCGCGACGAATCGGAATGCGCAATCCAAGCCACGTCGCGACGGGGACCAGCACGATTGCTCCGATGATTACCCAGATGGGAGTCGGGATCACGACCAGGTTGTACACGCACAGCAGGAGAAAGAGCAGGCCCACCGTCAGCGACGGCCACGCTGGAGCGTCGCCGGCAACGCGGCGCGCAACCCAGGGTCCCCCGATGGCGGCTGCCGTCCACGCAATCAAAACCATAACGAACGAACCTGGGTGAATTTCCGAGAGGTGTTGCCTGACCGAGTCGGGGCTTCGAGGATCCATGCCTTCCGGCTGGGGAAAGAGCGGGAACGCTGCCGTTTCAATCGCCAACACGAGCACAAATGCGGCGACTATTCCAGCGACGATGCCGAGGATCGAGCGGCCCACGATGGCTCCCAGTCAGGGTGCCCGAAGTAAGCCCACTCGCCGCACCTGCGACAGCAGCTCTCCGCGATGTGACGACCCGTTGCCAGCTGTGGTTGAGGCGGCCGTGATGGGGTAACCGTTTTCGACAGCACCGCGTATACTTGGCGTGGTCCAACCTTTTCGAGAGGATTAATCATGCGTTGCAGTCATGGAATCGCGGTCGCCCTGGCCGCCACGCTTGCCGCACCAGCAGTAGGCGTTGCGCAGGACGCGTCCCGTAAGGTTGCAGGTGGTGGCATTCAGGCTGCCGGCTGGATGGGGAAGATCGATGCGAGAGAAGCCCAGGGTGGTGCAAAGCTCGAAGACGCGAAGCTCGCCACCATGGGTGATGGTCTGCACGTCACGACGGGACCAGCCGTTGTATACTGGAATCCCGCCAATACCGCGTCAGGCAACTACACCGTCGAAGCCACGTTCACCGAACGTGAGTTCATGGCACTGAACGATCACGCGCATCCCTACGGCATCGTGATCGGCGGCAACAAGATGGGAACCGACGAACAGTCGTATCTCTATTGCGCCGCCTATGGCAACGGAAACTTCATTGTTCGCGGCTTCGGACCGGCTCCGTTCCAGCTCAACGGCGGTCGTCAGGGCCAGGTCAGTGAAGCGGTCAACAAGGCAACGGCCAAAGGTCAGCCGGTTACGCAGAAGATCGCGCTGAAGGTCTCCGCCGATAAAGTCGAATGCATCATCAACGACAAGGTCGCCGGGACGTTCGCGAAGACGGATGTCATCGGGACTGGCAAGCTCACGTCGACCGACGGCATCTACGGCCTCCGGTTCGGCCATAACACGGATGCACACGTTGCCGGTCTGAAGGTGACGAAGAACTAGAACGTGCAGGAAGCAGGAAGCAGGAAGCAGGGAATGATTGAGGGCCCGCGTCTGTTGACCGCGGGCCCTCAATGTTTAATGACGTTTCGTTCGTTCCCTGCCTCCTGCTTCCTGCCTCCTCAAACTACCTCGTACGTAAATCCCTTCTCCTGAACAATCCCCACCAGCATCGTGTGCGCCGGCACCACGATCACGCCGGGGTTCAATCCAGCGCGTAACTCCTGGTAGACCTCCGGCTGCGGACGCTGAACCGCCGCCGCAATTCGTCCCGAGACGTTGTTCAAGGCTTTGTTGCACATCCAGAAAATCACGCCGCGTGCCTGAAGCGGTCTGACCCCGGCGCCTGCCATGGCGCCCGGGCGATCTCCCGCGATCCACGGGTTCTTCGTCGCCGGTTGTCCGGTTGCCGGGTCGTTGACTGAGTAGAGCTGACCGATCGGGAACTTGGCATACAATTCGTCGCTAGCGTTAATCGCGAACCCTTTCCCGGCGATGGCAGCGATCGCATTCACTTCGGGATGCTTGAGCCCGTAGACCTCCTCCCAGGCGTCCAGCCAATTCTTGATCACGATCAGCGCGAGATCCTTGTCCATCAGGTCGAAGACCTGCTTGTGCTTGCCGTTGAACTTCTCGACGAAGGACAGGTCCCACCCCTGCGGGCTCTGGGCGGCGTCGGCCACAACGGGAAGCATCGACGCTCCTGCTATTGCGCTCATTGACGTTATGAACTTGCGGCGCGTTTGAGACATCCGGACTCCAGTCATGTGGTAAGTGTTTAAAGATAGCACCCTCCAAAAGACCCGTCAGGAAGCGTTCAGCCTGAACAGGCGCTGCGCGTTGGTTCCCATGAGCAGTTCAAACGATTCGACAGGCAACTCGAGTTGTTTCACGAAGTTCATGTAGGACTTCATCGAGCAGATCGGCCAGTCCGTGCCGAACAGGAAACGCCCAGGATCTCCCGCATAGAGAATCACGTCCCGGATTTCCTCGGTCATGTAGTCCTCGAACGCCTCCGTAAACTCGCCCAGAACAAGCCCGGAGATGTCCGCATATACGTTTGCATTCTTGTAGACCACTTCCATGCAGTCGGTAAGCCAGGGATTGCCGAGGTGACAGATGACGAACTTCACCCCAGGATGATCGACCGCCACTTCGTCGATTTCGAGGGGATGTGCGTACTTGAGTTTCCCCTTCGCCGAATACGTATCGCCTGAATGAATCATGACCGGTACGCTGAACTCCTCGGCTAGATCGTACACGACCTGCAGCCGACGGTCATGCGGGTAGAAAGGCTCGTAACCCGGATAGAGCTTGAGTCCCTTGACCAGCCCTGCTTCGAGAAAATCGGCGAGTTCCCGCAGGTCCCGTTGCCGGTAGTTCGCGTAGCTGATGCCGGCGACGACTCCGAGGTTGGGAATCCCGGCAATAGCAGACACGACGTCCGCAGTACTTGGCCGATGGGGGCTCACGATGTAAGACGTCAGCACCAGTGCGTAATCGATTCCGGCGCCGGCCATGGCGGCCTGCAGTTTGGCCAGGCTCTCGTCGAGCGAGATCGCGACCTGCTCGTGGTAGTTGTTCAGGTGGACGTGACAGTCGATGATCATGGCGCGCTACGTTGGAACGACGGGTGTGGGCCGATGCGGCGTCGACCATCGAGTGACTTGAGCATCAGACGAAATGCGGGGCGCTCGAGCGGGCGGCTGATTCGATACGCGCGACGCCATATCGCGTACAGAATCTTTTTGAGCGAGCTGACTGCCAGCCAGCGTTTCGGCCGCCGAATCGCTTCGTAGTACAGGACGAACGGAGAAGCCTTGTCGCCGGGATATAACCGGGGCTGAAAATACGGCATGTCGAGCACGAGGACGGCGGGGCGACGCGCAAGTGACGCGAGCCACGGGTTATCGGCGCTCACTTCACCTACGACTGCGTCCAGATCGCGCCCGATCAGGTGTCGTGCGTCCCGTCGAAATGCTTCCCGCAGCCTGACCCTGAGACGGGTGCCCAGCCCGGTGGCCCGCACAGTAGTGTCGATCGCCAGATACCCGATGACGCCCACATTGACGTTGCCGAGATACGTTCCCGTAGCCAGCCCTACGACCCGACTCCCGCGCTCGGCGATAAACAGGTGCCAGGCATAATCGGTCCAGACGTTCCGAGCTCGTTCCTGCAGCGTGGCTCGCCATTCGCTCAGGAGCACACGCTCATGTCTGGCAAACGTCGTACGCAGAAGCCTGTACGCGTCTCGCAGTCGCGTATCATCGGGCGTCGCGATTTCCCTGATTCGGATACGAGTGGCTCGTGCAGGTGCCCTGGCAGTCATCTTCCTGGCAGGTGAAACACTTGCAGCGAGTCGAGGTCGAGACGCTCCTCCAGGAAACGCTGGATCCGGACTCGCTCCGATGAACTCGGCAGCCGCCGCCACGTGGCGAGCACCGTGCGCAACGAGTCGACGCTCGACGACACATTGGCGACGGAAACCGCGCGGCCGTACAGCAGTGAGCGCAGGGAAGGGAAGAGCGTCGCAAGTTCGCTCGCCACTTCACCTATCGGCCGCTCACCAGCTCTGAGGCGCAGCACTTCATTCTCAAGGACCCGGATCTTCGCGTCACGGGCCTCGAGCGCCGCTTCATTGCGTTTGTACAAGTCCTCCAGAATGCCGGTGCGTACCATCTGCCCAAGCTGTTCCGGCGCGACCTGTCCTTCGTCGGGTTGGTGTACGATCAGCCGTGTCCGCGCCAGGCCATAGTTGTCGAGTCGCTGGCGCAGGACATCCATCGTTTCCAGTGGAATCGGACGGCCAAGGAGAGTTGCCTCTATCGTAGAAGAATCCCGGCCGTGTCGGACGCTGGTATTGACGATGGTGTGGTCGCGAATAGTCAGGTTTTCGGCGATGTAGCGCCTCGCGGCGGCTTCGTATCGCGTCTCGACCACAACGCGCCACGCCACGAACCCACTCGGAATGACGGCAAGAGCCGTGGCGACGGTGATCAGGATACGCATTCGACGAGCGTGGACGGGGTCAAGGTCGACCACGCGTTTGAAGTCGAGGAGCCGCACAATCCCGAGCGTCGCGAGACAGATGAACAGCGAGTTGATGACGAACAGGTACAGAGCGCCGAAGAAAAAGGCGTACTGTCCCTGGGCGAGGCCGTAACCCGCCGTGCAGAGCGGCGGCATCAGGGCTGTCGCAATGGCCACGCCCGGAATCACGTTGCCGCGCGCGCCGCGCCGGGTGATGGCTACGATGCCGGCTGTGCCTCCGGCCAGGGCGATGAGGACGTCATAGATCGTCGGCCTGGTCCGGGCAAGAAGCTCCGACTGCGCCTCCGCTAATGGGGACAGTGAGAAGTAGAGCGTCGACGTCGCGATGCTCGCGAGTGCGGCTATCAGGATATTTCGGACAGACCGCCGGAGCAGTTCGACGTCGTTGAGGCCCAGTCCAAGTCCGGCGCCCATGATCGGTCCCATCAGCGGCGAGATGAGCATGGCCCCGATGATCACGGCCGTGGAATTGACGTTCAATCCGACGGACGCGACGACGATCGCGAGCACGAGCGCCCACAGGTTTCCGCCCCTGAAATCGACGCTCGCCTTGATCTCGGCAATCGTCAGCTCTTCGTCCGCGTCATCCCGGAGGCTGAAAAGCCGTCTGCTGTAAACGAGGACTCTGGGTAGAAGACCTGGCATCGCTTCACGGTTATCGGTCTACAACCATGGCACTGCCGGCAGGCATTGGGGAGCCCGAGCGGAGTCGTCCGTGATTGCGCTTTCCGAAGCCCATTAGTAGCTTCGAAACTCGTTCTGCGCAGCGGCGCAGGTCCAAGCAGCCGTTTGATTTAGCGCGACCCGGTTCACGCCCTGCGTCGGCGTCCGCCCGGTCTCGCAGCAAGCATCTGCCGGCCAGCCCGCCGTAGACATCCTTGTTTCGCGGCGCTTGCGCCCCGTTGGAGCATAGATATGAACCCGATATTTCTCGCTGCGTCTGGCGTGGCCGTATTGCTCGCCGCCGTGGCGTTTTTCTTTTTCGGAGTACAGCGCGGCCGTAGTGAAGAGGTAAAGCGTCAGGCGCTGGCTAAGGCGACGGCTGAGGAAACGGCCAAACGGATCGTTGGCGAAGCGGAGCGTGAAGCAGAATCCACGCGCAAGACCGCCATCATCACCGGCAAGGAAGAGCAGATCAAACTGCGCGAATCCTGGGAGGCGGAAGCTCGACACCGCCGCGAGGAAATCGAACGCGAAGAGCGCCGCTTGGACGAGCAGGAGAATCAACTCGACAAGAAGCTCGAGCTGGTCGAGAACCGCGATAAGGAACTCGGGAAACGGGCATCAGACCTGGGCCGACGCGAGAAGTTCGTCACCGAGCGTGAGCAGGAAGTCGAAAAGCTGGCCGCCGAAGAGCGCCGCCGACTCGAGTCGCTCGCCGGTCTCTCGCAGGAGCAGGCCAAGGCAGAGTTGATCCAACGTATGGAGGCTCAGGCCGAAGCGGACGCGGCCAATCGGCTTCGCGAGATCCGTGAGTCTGCCAAACGCGACGCCGAACGCGAGGCCAAGAAGATTGTCGCTCTGGCTGTTCAGCGCATCGCGTCCGAACACACGTCAGAGATCTCGGTCTCGGCCGTCGCACTTCCGAGCGACGAAATGAAGGGCCGGATCATCGGGCGGGAGGGGCGAAATATCCGCGCCTTCGAGCTGGCTACCGGCGTCGACGTCGTCATCGACGATACGCCTGACACGGTTGTGGTCTCCTGCTTCGATCCCGTGCGGCGGGAAATCGCGCGACTCGCGCTGGAGAAGCTCGTCGCCGATGGCCGGATCCATCCGGGCCGAATCGAGGAAGTCGTCGCGAAGTCAAAGAAGGAAGTCGAGACGCAGATCATCGAGCTTGGTGAACGCGCGGCCTACGAAACCGGCATCCATGGCCTGCATCCGGAAATGATCAAGCTGATCGGCCGGATGAAGTACCGTACCAGCTACGGCCAGAATATCCTCGATCACTCGAAAGAAGTCGCGCACCTTGCAGGCATCATGGCCGCGGAGCTCAAGCTAGACGTCAACATGGCCAAGCGTGGGGCGTTGCTGCACGACGTCGGCAAAGTCCTCACGCACGAACACGAAGGCACGCACGTCCAGCTTGGCGTCGAGGTCGCGACGAAGTACGGCGAAAACCCGATGATCGTGAACTGCATCGCCGCGCACCATGATGATGTGCCGCACGAGAGTGAAGTGTCGGTCCTTGTCCAGGCAGCCGACGCGATATCGGGATCGCGCCCCGGCGCGCGCCGCGAGGCGTTCGAGACCTACGTGAAACGGCTCGAAGGCATCGAAAAAATCGCGTCGAGCTATCGCGGCGTCGACAAGGTGTACGCGATACAAGCCGGTCGCGAAGTACGTGTGCTCGTGACGCCGGAAGACGTCGACGACGCGCGCATGACGTCGCTGTCGGACGAAATTGCGCGGCGTATCGAGACCGAGCTGCAGTATCCGGGTCAGATCAAGGTGGTTGTCATCCGAGAAACGAGGGCGGTGGATTTTGCGCGCTGACGCGAGGCCAGAGGCCACAGGCCAGAGGCCAGAGGAACAGACATCCGGTGGCGCTGTGCTCATCGACGGCGTCGCTATAGCGAAAGCGGTTCGTGCCGACGTCGCGAAAGAGACCGCCGAGTTGAAGGCGAAAGGCATCACGCCTGGGTTGACCGTCGTCATCGTGGGCGAAGATCCGGCGAGCCAGAGCTACGTGAAGTCGAAGGAGAAGGCTTCGATCGAAGCGGGCATGAAAGGCGAAACGATCAAGCTCCCGGCATCCACACCGCAGTCCGAACTCGAAGCGCTGATCGACAAGCTGAACGCCGATTCGAGCGTGCACGGCATTCTGGTACAGAGTCCCTTGCCCAAACATATGGACGCCAACACCGTCGTCAGGCGCATCGCGCCGCACAAGGACGTCGACGGCTTCCATCCGGTGAACGTCGGCAAGCTGTTGATCGGAGAGAAGGACGGCTTCGCGCCATGCACGCCGGCGGGCGTCCAGGAACTCCTGGTGCGTTATGGCATCGACACGAGCGGCAAGGAGGTCGTGATCATCGGGCGCAGCAACATCGTCGGGAAACCGATGGCCGCGCTGCTCGTGCAGTCAGGGAAGGGCGGTGATTGCACCATTACGGTGTGTCATAGCCGCACCAAGGACCTCGCGTTCCATACGAAGCGCGCGGACATCGTCATCGCCGCGATAGGCAAACCGGAAATGCTGACGGGCGACATGATTCGCCCCGGCGCGGTCGTCATCGACGTCGGCATCAATCGTGTCGACGATCCCGGGTCAGCCAAGGGATACCGCCTCGTCGGTGACGTGCATTTCCAGAGCGCGCGTCGCGTCGCTTCCCACATCACACCGGTGCCAGGTGGTGTAGGCCCGATGACGATCGCGATGCTGCTCAAGAACACGGTGCGCGCGGCAAGGCAGAGCGCTTGACCGCGGCATTGTCTTTTTGACCTTAACAACCAAAGTCAAAACACTTTGAACGCAGAGAACGCGAAGGACGCGCAGAGGATTCCGCACCAGATCGGAGTCCTCAGCGAATCCTCAGCGGCCTTTGCGTGCAAAATGTTTTGACTTTTGTTTTCTGTTTGGTGGCCGGGTGCCCGACGAAATAGACAGTTGGGCCCCGTAATCCAACGCTCTATCAAAAATTTCAAGCACCGCCGCGCCGGCTCTCACAGTTTGCGCGGCGTTGTTCCGTCTCCGTTTCCCTGTTTCTCCTTCAGGCTCGAGGCGCGCGGAGAGCTGATAAGGCACCGCCGGTCAGGTGAATCGATTCATGCCAACGAACCGTCGCGAGTTCATCAGGAACGCCACGATGCAGGGGATAGTGCTTGTCGTCACTATCCCGCACCTCTCGTGTCGTGCGACCGCGACGGGTGAATCGCTGGCCGCAAAGCAGTGGGTCGAAATCGACGAAACGGGCGTGGTCACACTCATGCTCGACAAAATGGAAATGGGGCAGGGCGTTTCGACCGCACTCCCCATGATCATGGCCGAGGAACTTGGAGCCGATTGGGCGTCCGTGCGCGTCGTCCAGGCAAGGCCCGGACCGGCATTCACCGAGATGGGAACCTCCGGCAGCGGAAGCGTCATCGACGCCTGGTTCAATCACCGGATCGCCGCGGCTGCCATCCGCACAATGCTGGTGAGCGCGGCTGCGACGCAGTGGGACGTCCCCGCGGTGGAATGTCACACCGAGGGCGGCGAGGTCCGGCACCGAGGCTCGAACCGGCGAGCGCGCTTCGGCACCCTGGTCGCCGCAGCGCGCCTGCTTCCCGTTCCGGAAAAGCCCGAGCTGAAGCCATCGAGTGAATACAACTTGCTCGGCACCAGCGTCTCCGATCCAGGACAAGCGGACATCGTGACCGGGCGCATGACGTTCGGCATCGACAAGCGCGTGCCGGGAATGCTCTTCGCTACGGTGGCGCGCAGTCCCGTGCACGGAGGGTCTGTTCGGCGGTTCTCGTCGGAACGTGCGCTGGCCATGACCGGCGTGCGTCACGTCGTGCAGATCCCTTCGGGGGTCGCTGTCGTCGCCACTTCCACCTGGGAAGCGATGCAGGGGCGCGCGGCCCTGGAGATCGAATGGCACGACGGGCCTAACGCCGCCTTCGACGACGCCGCGTCCTGGCGGATGCTCGAACAGGCGCTGCGAACACCGGGGAAGGTGGCGCGCTCGTCAGGCGACACACGGCGGAGGCTCGCGGCCGCGACGCGACGGATCGAAGCAGAATATCGCTGGCCGTGGCAGGCGCACGCCGCCATCGAGCCGCTCAACGCCGTCGCGCACGTGAAGGACGGCGGCTGTGAGATCTGGGCCGGCATGCAGAACCCGAACAGCGCCCAGGCGAGGGTCGCCGAAGCGCTTGCAATTCCGCCGGAACGTGTCGTGGTCAACCCGATGCGGCTGGGCGGCGGATTTGGAAGACGAATCGCGAGCGATTACGTCGTTGAAGCGGCCCATGTGTCGCGCGCCATTGGTGGACCGGTGCAGGTCGTGTGGACGCGTGCTGATGACTTCCAGCACGACATGTATGGCGCGGCCCAGATCAACCGGCTTGCGGCGGCGCTGGACGGCGCCGGACGGATAACGGCGTGGGAACATCGCGTTGGAGATTTTCACCTGTCAATGTTTGGATCGTACAACGCCGGGTATGACCCGGCGGCCGATGGCGATCCGTGGGGCGGGTTCGATTCGCCATACGTCGTCCCCGATCTGCGCGTCGATCTGGCGCTCGTCGAGTCACCCGTACCAAGTGGCGCGTGGCGCGCCGTGACCTATCCGGCCGCAGTGATGGCGCGCGAGTCCTTCATTGACGAGATCGCGCATGCCACGGGCGCTGACCCGTTGGCGGTACGCATGACGTTGATTCCATCCCCGGGCACAATCACGCGCGGCGGGCTCGCCATCAACAACGGTGACCGGCTGCGTCACTGTCTGCAGCTGGCTGCCGAGCGTGCGAATTGGGGAAGACCGCTACCGGCTGCAGAACACGGGCGACGAGTTGGTCGCGGCATCGCCTGCAACTCCTATCATCGAGGCACCATGGTCGCCCAGGTGGCCGAAGTCTCCGTGGGCACCGCGGGCGATATCCGTGTCCATCGAATCGTCAGTGCGGTTGACGGAGGCCAGGTGATCAATCGCACCGGCGTGGAGAAACAATTCGAGGGCGGTATCGGCTGGGCTCTGTCGGCGCTATTTGGACCAGGCATTCACTTCGAGGGAGGCCGCACGGTCGCCGCCAGCTTTGCCGACTACCCGGTTTTGCGCATGGACCAGATGCCGGCCGTCGAAACTCACATCGTTGAGAGTTCGATCCGACCGTTCGGCATGGGTGAACCTCCCGTTCCGGCCGTCGCGCCAGCGGTGTTGAACGCAGTTTTCGCTGCCACGGGCATTCGTATAAGGACGCTCCCTATCGCCGCAGATTTGCGAACTTCCTGACGCGACGTCGTGCCGAGGGCGTTGGGCCGCTAAAATTCACGGGTGTCCCGTAATCGCCCAGCACCATCCTCATTGCCCGACGGCTCCGAAGTCCTCGCGCTCTTCGACGACGAGGCGGTGGCCGCCGCGCAGCCGCGGTCCGAGGGACGCGCGCGCCGTCCGGCACAGCAATTGGCCGAACCAGGACTTTCTCCTGAATCGGCCATTTCGGTTGCGACGCTCACCCTCGCCACCCGCGACATCATCGAAGGCGCGGTCGAGCCGCTGTGGGTGCGCGGGGAAGTTGTTGGGCTCAAGGAGCACCGGAAGGGACACTGGTACTTCACGCTCAAGGACGAAAACGCACAGATCCGGTGCGTGATGTGGGCGACGGACGCGCGCCGCATGCTCGCCGCGCCTGACGAGGGCATGACGATCACCGCGCTCGGCAAGCTCACCGTGTACGCGGGTCGTGGCGAACTGCAGCTGCGTATCCTGCGCATCGAAGCGTCCGGCGACGGGCTCTGGCGAAAGGCATTCGAGAAAGTCCACAAGAAACTCGAAGCCGAGGGGCTGTTCGCGATCGAACGGAAACGTCCGCTCCCGATGTTACCGGCGTGCATAGCGGTGGTGACCAGCACCGATGGCGCGGCATTGCACGACATCGTGTCTGTCGTGCGACGCCGATGCCCGATCACACGAATCGTGGTGGCGCACGCCGCCGTCCAGGGAGACGGCGCAGCCGGATCACTCGTCGCCGCGCTCCATCGAGTCGCGCGCTGGGGTCAGGCGGATATCGTTATCCTTGGCCGCGGTGGTGGAAGCCGTGAAGATCTCTGGGCGTTCAATGACGAGCGCGTGGTGCGCGCCGCGGCGGGAATGCCCGTGCCCGTCATCGCCGCCATTGGACACGAAGTGGACGTGACCTTGTGTGATCTCGCCGCCGATGTGCGCGCCGCCACACCGTCCGCCGCCGCGGAAGCAGCTGCACCGCAGCTCTCTGAATTGCTCCGTCACGTGAAGAGGTTGGGAAACGACCTGCGGGATGCCGCGCTTGCCCAGGTGGAATCGGCGCGCGAGAGGTTGGCTGTCGCCGGCGTCTCCGTTGCGCGGGCCGCGTCGCATCCACTGGAGCGTCGCCGGCTCCTCATTGAAGGAATGGCGGGCCGGTTGCACGCGTTGAGTCCTCTCGCGACGCTGGGACGTGGCTATTCCGTGCTGATGAGAGATGATGGCACGCCCGTTACGACGATTGATGCGGTGGCACCAGGCGATCAGGTCGTCGCGCGGCTTCAGGACGGTATGATCCACGCTCGAGTCGAGCGAAAGGAATCGCTCGACGAGGAGATCTCGCAATGAGTTTCGAGAAGAAGGTCCAGCGGCTCGAGGAAATCGTGCGCGCGCTCGAGTCGCGCGACCTGAGTCTGGAGAAAGGACTCAAGCTGTTCGAGGAAGGCATCACATGTCTCCGCGACGCGTCCGCGGAATTATCGAAAGCGGAAGCGGCGGTGCAGGTGCTCCGCGAGCGGACCGACGGCATTCTCGAAGCAACGGACCTGCGTGCCTGACGAGTCTGCGGCACTCGTGACCGGCGACCTCGAAGTGGTCGAGGCAGCGCTGGCAGCGTGCTGTAATCACGACCTGACGGGAGTGTCATCTCCGGTTGCCATGGCCATCAGGTACAGTCTCCTCGGCCAGGGAAAGCGGTTCCGTGGCTTGCTGGTGCTCGCGGCATACCGCGCGGCCGGAGGCGCGGGTGACGCGAGCGGTCTGGCCGCCGCCGTCGAAGTGGTGCATGCGTATTCACTCGTGCACGACGACCTGCCGTGCATGGACAACGACGACATGCGACGTGGTCGACCGACCGTGCACCGCGCGTTTGACGTGGAAATCGCCACCGCGGCCGGCGTCACGATGGTCCCCCTGGCCGCACGCCGGGCGTACCAGGCGGCGCGCGAGTTGGGAACGGGCTCGGTCCTGGCGGGAAGGATTGTCGGCGAACTGATGACGGCTTCGGGAGCTGGAGGAATGATCGGCGGCCAGCTGCTCGACCTGCTCGCTGAAGGTCAGCGGCTGGGACTCGAGGAACTGGAGCGTGTTCACCGCGCCAAGACCGGCACGTTGATCTCGGCGTCCGCCAGGATCGGCGCGATGGCCGCGAGCGCGGATGACAGGCTCCTGGTCGCGTTCACCCACTTCGGCGACGCCCTGGGCCTCGCCTACCAGATCGCTGACGACGTGCTTGACATCACCGCCACCAGCGACCAGCTGGGGAAAACGGCCGGCAAGGACGTTGCAAACGCCAAGAGTACGTACCCACTGGTTATGGGGATCGACGAAGCCAGGAGGCGGGCCGGCGCCCTGGTCAACGAGGCGTGTGGGGCTCTGGAAGCGGTTGCCCGCCTGACGCCGGACCTCGAGCGGCTTGCCAGACATGTCGTGGAACGACAGTCCTGAGCACTAGATTTCAGCCAGACCTCACAACCCACATGGGCATCCTCGATCGCATCGCTTCACCGGCGGACCTGAAGGGATTGTCGCGCGATGAACTACGCGCGCTGTCCGACGAGATCCGCACCCGGCTGATCGACGTCTGCTCGCGGACCGGTGGTCACATCGGGGCGGGGCTCGGCGTCGTCGAGCTCTCGGTTGCGTTGCACGCCGCTTTTGATACGCCGCGCGACAAGCTGGTGTGGGACGTCGGCCATCAGGGGTATCCGCACAAGCTGCTCACCGGGCGCAATACGCGGATGGAAACGCTGCGCCAGGAGGCCGGCCTCTCCGGTTTCCTCAAGCGGAGTGAAAGCGACTACGACACGTTCGGCGCCGGACATGCTGCGACTTCGATATCGGCGGCGCTCGGCATTGCTGCCGGTCGCGACCTCCTCGGTGATTCGTACAAGGTGGTTGCCGTGCTGGGCGACGGCGCACTCACGTCGGGCCTGGCCTACGAGGGACTCAACAACGCCGGCCATTCCGGTCGCGACATCATCGTCATCCTGAACGACAACGAGATGTCCATCGCGCCTAACGTTGGCGCGATTTCCAAGTATCTCAACTCGATCCAGCGCAACCCGTTCTACAACCGGATTCGCGCCCGCATCGGTGAGGTGCTGGAAGGGCACGCTGCCATCAACACCCTGGTGCGGAAGTGGGAGGAGAGCGTGAAGTCCTTCCTCACGCCCGGCGTGTTGTTCGAGGAACTCGGCTTCCGCTACTTCGGCCCGATCGATGGCCATGACCTCGACAGCCTGGTCAACACGTTGACCGCGGTGCGCACGATGACCGGGCCGCGCCTCATTCACGTGCTGACGCAGAAGGGGAGAGGCTTTCCCGCCGGCGAACACGTCGAGAAGTGGCACGCGTTGCCCCCGGGGCACGATCCGTCGACCGGGAAGCAGGTCAAGGCGTCCACCGGCAACCCGAACTTCACGACGGTCTTCGGCCGCGGATTGAGCGAGTTGATGACCGAGCGTTCGGAGCTCGTGGCCATCACTGCCGCAATGCCCAGCGGGACTGGAACTGGAGTGGTGGCGAAGATGCACCCCACCCGGTTCTTCGACGTCGGAATCGCCGAGGGACATGCGGTGACGTTTGCCGCTGGTCTTGCGACATGCGGCGTCAGGCCGGTGGTTGCGATCTACTCGACGTTCCTCCAGCGCGCCTACGACAGCATCATCCACGATGTCGCAATCCAGCACCTGCCAGTCATCTTCTGCCTCGATCGTGCCGGCCTGGTTGGTGAAGACGGCGAGACGCACATGGGGCTTTACGACATCGCCTACATGCTGGCGGTGCCGGAGATGACGATCACCGCGCCGCGCGACGCGACGGAGATGCTGGCGCTCCTCCGCACCGCGGCGAATCACACCACCGGTCCGTTCAGTATCCGGTACCCGCGCGATACGGCACCTGATGACCCGCCCGCGATGAGCAGCATCGAAGCAATTCCGTACGGCTCGTGGGATGTCGTGCGCCGGGGAAGTGAAATCGCGATCCTGGCGGTCGGCACAATGGTCAACCAGGCGCTCAAGGCTGCCGAGTCGTTGGCGGTTGAAGGATTCGACCCAACGGTTGTGAACTGCCGCTTCCTCAAGCCATACGACCAGCTCACCTTGTCGGCCATTCTCGCCGACCACAAGCAACTGCTCGTGATCGAGGAAGGCACGGTCATCAACGGATTTGGCGCGTACATGACGTCGGTGGTCGAGCGGTTGGAGCCGTCGGTGCGTGTCACCGCGCACGGCGTTCCCGATCGCATCATTCCGGCCGCGTCACGCGCCCGTCAGCTGGCGTCTGCCGGACTCGATGCGGCCGGCATCGCCGCGCGAGTGCGCGCATTACACGAGAGCGAGGCAGTCGCCGGGTGATTCGGCTCGGCGTCATCGGGAATCGCGACTATCACGACCTGGCCAGGGTTCTGCAACGGCTCCTGGCGATGGCCGCCTCGTTAGGTGTCGACGTCCATTTGGAAGGAACGTTGCGTGACCTGGCGACCGGTCATGACCTGGCACCAGTTGCGCCGGAAGATGTCGATGCGCTCCTGACCCTCGGTGGCGACGGCACGCTGCTACGCGGCGCGCGATTTCTGGCGGGTCGCGAGGTCCCCATTCTC
>Ga0209486_10000619_pt1 | contig 15703 bp, 17 predicted proteins | sample NCCompost_FD_187518 | JGI IMG/M metagenome (GOLD analysis project Ga0209486, IMG submission 187518) | Agricultural soil microbial communities from Utah to study Nitrogen management - NC Compost (SPAdes) (version 2) | ecosystem: Environmental > Terrestrial > Soil > Agricultural land | place...
CATGCGCCAGTGGGCCGGCACCGTGGACATCACGCCCGACACCAGCCCGATCATGGGACTGACGCCGGTCGCCGGGCTCTACATCAGCGGCGGCTGGGGCACCGGCGGATACAAGGCGATTCCCGCGAGCGGCGAGAGCATGGCGTGGACCCTCGCGAACGACCGCCCGCACGAGCTGATCCGCGGCTTCGGGCTCGAACGCTTCCCGGCCGGCGCGCTGATCGACGAGGGCGCCGCCTCCGGCGTCGCGCACTGATGGGCTACCGCCTCGACAAGGGTGGTCACGTCGATCGTTCGCAGCCGATCCACTTCCGCTGGAACGGGCGCAAGCTTCCCGCCTTCGCCGGCGACACGGTCGCCTCGGCGCTCCTTGCCAACAACGTCGCGATCGTCGGCCGCGGCATGAAGCTGCACCGGCCGCGCGGCGTGTTTACGATCGGGCCCGAGGAGCCGAACGCACTCGTGACGCTCGGCCGCGGGGCGCTGCTCGAGCCGTCCGCGCGCGCGACGATGATCCCGGTGCGGGATGGCCTCGAGGTGCGCGCGCAAAACGCCTGGCCGAGCGTCCGCTTCGACCTCGCCCGCACGCTCGACCGCACCGCGGGCCTCTGGGGCGCGGCGTTCTACCACAAGACGTTCAAGTGGCCGTCCTGGGATTTCTGGGAACGCTGGATCCGGCGCAGCGCCGGCATCGCGAAGCCGCCGCGCGAAAGGGATCCCGCGCGCTACGACGCGACCAACGCGCACTGCGACCTGCTGATCGTCGGCGGCGGACCGTCCGGCCTGCTGGCCGCGCAAGTCGCCTCGCGCTCCGGCCTGTCCGTGATACTCGCCGAGCAGGACTTCGAGTGCGGGGGCCGGTTGCTCGCGACCAATACGCTCATCAACGACGCGCCGGTCACGGTGTGGTTCGCGAGCCTGCTGGGCGAGCTCGCCGCCTCGCGCAGCGTCAAGCTCCTGACCGCGACCACGTGCTTCGGCCTGTACGACCACGGCATGGCGGGCCTCGTGCAACGCCTCGACCTCGGCAACAAGCCGTCCGCCGTGCGCCAGCGCTACTGGCGGGTGCACGCGAAGCAGACGCTGCTCGCGACCGGCGCCATCGAGCAGCCGCTCGTGTTTGCGCAGAACGACTTGCCGGGCATCATGCTCGCCGGCGCCGCGCGCCAGTACGCAAACCGCTACGGCGTCGCCGTCGGCAAGCGCATCGTGCTCGCGACCAACAACGATTCCGCCTACCTCGCCGCCCTCGACCTCGTCGCGGCAGGCGCGCCGGTCAAGCTCGTAGTGGATTGCCGAGTCGAGGCGCCCGCCGACCTCGCCAAGTGGCTGCACGCCCAGGGCGTCGAGGTCCGTGCCGCGGCGAGCGTCGTGAGGGCGCTCGGGCGCCGGCGCGTCGAGGGCATCGTGCTCGACAACGGCGAGGATATCGCCTGTGACGCACTCGGCGTCTCCGGCGGCTGGCAGCCCGCCGTGCATCTCTGGTCGCAGGCGCGCGCGGCGATTGCTTTCGACGACAACCGGCGCAGTTTCCGGCCGCAGGGATCGCAGCCGCCGCTGCAGGCGGTCGGCTCGCTGAACGGCTGCACGTCGCTCGAGGCGAGCTTCGCCGAAGCGATCGACGCGGTACACAAGGTGCTCGTCCACGCGGGCCGCCCGGACGAGCTTATGGTTGCGCGGCCGACCGTGCAGGAGGCGCCGCTCGCGCCCGAGTCCGGCGTGCCGCCGCGCCCGCAGGCCGAAAGCGGGCGCCAGTGGCTCGACCTGCTGCACGACGTCACCGTCGCCGATGCCGAGATCGCGCTCGCGGAAGGCTACGAGCACATCGAGCACGTAAAGCGCTACACGACCTGCGGCATGGCGGCTGACCAGGGCAAGACCTCGAACCTCAACGCGCTCCTCGCGGTCGCCGAAATGACGGCGAAGAGCCCGGCCGAGGTGGGCACGACGACGTTCCGCCCGCCCTACACGCCGGTCACCCTCGGCGCGGTCGCCGGGCGGCAACTCGGCGCGCACTACGCGCCCCGCCGACTCCTCCCCGCGCACGCGGAGCACGCGGCGCTCGGCGCGCACTGGTGGGAGGCCGGCGGCTGGATGCGCCCCGCCTGCTATCCGCGCAAGGGCGAGACGCCGGCGCAGGCCGTGCAACGCGAGGCCGCGGCCGTGCGCGCGGGCGTCGGTGTCTTCGACGCCTCGCCGCTCGGCAAGATCGAGATCACCGGCCCCGACGCGGCGAAGTTCCTCGACCGCTTCTACGTCAACAACGTCGCGAAGCTCGAGGACGGCCGCGTCCGCTACGGGCTGATGCTCAACGAGAACGGGGTCGTCATCGACGACGGCACGGTCGGCCGGCTCGGCCGCGAGCACTTCCTGGTCACGACCACGAGCGGTGGCGCTTCCCGCGTCGCGGCCTGGCTGGAGGAATGGCGCCAATGCGAATGGCCGGACCTGCAGGTCTTCGTCACGCCGGTCACGACGCAGTGGGCCACGTTTGCCATCGCGGGCCCGCGCGCGCGGCAGTTGCTCGCGCGGTTCCGCACCGACATCGCCTTCGACTGGCGCTCGATGCCGCACATGAGCCTGCGCGAAGGCCGGTTCGCGGGCGTCGCCGCGCGGTTGTATCGCGTCAGCTTCTCGGGCGAGCTCGGCTACGAGATCAACGTGCCGGCGCGCTACGGGGCCGCGCTCTGGACCGAGATCCTGAAGGCCGGCGCCGATTTCGGCGTGATGCCGTACGGCGTCGAGACCGTGCTCCTGCTGCGGCTCGAAAAGGGCTATCTGCACGTCGGCGTCGACACCGACGGCACGACCGCGCCCGCCGACGTCGGCTGGGGCGCCGTCGCGGCGAAGCGAAAGACGGACTTCATCGGCAAGCGCTCGCTCGCGCGGCCCGACAACCAGCGCGCCGACCGTCTCCAGCTCGTCGGAGTGACCGACGCCGAGGCGAGCGTGCTCCTGCCCGGCGCGCACCTGCGCCTGACGGGCACGGTCGAGGGCACCGACGGTTGGGTAACCTCCGCCTCGCATTCCCCCGCGCTCGGCAAGACGATCGCGCTTGCGCTCCTGCGCGGCGGCCGCGCGCGACACGGCGAGAAGGTCACGGTCCACGACCTCGACCGCCGCTGCGAGGCGACCATCGTGTCGCCGACGTTCCTGGACCCGGAAGGCAAGCGCCTCAATGCCTGAGCCCATCACGAGCCTCGTCGCACAGTCGGGCCTCGCAGCCGGCGGGCAGGTGTTCTCCGACGCGCTCCGGATCTCGGTGCTGCCGGCGCGCGCGATCGTACGCCTGCAACTCGGCGCGCGCTCGCAGAAGACGGTCAACTCGCTCAAGATTGCGGGCCGGCCGATGCCGCTCGCCGTGAACTCCTGGAACGGGGACGATCCGGTCATCTGCCGCATCGCGCCCGATGCGTGGCTGCTGTCCTCCGCACTGCACGAGGCCTCCGAGATTATCCCCGCGGTCCGCACCGGCTGCGGCCGGCGCTCCTACGCGGTGACGGACGTTTCGGATTCGCTCGTGACGCTGTGGATCGAGGGCACGGACGCGCAGGCGCTGCTGGCCCGCGGCTGCGGACTCGCGCTGTCTGTCGGCGCGTTCGGCCCGCAAGCCTGTGCGCGCACGCGGCTTGCGCAGTTGCCCGTCGTGATCCGGCGCGCGACGCCGGAGCGGTTCGAGTGCGTCGTGGACCGGTCTGCGGCGCAGTGGCTCTACGACTGGTTGATGGATGCCGTGAAGGGGCTGAACTGAAGTCAGGAGATCACATGGCCTGGATCCTTCTCATCGTCGCCGGGTTGTTCGAGATCGCCTGGGCGATCGGCCTCAAGTACACCGACGGCTTCACGCGCGCGCTGCCGACGGCCGGCACGATCGCTGCCATGGTCATCAGCGTCTGGCTGCTCGGCATCGCCATGAAGACGCTGCCGGTCGGCACGGCCTATAGCGTCTGGGTCGGCGTCGGAGCGGTCGGCACGGTCATCCTCGGCATCATCCTTTTCAAGGAGCCCGCGAACGCGCTGCGGCTCATCAGCGTCGCGCTCGTGATCGCCGGTATCGTCGGGTTGAAGTTCGCGACGCCTGCATGAGCTGGGCGGGATCTCCATGACGGCGGGGATCGCCCTGTTCGCCAGCGCCCGCCGGCACGGCAATACCGGCGCATTGATGGACCGGATCGCCGGCGAGCTCGGCATCGAGGTCGTCGACCTCGGCGCATTGAAGATCGCGCCTTACGACTATGAGCACAGCCATCGCGACGACGATTTCGCGCCACTGCTGTTGCGCGTGCTCGAGTTCGACCGCCTGATCTTCGCCTCCCCCGTGTACTGCTACGCTGTCGCGCCGCCGATGAAGGCTTTCTTCGACCGGATCACCGACTTCCTGGACCTGCCTGAACTCCAGAATGAAGCCCGGCGCCTGCGGGGAAAGACCGCTTACGTCGTCTGCACCTCCATCTACGACGAGGCGCCGCCCTCGTTCCTGGGCGCGTTCCGCGACAACTTCGAGTACTTCGGGATGCGCTTCGGCGGCGTCGCGCACGCTAACTGCGCGGATGGCTATGATCCGGCGCGGCACGACCCGATTGCCCTGGCATTCTCCGCGAGTCTGCGCGGGCCATGAACGGCGCGACCCTCAACGCGCTACGAGCGTTTCCGGACCAGCTGGAGGCGCACTACGCGCTGATCCCGGCGACGCACACGCAGTGGGCTCCGCCATCATGGGAAGGCGTGCCGAGCGAAGCGCTCACCGCGATCGAACAGGTCTGCCATGTCCGCGACATCGAGATCGAGGGCTACCAGTACCGCTTCGAGCACACGCTCGCCGAGGAGAACCCGTTCCTGCCGTCCATCGACGCCGAGGCCCTCGCCCGTGACCGCCGCTATGGCGAGTCGGACGCTGCACGGGCGCTGGCGGATTTCCGCGCGGCGCGAGCGAAGACGCTCCGCCTTCTCGAGGGGCTGACGCCCGCCCAGTTCGGGCGCCCGGCCGTCTTCGAAGGCTACGGCCCGGTGACGCTACGCGGCCTCGTCCATTTCCTGTGCAGCCACGACCAGCAGCACCTGGCAGGCCTGCAATGGCTGCTCGGCAAGATCGACAGTCCGGACGCGAAGTAGGCAAATTGCGACAGATTTCCGCTGGAAAGCATTGAAAAGACTGGTATTCTTGGCGCCGCCGAGCCACGCCGAGGAGCCTCGTCTTGTCGCAGGATGCCGATCACGACTTCTTTGACCGCGCGCACGAGCACCTTCGCATCGCCAACGAGCAGCTGAACGGCGTTTCCGAGGGCCAGGTCAGCGCGTCGATGATGTACGCATGCGCGCGCTTCAACGCCTGGATCAGCGCCACTAACCAGGAATCCGCCAGGGATCTGAAGGGCGCTTACGGCGAGACGATCGAATATTTCGTCGCCCAGTACCGCAAGATGCTTGTGAAGAATCTCGACGATTTCGTCGCGAACTTCGGCGAGTACATGCAGCCGCCCGCCGACAAGGACTCCTGAAAGGGCGCGGAGCCGTGAAATTCCAGCGATGCGATCCGGCGCAGGTCACGGAACTCATGTCCTGGTTCACGGACGCCGAGGCGCTGCGGACCTGGGGCGGGCCGGACTTCCGCTTTCCCTTTACGGCGGCGACCTTTCGCGAGGATACGAAGGTCGACAGCGTCGACAGCTTCGCGCTCATTGCCGAGAGCGGTTCGGTGGCCGCATTCGGCCAGTGCTACCTCCGTGTCAGTCGCTGTCATTTCGGCCGCGTGGGCGTATCGCCGCGCCGGCGCGGCGAGGGACTCGGCACGCGGCTATTGCGCGACATGGCCGCCTGGGGCCGTGACGAGTTCGGGCCGCGGGAGCTGTCGTTGTTCGTGAATCGGAGTAACGACGACGCGCGCCGGTTGTACCTGCGGCTCGGTTTCCGGGACGTCCCATATCCCGAGGCGATGCCGCCCGGCATGGACGCGCACTACATGATCGCGGACGCCATCCGTAAATGACCCTGTCCGAAGTTCGCGGCCTGGCGATGAATCTGCACGGAACGACGGAGTCCCCACACCACCGTTACACGTCGTTCCGCGTCCGGGGGCGCATCTACGCAACCGCGCCCCTGGAGGGCGGCTCGCTGCACGTTTTCCTGGACGAGGAAGACCGCGACCGCATGGTCCGGCTCCAGCCCGACGCCTACATCAAGCTCGGCTGGGGCAGTAAGGTCGTGGGCTTGCGCGTCGACCTCGGGCACGCGCAGCCGGAGGACGTGCGTGAGCTCCTGCGCGCTGCATGGAAGCGCAAGCTCCCGAAGCGTGCGTGACATGAACGCCGAGATCCGGCCCGTCGCGGCCCAGGACGTTCCGGCGCTGGTGCCGCTCGTCGAGCAGTACTGGCTGTACGAGGACATCCCGCACTTTGACGGCACGCGCGTGGGCCGCGAGCTGGCGCATGCCCTGGGGGACCCTCGACTCATGAGCGGATGGATCGCCCGCGTGAAAGGCCAGGGTGTCGGCTACCTGCTCGCGGTCTACGTGTTCAGCCTCGAGCACCTCGGCCTGACGGCGGAGATCGACGAGTTCTTCGTACTGCCGAGCGCGCGAAGCCGCGGCATCGGCGAGGAACTCCTGCGGCTCGCCGAGGCGGAATTCGTCCGCCGCGGCTGCACCAACGTCGCATTGCAGCTCGGCCGCGGCAACGACCGCGCCCGCGTGTTCTACCGCGCCCACGGTTACGGCGAGCGCGCGGGTTACGATCTGCTGGACAAGATGCTGGGGTGAAGCGCATGACACACGTGAAGACCCGCCTGGCCGAAGCGCGCGATCTCGACGCCGTCGCGGTCCTCTTCGACGCATACCGGCAGTTCTACGAGAAACCCGCCGACCTGGCACTCGCCCGCCGTTACCTCGACGAGCGCTTCCAGCGCCGCGAGTCGGTGATCCTGGTTGCCGAAGACGCGGACGGCGCGATCGTCGGATTCACGCAGCTCTATCCGGCCTTCTGCTCGGTGATCGCCGACCGGACGTTCGTGCTCTACGACCTTTTCGTCACGCCCGCGGCGCGCGGCACGGGCGCGGGCCGCGCGCTGATGGAAGCCGCCGAGGCGCATGGAAGGAAAGCGGGCGCCGCACGCCTCGAGCTCAGCACGGCGCACACCAACAAGATCGGCCAGGCCCTGTACGAGTCCTGCGGCTGGGTGCGGGACAACGCCTTTTACGTGTACACAAAAACGCTGCGCGACGATCGGCCGGGCGGCTAGGCAGGCCCGCCTTCCGCGAATTGGCCTAGCGCGGCAAGATTCGTGACCGTCACTGAGCGGTATTCGGTCTTCACCCAGCCCGCTTCGTTGAACTGCTGCAGCGTGGCGTTGACGCCCGCCAGCCGCCGTGCAAGTCTCGTGCACCTTTCGCCGGGCGCTATCCATGGAGTTGAAAATGAAAAAAGTGGGAATCCTCACCGTGTTGGCGGCCCTGGCCGCGTTGCCGATGCTGGCAGCCGCCCAGAGCAAGCCCAACATTCTCGTCATCTGGGGCGACGACATCGGGCAATTCAACGTCAGTGCCTATAACCAGGGCGTGATGGGCTACAAGACACCGAACATCGACAGCATCGCCAGGGAGGGTGCCCTGTTCACCGACTGGTACGGGCAGCAAAGCTGCACGGCCGGGCGCGCCGCCTTCATCACCGGCCAGTCGCCGATCCGCACCGGCCTCACCAAGGTCGGACTGCCGGGCGCGCCGGAGGGCATGAAGAAGGAAGACCCGACGATCGCGACGCTGCTGCGCGCGCAGGGTTACATGACCGGCCAGTTCGGCAAGAACCACCTAGGTGATCGCGACGACATGTTGCCGTCCGCACATGGCTTCGACGAGTTCTTCGGCAACCTCTATCACCTCAACGCCGAACAGGAGCCCGAAAGCCCCGACTATCCCAAGAACCCGGAGTTCAAGAAGAAGTTCGGCCCGCGCGGCGTCATCCACAGCTTCTCCGACGGGCGCATCGAGGACACCGGTCCACTGACGATCGAGCGCATGCGGACGATCGACTACGAAGTGACGGAGAAGACGCTCGGCTTCATGGAGAAAGCCAAGAAGGAGAACAAGCCATTCTTCATCTGGTGGAACTCGACCCGCATGCACATCTGGACGCACCTGCGGCCGGAGTCCGTGGGCAAGACGGGACTCGGAATCTACCCGGACGGCATGGTCGAACATGACGCGCACGTCGGACAGGTGCTGGCCAAGCTGAAGGAGCTCGGCCTCGACAAGAACACCATCGTCATGTACTCGACCGACAACGGCGCCGAGATGATGAGCTGGCCTGATGGTGGCACCACGATGTTCCGCGGCGAAAAGAACACCAACTGGGAAGGCGGCTACCGAGTGCCAGCCGCCATTCGCTGGCCCGGTGTCATCAAGCCCGGCACGATCATCAACGACATCGGCTCGCATGAAGACATGCTGCCGACGCTCGTGGCCGCGGCCGGAGACAAGACTGCCAAGGAAGACCTCCTGAAGGGCCGCAGCATCGGTGGCGCGAACTACAAGGTTCACATCGACGGCTACGACCTCGGGCCGGCGTTCCGCGGCGAAGCGCCCTGGCCGCGCACGGAGTTCATCTACTGGACCGATGACGGCAACGTCGCGGCGCTGCGTTACAACAACTGGAAGATGGTGTTCATGGAACAGCGAAGCCACGGCTTCGACGTGTGGCAGGAGCCGTTCGTGACGCTACGCCTGCCCAAGCTGTTCAACCTGCGCAGCGACCCCTTCGAGCGCGCGGACCACGAGGGCATGGGATACGGGCAGTGGCGCGTCGATCGCGCCTACATGATTGCGCCGGCTGGCGCAGTCGTCGCTCAATGGCTGCAGAGCTTCAGGGAGTATCCACCGCGCCAGAAGCCTGGCAGCTTCAACCTGAATCACGTCATGGAAGCGATGTCCAAGCCTGCAAACAACTGACGCTCGATCACGGCTGATGCAGGGTGGATAATCGGGCCGCACGCCTTCGGTGCGGCCCGAACTTTTGGAGACAGGTCATGAATCGCACACTCCGATCCGCAGCGCCTCTCGTGGGACTGGTCGCGGCGCTGGGTTTCTGCTCCATCTCGCACGCCGCCGACCCGCTGCCCTCCTGGAACGACGGCGCTGCAAAGCGATCGATCGTGAAGTTCGTGGACGGTGTGACGCGCGAAAGCTCTCCGGATTTCGTGCCGGTTCCCGAGCGCATCGCCACCTTCGACAATGACGGCACGCTGTGGGCCGAGCAGCCGATCTACGTGCAGGTATTCTTCATCATCGACCGGATCAAGGCCCTCGCGCCCCAGCACCCGGAATGGAAGACGCAGGAGCCGTTCGCCTCGGTGCTCAAGGGCGATCCGCGCGGCATCACCGCGGGCGGCGAAGACGGCGTCGCGGCCCTGCTGGTCGCGACGCATTCCGGCATGACGACCGACGAGTTCAGCCGCCAGGTCGGCGACTGGATCGCGACGGCGAAGCATCCCAAGACCGGGCAGCCTTTCACGGCCATGGTTTACCAGCCCATGCTCGAACTTCTCGAGTACCTGCGTGCCAACGGCTTCAAGACCTTCATCGTTTCCGGCGGCGGCATCGAGTTCATGCGCCCCTGGACGGAGAAGGTCTACGGCATCCCGCCCGAGCAGGTCATCGGTTCGATCGGCGGCCTGAAGTTCGACATAAAGGACGGCAGGCCCGCACTCTTCAAGCTGCCGAACGTCGTCCTCAACGACGACAAGGACGGCAAGCCGGTCGGCATCCAGCGCCACATCGGGCGACGCCCGATCGCGGCCTTCGGCAACTCAGACGGCGACCTGCAGATGCTGCAGTGGACCTGTTATTCCCCGGGCCTGCGCCTGTGCCTGTACGTGCACCACACCGATGACAAGCGCGAGTGGGCCTACGACCGCGGCTCGCACATCGGCAAGCTCGACAAGGGGCTCGACGAGGCGAAGCTGCGCGACTGGACCGTCGTCAGCATCAAGGACGACTGGAACAAGGTATTCGCGTTCGAGTGAAAGCGAAGTCCGAAGACAAGCCGTTCGGCGCCAAGTGGGTCGCCGTGGCCGTGATCGTGCTCGCGGCGGCAGCCGGCGTCTTCGCCGCCGTCGTATCGCAGCGGGAGCGCGCATCGCCTGACGCGACGCCGCTAACCCGACGCGCGATGCCGGCAGCCGCCCAGTTCGCGCCCACCGTCGCGAATGACGCCGCGCCTCCCGGCCCGGCGCCGGAAGGCATGGTTTGGATTCCGGGCGGCGAGTTCTCGATGGGAGCGGTCGATCCGCTCGGCCAGGACGCCAACGTGGTCGGCATGCAGGCGACGACCGACTCGCGCCCGATTCATCGCGTGTACGTGGACGGATTCTGGATGGACGCAACGGAGGTCACGAACGGCGAGTTCGAGAAGTTCGTGAAGGCCAAGGACTACGTCACCATCGCCGAGCGCACGCCGCGCGCGGAGGATTATCCGGGGGCGCCGCCGGAGAACCTGGTCGCGGGCTCGGTGGTGTTCTCGCCGCCCGACCACGCGGTGCCGCTCGACACGCACTTCCGCTGGTGGACCTACATCCCGGGCGCCGACTGGCGTCACCCGGACGGCCCCGGGAGCGACCTCAAGGGCCGCGAGCAGCACCCCGTTCTTCACGTCGCCTACGAGGATGTCGAAGCCTATGCCAAGTGGGCCGGGAAGCGCGTGCCCACCGAGGCGGAATGGGAGTTCGCGGCGCGCGGCGGGCTCGCCGGCCAGGTGTATCCCTGGGGCAACGCGTTCATGAAGGACGGGAAGTGGATGGCGAACACGCACCAGGGCCACTTCCCCAACGAAGACACGCGTGCCGACTCCTTTCACGGCGTGGCGCCGGTCGCGCAGTACCCGCCGAACGCCTACGGGCTCTACGACGTCGCCGGAAACGTCTGGGAGTGGACGAGCGACTGGTATCGGGACGATTACTACGCCGAGCTCGAGAACTCCGGCGTCGCGCGCAATCCGCAAGGCCCGGCGGAGTCCCTCGATCGCAGCGAGCCCGGGGTCGCCAAGCGCGTTCACCGCGGTGGTTCATTCCTGTGCACCGAGCAGTACTGCTCGCGCTACATGGTCGGCACGCGCGGCAAGGGAGACCTGGCGACAGGCACGAATCACCTCGGCTTCAGGCTCGTGAAGCCGGCAACACGCTGAACTTGTCGAATCCTGGGTCCTCCATACGACTGCAAGGACAGGAGCAGTCAACAGGAGACCCACGATGCCGACAAAAGCCAGGATCACGCCCTGCCTGTGGTTCGACAGCCAGGCGCTCGAGGCGGCCCGGTACTACGTCAAGATCTTCAAGAACTCGAAGGTCCGGAAGATCGCCTATTACGGCGAGGCCGGGCGGGAACAGCACGGCCAGAAGCCGGGTTCCGTGCTAATCGTCGAGTTCGAGCTCGACGGACGGCCGTTCACGGCCCTGAACGGCGGCCCGATCTTCAAATTCAACGAGGCGGTCTCCCTGCAGGTGCGCTGCAAGGACCAGAAAGAGGTCGACTACTACTGGAAAAAACTTGGCGCCGGCGGCGATCCCGCAGCGCAGGTCTGCGGCTGGCTCAAGGACAAGTACGGCCTTTCCTGGCAGATCGTGCCGGACGCCGTCACGAAGCTCATCAGCGACCACAAGTCCGTGAAATCGCAGCGCGCGTTTGCCGAAATGATGAAGCAGAAGAAGCTGGACATCGCGGCGATTCAGAGAGCGTACGACGGCTGAGACGCGACGGCAGGGCTCGGCTGGACCGGGCCCCGGCCTTGCGCTAGTTTGGTCCCCGGCTGCAATGACAGCCGTCGAGGGAAGGATCCCGTTGCGGCTACACTGGAATCATGTAGGCCTCGCGGCACTCGTGCTTGCTGCCGCCACGGCCGCGCGTCTCGCGCTCGACCCCTTCCTCGGCTTCCACCTGCCCTACGTCACGTTCTTCGTGGCAATCGTATTCATCGCGTGGCGGACGTCGACGCCTGTTGCGGTTGCGAGCACTGCGGTCGGCTGGCTGATCGTCAATTTCTTCTTCATCCCGCCCCGCGGCGCGATCACGTTTCCTCTTGATGCCGTTTCGGACTGGGTCGGCTCCATCGCTTACTTCGTCGTCGCCGGCACGATCGTGCTCATCGCCGACCGGATGCGCCGCACTCAGCTTGCGCTGGAGCGGAACGAGCATCAGCTGAAGCGAATCAGTGAGCGGCTGCCGGCGCTCGTCTCGTACATCAGCCCCGCGCGTGAATATGTATGGTGCAACGATGAGTACATGCGCTGGTTCGGACTCGAGCATGATCAGATTGTCGGGCACGGGATGGAGGAAGTCCTGGGCACGGAGGCCTGGCGCACCATTGGACCCCGCATAGAGCAGGCGCTGTCAGGACAGTTCGTCGAGTACGAGGCCGAAGTCCCTTACGCCCGTGGCGGCCTTCGCTGGATCCACGTGACGTACACGCCCCATCGCGGCGCCGATGGCGCCGTGCTAGGCGTCGTCGCCATGGTCATCGACATCAGCGACCGCAAGCGCCTCGACCTGAATGCGGTTTTGCTTGCGGACTTGAGCCAGGCGTTCGCGCGGCATCCCTCCGCACAGGAAGTGGCGCGGGACGTGGCGGAACGCCTCGTGCACTTGCTCGGACTGTCGCGATGCCTGCTCGGCGAAGTGGACCCCGCCACGGATACGATCCGCATCTTCCACCAGCATTCGCACGATCCCGAACCCAGCCAGGCAGGCGACTACCGGATTTCGGACTTCCTCACGGAGACCGAACGCAAACAGCTCGACGAGGGCAGGCCGCTCGTCATCAATGACGTGCGCGAGGGCCGCGGCCCAGATGCCGCCGCGCGCTTCCTGTCGCTCGGAATCGGGGCGGTGGTGAGCGCCCCGTACGTCGCCGAGGGCAGCCGACGGTTTGCGCTGGCCGCAGAGAAGCGCGAGCCCTACGCGTGGAAGCCGGACGAGGTCGAATTGCTGCGCGAGGTTGCGGCGCGCATCTACGTGCAGCTCGACCGCTCCCGCGCCGACCAGGCGCTGCGTGAAAGCGAGCGGCGCCACCGCTCCCTGGCGTCTGTCCTCACCGACATTCCCTGCAGCGTGGATCCGGAGGGGCGCTTCGTCACGCCGCAGGCAGGGTGGTCGCGATACACTGGCCAGACCTTCGAAAGGTCGCGCGACTTCGGCTGGCTCGACGCAGTCCATCCCGAGGACCGCGAGCCAGCCCGTGTCGCCTGGCAGAAAGCGTCGCGGAACAGCGGCCAGTATGAGGTGCGCGCGCGGCTCTGGCACGAGGCCAGCCGGCAATTCCGACACGTGGTCGCGCGGGCGACCCCGTTGTGCGACGAGTCCGGGGCAATCTACGAATGGGTCGGTGCATGCACGGACGTCCACGAGGAAACCGAGCAGGCCCGCGCTCTAGTTGAGGCAGACCGCCGTAAGGACGAGTTTCTCGCGACGCTCGCACATGAGCTGCGCAACCCGCTCGCCCCAATCCGCAACGGTCTGTACATCCTGAAGCTCACGGGAAAGGCGGAGGGAACGGTCGCAGGCGTTTACCAGATGCTCGAACGCCAGGTGAATCACCTGGTTCGCCTCGTCGACGACCTCATGGAGGTCTCGCGCATCACGCGCGGGCGCGTGGAGCTGTGCAAGGAGCTGACTGACGTGCGGTCGATCGTCGAGAACGCGATCGAGACGAGCCGGCCGCTCATCGACGCGGCCGGTCATCGGCTCGAGATCGCCCTGCCCGCCGATCCGCTGTCGCTAGACGCCGATCCCGTACGCCTCGCACAGGCGATCACCAACCTGCTCAACAACGCGGCCAAGTTTACGGATGCGGAGGGCCACATCCGCATCGCCGCGCGCCGCGAGGATGGAAACGTCGTGATCTCCGTGCGGGACAATGGCGGTGGCATCTCGCGTGAGCTGCTGCCGCGCGTATTTGACCTGTTCGCGCAGGCACCCGGGCATCGCCACGGCAAGGGCGGACTGGGCATCGGACTCACGCTCGTACGCAGCATGGTCGAGCTGCACGGTGGAACCGTCGAAGCGCGCAGCGAAGGTCCGCGGCATGGCAGTGAGTTTATCCTGCGCCTGCCGCTCGAGGGCGTCGGCCCCGTCCCTTCTCGCGAGCCAGTCGCTGCGGCCGCGGAAGTCCCGTCGCGCCGCGTGCTCGTCGTTGACGACAACCGCGACGGCGCCGACAGCCTCGGGGTGCTCCTCGCCCTGCTCGGCGTCGAGGCGCGGACCGCCCACGACGGCACCGCCGCCCTCGTGGCGCTCGACGAGTTCCGCCCGTCGGCGATCCTGCTAGACATCGGCATGCCGGGGATGGACGGTTACGAGGTCGCGCAGCGCGTGCGCCAACATCCGTACGGTCGCGACGTCATACTCGTCGCGCTCACGGGCTTCGGACAGGAGCGCGACCGGCAGCTCGCGGTTGAAGCCGGTTTCGATCATCATTTGGTCAAGCCACTCGACTTCCAGGCGCTGCGGGAACTGCTTACCCGGCTGCCGACCCGGGGCGGGCAGGCGCGCCGGGCCTGACAATGTCTGGATCGGCCGGCCTGTTCGTGTTGCTCTTCGGCGTGCCGTCGCTCCTCCTGGCGGTCGTCTTCGCGGCCGTGGCCGTGAAAGCCCCGCGCGGCGGCGCCGTCCTCTGCGGCTTGCTGCTGGCGTCCGTCGCGCCGCTGCTTTTCGGGGTCGAGCGCGCGAGCTACATGAGAGGGGCCGGCATCTGGTTCACCCTGTCGGTCGCCATCGCCACGATCGGCCTGTTCATTGCCTTCGTCGGCATGATCCGCAATAGACGCAAGCCTGAAGTCACGACGGGGAAACGCTGATGGACCTGAAGCTGCTCGCGACGGTTTTTGCTTCGGTGTTCCTCGCCGAGCTCGGCGACAAGACGCAACTCGCGACTCTGCTGTTTGCCGCCGACCAGGCGGTCAGCAAGTTGACTGTTTTTCTGGCGGCGTCCGCCGCCCTGGTCCTTGCGACCGGGATCGGCGTGCTTGCCGGAGGCATCGTCTCCGAGCACGTGAGCCCGGCCGTGCTGAAATACATCGCCGGCGCCGGTTTCATCGTGATCGGCGCCTGGACCCTGCTGCGGAACTGACAAACGGCATGCGAGACAATCCATGAGAACCCAGTTGCAGAAGGCCGAGGCGTTCCGCGCACTGCACGCGCGCAAGGACGCGTTCATCATCCCGAATCCCTGGGACGTCGGCACGGCGAAGATGCTCGCGAAGCTCGGCTTCGAGGCGCTCGCGACGACGAGCGCGGGATTTGCATTCTCGATCGGCGTCCTCGACAACCAGGTCGGGCGCGAGCGGATGCTCGCACACGTCACGGAGATCGCCGCGGCGACGGACCTGCCCGTGAGCGCGGACCTCGAGAACGGATTCGGCGACGAACTGAAGACCGTCGCTGAGACGATCCGGCGCGCGGCGTCGACCGGCATCGTCGGCGGTTCCATCGAGGACTCCATCGACCGGCCGGGCGAGAAGGTCTACGAGATCGCGCATGCCACGGACCGCGTCCGCGCCGCGGTCGAGGCGAAGCGCGACCTGCCCTTCCCGTTCACGCTCACTGCGCGCGCCGAGAACTACCTCGTCGGCATCCCGGACCTCGCGGACACGATCAGGCGCCTGCAGGCCTACCAGGAAGCGGGCGCGGACGTGCTGTACGCGCCGTGCATCACCACCCGCGAGGAGATCA
>Ga0209486_10000620_pt1 | contig 15690 bp, 15 predicted proteins | sample NCCompost_FD_187518 | JGI IMG/M metagenome (GOLD analysis project Ga0209486, IMG submission 187518) | Agricultural soil microbial communities from Utah to study Nitrogen management - NC Compost (SPAdes) (version 2) | ecosystem: Environmental > Terrestrial > Soil > Agricultural land | place...
GCGAGATGCTGGCGCACCGCGGTGCGCGTCACGACCGCCGCGCGCGCGAGCTCGTCGATGCTCGCGCCCGTCTTGTGCCGCAGCAGGTGCCGCAGCAGGCGCTTGCGCGTCTCGCCGAATGGCTCGGTCAGGGTCGCCGTGGCGTGCATCGGGATCTCCAGTGCCTTTTGGCATATTAGTATTTGTTTAATGCCGTTGTCGAGCTATAAGGAATGCGTGACGAAACCCCGAGGAGACCGAAGATGAAACGACATGCCACATTCCTGCTCGCTGCGGCCCTGGCGTTCGGGCTGCCTGTAGCGGCGCTCGCCGCGACGCCCGCAACGCCCGCTCCTGCGGCGTCCACCATCACGGTCAAGCTCGCCGACGCGCGCGCCGCGCAGCGCGACCTGTGGATCGGCCACGTGTTCTGGGTGCGCAACGTCGTCGACGCGACTTTCGAGGGCGACGCCGCAGCCGCCAAGGCAGCCGAGGGACAGGTCGTCGCGAACGCCAAGGCGATCGCCGGCTCGATCGAGCCGTTCTACGGCCAGGCCGCCTCGGAAAAGCTGTTCACGCTGCTCGCCGGCCACTGGGGCGCGATCAAGGGCTATCTCGACGCCACCCATGCGGGTGATGGCGCAAAGGCCGACGCCTCGTTCAAGGACCTGCTGAAGAACGCCGACGAGATCGCCGCGTTCCTCGGCGGCGCCAACCCGAACCTGCCCGTGGACGTGCTGAAGGGACTCCTGGCCGCGCACGGCTCGCACCACGTGCAGCAGATCAAACAGTTCGAGGCGAAGCAGTTCGACGCCGAGGCGAAGACCTGGGCCGCGATGACGGGCCACATGTACGTGATCGCGGATGCGCTCGCGGACGGCATCGCGAAGCAGTTCCCGGACAAGTTCCGCTGAGGAATCGCCCATGAACGCCGCCCTGGAACTGCCCCTGCTGCCGGACATCCAGTCCCGTGCCGATGGCCGCGCACTCGCCATCGAGGCGGTGGGCATCCGGCGGCTCAGGCACCCGGTGACGATCCGGGCGGGCGGGTGCGGGCAGGCGACCATCGCGACGTTCTCCATGTCGGTCGCGCTGCCCGCACCCGCCCGCGGAACGCACATGTCGCGCTTCGTCGAGCTGCTCGAGGAGCAGCGCGAGGCGCTGGATGCCCGGAATTTCCGCGCGCTCGTGCGCGACATGCTGGGCAGGCTCGGCGCCGCGAGCGGCACGATCGAAATGCGCTTCCCGCTGTTCCTCCCCAAGCGGGCGCCTGTTTCAGGCAGCGAGGGCCTCGTCGACTACGAGGCAAGCTGGCGCGGGACGGTGGCGCCCGGCGGCCGCTACGGCTTTGCGATGAAGGTCGCCGTGCCCGTGACGAGCCTCTGTCCCTGCTCGAAGGAGATTTCCGCCTACGGCGCCCACAACCAGCGCTCAATCATCAGCATCGACGCCGAGACCGACGGCGCATTGGAGATGGAGGAGCTGATCGCGATCGCGGAGCGCTCGGCGTCCTGCGAGGTCTACGGGCTCCTCAAGCGCGCCGATGAGAAGTTCGTCACCGAGCGCGCATACGAGAACCCGAAGTTCGCGGAGGACCTGGTCCGTGACGCGGCGCTCGAGCTGAATCGCGATGCGCGCGTGCTGCGCTATACGGTCGAGGCCGAGAACTTCGAGTCCATCCACAACCATTCGGCCTATGCCCGCATCACCGGGCCGGCCGCGGCGGCTGCATGAAACCGGTCGGGACCCGGCTTCTCGGAAGCGAGCCGATTGCGGAGGGCACGAGGGCCTTTCACTTCGCGCGCCCGGACGGATTCACGTTCAAGGCGGGACAGGCGATCGACGTGTCGCTCGACGGCGCTGCCGGAGCGACAGAGGCGAATCGCCACACCTTCTCGATCGCGAGCGCGCCCTTCGAGGACCGCCTGACGGTCGCGACGCGCCTGCGGGACAGCGCATTCAAGCGCGCGCTGGCCGCACTGCCAGCCGGGGCCACCGTGCAGGTCGAAGGCCCGTCCGGATCGCTGACGCTGCACGGCGACGCATCCCGCCCGGCAGTCTTCATCGCGGGCGGCATCGGAATCACCCCATTCATGAGCATCCTTCGGCAGGCGGCGCGGGACCGGCCGGCGCGGCTGCTGCTGCTCCTGTACGTGAACCACCGTCCGGAGGACGCGGCCTGGCTGGAAGAGCTGCAGGTGATGGAGCGCGGCTGGCCGGATTTCCGGCTGCTGCCCGTCATGACCGCCATGAACCGCTCGTCGCAATCCTGGTCGGGCCTCGCCGGCCGCATCGACGCGGACATGCTGAAGTCCGTCGGCGCGGGCCTCGTGCGGCCGGTCTACTACGCCGCGGGCGCGCCAGGAATGGTCGCCGCGATGCGTGCGGTGCTCAACGACTGCGGCGTGGACGACGACGACATCCGTAGCGAGGACTTCCACGGCTACTGAGCGGCGCGCGCACCGGGGCAGGCCCGATCAAGTCGTGCCGATTGCCTGCTGCCGGGAGTTCGCCGCGAGCCGTGCCTCCGTCGCCGCCATCAGTGCCTGGAAACGGGGATCGTCGCGCAGCAGGTCGAGATCCGGGTCGATCTTGACGTAGGGCAGGAAAGTTTCCGTGATGGACTCGAACACCGGGCCGACCATGCCGAGCGCGGCATCCTTGTCTTTGAGGTAGACACACAATGCGCACGCGAAGTTGTAGCGCATGTTGAAGTTCTCGGGATCGATCAGCAGCGCACGTTCCATGCGTGCCTTGGCGCGTTCGCCTTCGCCCAAGGCGGTAAGGGCGTAGGCGCTGTAACCCGCCACCATGGAGTTGTTCGGGTCATGAGCCAGGATGGCTTCGGCACGATTGAGCGCTCGCTGCGCTGCGCGGCGCATTCCTTCGACATCGCCCAGGGCCGTGTAAGCGCTCATCAACACGGAAGCGGAGTTGATGTCCGCCTCCGCCAGATTCGCCGCCTTTTCGTAGTAACGGACCGCGTCCTTGTGCCGTTTCAGCTGATAGTTGAGGCGGCCTGCCGAGCGGTTGACTTCGTAGGACTCGGGATCCAGCTCGAGTGCGGTGGTTACCGCGGCCGCGGCGGCTTCCGGCTCACCTTCTGACAGCAGTATCTGTGCCTTGATCGCGTGGGCCTCGGCCGACCGGGGGTCGATGGCGAGCGCGCGTTCCGCCGCCGCCATGCCATCGCCTGCGCCGGCGCCGGTCGCTTCGCGCAATTTATTGTGGCCAATGGCCATCAGTGCCCAGGCCTGGGCATAGCGCGGGTCGATCTCGGTCGCGCGCGCACAGAGGCGGATGATGGCCTCCGCGGAACGGGGGTCGTATTCCTGGCTGGTGATGTAGGTCTGCCGCGCCATCAGGTAAAGATTGTGGGCTTCGGCATTGCTCGTGCCGCGCTGCTCGATCGCCTTCTTCTCCTCCGGCAGCAGCCGAAGTTTCAGGGCCTTGACGATCGCCTCGGAAATCTCGTCCTGCAGCGCGAAGATGTCGCTGGAATCGCGGTCGTAGCGATCGGCCCAGACGTGGCTGTTGGTCTCGCCGTCGACCAGCTGCGCGTTGACCCGGATGCGGCCGCCGGCCTTGCGGACGCTGCCCTCGAGCACGTGGCTGACCTTGAGTTCGCGCGCGACCTTCAGGATGTCGACGTTCTTCTGCTTGTACATGAAGGCGCTGTTGCGCGCGATGATCCCGAGCGTCGAGACCTTGCTGAGGTCGGTGATGATGTCCTCGGTGATGCCGTCGCTGAAGTATTCCTGCTCGGGATCGCCGCTCATGTTGACGAACGGCAGCACGCAGATCGTGTAGCGCCGGGATTCCTTGGCGGATGCCGCCGATGCAGGCGAACTTCCCGGCTTCGCGGGTCGTGACGCCTGTGAGCGCGCAATGTGGACACCCAGCGCACGCAGGAATTCCTGCGCCTGCGGGCTTGCCGAATTGTCGGCCCAGCCATCGAGGTCCGTCGTGTGGATGGCGCGGACATCCATGGGCAGGCGAGCCTGCTCGAACCGAACCGGCACCAGGATGCCGCGCTCGGCGGCCTCCCGCGCCTCGCCGCGAACCCAGCGTGACACCACCGAGGCGGGCGTCCAGACCACGAGAACGGCGGAGGCCGTGGCAATCTCGGCTTCGATCTGGTCGTCGAACTCCTGGCCGGGCGTGATCTCCGGATCCCACCAGACCGACCATCCCTTCGCTTCGATCGCAGCGACGAGTGGCGCGACGCGCGCCTTGTCGTTGCGCGCATAGGAAACGAACACGTCAGCCATGCAGATGAATCCTGCGCCCGTTGGATCGGCGCTATGCGAAGGCCGCCAAGCATACACGCGGGATCAACCGCGGAGTAGCCAACGGTTAGCCTCCGCGCGGTTCCCGGCGCCCGATGCGGCTGACCGGAAAGGCAATTTCACCGTCTTGCCCGCCGCGCTCGAACGCACCCCAGGCCTGGCCAAACACGGCCTCGAAACTCGCCGGCAGGACCCCGTCCTCCCGGAACGGTTCGTAAGCTTCCTTCATCGCCGCGAACCTGCCGCGCCCGGTGAGTCCGCGTGTCCTATGGCTCGACGCGTTCTGCGAGCCGGTCGCCTTGAGGTCACGCATCAGCGCGGCGACGCGCGGGTAGGTCAGCGTGTAGCGGGAGACGTCGAGCACCGGCTCGGCGAAGCCCGCGCGCACGAGGCCGTCGCCGAGGTCGTGCATGTCGGTGAACGGATGCACGTGCGCCGCATCGTCCGCAGCGCGCCAGGCGGCGCGAAGCTCGCCGAGCGTGTCCGGTCCGAGCGTCGTGAACGTGAAGAGTCCGCGGGGTTTCAGGATGCGCGCGACTTGCGCGAACACCGCGTCGATGTCCTCGCACCAGGGCAGCATCAGGTTGCTGAAGACGAGGTCTACGCTGGCAGCCGGCAGCGGGATAGCCTCGGCTTCGGCGCGGAGCCATTCGATGCGCGCACCCGGCGCGAGCCGGCGCGCCTCGGCCAGCATGCGCGGCGCCGCGTCGAGCGCGATGACGCGCGCGCGCGGCAAGCGTGCGGCGAGCGCCGCTGCGCCGAGTCCCGTCCCGCAGCCGAGGTCGAGCACGAATTCCGGGACGAAGGCGATCCACTCGAGGCGCGCGAGCATGTCCTCGCGCAGGCGACCCGCAAGCACCGCGGCGGCGTCGTAACCCGCGCTGGCTCGATCGTGGTTTCGGCGAATGGCGACGCGATCGAGTAGTGGCCCCGGCGCGGCGCGTCCCTGCGCCCGGTTCATGCGCGCGGGACGGCGTCGGCGAGCGCCGCGATGAGGCCTTCGAGGTCGGCGTCCCGGTGCGCCGCCGAGAGCGCGACGCGCAGGCGCGAGCTGCCGGCCGGCACCGTCGGCGGGCGGATCGCGGCGACGAAGTAGCCGCGCTCGAGCAACCGGCGGCTCGCCTCGACGGCGTCGTCCGCACCGCCGAGCAGCACCGGCTGGATCGGGGTTTCGGACTGCGCGAGCGGCAGGCTCGCCTCGGCCGCAAGCTTGCGGAAACGCTGCGCGAGCGCGAGCACGCGCATGCGTCGCCACGATTCGGCCGTCGCGACTTCGAGGGCGGCCTGTGTCGCCGCAGCGACCGCGACGGGCAGCGCCGTCGTATAAATGTAGGTGCGGGCGCGCTGGACGAGGGTCTCGATGAGGTCCTCGTCACCGGCGACGAAGGCGCCGAAGCTGCCAAACGCCTTGCCGAGCGTGCCGACGAGCGCGGGCACGTCGCATGGCGTGAGGCCGAAGTGCTCGAGCGTGCCGCCACCGCCGGCGCCGAGCACGCCGAGGCCGTGGGCATCGTCGACGGCGAGCAGGGCGCCGTGCCGGCGGCAGGCGCTGGCGAGCGCTGGCAGCGGTGCGAGGTCGCCGTCCATGCTGAAGACGCCGTCCGTCAGGACTAGCGCGCCGCCTGACGCGCGCGCGCCGAGCAGGGCGTCGAGTGCGCCGGCATCGCGGTGCGGATACCAGTCGAGCTTCGCGCGCGCGATCCGTCCGGCGTCGATCAGCGAGGCGTGGTTGAGCGCGTCGCCGAGGACGAGGCCGCCTTTCGGGACGAGTGCGGTCGCGAGCCCGAGATTTGCCATGTAGCCGGTCGAGAACAGGAGCGCGCGCTCGCGCCCGGTGAACGCGGCGAGCGCCTCCTCCAGGGCGTCATGCCCGTGCTGGTGGCCGGTGATGAGGTGCGAGGCACGTGCGCCGACGCCTTGCTCGCGCGCGGCGTCAATCAGTGCCGTCGTCACGCGTGGGTGCGCGGCAAGGCCGAGGTAGTCGTTGCTGCAGAAATCGACGCAGCGCCTGCCGTCGAGCTCGATCTCGGCGGTGTCGTGCGTGAGGCGGCGGACGCTGCGGCGCCGGCGGCGGAGGCCGCGCTCGTCGAGCTCCGCGAGCACGGCCCCGAACTCGGGCAGGGCGGCCACGGCCCTCAGTTCCCGCGGGCGACGGACTCAGGCCGGATGCCGAGGCGGTCGAACAGCGCGAGGTCGCTCTCGGTATCCGGGTTGCCGGTCGTCAGCAGCTTTTCGCCGTAGAAGATCGAGTTCGCACCGGCGAGGAAGCAGAGCGCCTGCATCTCGTCGCTCATCGCTGCGCGGCCCGCGGACAGCCGCACGTGCGAGCGCGGCATCAGGACGCGCGCGAGCGCGACGATGCGCACGAACTCGAAGGGATCGAGCGTGGCCGTCCCGGCCAGCGGCGTGCCCTCGACCTGCACGAGGTTGTTGATCGGCACGCTCTCCGGGTGCGGGTCGAGCGTCGCGAGCGTCTGCAGGAAAGCGACGCGGTCGTCGGCACTTTCGCCCATGCCGAGGATGCCGCCGCAGCACACGTGGATGCCGGCGTCGCGCACGGCTGCGAGCGTGTCGAGGCGGTCCTGGTAGGTGCGCGTCGTGATCACCTCGCCGTAGAACGCCTCGGACGTGTCGAGGTTGTGGTTGTAGTAGTCGAGCCCGGCTTTCTTGAGGCGCCCGGCCTGCTGCGGCGTGAGCATGCCGAGCGTGGCGCAGGTCTCGAGCCCGAGCGCGGCGACGCCTTCGACCATCGCCGTGACTTTCTCGAGGTCGCGGTCCTTCGGGCTCCTCCATGCGGCGCCCATGCAGAAGCGCGTCGCGCCCGCCTCGCGCGCGGCACGGGCCCGCTCGACGACGTCGGTCGGCTCCATCAGCGCTTCGCGCTCGAGGCCCGTGTCGTAGCGGACGCTCTGCGGGCAGTAGGCGCAGTCCTCCGGGCAGGCGCCGGTCTTGATCGACAGCAGCGTCGAGACCTGCACGGCGTTCGGGTCGAAGTGCAGGCGGTGGACGGATTGCGCGCGGTGCATCAGGTCGGCGAATGGCAGGCGATGCAGCGCGCGCACTTCCTCGAGCGTCCAGCTGCTGCGGATCCCGTCGCTGGCGTGACCGTCGCCGTCCATTGCATTGCTCCCCGTTCCGACCGAAAAACCGCCACATGCCGGATGCGCGGCGGGCGCAGCTTGTCGCCGTGGCGCAGTATTCGAACGCCCTGAAAGCCTGTCAACCGAGTCTGTTCCGCCAGGTTTACGGCACGTCCAAGTCCCTGATTCATGGGCTCTTTCCGGCTACGTGCCTGCTGTGCCTGGATCCGGGCCAGACGCCTGCGCTCGACCTGTGCCGCGCCTGCGAGGACGACCTGCCGGTGAATTCCGGCGCCTGCCCCGGCTGCGCGATGCCACGTCCGGACCCGGGCACGCCCTGCGTCAACTGCCAGTCGCGCCGGCCGGCCTTCGATGCCGCCTTCGTTCCGTATCGTTACGAATTCCCCATGGTCGAGCTGATCCACCGCCTCAAGTACGGCCGGCAGGTGGCGATCGCGCGCATCCTCGGCACGGTACTTGCGCATCGCCTCTGCGAGCGGGGCAGGCCCGAAGTGGATGCAATCGTGCCCGTGCCGCTGCACGCGGCGCGTGAGGCACGCCGCGGCTACAACCAGGCGGGCGAGATCGCGCGATTTGCGGGCGAGCTCACCGGGATTCCGGTGCTCGATCGCGTGGCGCTGCGCCTGCGCGCGACCGAAGAGCAGGCGGCGCTCCCCGCAAGCGTGCGCCGGGTCAACGTAAGCGGCGCGTTCGAGGCGCTCGCGGGTTGCGTTCCGGCCGCCGTCGCGATCGTCGACGACGTCATGACGACGGGCGCGACCGCGGATGCGCTGGCGCAGGTCTTGAAGCGCGCGGGATGCCGGCGCGTGGAGGCCTGGGCGGTTTCGCGAGCCTAGCCGCGTATGTTCCGGGCTCGCGCCTACTGCGTCCTGAACGGCGGACGGGGCACGGCCGGGCAGGCGGACGGATCGATGCCTTGCGCGCTTCCGCTTCGGACGAACCCTTCGTACAGGCCGCCGATGCAGTCGCTCCACTCGGTGTGCCCCTGGCCGCGCGCCACGATCTCGATGCGGTTTGCGAAACCCGGCGCGACGCGCCCGGTGAACCACAGCGGCGATGCGGCATCCAGGTCACCCGATACGAACATGGTGGGCACTGGCGAGTGGATCGGATCGCGATATCCCTTCGGCAAAGTCGCCTTGGGCCAGTGTTCGCAGGCCGCCTGCTGCTGACGCACGCGATAGTCGCCGAGGAACGTGTTGCCGGACGAGGCTTCGATATCGCCCTCGCGCATGAACGCGATGTCCTCGGCGCAGGTGATGGAGTAGAAGAGCCCGAAACCGTACGCGGCATCGATCTCCCGGGCCTGCGCGAAGATGCCGTCGACGACGGGTGACCAGTTCCCGGCGTGGGCCTGGTGAATGAGCCATGGCACTTGCGCGGCGGTGCCGGGGCGGTAGAGCCGGCTTCGCAGCCACTCGACGTAACGCCCGCGCCCGACCGGCGCGACGGTCGTGGAGCCCGGGACCGCAACCTGGACCGAACCGGCATCGAGCCGCTCCAGCGTTTGGTCGAACTCGTCCCGCAAGCGTGGAAAGGCCGCCCGGCAGCCGGATTCGGCGGCGCAAGAATCCAGCGTCGACTCGAACAGCGCCTGCGAAGCTTTCGCCATCGTGAGCGGCGTGACGACGTCGATGGGTACGACGCTACCCATGTACGCCGTGCGGACGCTGTCCGGGTAGGCGCGCAGGTACACCTGCGCCGCGCGGGTTCCGTAGGATCCCGCGGACAGGTTGAGCGGACCGTAACCCAGCGCAATGCGGACGGCCTCGAGATCACGGGCGAAGTGCAGATAGGTGTATTGCGTGAGGTCCGCGTTTCGTGCGAGTTCGCGCCCGCATGCCTGCACGGCGGCGGGCGGCATCAGGTGATGCAGGTTCTGCGCGGCGTTGCCGGGGTCGTGCAGGTGGCAGCGGAGCGCGCTGGATTGGCCGGTGCCGCGCTGATCGACCAGCAGCAGGTCGCGCTCGTCGCGCAGGCCGTGGAACCGTTCCGCCATGACGCCGGCGGCGCTCAACGTGTCCTCTCCCGGTCCGCCCATCAGCGGCACGATCGGGTCCGGGAGCGCGCGAGCACCGGTCGCCGGCACCACCGCAAATGCAATCCTGAGCTGCCGCCCCTGCGGCAACTCCGGGTTTTCCGGCAGCCGCAGTTCGCCGCAGCGGGCCGGTGTGTCGAGCTCGGGCAGCTTGCAGGGCGCAAGTTCCACGTGAGATGCGGGCGTGGCGCCTTGTACGGCGGCGCAGGCGAGCATCGCGACCAACCCGAGTACCGTCCGCATCCGTGGAGTCGCGGTCATGGGCCGCTCAACCGCCGGTCCGATAGAGATAGTCGAGCGCCAGCCCGATGAATACGACGAGCCCGACATAGTGGTTGTTGTTGAAGGCTTGGAAGCAGGCTTGCGGCTCGCGGTGCCGGATGAGCCACAGCTCGTACAGGAAGAGGATCGCCGCCGCGGCGAGACCGCCGCGGTACCAGTCGCCGCGGCCGGCCTCGGTGCCCGCGAGCCAGAGCGCGAACAGGGTCATCGCCATCATCACCGCGACGATGACGCGGTCCGCTTCGCCGAAGAGGATCGCGGTCGACTTCACGCCGATGCGCTCGTCGTCCTCGCGATCCACCATCGCGTACATCGTGTCGTAGACTGCGGCCCAGAGCACGACCGCGGTGAGCAGCAGCCAGGCGATTTTCGGCACTTCGCCGGTCAGCGCCGCGAAGGCCATCGGGATCGACCATCCGAAGGCGACGCCGAGATAGAACTGCGGCACGTGCACGATGCGCTTGAGCCAGGGATAGGTCATGGCGAGCACGGCGCCCGCGACGGCGTAGAGCTGCGCGTAGGGATCGAGCTGCAGGGCGAGCCAGACGGCGACGAGGCCGAGCGCGACGAAGAGGAAGAGCGCCTCGGCTGGCGCCACGCGGCCGGCCGCGAGCGGACGGTCGCGGGTGCGCGCGACGCGAGGGTCGAATTCGCGGTCGGCGTAGTCGTTGATCACGCAGCCGGCCGAGCGCGTGACGACGACACCGACTGTGAATATGAACAAGATCCGCGGGTCGGGCCGGCCGTTGCCTGCGATCCAGAGCCCCCACAGCGCGGGCCAGAGCAGGAGCCAGATCCCGATCGGCTTGTGCAGGCGCATGAGGAGCGCGTACTCCCGGAGAGTCCGGCCCACGGCGAGGCAGGCATCGCGCAGCGGGTGCGGCTTCCACCGGGGTTTGTATTCGCTCATGCCTGCGCTTCGGGCAGGAAGACTTCCTGCACCAGCAGGCGGTCGCCGGCGATCGCGAACCACGAGCGGCGTGCCCAGAGCGAAGCCGGCGGATCGGCGCGCTCGCGCAGCGCGCGATGATAGAGGCGATCGCCGGCCACGAGGCGGGTGAACTCGAGCGGCCCGCGCTCGAGCCCGGGCACTGCGGCGAGCCGCTCGCCGAGCGCCGCGCCGCCGAGCGTGGAGAGCCAGCGCTGGCGAATGAGCGTCGACTGCGGGATCAGCGTCTGCGCGAACACCCACGGCCGCCCATCGCAGGTGAGCTCGATCTCGCGCACGAAGGCCGTGAGGCCCGCGGCCTGAAGCACCGCGGCGTCGCTGTCGGCGATCGGCGCCTCGGCAAGGGTGACGACGGACAATCCCGGCTCGCCGTCGCAGCAGGCGCGCAGGCGCTCGGTCAGGAGGCCCGTTTCCAAGAGCCACGCGGCCACGGCCGGCGACGCCGCTGGCCGGCATTCATCGAGGCGGGCCGTCCAGCGGGGCTCATGCGGCGCGTCGCCCTGCTTCGCGGGTTGTCCGTTCATACCTTGCCGTACCGCGTTCCCGCGCCGATCCAGCGGCGCTCGAGTGGCGCCATGTTATCCGCATGCGCGCGCATCATCACGTCCGCCACCGCCTGCACCCGCGGCAGCAGGTCGGCGTCGCGCATGAGGTCCGCGACCTTGAGCTGCATGAGCCCCGCCTGGCGCGTGCCGAGGAGCTCGCCGGGCCCGCGCAGCTCGAGGTCGCGGCGCGCGATCTCGAACCCGTCGTTGCTGCCGCGCAGCGCCGACAGCCGCTCTTTTGCCAGCGGCGACAGCGGCGGATGCCAGAGCAGCACGCAGGTCGAGGCCTCGCGGCCGCGGCCGACGCGGCCGCGCAACTGGTGCAGCTGCGCAAGCCCCATGCGCTCGGCGTTCTCGATCACCATCAGGCTCGCGTTCGGCACGTCGACGCCGACCTCGATCACCGTCGTCGCGACGAGCAGGCCGATTCGTCCCGCCTTGAACCCGGCCATTACCTTCTCGCGCGCGACGGGCGGCATGCGGCCGTGCACGATGCCGACGGCGACGTCGGGCAGCGCCTCGGCGAGGGCCGCGGCCGCGTCCTCGGCGGCCTGCGCCTCGAGCAGCTCGGATTCCTGGATGAGCGGGCAGACCCAGTAGGCCTGCCGGCCGGCGAGGCAGGCGCTGCGGATGCGCTGCACGACCTCGTCGCGGCGCGAGTCCGGCATCGCGACCGTGGTCACCGGCGTGCGCCCGGGCGGCAGCTCGTCGATGACCGAGACGTCGAGGTCCGCGTAGGCGGTCATCGCGAGCGTCCGTGGAATCGGCGTCGCCGTCATGATGAGCTGGTGCGGGAAGCGGCCCGCCGAGCCCTTCTCGCGCAGGCGCATGCGCTGCTGCACGCCGAAGCGGTGCTGCTCGTCGACGATCACGAGCGCGAGCCGCGCGAACCCGACGCCCTCCTGGAACAGCGCATGCGTGCCGATGACGAAGCCCTGCCGTCCCGCCGCGAGGTCGGCGAGCGCGGCGCGCCGCGCGCGCGCCGGCATCCGCCCGGTGAGCAGCAGGGCCTCGAGCCCGAGGGGCGCGAGCCAGCGAGCGAAGTTCTGCGCGTGCTGCTCGGCGAGCAGTTCCGTCGGCGCCATCAGCGCGGCCTGAAAGCCGGCCTCGACGACGTCGGCGGCGGCGAGCGCGGCGACGATCGTCTTGCCGGAGCCGACGTCGCCCTGCACGAGGCGCATCATCGGGTGCGGCACGGCGAGGTCGGCCCGCACCTCCCGGAGGACGCGCTGTTGCGCGGCGGTCAGCGCATAGCCGGTTCCGGCCAGCAGGATTCCGGCGAGCGCGCCGTTCGCGCGAACGGCAATGGCGGGGTCGCGACGGATCGCCGCGCGCAACTGCCTGAGCGAGAGTTGCTGCGCGAGCAACTCCTCGAGGGCGAGGCGCCGCTGCGCCGGATGGCGTCCGACCGCGAGCACGTCGAGCCGCGCGTCCGGCGGCGGGCGATGCACGTACGACAGCGCCTCGTGCAGGCCCGGCAGCCCGAGCTCGTGCACGATCTCGCGCGGCAGGAGGTCCGGCAGCTCGTCATCGCCCATCGCGGCGAGCGCCTGCGCCGTGAGGTTCCGCAGGCGGCCCTGCTGGACGCCCTCGGTGACGGGATAGATCGGCGTCAGGACGTCCTCGACCGCCTGGTGGTCTGGAGCCTCCGCATCTTTATACTCGGGATGCACGATTTCGGGCCCGTGCTTGCCGCGGCGCACTTCGCCGAAGCACTTGAGGCGCGCGCCGCGCACGAGCTGCTGCTGCTGCGCGGCGCTGAAGTGGAAGAACCGCAGCGTCAGGAAGCCGGTGCCGTCGGCGAGGCGCACCAGCAGCGAGCGACGGCCGCGGAACACGACTTCGGCGAGCTCGATCGCGCCCTCGACCGCCGCGCGCATGCCGGGACGCAGCGACCCGATGGGCACGATGTGCGTGCGATCCTCGTAGCGGGTCGGCAGCCAGAAGAGCAGGTCGGCGACGCTCTCGATGCCGAGCTTCGCGAGCCGCTTCGCGAGCGCGGGACCGACGCCCTTGAGCGACGTGACGGCGCGGCGCTCGAGAGTCACCGGCGTCCCGCGCCTCAAGGCACCAGGATGCAGTCGACCTCGATCGCCGCGCCGCGCGGGAGTGCAGCGGCCCCGATGGTCACGCGCGCGGGATAAGGCTCGCTGAAGAACTCCTGCATGATCCTGTTGACGGTCGCGAAGTCGCCGAAGTCCGCGAGGTAGATGGTCACGCGCACGGCTGCGGCGAGGCTCGAGCCTGCGGCCTCGGCAACCGCCGCGAGGTTCGCGAACACGCGCCGCGCCTGTGCCTCGACGCCTCCCGCGACGAGTTCGCCGCTTGCCGGGTCGAGTCCGACCTGGCCCGAGAGGTACACGGTGCCGTTGGCGGCGACCGCCTGCGAGTAGGGGCCGATCGCCTTCGGCGCTTTCGGCGTGTGGATCGTCTTGCGTGTCATGTGGGCCATCCGCAACCGGGAAGGCCGACATTCTAGGGCGTTTCCCGGCCCGGCAGTTTTTCGGCCGCTGTGTCGGCTACCTGACAGAGCGCGCAGGCAGCGAGGTTCACGATCACCCCCGGATCACAAGCAACCGATCCAAGGAGGATCACCATGAAGAGCAACCAGTACCGCAGCCATTCGATCGCCGCCGCCCTCGCGGCCACGTTCGTCACCACCGTCCTCGTGTCCTCGCTGGTGGATTCGTTCGAGCCGGGGCGGCTGCTCCAGATCGAAGGCGACGCGGCCCGCGAGACCGTCATCGCCCTGGATCGACGCCCGGCGACGGACGCGACCGACTGGACTTGAAAGATGTGCGCTTACGGCGCCCGGCTGCCGATGGCCGGGCGCCGATTTTCAGGGAGAGCCCGATGATCCGCACCCCGCCCACACGCCTCGAACGCTGCCTCGCGCTGCTGGCGCCGGTGCGGTCCGGCGAGGGGCGTGTCGTCGCGATCCTGTTCCTGCAGGCCTTCGCGCTGATGCTCGCCTACTACCTGGTGCGCCCGGTGCGCGAGGCGCTGATCCTGACCCAGGGTGGCGCGGAGTTCAGGAGCTACGCGGTGGCCGTACAGGCGTTGCTGCTCGTGATCATCATTCCCGCGTACAGCGCCTGGGTCCGGCGCATCGAGGCGCGGCGCATCTATCTCCTCGTCAACGCGTTCTTCGTCAGCCACCTGCTGCTCTTCTGCCTCGCCAGCCTTGCCGGATGGCGGATCGGGTTCGCCTTCTTCGTGTGGGGAAGCCTCTTCAGCGTCATGGCCGTGACGCAATTCTGGGCTTTCGCGACCGACCTCTTCAGTGTAAATTCCGGCGAGCGGCTGTTCGGCCTGATCGCCGTCGGCGTCTCGGCCGGCGCCTTCGCCGGCGCGCAGATCGCCGCCGCGCTGTTCGACGCCATCGGCCCGCACGGGCTTATGCTCGCATCCGCGGCATCTTTGTCGATTGCGGTCGCGCTCGCCGTCCGCGCCCGCGCTTCGATCCCGGGCGAGTCCCGCAGCGGCGAACGCGGCTTGCCGGCCGCGGGCCACTGGCTCGGCGGGTTCGCCGTGATCGCACGTAGTCGCTACCTGGTCGCGATCGCCGCGCTGGTCGTCCTGCTCAACTGGATCACGTCGGCCGGCGACTTCGTGCTCACGAGCTGGCTGGTCGACATTGCGGGACGCGAGGCGCCGGGTGCGGAGGCGGGCTACATCGGGCGGTTCATGGGCCACTACTGCGCGACGGTGACCCTGGTCGGCTTCCTGGTGCAGCTCCTGCTGGTGTCGCGCATCATCCAGTTCGCCGGCCTCGCGCGCGCGCTCCTCGTGACGCCGATCGCCTTCGTCGCGGGCTACCTCGTCGTCGGCATCGTGCCCGCATTCCTGCTGCTGCAGTCCGTGCTCGTGGTCCAGCGCAGCTTCGACTACTCGCTCCTCAACACGACCCGGAACGCCCTGCTCCTGCCCATGGACCGCGAGGCGAAGTATCAGGCGAAGACGGCCATCGACACGTTCTTCTTCCGCGCCGGCGACCTGCTCGCAAGCGGGTCCGTCTTCCTCGGCACCCGGCTCCTCGAGGATGCGCGTGCGCAGTTCGTCTGGCTCATCGTCGTGCTGAGCCTCACGATGATGATGGTCGCCTGGCTGGTCGGGCGCGAGTACGCGCGGCGCCAGCGCGCGGGGTCAGCGCCTGCCGCCGTTGCTGCCGGCGGCCCCGTGCTCGCTCACTAGCCGGTCGCGGCGCTTCAGCAGCGCGTCGATCTGCCGGTTGTGCAGCCATGGCTTGAGGGCGCGCTCGAGCGCGGCCCGGTCGAGGGCGGCCAGGCGCGCGGCGAAGGCCGGCGGGAGCTCGATCGGCTTCTGGTACAGCAGCCGCGGCGGACCTTGCTTCAGCGTGAACGCCCGCGAATGGTCGATGAGCACGACGTTCCAGTCGCGCGTCAGCAGGAGGTTCTCCTGCGTGCGGTCGGTGTTGTGCACGAGCACGTCGAACACGTTCATGAGGTTGTACTGCGGCTCGATCGGGCACCAGCCCTCGGGCGTC
>Ga0209486_10000621_pt1 | contig 15672 bp, 12 predicted proteins | sample NCCompost_FD_187518 | JGI IMG/M metagenome (GOLD analysis project Ga0209486, IMG submission 187518) | Agricultural soil microbial communities from Utah to study Nitrogen management - NC Compost (SPAdes) (version 2) | ecosystem: Environmental > Terrestrial > Soil > Agricultural land | place...
TCGTGTATCACGCGGCGAACCGCGACGAGCTGCTGCCGCGCAAGCCGCTGCCGCGGCCGCGGCCTCAGGCGCCGGCGCCCGCGCCCGCCTCCAGCCAGTAGCCGCATGCCGCTGTCGCTCTCGCTGCTGCTCATCGCGGTTGCCGTTGCCCTGACGTATCTCGTCACCCGCGCGATCGGCGCACGGCAGCTCGCCGACGCGGCGGCCACCGGGGCCGCCGAACTGGCCGCCGCCCGCCGCGACGCGCAGTGGCTGCAACAGGAGGTCGAACGGCAGCAGGCGTCGGCCAACGCCATGCAGGCGATGGCCGACAAGACGCAGGCGACCATGCGTGAGGCCTTTCAGTCGCTGGCGGCCGAAGCACTGCACACGAACCGCAACGCGTTCTTCGATCTCGCCAGGACGGCGGTGCAGCCGCTCAGCGACACCGTGAAGCAGGTGCACGATCGGCTGGGCGCCGTGGAGCTGGAACGCACGGCGTCGTTCGCGCAACTCAACGAACAGATCGCCGCGCTCGGCACCACCACCAACACGCTGTCGCGCGCGCTGCGGTCGCCGTCGGTGCGCGGGCGGTGGGGTGAGATGCAGCTGCGGCGCGTCGTCGAGCTCGCCGGCATGCTGCACCGCTGCGACTTCGAGGAGCAGCCGGGGCTGTGGTCCGACACCGGCCGGCAGCGTCCCGATCTGATCGTGCGGCTGCCGCTCGGCAAGAGCATCGTGGTGGATTCCAAGGTGCCGCTCGAAGCGTTCCTCGACGCGCAGGAAGCGACCGACGACGAGTCGCGCACCGAACGGCTGCAGGCACACGCACGCCGGGTCCGCGAGCACATGGAGCGCCTGGGCAGCAAGGCCTACTGGGAGTCGATCGACGGCGAGTCGCCCGAGATGGTGGTGATGTTCCTCCCCGGCGAGACGCTGTTCAGCGCCGCGCTCCAGTACGACCTCTCGCTCATCGAGCACGGGCTCAAGAACCGCGTGCTGCTGGCGAGCCCCATCACGCTCATCGCGCTGCTCACCACCGTGGCGCACACCTGGCGGCAGGAAGTGCTGGCCGAGAACTACAAGGAGGTGGCGCGGCTGGGCAAGGAGTTCTACGACCGCCTGGCGCGCTTCACCGAGCACTTCGACGACGTGCGGCAGAAGCTGGACGGCGCCGTGCAGTCGTACAACAAGGCCGTCGGGTCGCTCGAGTCACGGGTGCTGGTGAGCGCCCGCCGTCTTCGTGAGCTCGACGTGACGTCGAGCCCCGAGCTCCCATTTGCAGAGCCTGTGGCCACCGTCGGCCGCGCGCTCACGCCGGTGGGCCGGGCTGGACTCGCCGAGGACGCAGTGCCCCAACCCGACCTCCCCGAGTAAGATCGGAGGTTCATGTCAGAGAGTGCCCCGCCGCTCGAGTCCGCGCGGCCGCTGGATTTCATTCGGGACATCGTCACCGAAGACCGCAAGGCCGGTCGCCACGGCGGCCGCGTTCACACCCGTTTTCCTCCGGAGCCCAACGGCTACCTGCACATCGGTCACGCCAAGTCGATCTGCCTGAATTTCGGCGTCGCCGGCGAGTTCGACGGCCTGTGCAACCTGCGGTTCGACGACACGAACCCGGCGAAGGAAGACGTCGAGTACGTGGACTCGATCCAGGAAGACGTGAAGTGGCTTGGCTTCGACTGGGCCGACCGGATTTACTACGCGTCGGATTACTTCGAAGAAATGTACCAGTGCGCCGAGCGCCTCATCGAGGCCGGGCTCGCATACGTAGACAGCCTCACCGCTGATGAAGTCCGCCAGTATCGCGGCACGCTCACCGAGCCAGGACGCAACAGCCCGGACCGCGCGCGGCCGCCGGCGGAGAGCCTCGACCTCTTCCGCCGCATGCGCGCCGGGGAATTCGACGAGGGCAGCTACCTGTTGCGGGCAAAAATCGACATGGCGTCGCCCAACATCAACATGCGCGACCCGGCGCTCTACCGGATCCGCCGCGCCACCCACCACCGCACTGGCGACACGTGGTGCATCTATCCGACCTACGACTACGCGCACCCGATCTCCGACGCAATCGAGGGCATCACGCACTCGATCTGCACGCTCGAGTTCGAGGATCACCGGCCGTTGTACGACTGGGTCGTGGAGCACTTCCGCGCGGGGGACTCACGCACGTCGCGTCCGCAGCAGATCGAGTTCGCGCGGCTGAATCTCAACTACACCGTCATGAGCAAGCGCAAGCTGCTCGCGCTGGTGGAGCTGAAGCACGTCGACGGCTGGGACGACCCGCGGATGCCGACCCTCGCCGGGATCAGGAGGCGCGGCTACACGCCCGCCGCGATGCGCGACTTCTGCGCCCGCATCGGCGTGGCCAAGAAGGAAAACGTCATCGACATCGCACTGCTCGAGGCGACGGTCCGCGAAGACCTCAATCGCACGGCGCCGCGCGCGCTCGCCGTGCTGCGGCCGCTGAAGGTGGTCATCGAGAACCTGCCCGACGGGTTCGGGCGGACAGTCACCGCGATCAACAACCCCGAAGACGAGTCGGCCGGGAAGCGTGAGATCCCCCTGTCGCGCGAGATCTACATCGAGCGCGAGGACTTCATGGAAGCGCCGCCGAAGAAGTTCTTCCGGCTGTCGCCCGGCACCGAGGTGCGGCTGCGCTACGGCTACATCGTCAAGTGCGATCGCGTCGTGAAGGACGACGCCGGCGAGACCGTCGAACTGCGCTGCACCGCGGACCTCGAGTCGCTCGACGGCGCCACCGCGGCCCGGCGGGTCAAAGGCACCATTCACTGGGTGTCGGCGGCATACGCCGTGACCGCCGAAATCCGGCTCTACGACCGCCTGTTCAAATCCGAGAACCCGGGCGAGGGCGACCGCGACCCGCTGACCGACCTCAACCCCGCCTCCCTCGAGCGCCTCACCGCGGCCAAGGTGGAGCCGTCGCTCGCGGGCGCACCGGCGGGAACGCGCTATCAGTTCGAACGCCAGGGCTACTTCTGCGTCGATCCGGACTCACGGCCGGGCGCGCCGGTGTTCAACCGCACGGTGACGCTGAAGGACACCTGGGCCAAGGTGGCCGCGAGGGGTTAGCGTACGTAGTTGCGGGTCTTTAGACCCGCCTCAGCGTCATGGACCCTCAGGTCAACCCGTTCGCCGTCTTGTCCCTGATCGCCGCGCCGGCGATTCTGACGAACGCATGTTCGCTGCTGGCCATGAGCACCAGCAACCGGCTGGCGCGGGCGGTGGATCGTGCACGGGAGCTGGCGCGGCAGCTGGAAGAAGCCGGGGGGCTGGCCACGCCCGAGGCCGGCCGGCGCCTTCGCGAGCTGACGGTGACCGAGCAGCGAACGCTGCAGCTGCTGACGGCGCTGCGAAGCATCTACATCGCGCTCGGAAGCTTCGCGTTCGCCACGCTGATCTCACTCATCGGCGCCGTGCTGGTGCCGTTCCAGACGGGCGTGCTCGTTCGGACACTCGAGGCGATTGCGGTCGTGGGTGGCATGATCGCCGTCGGGGCGCTCGTCCACGGTTCGACACTGCTGGTGCGCGAGACGCGACTCGCCGTCCAGGTGCTCCACGAACGCGCCGAGAACATCCGGGCCCTGGCGGCTGGAGCTCGGGAAGGCTAACGCGAAATCCGGGCGAAGATCAGACCCAGCATGAGACGGATCCCAGCGCTCTTCGCCGCGGCACTCGTGACCGCTCTCGTGAGCACCGTGAATCCGGTCCTGTCGCAGGCGCCGGCCTCCCCCCCGCGGCCGGCGCTCGTCGAAGACCTGGTGGTGGCCAATCGCATTCTGGCCAACGAGGGCGTGGTGGACGGCTACGGCCACGTGAGCGTCCGCAACCCGGCGAACGCGAACCGCTACTTTCTCGCCCGCGCGGGCGCGCCGGCGCTCGTCACCGCCGCCGACATCGTCGAATACGACCTCGACAGCCAGCCGGCCAGCGGATCCGGAACCGGCTACACCGAGCGCTTCATCCACGGCGAAATCTACAAGGCGCGGACCGACGTGACCGCCGTCGTGCACTGCCACTGTCTCGACGTGATTCCCTTTGCCGCCGCCAACGTGCCGCTGCGGCCGATGTATCACATGGGCTATTTCATCGGCGAAGGCGTGCCGGTCTTCGACATCCGCACGGCCGCTGGCATCAGCGACATGCTGGTTGGCACGCCGGCGTTGGGACAGGCGCTCGCGCGTGTGCTCGGGCGCCGGTCCGCGGCGCTGATGCGCGGCCACGGAGCGGTGGTCGCGGCCGACTCGCTCCACGTGGTGGTGGCCAAGGCCTACTACTTGAACGTGAACGCACGCCTGCAGTCGGAAGCCATGCGGCTGCGAGGCAACGGGGTGACGTATCTCGATCCCGAGGAAGCGAAGAAGGCGGTCCAGACCTACGAGCGGTCGTGGGAGTTCTGGAAGTCGAGGTTGCCCCGGTAGCGGGCGCACCACTCGCGCAGGCGCTTCACGGCGGCAACCGCGTCGGGCTCGAACGCCAGCCGCTCGTTGGGCCACGGCATGCGCCACGTCCAGTTGCGATCGTTCACCGTGGCGGGTGTGTTGATGCGATCCTGCCAGCCGAACACATCCGCCACCGGCAGGATGACGAGCGCCGAGTTCGACGCGAGCAGCACCTCGATGAACGCGTCGCGCACGGCGGGCGTCAGCACGCGGGTCGCAAGGGCGGCGCTGCAGCCCTCGGGCCCGAGCCGCTCGGCGACGAGCGGAATCGCCAGGATCGCGGCGCGCTCGTCGTCGGGCGCGATCTCCCACCACGTGACCATCGGCTCGGTGTCGTGCGTACCCGAGGTCGCCATCGACCGCGCCGGGTAGGTCAGCGGATCGGCAAACGGCTGCCCCTCCGTGTGCCACCGGCGCTCCCAGCGGAATACCTTGCAGCCCGGGATGTCCAGCCGCGCCAGCGACGCCCGGACGAAGTCCGGGACCAGGCCGAGATCCTCGGCCACGATTTCGGCGCCCGACTCCTGAAAGACGCGCAGCACCTGCTCGCCGAGCGCGGTCTGCGCCGGCTCGTCGGCGGGGGTGAACTGCCCCGGCCCGGTGCTGTCGCCGAGCGGCCGCCAGAAGGTGCGGTAGAAGCCCACCAGATGGTCGACGCGGTAGCCGCCGAAGAGCTCGGCGTTGCGGCGGGCGCGCTGGCGCAGCCACGCAAACCCGCCCTCGGCGATCGCCTCCCAGTTGTAGACCGGCAGCTTCCAGTCCTGCCCCGTCTCGCTGAACGCGTCGGGCGGCACGCCCAGCGAGGCGTCGAGCCGGAAATCGGGCTGCCGCGCCCACACGTCGGCGCTGTCGAGGGCGACCATGAACGGCAGGTCGCCAAAGAGCGTCACGGCGCCGGCCGCGTCGCGCGCGGCATGCCACTGGTCCGACGCGAGCCACTGCAGGTACTCGCGGTAGCACACGTCGTCGGCCAGCTCGGCTCGCGCGTCAGCCAGCGCGACGGGATGGTGGGTGCGCAGCCCTTCGGGCCACTCCGTCCACGGCAGCGGCCGCATCCGCTCGTGCAGCGCGCGGAAGAGCGCGTAATCGGCCAGCCACCACGCCTGGTCTTTGGTGAATGCGGCAAACGCCCGTGCCCGCTCGCTGCCGGTCTGCAGCTCCGTGTCGCGGAAGCGCTCGTAGGACCGGCGCAGCGCCAGATGCTTCAGCCGCCGGACGCCGGCATAGTTCACGGTGGGCTCGATGCGCAGCCGCTCGAGGTTCGCGCGCAGCTCGGCCTCGAGCCCACGCTCCCCGCCGATGGCCGCGAAGTCCTCGACGTCGGCCATCGTCAGGTATTGCGGATCGATGGCCATCGCGCTGAGCGACGAATACGGTGACGTCTCGTGGAGCGGCAGCTCGTTGATCGGGAGGAGCTGCAGCAGCGACAAGCCGGCCGAGCCGAGCCAGCGGGCGGCGGGAGCGATGTCGCCAATCTCGCCGATGCCCCAGCCGTGCGTGGACCGGAGCGAGAAGAGCGGGATCAGCATCCCGGCGCGTCTCGAGGAGATCACGCGGCCTCCGCGAAGCGCAGCGTGCGCGCGAAGGCCTCGGCAAACGCCGCCTCGGGGACGAGCAGGCTGACGACCAGAAACGCCTCGTGCTCGAAATCGAAGAAGTATCCGGGGTGCACCAGGATCCGCTCGCGCGACAGCAGGTCGAGCACCAGCGCCTCCTCGCCCCGCGTGGCCGGCACGCGCACGACGGCGGACCAGCCGCCTTCCACCGGCAGCAGATCGCAGGCGGCGTGGGCTTCGGCGATGCGGCGCGCCGCCGCGAGGTTGGCGCGCACGCGGGTATGAATGGCGGCGCGGACGCCAGCGCCGCGCTCCAGAAGCGACACCGCCGCCACCTGCACCGGCGTCCCGACCGAGAGGAACGTGTCGGCAATCAGCTCGAGCCCGGCGAGCGCCGCCGCGCGGTCGGCCGCGGGTCCGCCGACCACCGTCCATCCGAGCTTCACCTGCGGCAGGCCGAGCGACTTCGACGCTCCCCCCATGGAGAACGCCAGCACGCCGGCGCGGGTGGCGAGGTCGGTCACCGGCGCCTCGGCGTCGAGCACGTAGTCCGCGAACACCTCGTCCACGATGAGCGCCCAGCCGCGATCGCGGCAGAGCCGGGCGAGCCCCTCGATCTCCCGGGCGCTGGCATACGAGCCGGTCGGGTTGTTGGGCGAGACGAGCAGCACGGCGCGCGTGCCGGCTGGCGCGGCGGCGACACTCGCGAGGTCGATGTCCCAGCGCCCGTGGTACTCGAGGCGATACGGTTCGGCGCGCACGCCTTCGAGCCGCGTCAAGTGCTCGAAGAGTGGGTAGCTCGGACGTGGCACGAGGACGCTCTCCCCCGCATCGCACAGCAGTTTGAAGAGCCAGCTGTAGGTCTCGCTCGTGCTGGCGGAGAGCACCACGTGTTCAGGCTCGACGCGAGCGCCCCGGCGCGCGCAGTCGGCCGCGATCGCTTCACGAGCCGTCGCAAGCCCCAGCGGATGCGGCTCGTATCGCAGGGCGGCGGGCGACGAGAGTGGAAGCAGCAGATCCTCCGGGTAGGCGATACCCGCGTGGGTAGGATTCGATTCGGTGAGGTCGATGTAGGACGTCCCGGTGCGGCGCAGCGCATCGAGCGCCTGCGAGAGCGCATTGGGCGCCGACTCCCGCGGCAGGCGGCTCGAGGGCCTCATCCAGCGTTATTGTGGCTCAGGGCGCAGGGCGGCCTAAAGGCCGCCCTCTACATTACGCGCGGGACAGCCCCTACGAGCGCGACAGCGCGGAGTACTCCAGCATCTGCGCCTCGAGATCGCACGGATATGTCACCTCGACGTCACTGATGGCGCCGCTGGCGTCGTGCACCGCCGACAGGCGGGGCATCACGAAGGCCGAATACGACGGCAGCCGCAGCGCGTCCACGCGCGCCACGACTTCGTCGCGCAGGGCCGGCTCGAAGTGCACGCCGTATGTCTCCGTGAGCGCCCACGCCGCGTCGTAGTCGCCCTCGCCCTTGATGCGCTGCACTTCGGCGAGCAGCACGCCGACGCCGTCGCGGAAGGCCTTGGCGTCCACCATGACGTAATAGCTCTTACCGCCGCGCATCCGCCGTTCGACGGCCGTGGTGTTGGCCAGCAGCCAGTGGACGATCAACTGCCGGTTGCGCATGTGATCTTCTTCGAGCTGCGCGCCTTCGCGCACCCGGCGCAGCTGCACGAGCACGCCGCGGGCGAACTGCTCGTACTCCGCCAGCACGATCTCGTGCGCGTGCTCGGCGGGCATCAGGCCCAGCTCGAGGAGCTTTGGATCCGGCAGGAAATAGAGCGCCACCAGATCGGCTCGCGTCTCTTCGATGGCCGAATACTGTTCCTTGAGGAGCTCGTGCGGCGTCTGTGTGAGGTGCGGGGCCATGCGTCCCGATCCGTGGCCGATGACCTCGTGCATCTCCGTGGTGAGCTCGCGCGAGAAGCCGCCCCAGCGTCTGGCGCGCTCCACTTCCGCGGGGTCCCAGCAGAACTCGCTGCGCATCTCCTCGGGTGTCGAGCGCTCGTACGCCTCGTTGACGTTGACGAGCGACACCGACTTGCTGCCGTAGCGCTCTCGCACCGCCTGATCGTTGGGCAGGTTGATGCCCACCGGCGTCAGCGGACCGGAGTCGCCAGTCTCCACCAGCACGTCGATGGCCTTGGCCGTGACGCCCAGCACCTCCGGCTTGCGAAACGCGGGGCTCCACGGGGCGTGATCCTCGAACCACTGCGCGTTGGCGGCCAGCGCGGCGATGCGCCGCGTGCGCTCGTGGTTGACGTAGCAGACCATGCCCTCCCAGGCGCCCTTGGTGCCACGCGGATCGAGATACACCTCGATGAAGCCGTTGATCGTGTCCACCGAGTTGTCCTGGTCCCGCACCCAGGCGATGTCGTACGCCATGCGGTCGGACTCTTCGCCCGTGGTGTAGAAGCGGATGAGCGCGCGCAGGGCGTCGGCCGTGGTCGGCGGCGCAAACGCGATCGCTTCCTCGAGGTGGCCGACGATGCGCCGGATCTCGCGGTCGTACTTGCCGCCGACGCGATACACCTCTTCCACCAGGCGATCACCCTGCTTGACGAGGCGCGAGTTGAGCCCGTGGCGCTCCTGGAACGACGCGAGGTCGTCCATCGACACGCCGACGTAGAGGTTGTTGGCGCTGGCCTGCAGGATGTCCCGGCCCGGCCCTGGAGACTTGCTCGTGAGAACCGGATCGAACGTGGCGTCGAACAGAACCGGCGCGAGCCGCTGTGCCAGATCGCGCGGCGTGTCGCCGGGCCGGAGCGGCAGCACGGCACCACCGGCGGCCGCTGCTTCCACGGCACCGACCCACTGATCCGGTGCGATGCGCAGGAGGCTCTTGCGCGCGGTGAGGCCGTTGTAGGGACCGCTGTTGATCCAGAACAGCTTCGTGTAGCGCCGCATCTCGCGCTCGACGGCCGGCTCCAGCGTTCGGGCGTGCGTGAGGATGCCTTCGAGCACCGTCCGCAGCTCGAGATTGTGCGCGTAGCGCTGGTCGTAATAGATGTCGCGCCCCGCCAGAGCCGCGAGATACAGGTGCCACACCAGCTGTTTCTCGCGCAGCGACAGCAACGGAAAGCCGTCGGCGTAAATCTGCACCACGGCCACGTCGTCCACGTGCTCGAGGAGGTAACGCCGCACTACTTCTTCCTCGCTTCGCGCAGACTATCTCTCGCTTCGCTCACAGGCTCACTCGCTCGAGATGCTGCGGCGTCGCCGCGTCCCATCCGAGCTCTTGCTTGATGGTGGTCTTCAAGGCGTCCATGGGCCCCGCCTCGCCGTGGACGAGGAACAGGCGCTGGGGCGGTGTGGGCAGCGTCCGCAGCCACCGGATGATTTCCCCGCGATCGGCGTGACCCGACATCGAGTTCAGTTTGGCGACGCGTGCGCGCACCGGCACCGGCGCGCCGTGAATGCGCACTTCCGGCGCGCCCTCGAGGAGCTGGCGTCCACGCGTGCCCTCGGCCTGGAACCCGACGAGCAGCACGGTGTTCTTGGGATCGGGCAGCGCGGAGGCGAGATGGTGCAGCACCCGCCCACCCGTCGCCATTCCGCTCGACGAGATGACGATGCCCGTCTTGCGGCTGGCGGTGAGCTCTTTCGACTGCTGCGGCGAGGCAATGACCTGAAACCGGGCCGTCGCGAACGCCGATACATCCCGGGCGCCGGGCTTGCGGTCCGGCTGCATGTCCGGATCGAGCTCGTGCGCTCGCTGGATGTAGAAACGAAGGGCTTCGCTGGCCATTGGGCTGTCCACGTAGACGGGCAGGACGGGAATGCGGCGCTCGCGCTCGAGCCGGCGGATCCAATAGAGGAGCTCTTCCACGCGGCCGATGGCGAAGGCGGGGATCACAACCTTCCCGCCGCGCGCCGCGGTTTCACGGATCACCACCGCGAGCTCGTTACCCTGATCATCGGTCGGATGATCGCGGTCTCCATAGGTGGATTCGACGAGCACCGTATCGGCCTGCACGGCATTTTCTGGATCCGGCAGCACCGGCCGCGCGTAGCGGCCGAGATCGCCGCCGAACAAAATTGTCCGCCCTCCGCTCAGCCGGGTGACGACGTACGCAGAACCGAGCAGGTGGCCCGAGCCCTTGAACTCGACAGTGACGCCGTCGGCGACTTCGATCTGGCGATGGAAGCCGACGGGGTGAAAGTGCGTGAGCGCACGATGCGCGTCCGCTTCGTCATACAGCGGCATCGCCGGGGAGTGCTTGCTGTATCCGTGCCGGTTCGCCTGCCGGGCATCTTCTTCCTGGATCCGCCCCGAGTCGGGAAGCACCAGCTGGCTCAACTCGGCGGTGCCGGCCGTGCAAAATACGGGGCCTCTGAAGCCTTGTTTCACCAGCCGCGGCACGTAACCGACGTGGTCGAGGTGGGCGTGCGTCAACACCACCGCGTCGATCGACGCTGCAGGAATTGAAAGGTCCTGCCAATTTCGCTCTCGCAGTTCCTTCAACCCCTGAAACAGGCCGCAGTCGAACAGGACGACGGCCTTTCCGTGGGTCAGCAGGTATTTGGACCCCGTCACGGTACGGGCCGCCCCTAGAAACGTGAGTTCCGGCACGGGCATGGACGATATCAGTTTTGCAGGCTGCAAAGGCTCCGCCTCGCGTGAACAGACATCGAGGCTCCGCCTTGCAGTGCCTCATTGCCCGCCCTCCGGGCGGGCGTTGTACTCTTCCGCATATGACGCCAGGAATGATCCGTTTAACGGCCGTGGCGCTGGCACTCGCGTGCGGTGCGGCGGGGCTCCACGCCCAGGGCGGGCAGAAGCGGCTCACGCTCGACGACATCTACGATCCGCGCACGCAGGTGAGCTTCAGCGGCTCGCCGTCGCAGACGGCGTGGTTCGACAACGACACGTATCTGGTGCGTCGCCGGGGCACGCCGTGGCGGAAAGTCAGCGCCGCCACCGGTGAGAGCACACCGCTCGTCGATGTGGCCGCGATGGAAAAGACACTCGCGGCGCTGCCGGGCGTGGCGCGGGATGACGCCGCGGCGGCCGCGCGCGGGGGGCTCGACTTCAACGACGCGCACTCCGCCGTGCTCGTCACGATTGCGTCGGACCTCTACTACTACGAAATCGCGTCGAGCCGCGCCGCACGGCTCACCAGCGCGGCCGGCGAAGAGGAGCTGGCCACCTTCAGTCCGAACGGCCAGATGGTGGCCTACGTCCGCGCCAACAACCTGTACGCGGTGGACGTCGCCGGCGCGCGCGAGCGCGCGCTCACGGCCGATGGCAGCGCGGAGATCTTCAACGGCAAGCTCGATTGGCTCTACCAGGAGGAGGTCTACGGCCGCGGCAACTTCAAGGGGTTCTGGTGGAGTCCGGATTCCTCGCGGCTCGCCTTCCTGCAGCTCGACGAACGGCCGGTGCCCGAATACACGGTCACGGATCACATTCCCTACCGGCCGGCGCTCGAGGTGACCGACTACCCCAAGGCCGGGGATCCCAACCCCGGCGTGCGGCTCGGCGTGGTGGCCGCGGCAGGCGGCTCGATCGTGTGGTCCGATGCGAGCGCGTACGCGAATACCGAGATCCTGATCGTCGAAGTGAGCTGGACACCAGACTCGCGGCACGTCGAGCATCAGGTGCAGAACCGCGAGCAGACCTGGCTCGACATGAACCTGGCCGACCCGTCGAGCGGCCGCACGCGCACGCTGCTGCGCGAGACCACCAAGGCGTGGGTGAACAACCTCGGCGCCCCCGTGTGGCTGAAGGACGGATCGTTCCTCTGGCTCAGCGAGCGCACCGGCTTCAAGCACCTGTACCGCTATCGCGATAGCGGCGCGGGCCAGGCGACGCTGGCCGGCGCCGTCACCGCCGGCCGCTGGGACGTGAAGCGGTTCCACGGCGTGGACGAGGCCAGGGGGCTGGTGTATTTCTCGTCGCCCGAGCCGAGCGCGCTCGATCTGCAGGTGTACCGCATCGGGCTCGACGGCGCGAACCGGACCCGCCTGTCGAAGGCGCCCGGCACGCACCAGGCCACGTTCAACGCGGCGCTCACGCGCTACGTCGATCGCTGGAGCGACGTCACGACGCCGACGCAGGTGCGGCTCCACGCCGCCGACGGCGCCGAAGTGCGCGTCATCGACGACAACCGGGTGGGGGCGCTCGCCGAGTACCGCCTGTCGCGTCCGGAGTTCGTCCAGGTGCCCACGCGCGACGGCGGCTCGATGGATGCGCTGATGATCAAGCCGCCGGACTTCGACGCCGCCCGCCGCTATCCCGTCTACCAGTTCACCTACGCGGGGCCGGGGGCGTCGCAGGTCCTCAACTCGTGGAGCGGCCAGGACCACATGTTCTACCAGCTGATCGCGCAGAGTGGCGCGGTGGTGTGGGTGCTCGACAACCGCAGCGCCAGCCAGCGCGGCGTCGAGGCGCAGTGGCCGGTCTACGGCCGGCTCGGCGAATACGAACTGCAGGACCTCGAGGACGGCATCACGTGGCTGAAGCGGCAGCCCTACATCGACGCCTCACGCATCGTCCTGAGCGGCTGGAGCTACGGCGGGTTCATGACCGCCTATGCGCTGACGCACAGCACCAGCTGGTCGGCGGGCGTCGTGGGCGCGCCGGTGGCCGACTGGCGTGATTACGACTCCGTGTACACCGAGCGGCTGATGAAGCTGCCGAAGAACAATCCCGACGGCTACCGCCGCACCGCGCCGCGTCTGGCCGCCGATCGGCTGCAGGCCAAGATGCTCCTCGTCCACGGCACCATGGACGACAACGTCCATCTGCAGAACTCGGTGCAGTTCGCCTACGAGCTGCAGCGGGCCGGCAAGCCGTTCGAGATGATGGTGTACGCCCGGCAGCGGCACGGTTTCACCGATCCGCTGCTGATCAAACACGTGCACCAACTGGAGTACGACTTCGTCATGCGCGCGGCTGGGTTGTCGCCTTCGGCGACGGCGACCAGGTAGGGGAGTGGGCAGAGTGACTCTGCTTACTCCGCCTCCACGTCACTTCAGGTGTCTCCCTCCATCGACCCGTATCGTCTCCCCGGTGATGAAATCGCTCTCGATCAGCGCGGCCACGGCTTTGGCGATCTCGGTCTCGCCGCCCCAGCGCCCGAGCGGCGTGGCGCGCTCCACGGCGCGGAACTCGCGGTCCGACGTGCCTTCGGGTGCCACGATCGGCCCCGGGGCGATCGCGTTGACGAGAATCTGATCCTCGGCAAGTTCGAGCGCCAGCGCCTCGGTGAGCGCGATCACGGCGCGCTTGGCTACGTAGTACGGCAGATAGCGCGGATAGCGCGGCCGGCCGCTTGCCGCCACCCAGTCCGAGATGTTCACGATGCGCCCGCCGCGAAGCCGTCGCATGTACGGCACGGCCGCCTGCGCGCACAGCCACGCGGCCCGCAGATCGATTTCGAGCGGCTCGTTCCAGTCCTCGGTCGTGAGGTCGTCGAAGGCGACCGCGCGGTACGCCGACGCCATGTTCACCAGGATGTCGAGGCGGCCCAGCGCATCCACCGTCTGGTCCACCACGCGCGCGCAGCTGTCCGGGTCGCGCAGGTCGGCCTGCATGACCACCGCGTTGCGCCCGAAGCCGCGGACAGCCGCCGCCGCGTCCTCGGATTCGCCCCGTGACGACCGGTAGACCAGCGCGACGTCGGCCCCACCCCGCGCCAGCTGCTCGGCGACGACGCCGCCGATGCGTTTCCCTCCGGTGATGAGCGCCACCCGGTTGGCCAGATCCATGGGCGGAATACTAGGTCAGGTAGGTCGGGTAGACTCACCTGACCTCGAAAGCCCTTTTCGCGCGCCGTAAAGGCCGAGCAGTGTGTTTGCGGCGCGAGGCCTGATTGGCGCGGACTTTCAGGAATCGTCCGGTGGTCCGTTTCCTGCTCTGGTCCCGGCAGTTCCGGGGCCGATGCGCGAGCAGGAGCCCCGGAGCGTGTGCGCCGCGTCCCCGCCGCGGCGCACACATCTTTCCCCCGCCCGCTACTATTGCGGCATGGCACCTCGCCGCACCGCTCAGCGCCTGGCCACCGCTCTCGCCGCGGCGCTGACGACCGTCGCGGGCGCCGGAGCCGTAGACCTGCGGCTCGACCCCGCCACCCTTTCGCAGGCCATCTCGCTCGGGCAGACCGCGATCGACGGGGACCTGACGAAGTTCCACAAGCCCTACCGCCTGGAGGTGTCGCGGCCGCCGGTGGACTACGTCGAGGTCGTCACCCCCTACCGGCGCATCGTGCTGGCGGCGCAGGCGCGCTGGCGCGCCGGCGACCGGCGATGGGGGCAACGCCAGGCGATCGAGCTCGAAGGTGCGTCGCCCGGCCAGATCGACCTCTTCGCCGAGCTCACCTTCCACCCGCTCAACTCGTTCGTGCTGGTGCCGCACTACCGCGTGCGCGTGGTGCTCCCGTCTGGCGGGCTCATCGAGCCGCGCAACACCAGCAGCATGCCGCGCTACGGCGCACGCGTAGACGGCGGCCTGGTTCCCTTCACACCGACGCCGCTGCCGGGCGGCCCCGTCCCCGGCCGCTCGCAGCCGATGCTCGGCGCCACCATCGTGGGGTCGTTCGACGCCGCCGCCCTGGCGGCCGCCTGCAACCGCCGCTGCGACCTGTTGCTTGAAGAGGAAGGCAAGACGCGAGTGCAGGTACCGCTGACGCTCACGAATTTGAGGTAGGTCTCCGTACGTGCGAACGGGGTGGAGATTTCTCCCCACCCCGCCTACTCAGCCCGCTCCGCCCACTCTGCCTCGAGCGGGCGAGCGCGAAGCGCGAGCCTTTACGAGAGCACCTTCACGACCACCCGGCGGTTCTGCGCGCGGCCGTCGCGGTTGGTGTTCGGCGCAATCGGCTTGTCCTCGCCGTAGCTGATGACGTTCATCTTGTGCAGCGGAATCTGATGCTGCTCGTAGAGATACCGCTTCACGGCTTCGGCGCGCTCCATGCCGAGCTGCTCGTTGAACGTCTTGTCGCCCACGTTGTCCGTGTGCCCTTCGATCTCGATGAACACGTTCTTCGTGTCGGCCTTCAGCTGGTTGATCACCTCGTCCAGGCGGGCCTTGGCGGGGTCAGGCAGTTCGAACTTGCCGGACTTGAACTGCCCCTGATCCTCACTCAGCGTCACCTCGTACACGAGCTTCCGCGTCGACGCGACGGCGGTGTTCAGCTCGGTCTGCACCTGATCGACCCGCGTGTTGACCTGACGCGCGCTCTGCGCCGCGGCATCGGCCGCGCCGCGGGCTTCCTGCGCCGACCGGCCCGCGGCTTCAGCCTTCGTGTCCACCGCGCCAATCCGCTCCTCGTTTTTGCGCGTGCGTTCCTGCGTCTCCTCGAGCGAGCCGCTCAGCGTGTCAACCTTCGTGTTGACGTTGCCGACTTCCGTGCGCACGAACTTCTTGGTCGCGCACGCCGGGGCCACCGCCACGGCCAATGCAAGTACCGACACCGCATACAGTTTGTTCGCCATGATGCCTATCTCCTCCGTGGACTTCAGCCCACTACTCGCTACCACTTCGCAAAGGCCCGGACATGTACCCACCTCGCGCGTGCACTGTCAGGTCCCGTTTCCGAGTCCGGATTTCGATCGGGTGCCACCCAGGGGGAGCACCCGGCTCGAAAGTGATGAGGTACTGAAACCGCAGCTCAGTCAGGATGTCGCGGACAGCCTCGACAAGGTGGCTGGGCACGCTCGCGTAGCGC
>Ga0209486_10000622_pt1 | contig 15656 bp, 16 predicted proteins | sample NCCompost_FD_187518 | JGI IMG/M metagenome (GOLD analysis project Ga0209486, IMG submission 187518) | Agricultural soil microbial communities from Utah to study Nitrogen management - NC Compost (SPAdes) (version 2) | ecosystem: Environmental > Terrestrial > Soil > Agricultural land | place...
CCTCTTCGTAGATCGCGTCCTGCGCCTGCCGTTTCGTTCCGACGAACAGGAGGTTCTTTCCGGAGGCGGCGAGCTCGGTCACGAATTTCGCGGCATCCTTGAACTGCTTCAGGGTCTTCTGCAGGTCGATGATGTAGATGCCGTTGCGCTTCCCGAAGATGAACTTCTTCATCTTGGGGTTCCATCGCTTTGTCTGGTGCCCGAAGTGCACGCCCGCTTCGAGCAGTTCCTTCATCGAGATCGAGACCAGGAAACACCTCCCCTTTCCGCCGGCTTCCGACCGGCGAGAACTCGAGACTTTACCGCTTGCTGAACTGGAACCGGGCCCGCGCGCCGCGCTGGCCGTACTTCTTGCGTTCCTTCATCCGCGGGTCGCGCGTCAGAAAGCCCTCTTTCTTGAGCTTCTTGCGGAGCTCCGCGTTGTAGTCGGTCAGCGCCCGCGAGATCCCGTGGCGAATCGCCCCGGCCTGTCCCGAAGTTCCGCCTCCCCGAACCCGGACGTGGATGTCGAACTTCTCCGCCGCCTCGACCGAGAGGAGCGGCTGCTTGATGATCATCTTCAGGACGTTGTTGGGAAAGTAGTCGTCGAGGGGCCGCGCGTTGATCGTGATCGTTCCGGTGCCGGGGACGAGGCGAACGCGCGCCATCGAAGTCTTCCGGCGGCCGGTGGCCTTGTGCTGGATTTCGACCGTCAACTTGCCTCCGTGCGCCGGGGGGCCGCGGTGCGGCCGGGCACCGCCAGTGCCTTCGGCATCTGCGCTTCGTGCGGATGCGAGGCGCCCTTGTAGACCTTGAGCTTCTTGATCTGCTTGCGGCCCATCTTCGACTTGCCGAGCATTCCCCTCACTGCTTCTTCGATCAACCTCTCGGGGTGCCGGGCCTGGACGACGCGGGCAGTCGCTTCTTTCAGCCCGCCCGGGTAGCCGGTGTGCCGTCGATACATTTTCTCGTCGAGCTTCCGGCCCGTGAGCTTCACTTTTTCGGCGTTCGTGACGATCACGAAGTCGCCGGTGTCGAGATAGGGAACGTACCCGGCCCGGTGCTTGCCGGAAAGCACCCGCGCGATGCGCGTGGCCAGTCGTCCGAGCACCTGGTCCGCCGCATCCACGACGTACCACTCGTGCCGGACGTCCTTTGCCGAAACCATAGGCGTAGTCGAGCCCATCAAAACCCCGCGAATAACTATCAATCGGGACGCGCGAGGCCAGGGGGCCGCGCGTCGGGGACGGATTGCCCTACTTAAGGGGCGCGTAAGAATACGCAAGCAGGCCCGGCCTGTCAATCGGCCGGCGGGAAGAGGGATCTGACCCCTTCGGGATCAGACCCCATCCGGGCGAAGCGCCCTGGACCGCCTCCTGATACCGTCTGCGGCGTGATCTTGCTCGACGGCGCTCCCGTCGCCCGGAGGATCCGGCAGGAAGCGCGGGCCGGCGCTTCCCGTCTCTCTCCACCGCCCTCCCTCGAGGTCCTGCTCGTCGGCAACGACCCCGCTTCCGAGACCTACGTCTCCTCCAAGACGGCCGCCGCGCGGGAGGCGGGTATCCGGGCCGAGACGGTCCGGCTCCCGCGGGAGGCGCCCGCCGGAGACGTGCTGGAGGCGATCCGCCGCGCCAACGCCGACGTCGGGGTCGACGGGATCCTGGTCCAGCTCCCTCTCGGGCCGGGCCACGACCCGTCCCGGGTGCTCGACTCGATCGACCCGCGAAAGGACGTGGACGGCCTCCACCCGGAGAACGCGGGACTCCTCCACCAGGGCCGGCCCCGGTTCGTGCCGTGCACGCCCGCGGGGATTCTCGCGCTGCTCGACCACTACGAGGTTCCCCTCGCCGGCGCCCGCGCCGTGATCCTCGGGAGGAGCGGTCTCGTCGGCCGCCCGCTCGCGGCTCTCCTGACGGCGCGCGATGCGACGGTCACGGTCTGTCACTCCCGGACTCGGGACCTCGTCTCGATCTGCCGCGAAGCAGACCTCCTCGTCGCCGCGATCGGGAGGCCCGGGTTCGTCACCGCCCGGCACGTCCGGGAGGGGGCGACGGTCGTCGACGTGGGAATCACGCGCCTCGACTCCCTCGATCGGGCGCCGGAGAACCTGCGCCGTTCCGAACGCGTCCGGCGAGCGCTCGAGGAGAAGGGCCGCGCGATCGTCGGAGACGTCGATTTCGACGAGGTCTCACGGGTCGCTGGCCGGCTCACGCCGGTGCCGGGAGGCGTCGGCCCGCTCACGGTCGCGGCGCTCCTCGCGAATACCGTTCTCGCGGCCGGGCTTCGCCGCGGCGAGGGACCCTAGACCGTGGCGCGGCGCGTCCTCCTCGTCAGCAGCTCGACGTGTCATCCGACCGGTTTTCTCGACCACGCCGAGGGGGAGCTCCGCGACTTCCTCGGGGCCGCCCGGGGCGTGCTCTTCTTGCCCTGGGCGCTCGGCGATCGCGACACTTATGCGGCGAAGGTCCGCGAGCGGCTCGCGCGGATGGGGTACGAAGTGGAGTCCGCGCACCAGTCGGCCGACCCCGGCCGGGCCGTCGCCGCCGCGGAAGCGGTCTTCGCCGGGGGCGGCAACACGTTCCGGCTGCTCAAGACCCTCTACGAGCACGACCTCCTGACGCCGCTGCGAAGCCGCGTGGCGGAGGGGATGCCGTACGTCGGATCGAGCGCGGGCTCGAACGTGGCCGGTCCCACCATCCGGACGACCAACGACATGCCGATCGTCGAGCCCCCGAGCCTGACCGCGCTCGGGCTCGTGCCCTTCAACCTGAATCCGCACTACCTCGATCCCGATCCCGCGTCGACTCACAAGGGCGAGACGCGCGAGGAGCGGATCGCCCAGTTCCACGAAGAGAACGATCCGCCGGTCGTCGGGCTCCGCGAGGCGGCGATGCTTCGGATCGAGGAGAACGAAGTGCGCCTTGGCGGCGCGGCCGGGGCGCGGATCTTCCTGAAAGGCGAAGCCCCCTTCGAAACCCGACCGGGCGAGCGGCTGGACTTTCTCCTGGGGAACCCATCCTGGTGCATAAATCTTTAGGCTTTTAGCCTTAAAACTCTTCTTTTATTCGGAACTCTCGCGGGGGCAGCGGAAGCGGCGCGGGAAAGATTTCTTGCTTCATACGAAACCCTTCGTAATAGTCTGCGTATCCGGTTTCGAACATGGAAAACGATCCGCCCCGCCCGACGCCGTCCGAGCTCGAAATCCTGGGAGTTCTCTGGGATCGCGGTCCGTCCTCCGTCCGGGAAATCCAGGAGGCGCTCGAAGCCCGGCGCCCGACCGGCTACACGACGGTCCTGAAGCTCCTCCAGATCATGACCGAGAAGGGGATCGTCGAGCGAGACGAGACCCTGAGGGCGCATCGGTACGCGCCCCGGCTTCCCCGCGAGCACACGGAGCAGCAGATGGTGGGTGACCTCGTCGATCGCGCCTTCGGGGGATCCGCTTCCCGTCTCGTGATGCAGGCGCTCTCCTCGCGGCCGGCCACCACCGAGGAGCTCGATCGAATTCGCCGCCTCATCGACGAAATCGAAGGAGAGAAAGAATGACCGCAGCGCCCCTCTTCTCCGGCGGGTTCTTCGGCGCGCTCGGATGGGCGCTCTTCCACTTCCTCTGGCAGGGCGCGCTCGTCGCCGCGGCGCTCGCGGCGCTCCGCCTGGTGCTCGCCCGCAGAACGCCCGCGCTGCGGTACGCCGTCTCCTGCGCCGCCCTCGCGCTGATGCTCGCTCTGCCGGTCGCGACCGCGTGGTCTCTCGCGCGCCGCGGCGCGCCGCATGCGGTCCCGGCCGGACTCGCGCCTCCCGGGTCCGGCGCGGCGACCGCCCTCGCCCGCCCAGTCGAAATCGCCCCGCGCTCCGCGGAGGCCCTGTTCCCGACCTCGGTCGAGAACCGGCTGGAAGCGTTCCGACCGTGGGCGCTCCTCGCCTGGTTCGTCGGCGTCCTCGTCTTTTCTCTCCGCTTTCTCGGAGGCTTTCGCTCGGCGAACCGCATGACGCGCCGTGGAACGAGGCCCGCTGACGAGGAGTGGCAGGAGAGGCTCGCGATCCTGGCGGCGCGGCTCTCGATCACGCGCCCGGTCAGGCTGCTCGAGTCGGCGCTCGTCAGGGTTCCCACGGCTATCGGCGCTCTCCGCCCCGCGATTCTGATTCCGGCGTCGGTTTTCACCGGGCTTCCGACGCGCGGGATCGAGGCGCTCCTCGCCCACGAGCTCGCGCACGTGCGGCGCCACGACTACCTCGTCAACCTGCTTCAGACGCTCGTCGAAACGCTCCTCTTCTACCACCCGGCCGTCTGGTGGGTCTCCTCCCGTGTCCGCATCGAGCGGGAAGAGTGCTGTGACGACCTCGCGATCGCGGCGACCGGCGACGCACGTTCCTATGCGAGGGCGCTCGTCCGGATGGAAGAGCTGCGCGGAGCGTCCCCCCGGCTCGCGGTCGCCGCGGCGGGGGGCAACCTCTGGAACCGCGTCGTCCGCCTTCTCCGGGAACGTCCCGTGTCGCCGGACCGGACGTCGACGTGGCTCGCGGGCGTTCTCGCGCTCGCGCTGCTCGGCACCTTGGGAGCCGCCGCGCGGGTCGGCGGGGGCGCCGCCGACGCGGAATCGCCGCGGGCGACGGTCAGAGCGGCGGCCGACGTGCCCGACGCCCCGGACGCGATCGTTCTCGCGGAAGCTTCGGAGGCGGATGCCCCGGACGACTCTGACTCCGACTCCGACTCCGACTCCGACTCCGACTCCGATGCGGTCGACGAGGCCGACTCGGACGAGGATGCGGACGAGGATCCGGAGGAGAATTCGGAGTCGCCGGCACGCACCTCCTCCGAGCGGTCCCCGACGGCGCAGGTGCGGAGGGCTTTCCGGATCCACGGCGTCACGCCGGAGTTCGTGAACGCCTTCGCGTCGCTCGGATACGACCGCGCGGATCCCGAGACGATCCTCTCCCTCCGGATTCACGGCGTCCTGCCGTCCGACGTCGCGGAGATGAACCGCCTGTTCGGCAGGCGCCCGCTCGACGAGCACGTCTCCTTCCGGATTCACGGGGTCACGCCCGAGTTCGTCCAGCGCGTGACGGCGCTCGGACTGGGCAAGGTCGGCCCGGACGAAGCGCTCGCGTTCGCGATCCACGGCGTCGACTCCCAGTTCGTCGAGGCGTTTCGCGCGGCGGGCTACGAGCGGCTTTCGGCCGACGACGTCGTCGCGGCGAGGATCCACGGCGTCCGACCGAACGACCTGGACGAGTGGAAGAAGCTCGGTTACCCGCGTCCCTCGCTCGAGGAGCTCGTCGGGGCCCGGATCCACGGAGTGACTCCCGAGTTCGCCGCCGAGGTCCGGTCGGCGGGGCTCGCCAACGTCTCGCTCGAGGACCTGGTGGGCTTGCGGATCCATGGAGTCACCGGCGACTTTCTCCGCGAGATGAAGTCACTCGACATCGCCGTCTCCGACGAGGACGCAACGGCGTTCCGGATCCACGGCGTGACGTCCGATCTCGTTCGCGCGGTACAGGCTCTCGGCTACACGAACCCGGACACGGACGATCTCGTCGCTCTCCGGATCCACGGAGTCTCCGTGGAGCGCATCCGCGACGCGAACGCGCGCGCCGGCAGGCGCCTTCCTCTCGAAGAGGTCATCGAAGAACGGATTTACGGAAAGGACGACGAAGATGAAGACTAAGGGTTTCGTCGAGATTCGCACCGGTGTCTCCCGGCTCGCGCTCGCGCTCGTGGTCGCGATCCCCCTCGCGACCGCGCTGCCGGCCGCCGCGGCGATCGACGGCCGCTGGATCGTCGAGTTCGAGGACGGAGGAAAGGAACGCGTCCAGCTGACGACGAAGCGATCGAAATCGGGGCGCGGAAATTGGACGAACTCTTCCTCTTACCCCCCGGAGGCCTTCCGCGGTCTCGTCCGGCCGGCAGGGACGAGCGCGCTCCCGGCCCGGTTCGAGCTCGCGCGCGACGCGGGAACGGTGACGTTCGAGGGCCAGCTCGACGCCTCCGGCGGAGCGGGACGTTTCTCTTTCGCACCCAACGCGGAATTCGGCCGCGAGATGGAGCGGATGGGCTACTCCGGTCTCACGGAGGAGAACCTCTTCACGATGGCGATGCACGACATCGGGCGCGCGTTCATCGGCGGGCTTCGCGAGCTCGGGTACTCGCGGCTCTCCTTCGACGACCTCGTTTCGATGCGGATCCACGGCGCCACTCCCGCTTTCATTCGCGAGCTCGCGGCGCTCGGCTACGAAAAGCTGCCCGCCGACGACCTCGTGTCCATGCGGATCCACGGCGCCGTGCCCTCTTACATCCGGGAGATGCGCGAGCTCGGCTACGAGCGGCTCTCTTCCGACGAGCTCGTTTCGATGCGCATCCACGGGGCGACGCCGGAATTCGTCCGGGCGTTCAGCGCCCTCGGCTACGAGCGGTTGCCCGGCGACGACCTCGTTTCGATGCGCATCCACCACGTGACTCCCGAGTTCGTCCGCGAGCTCAAGGCCCTCGGGTACTCGGATGTGTCGACCGACGACCTCGTGTCCATGCGCATCCACAACGTCACGACGGAATTCGTCCGCGACCTCAAGGAGCTCGGATTCCAGGACGTGTCGGTGGATGACCTCGTTTCCATGCGCATTCACAACGTCACGGCGGATTTTGCCCGCAAGGTCAAGTCGCGCGACCCCAACGTGACGGTCGACGAGCTCGTCAGCATGCGAATCCACCGGCGGGGTTAGGGCTCGAAGGAGAGGCCGCCACAAGCCTTTACTGGCCTGCTTCTTGCTCGATTAGTCTTCTCACACCGATCCGGTAAGGCTCCGATCGGCGAAGGTTTTCGAGCTCTTTCTGGTGGAGGCAAATCCGATGAAATTCTTTCCAAGAGACGACTCGACGATTCGCGCGGCGGGAATGCTGCTCGGCGGGCTCGGCCTCGGAGCGGCCCTCATGTACGTCCTCGATCCCGAGCGCGGAAAGCGCCGGCGCGCCGTCGTGCGCGACAAGGCGGTCCGCGTGACGAGGAAAACAGGTGACTCCCTGGGCGCTCGATCGCGCGATTGGAAGAACCGGGCAAAGGGCGTCGCGGCCGAGGTCAAGGGCCTCGCCCACAGGGAAGACGTCTCCGATCCGGTGCTCGAAGAGCGCGTCCGCGCCGAGATGGGCCGACACGTGTCGACTCCCGGCGCGATCGACGTGATCTCGACCGACGGAACCGTGACCCTTTCGGGGGCTGTGCTCGCGAGCGAAGTCGACGACTTGATTTCCGCGGTGCGGGGCGTCGCGGGAGTGGAAGACGTCGTGAACCGGCTCGAGATGTACGCGACCGCGGCCGACGTGCCCGCCCTGCAGGGCGCCCGCGGGCCGCGGAGCAAGGCGGAGCGTGGCCTCGACCGATGGGATCCGGCGGAGGCCGAGATCTAGATGGAATCCGTCGTCGGGCTCTTCGAATCCGCGGAGCGAGCCCGGCGGGCGGCCGAAGCGATTTCGAGGGCGGGCATCCCGACGGAGCGCCTGAGCGTCCTGACGCCGGGCAGCAGCGAGGGGGAGATCCACGCGAAGGTCCCGACGAGCGAGACCGAGCAGCCCGGGATGGGGAAGGCCGTCGGCGGCGTTGTGGGTGGCGTCTTCGGCGCGACGACCGGAATGGGCCTGGGCGCGCTCGCCGCGAGCCTTCTCGTTCCGGGCTTCGGGGCGGTCGCCGCGGCGGAGCTCCTCGGCGCCGCGCTCCTGGGAGCGGGAGGGATCGCCGGCGGCGCGGCGGCCGGCGGTGCCCTCGAGGAGAAGCTCTCGCGCGGACTCCCGAAGGACGAGCTCTACCTCTACGAGCACGCCCTCGGCAACGGCCGGTCGCTCGTCTTCGCCCTCGTGGAGGAGGAGGAGGCCGACCGGGTCCGCGGCGCGTTCGCGGCCGAGGGCGCGACCAGCCTCGACGCGGCTCGCGAAGCCTGGTGGGTCGGAATCCGGGACACCGAGAAATCGGAGTACGAGCGCGAGGGTGGCGACTTTTCCGCGGCCGAGCCGGCGTACCGCCAGGGCTTCGAGGCCGCGATGCGGACCCGGTTCCGCGACCGGGACTTCGACGGAGCCGCCGGCGACCTGCGCGACCTGTACCCGCAGGTCTTCGGCCACGCCGACTTCCGGCGCGGGTACGAACGCGGTCGCGCCTACCGCAAGGAGTTCTAGCCGCGCCCTTCGCTCCCGGTAAGATCCTTCGAAAGTGCCTCTTCTCAACCGCCCGTGCTGCGCGTCGGGTTGACCGGCGGACTCGCGTCCGGCAAATCGACGGTCGCCGGGATCCTCGCAGACCTCGGCGCCGCGATTTTCGACGCGGACGGGTTCGTCGCCCGGCTCTACGAACCCGGCGCAGCGGGCGAAACCGCCGCGCGCGAGCTCTTCGGAGAAGCGGTCGAAGACGAGCGCGGCGCGGTCGACCGCGCGAGGATCGCGCGTCTCGTCTTCGGCGACCCGGCGGCCCGCCAGGCCCTGGAAACGCGCATCCACCCGCTCGTCCGCGAAGAGATCGAGCGGCGCTTCCGGGAGGCGGAAGACCTCGGTTTCCCGCTCGCCGTCGCCGAAGCTTCGCAACTCCTGGAGGCGGGAACGGAGGATCGCTACGACCGGGTTCTCCTCGTCGTCGCGCCGGAAGCCGAGCGGATCCGCCGCTGGTCCGCGAGGGGTCGAGACCCCGACGACGCGCGCCGGCGCATCCGCGCGCAGATCATCCCCGACGAGGCAAGGCTGCGCGCGACCGACGTGATCGTCAACGACGGATCGGTCGAGGATCTGAAGAGAAAAGTCCAGGCGCTCTTTCGAGCCTGGACGGAGGTAGCATCGCGACCGTGAAAGCAGCGCCGCTCTCTTCGGTTCGCGATGGGGACGTGCTCCTCCTCGTCGGCACCGCGAAGGGGGCCTTCGTCTTTCGCTCGGATCGGTCGCGCCGGCGCTGGGAGAAGAGCGGGCCGCACTTCCCCGGCCGATCCGTCTACGCGATGGCGTACGACGGCCGCGAAGGGCGCAACCGGATCTGGGCCGCGCCCAAGAGCCTTCACTGGGGCGCGGAGCTCGTCTCGAGCGACGACTTCGGCAGGACGTGGAGTCAGCCGGAGACGCCGCGGATCTCTTTCCCCGAAAAGGCGGGCGCCACGCTCGCGCACGTCTGGCAGATCACTCCCGGCGGGACGGACGAGCCCGACCGGCTCTTCTGCGGGGTCGAGCCTTCGGCGCTTTTCGAGTCGCGGGACGGGGGGAGGACGTGGGCTCTGAACGAGGGCCTGTGGAACCACCCGCACCGCCCGAAATGGATGCCGGGCGGAGGCGGCCTCTGTCTCCACACGATCCTGACCGATCCGGCGCGGCCGGAGAGGCTGATGATCGCCACCTCGACGGGCGGGGTCTACCGAAGCGACGACGGTGGCTCGACCTGGCAGGCGCGCAACCGCGGGATCAAGGCGTACTTCCTGAAAGACAAGGAGCCGGAGTTCGGCCAGTGCGTCCACAAGATCGTCCATCCCTCCGGCAAGCCCGACCGATTCTTCCTCCAGCACCACTTCGGCCTCTACCGCTCCGACGACGCCGGTGACTCGTGGCGGGCGGCCGCGAGGGGCGTCCCGTCCGACTTCGGGTTCGCGATGGCGACGCACCCGCGGGACGCCGACACCGTCTACATCGTCCCGCTCCAGTCCGACGAGTTCCGCTGTCCTCCCGAGGGGAAGCTCCGCGTCTACCGGACCCGCGACGGCGCGCGCTCCTGGAAGCCGCTCTCGCGGGGGCTTCCCCAGAAGGATTCCTTCGACACGATCCTGCGCGACGGTCTCGCGACGGACCGCGACGACCCGGCCGGCGTGTACTTCGGCACCCGGAACGGATGGCTCTACGCGTCGCGCGACGAGGGCGAAACCTGGTCCGCGATCGCGGAGAACCTTCCGCAGATCGCGTGCGTGCGCGCCGTGACCGTCGCCGGGAGGGCGCGAGCACGCCGCCCGCGTTCCGCGGCGGCCCCGCGCCGAACCGTCCGTCGCCGCAAGGCGGCCTGATGCCGGTCCGGTTCCTCGTTCCCGGACCGCTTCGGGACTTTGCCGGCGGACGGACGCACGTCGAGGTCGCGGGCTCGCCGCGGACGCTCGGGGAAGCGCTCCGCGCGCTCGAGGAAGCGTTCCCCGGCGTCGTCCGCCGCGTGCTCGACGAGCAGGGCGAGGTGCGGCCCCACGTGAACCTCTTCGTCGGCGAGGACTGCGTCCGGTTCGGAGACGGGCTCGCCACGCCGCTCCCCGAGGGGTGCGAGATCGCGATCCTCCCCGCCGTCAGCGGGGGCTGAGTCCGGAAAAGGCCCTTCGCTTCCGCTCCGAATAATCCGCAATCCCGTGAGCGACACCGTCGCCGAATACCTGGCGGAGCGGGCCGAACCCGAGGCCGCCGTGGCGGAACGACTCGAAGGAACGTTCGGGCACGCGCTCGAGGTACCCGCCTACGGAGAGGACGAGACCCTTTTCGCCACGCTCGCGTCGGTCCCGGCGGGCCCCGGGGGCGACGTGCTCATCGTCGTCGTCCTGAACGCTCGCGGCGACTCCCCCGCCTCCGTTCACCGCGCGAACGCGGCGGCGCGAAAAAAGCTCGCGTCTCTCGGGACCAAGACGAAAATCGGGACCCGACCCGACGTCTACGTTTCCGGCCATTCGCGGGGGACGCTTCTCGTCGTCGACCGGGCGAGAGCGGGGACCTACCTGCCGACCGGGCAGGGCGTCGGCCTCGCCCGCAAGATCGGCTGTGATCTCATCCTCGCGCTGCAGGCGAGCGGTCGCGTCGGCTCCCCCTGGATCCACGCGACGGACGCCGACGTCCGCCTGCCCGGCGACTACTTCTCGCAGATCGCGGCCGTTGACCCGGCCGAGACGGCGGCGGCGCTCTACTTCTTCCGCCACCTCTTTGCCGACGACGAGGAGCTCGCCCGCGCCGGCAGGCTCTACGAGATCTCGCTCCGATACGACACGCTCGGACTCGCGTGGGCGGGCTCGCCCTATGCCTACCAGAACATGGGCTCCTGCCTCGCCGTGACCGCCGCCGCCTACGCCGCCGTCGGCGGCTTCCCCCGGACGAACGCGATCGAGGACGTGACGATTTTGAACGCGCTCGCGAAGCTCGGTCGGATCGAGCGGCTCGCGGGCGAGCCCGTCGGTCTCGACGGCCGGATCTCGACCCGCGTGCCCGTCTCGACCGGCCAGGCGCTCTCGGCCATCGTCGGAAAACGCGGCGCGGCGGAGTCGTTCTCGCTCCACCATCCGCTGGCGTTCGCGCACCTGGCCGCGTGGCTGCGGTTGCTCGGCGCGGTCGCGCGGCGCGGCGAGGACGTTCCCGCCGCGCTCGGCACCCTGCCTCTCGGCAACCCCTTCTTCCGGGCGGACCTCCTCGAAGATGCCCTCCGCCAGGTGGACGCGTTCGCGGCCGTCCGGGACACGATTCGCGAGCCGGGCGACGAGCGGACGCGGCTCCGCCGGCTCCATCGGTGGTTCGACGGGTTCCGGACGCGCCAGCTGCTCGGCTTCCTGCGCGACTCGGGCCTTCCCCCTCTCCCCTACCTGCAGGCGCTGGCCGAAGCGCCCTTTACGGGATTGACCGATACGACCGAGGAAGACCTCGCCGCGCTCGGCGACGCCCTCGCGGAGCAGGAACGACGGCTCTCCGCCGCCCCCGCGGGCGTCCCCTCGATCGAGCCCGAAGGAGCCTGAAAGAACCCGATCCAGACGCTTGCAAATTAATTCGTCTGTATGTATAAATATGCAGATGGAGCGGCTGCGGGTGAGCGTTGCGGGCGCGTCGGGGTACGCCGGGGGAGAGCTCGTGCGCTGGCTCTCGCGGCACCCCCGCGTCGAGCTCGCCCACTTGACCGCCTTCCGGGAACAGGGACGGCCGGTCGCCGACGTCTTCCCGAACCTCCGGGGCTTCGCGACCCAGACGCTGAACGGCACGAGTTGGACCGACATGGCTTCCGACTCGGACGTGGTCTTTCTCGCGCTCCCCCACGGCGCCGCCATCGCCGCGGCGCCGGCGCTCTTGGACGGCGGAGCGCGGGTCGTCGACCTCGGCGCGGACTTCCGGCTCAAGGAGCCGGCCTCCTACCTCCGCTGGTACGGCGCCGAGCACGGCGCGACGGAACTTCTCGGGGAGGCGGTCTACGGCCTGCCCGAGGCGAACCGCGAAGCCCTCCGCTCGGCGCGGCTCGTCGCCAACCCGGGCTGCTATCCCACGGCCGCCGCGCTCGCGCTCCTGCCCCTCGTCGCGACCGGTCTCGTGCAGGGCCCCGTGATCGTCGACGCGAAGTCGGGCGTGTCCGGCGCGGGACGCAACCCGTCGGCGACGACCCACTTCTCCGAGGTGAACGAGAATTTCCGCCCGTACAAGCTCGGCGAGCACCGGCACGGCCCGGAGATGGAGCAGACTCTCGCCCTCGCGGGAACGCCGGTTTCCATCTACTTCGCCCCGCACCTCGCGCCCATGACGCGCGGGATCCTCGCGACCTGTTACGCGCCGCTGACGGGGGACCTGGCCGCGGACGACCTGCTCTCGCTCTACCGCGAGGCGTACCGGGACGAGCCGTTCGTCCGGGTGCTCGAGACGGAGCTCCCGCAGACGAAGGCCACGCTCGGCTCGAATTTCTGCGACATCGCCGTCCGCGTCGACCCGGAGCGCCGGCTCGCGGTGGCCGTCGCGGCGATCGACAACCTCGGGAAGGGCGCGGCGGGCCAGGCGATCCAGAACATGAACCTGATGTTCGGCTTCCCGGAGACCGAGGGGCTCTGGGCGGCGGGCGTCTATCCGTGATCGAGGAGACGATGACGATGAACGCGACTCCCCTCGTCCAGGCGGAAAAGATCGAGATCGAGTCGGGCACCGCGACGAGCCCGCAGGGCTTTCGGGCGGCCGGATTGCACTGCGGGATCAAGCGGGAAAGGCCGGACCTCGCCCTGCTCGTCTCGGAAGTTCCCGCCTCGGTGGCCGGAGTCTTCACGACGAACAGGGTCAAGGCCGCGCCCGTCCGCTATACCCAGGCGGCCGTCGCGCGCGGGCGGGCGCAGGCGATCGTCGTCAACAGCGGCAATGCGAACGCCTGCACCGGCGAGGCCGGCCTGGCGGACGCCGCCGAGATGGCCGCGCTTACGGGCGCGGCCCTCGACCTCGACCCCGACCTCGTGCTCGTGTCTTCGACGGGGGTGATCGGCGTGCCGCTTCCCATGGAGGCGATCCGCGCCGGGATTCCCCGCGCCGCCCGTTCCCTCACCTCCGACGGCCGCGATGCCGCCGAAGCGATCCGAACGACCGACCGCTATCCGAAGACCGCCGCGGTCCGGCTCGAGATCGGCGGGGTCGGCGTGACGATCGGCGGCATGGCGAAAGGCGCCGGGATGATCCACCCGAACATGGCCACGACGCTCTGTTTCCTGACGACCGACGCCGCGCTCCCTCCGGCCGTGCTCCGCCTCGCGCTTTCGCGCGCGGTCGCCGACTCCTTCAACTCGATCACGGTCGACGGCGACACGAGCACGAACGACACAGTCCTCCTCCTCGCCAACGGCCGGGCCGAAGGCGCGACGATCACGAACGGCTCGGAGCTCACGCGTTTCACGGCCGGGCTCACCGCGGTCGCCTCGGAGCTCGCGAAGATGGTCGTGCGCGATGGAGAGGGCGCGACCCGGCTCGTCGCGATCGAGGTCTCCGGAGCCGTCTCCGACGTCGAGGCGCACCAGGCGGCAATGACGGTCGCCAACTCGCTCCTCGTCAAGACCGCGCTTCACGGCGGCGAGCCCAACTGGGGAAGGATCCTCGCGGCGCTCGGGCGGTCGGGCGCCGAGATGGCGGAAGAAAAGACGGACGTTCTCTTCGGCGACCTCGAAGTCGTCCGCGGCGGACTCGGCGTCCCGGGCGTCTGGAACGCCGCCGCCGCCGCGCTCGAAGAGAAGGAGATCACGGTGAAGATCCGCCTCGGGATCGGGAGCGGTGCCGCACGCGTCTGGACGTGCGACCTCTCCGAGGAGTACGTGCGGATCAACGGGAGCTACACGACGTGAGTGGAACGTCGCACGGAATGTCGGCGAACCCCGACGCGATCGGGGCCTCACTCGCGCAGGCGCTGCGGTATGTGGCCGCGTGGCGTGGCAAGACCGTCGTCGTCAAGTTCGGCGGGAGCGCGGTGGATTCCGCCGACACCGGAACGGTCCCGGAGGACCTCGTCCTCCTGCAGCAGGCCGGAGTCCGCCCGATTCTCGTGCACGGGGGGGGTCCGGAGATCACGCGGGAAATCGAGAGCTCCGGAAGAGAGTCGCGTTTCGTCGACGGCCTGCGCGTGACGGACGCGGCCACGATGGAGATCGTCGAGCGCGTGCTGGGAGGCACGGTGAACAAGAGGCTCGTCAACCTGATCGCCCGGGCGGGCGGACGCGCCGTCGGGGTCTCGGGAAAGGACGCCCGCGTGCTCCACGCGCGGCCGCACGAGCGCGCCGCGGAGCTCGGCTACGTCGGCGAGGTCGAACGCGTCGAGCCGCGCATCGTGGAGGTGCTCCTCGAAGAGGGCTTCGTGCCGGTGATCGCCTCGCTCGCCGTCGGACCGGACGGCCATGCCTACAACGTCAACGCCGACACCGCGGCGGCGGCGCTCGCGGTGGCGGTGCGCGCGGACAAGCTCGTTCTCTTGACCGACGTCGCCGGCATCTACCGGGAGATCGACGGGGGCCGGGAGCTCCTCTCCGAGATCTCCCCCGACGAAGCCCGACTCCTCGTCAGCGGCGGCGTCGTTTCGCGGGGCATGATCCCGAAGGTCTCCGCGGCCCTCGCCGCGGTCGAAGGCGGCGTGCCGTCGGCGCACATCGTCGGCGCGGCGACGCCGCACTCCGTCCTGCTCGAGCTCTTCACGCGATCCGGGATCGGAACCATGATCCACCCGGTCGCCACCGAGCCCCTCGCTCCGGGAGTGCCGGAATGAGCACGATGGACGCGGTCGTCCGGGAAGCCGAACGCGTGCTCTTCCGCAACTACAAGCGGGCGGCGGTCGCTTTCTCGCACGGGCGCGGCGTCCGGCTCTACGACCTCGGGGGGAAGGAGTATCTCGACTTCATCGGGGGGATCGCCGTCTCGTCGCTCGGGCACGCCCATCCGGCGCTCGTCCGCGCGGTGTCGGAACAGGCCGCGCGCTACATCCACGTCTCGAACCTGTACCAGATTCCGGAACAGATCGAGGCCGCGCGCCGGCTCGTCGCCCTCTCGGGACTCGACCGCGCGTTCTTCTGCAACAGCGGAGCGGAAGCGAACGAAGCGGCGATCAAGCTCGTCCGGAAGCGGTCGAAGGCCGTCAAGGGTCCGGACTGCCACGAGATCCTCGTTACCGACAACTCGTTCCACGGCCGCACGCTCGGGACCCTGGCCGCGACCGGCAACCCCCGCTATCGAATCGGATTCGAGCCGCTCCCGGCCGGGTTCCGCTTCATCCCCTTCGACGACCTCGAGACGATGAAGGCCGCCGTCACGGACGCGACCGCGGCGATTCTCGTCGAGCCCGTGCAGGGCGAGGCCGGCGTCGTCGTGCCCTCTCCCCGGTACCTCGCCGGACTCCGCGAGCTCTGTGACGCGCGGGGGCTCCTCCTCGTCCTCGACGAAGTGCAGACGGGGATCGGGCGCACCGGCCGGATGTTCGCGTGGCAGCACTCCGGCGTCC